>Ga0207904_1000132_pt1 | contig 45885 bp, 46 predicted proteins | sample MalvirmetaMSP118_FD_184232 | JGI IMG/M metagenome (GOLD analysis project Ga0207904, IMG submission 184232) | Marine viral communities from the Deep Pacific Ocean - MSP-118 (SPAdes) | ecosystem: Environmental > Aquatic > Marine > Oceanic | place: Pacific Ocean | collected 2011-05-30 | reverse complement strand
GCGATCGCCGCCATCGCCACGCCACCCGGCAATCGCCCGAGCCAGGCATTGGCGCCCCGGAACAGGTCGCGCGAGAGACCGGTGTGGGTGGCCAGCCCGCCCATCAGGATGAACAGCGGCAGCACCGACAGGTCGTAGTTGGAAAACTGCGCGTAGGCGAGGTCCTTGAGCTGGTTGAGCAGCACCAGGTGCCCCGACTGGATCACCGTGCCGCCGATGCCGACGATGATCATCGTGTAGGCGATCGGGACCCGGATCGCGATCAGGGCGAGAAGGACGACGAGGCCGAGAAGGCCGAGCGCGAGACTGTCCATGGGGCGGGCCTAGCGTGCTATTCGGCGATCTGGAACGGGGTGCGGTGGGTGAACGGAACCCGTCCGCGTGCGGCCCTGTAACCATCGATCAGGGTGATGAGTGCGGCGATCAGCAGCAGCAGCAGCGACAGCAGGATGGGCGGGAAGGCCGTCCACAGCGGGAGGCCGAGAACCGGCGTGACCTCCAGCCACTTCACGTATCCCCACATGCCCAGCCACATCTGGCGCAGGAGTAGCAGCGAGAAGGCGATCGCGAGGATCGCGGAGAACGCGCCCATCAGCGCCTTTTTCCCGGCGCCCATGCGCTCGGTGAAGATGTCGACGGTGACGTTGGCGCCGACGAGCTGGCAGTAGGGCAGGAACATGAAGATGACCACCGCGATGAAGTGCTTCATCAGTTCGTGGTCGGCCGGGAAGGGGACGCCCATCACCAGGTTGGACAGCGCGCTCGCCGTCGTCATCAGGGCGAGCCCGCAGGCCAGCAGGCCGCCGGCCAGCGCCCAGTATTCGATGGTCCGCGACAGGACGGCGGCGGTCCTGGCCGCGGGCGTGTCCGGACGCGGCGGCCGGGCCGCCGCGTCCGCAGGAGTGGTCTTCGCAGTCACTGCTGGTTCTTTTCGATGGTCTTCCGGGCGGTGTCGACGAGCGCCTGGGCATCGAACTTGTCGCCCTGCTCGGCGACCCAGGCATCGACCACGGGCGCGAGCGCCTCGTTGAAGCCGGCCATCTGCTCCTCGGTGAGGACAATGTGCTCGTTGCCGGCGTCGACGGCGATCTGGATGCCCTTGTCGTCGGACGCCCGCCACACCTCGGCGACCTTCTTCAGCCACGCCTCGTCGGAGTTCTTGGTGAAGATCTCCTGGATGTCGGCCGGCAGCGAGTCCCACTTGTCCTTGTTCATGGACACCTGGAAGACGGTGGTGCCGAAGCGGACCTGGTCGGGGCCCTCGATCTGGTAGTCGGTCACGTCCTGCAGCTTCAGCGGCGGGATGATCTCCCAGGGGATCAGCGCCCCGTCGACGGCATTGGTGGCCAGCGACTGCGGCAGGTCCGGTACCGGCATGGTCACCGGGGTGGCGCCCATGGCCTTCACCACGGCGTTGCCGGTCGGGCCGGGCACGCGGAGCTTCATGCCCTGGGTGTCGTCGATGGAGTGGACCGGCTTCTTGGCGGTGTGGATCGCCTGGCCGGCATGGACGTGGTTGAACAGCAGGTGCACGCCCTCGTACTCGTCGGCGAGATACTCGTCGTACATCTCGCGCATGGCGAGGTTGGTGGCGGCGATGTCGTTGGTGAACACCGTCGGCAGCTCGAACGCCTCGGAGCGCGGGAACAGGCCCGGGGTGTAGCCGTTCACGGTCCAGACGATGTCGACCACGCCGTCAGCGACCTGGCGGAACAGCTGCGGCGGCGCGCCGCCGAGCGTCATCGAGGGGTAGATCTCGATGTCGATGCGGCCGTCGGAGTCCTTCTCGATCGCCTCGGCCCACGGCTCCAGCATCTGGGTCTGGGCTGGTGACTTGGGGCTCAGGAAATGATGCAGCTTGAAGGTGTACTCGGCGTCGGCGGCAGCGGCGGGGCCTTGCATCATCACCGCGGCCGTCAGGACACCTGCGGTTGCCAGCAGGAAATGTCTTCTCTTCATGTCGCGTTCCTCCACTTGGGTCACCCCTTTGGGGCGTTCCTTACCGGCTGCATCGTTGTGCGCCGGTCACTCCGGGTTTCACGGACCTCACTGTTCCCCGAATCCGGGGGAGAGTCCATGATGGTTTTACTGCAAACTAAATGCGCTTTGATGCGAGGCTTCGTGCCAATCTAGCGTGCATCGTGGGCGTGTGAAGCCACCAACAGTGAACGCACCGTTCACATGCGGAAAGGCGGCCGCACCGGCCGGTAGAGCCGGTGCGGCCGCGCCGCGTCAGAACGGGTAATGCTGGCCCGGATCCTCGACCGTGATCCAGCGCAGCTCGGTGAACTCGTCGATCCCGGCCTTGCCGCCGAAGCGGCCGTAGCCGCTCGCCTTCATGCCGCCGAACGGCATCTGCGCCTCGTCTCCGACGGTCGGGCCGTTGACGTGGCAGATGCCCGACTCGATGCGCCGGGCAACGCCCATGGCGCGCTGGACGTCCTTGCCGAACACCGCGGCCGAGAGGCCGTACTCGGTGTCGTTGGCCACCTTCACGGCCTCGTCGACACCGCTCACCCGGATGACGCAGACCACCGGCCCGAACGACTCCTCGGAGTAGATCCGCATGTCCGGGGTGACCTTGTCGACGATGGTCGCCGGCATGATGGTGCTGTCCGTGGCGCCGCCGGTCACGAGCGTGGCGCCCTTGGCCACGGCGTCCTCGATCAGCGCGTCGACCTTCTCGACCGTGGCGCGGTCGACCACCGAACCCAGCACAACGTGTCCGCTGGGATCGCCGTGGGGCAGGGCTGCCGCCTTCTCGCCGAAGCGCTTCACGAACTCGTCGGCGATCTTTTCGTCGACGACGATCTTCTCCGTCGACATGCAGATCTGGCCCTGGTTCATGAAGGCGCCGAAGGCGGCGGCATTGACCGCGCCGTCCATGTCGGCGTCGTCGAGGATGACCAGCGGCGCCTTGCCGCCGAGCTCCAGCAGGACCGGCTTGAGGTGCGAGGCGGCTTGCTCGGCGATGATGCGCCCGACGCGGGTCGAGCCGGTGAAGTTGATCCGCTTCACCTTCGGATGGGCGATCAGGGCGGAAACCACCGCCGGGGCGTCCTCGGCGGAATGGGTGACGACGTTCACCACGCCCTTCGGCAGACCGGAATCGGTGAGCACCTTGCCGATGAGCCGGTGGGTGGCCGGGCACATCTCGGAGGCCTTGAGCACGACAGTGTTGCCGCAGGCGATGGGCAGGGCCAGCGCCCGAACGGCGAGGATCACCGGGGCGTTCCATGGCGCCATGCCGACCAGCACGCCGACCGGCTGGCGGATCGCCATGGCGAGGGTGCCGGGCTTGTCGGAGGGAATGATCTCGCCGGTGACCTGGGTGGTCATGGAGGCCGCTTCGCGCAGCATGTTGGCGGCCAGCATGACGTTGAAGCCGATCCACGGTCCGGTGGCGCCGGTCTCCGCCATGGCGGTCTTGATGAATTCCTCGGTGTGGGCGTCGAGGGCGTCGGCGGCCTTGTTCAGGATCTTGCGGCGCGCGCCCGGCCCCATCTCGGACCATTCGGGGAAGGCGGCGGCGGCGGCCTCGACCGCCTTGTCGACGTCGGCCGGCTTGGCGGCGGGGGCGCGGGTGGCCACGTCGCCGGAGACCGGGTTGCGCCGTTCGAACAGGCTGTCGTCCGCCGCGGGCGTGTCCGCCCCACCGATCAGCATCGTGATGTCCATGTAGCTACTCCTTCCTGAAAAACGGCGCCTGGATGTCGGCGCATCGGCCGGGGGCCCGCCGGTGGGGCGCTCCCGCTGATCTGGTGCCGGATCGCGACCGGTGATCGCGTCCGGTCGGGCGGTCGCCCATGCTGCGTGACGCTCAGGCGCTCATGCCGCCATCCACCATCAGCATCGATCCCGTCGTGAAGCTCGACAGGTCGGAAGCGAGATAGAGGACGGAACGTGCCACTTCCTCGGCCGTTCCATGCCGCCCGAGCGGGATCATCTCGTTGAAGAACTCGGTGCCGTCGCGTCCGATGGCGGCCCCCAGGCCCTTCTCGATGTCCAGCTGGAAATCGTTCGCCAGCGGGCCTGGATGCACGGTGTTGACGCGGATGTCGCGTGGCGCGAGCTCCTTGGCGAGGCAGCGCATCAGGCCGATCTGGGCATGCTTGGCGGTGATGTAGGCGTAGACGCCGGGGTCTCCCCGCGTCGCGGCCACGCTGGAGGTGATGACGATGGCGCCGCCGTCGTTCATGACCGGCACGGCGTGCCTCGCCGCCAGAAAGGCGCCGCGCACGTGGACGGCCTGGACCGCGTCGAACACGTCGACCGGGTATTCCTGGATGGGCGCCACGGTGCCGAAATTGCCGGCGTTGGAAAACAGCACGTCGATGGGGCCGAAGCGGGCGACGGTCTCGGCCACGTAGCGCTGGGCATCCTCGGCGCGCGAGACGTCGGCGGCGATGGCGAACAGCCGGTCGCCGGGGGCGATCCCGGCGAGCGTCCCAGCGTCGATCGGAGCCCTGTCGACGAGGGCGACCCGGGCGCCTTCGGCCAGGAACAGCCGCGCCGTCGCGAGGCCGACGCTCCCAGCTCCGCCGGTGATCAGGCAGACCTTGTCGGTCAGCAGTGGCACGGTGGTCAGTCCTCCCGAAATCGGCCCGGGATCGTTCAATCGATCCTCGGGCAGGCGTGCCGCAACGGCCCCGGCGCGACAAATTCTAGTTTGCACTCAAACATTATCCCGGTATAAACTCAAGGTCGAAATCGCCGCAGGCGAAGCCCGCTCAACACCGCGGGCGACAACAAGAATTCGAAAAGAATTCAATAAGGAGCGTCCGCTCTTGAAGCGGCGCCAAGGGGAGAGGAACGATGGCAATCAAGGTGTCTGGAATTGCTGCGTCGATGGGGGCCGCCATGGTGTTGGTGGCCGCCGGCATGGGCGGGGCGGAGGCCGCGGACCGGCCGCTGTGCGGGCTCGGCAACGGCGAGCAGGCGACGGGAGCGCCCATCCTGATCGGCGCCGTGGTCGGTGAGACCGGGCCGGACGATTTCTCGGCGGGTGCCGACGCCGCGCGCGCCTACTTCAAGTGCGTGAACGAAAACGGCGGCATCAACGGCCGGCCGATCGAGTACATGGTCGAGGACGACCAGTGGAACCCGGAGGTTGCGTCCCAGGTCGCCTCCAAGCTGGTGAAGGACGAGGGCGTCGTCGCGCTGGTCGGCAACGGCAGCTTCGTGGAGATGACGGTCAACGCCAAGCTCTACGCCGACGAGGATGTGGCCGTCGTGGCGTCCGCCTGCGCGGTGCGCGAGTGCTTCGAGGCAAGCCACATCGCCTCGACCAACCAGGGGCCGGTGCCGAGCAACATCCTGTCGACCCAGTGGGCGATCGAGAACCTTGGCGCCAAGAAGGTCGCCTGCATCGCGCTGAACATTCCGAGCAACGGCGTCTGGTCGTGCGACATGACCAACCGCTGGCTCGAGGAGCAGGGCTACGAGGGCGTGCCCGTGCTGTTCGATCCGGGCTCGGCCGACCTGACGGCGGTGGTGCTGGAGGCGGTGGCCTCGGGCGCCGACACCATGCTCGTCAGCCTGCCGGCCAACCTCGGCGCCGCCGTGCTGAAGGTCGCCGAGGAACAGGGGCTGGGCGACCAGTTCAACTGGATCGCGCCGACGCCGCTCTACAAGAAGGGCCTGCCGGAAGCGCTGGGCGACTACTGGAGCGGCAAGGTCTACATCAACGCCGAGCTGACGCCCTGGGACTGGGACGGGCCGGACGCCAAGCGCTGGCTGGAGGTGATGGACACCTACGGCCGCGACGAGGATCCGCGCGACACGTTCAGCCAGGCGGGGTTCGTCTCCGCCAACATCCTGGTGGACACGCTCCTTGAGATGGACCCCGATGACATCAACCGGGCGAACGTCACCAAGGCGCTGATGGGCGTGACGAACTACCGGACGGACCTGCTTTGTGGGCCCTGGTATTTCGGCGAGGCGGATGCGCACCAGCCCAACCACGCCGGCGTCCAGATGGTCATCAATTCCGATGGCTTCGAGGTGGTCGAGAAGTGCTTCGAGGCGAAGGGCGGCATGTTCGACGCCATCATCGCCATGGAGAAGGAACAGGGTCTGGTCGGTAACTGACGCCGCCTGATCCCGACGCGCGGTCGCGGCCAATGGGCCGCGCGCGCCACGACCGCCTCCGGACAACGACCCGGGGGCGGTTCCTTTCACCGAACGGGCGCGCGCCGGCATGGGTGTCTACGGACTGTTCCTGATCAACGGCCTCGCCGTGGGCGCCATCTACGCGCTCTCCGGCGTCGGCCTGGTCGTGCTCTACCGGGCGACCGGCGTGCTCAACCTCGCCTACGGCGCGATCGGCGCCGCCGGCGCGATGAGCGCCTGGCAGATCATGCAGTGGGGCTGGTCGGAAGCCGTCGGCTGGATCGTGGCGCTCGCCCTGGCGACGGCCTTGTCGGTGGGCTACGGCCGGCTGCTCGCTCCGCACCTGGCCTATCGCGAACCGGTGGTGAAGGCGGTCGCCACCCTGGGCTTCGCGATGATGATCCTGGCGCTGATGAACTGGACGTGGGTGGAATCGCCCCGCCGGCTCTCGCTGGCGACCGACGGCTTCGTGGTGACGCTGCTCGGCATGCGGGTGACCGGCACGCGGCTGCTGGCGTTCGCCGCCGCGATCGCGGTGACAGCCGGCATCGCGGTATTCCTGATGACGACGCGGACCGGCCTCAGGATGCGGGCGCTAGCCAACAACCGGGATCTGTCGTCGCTGCTCGGCGTGCCGGTGGGCCGGGTGGAGACCGTGGCCTGGCTGATCAGCGGGCTGCTTGCCGGGTTTTCCGGACTGATGTTCGGCGACCTGGTGCGCCTCAACCCGACGGTGCTCACCTTCCTGGTGATCCCGGCGATCGCGGCGGCCATCGTCGGGCGGCTGGAATCGCTGGTGTTCGCGCTCGCCGGCGGGCTGCTGATCGGCGTGGTGGAATCGATGGCCACGCTGGTGAAGCCGATCGCCCCCTATCGCGCGGCGGCACCGTTCGTGGTCGCCGTGCTCCTGATGCTGTGGTTCCAGCGGAACCGGCGGCTGACCTTCTCCGGCAGGGACTGAGGCGCACCCGGTGTCGAGCATGGAAGCATCCCCTCCCGCGCGCCCGGCGCGCCCCGCCGCCCGGTCGGCCGGACCTGCGATCGCGGTGGCGGCCGTGCTCGTCGCCGCCGTCGTCTTCGTGCCGATGGCGCTGCCGTCGCTCTGGGTGAAGGTGCTGACCTCCGCCGCCATCTACGCCATCGCCGCCTCGGGCATCGCGCTGCTCTACGCCCGGCTGGGGCTGGTCTCGCTGATGCAGGTGGCGCTGATCGGCGTCGGCGGCTGGGTGACCCTGAAGATGTGGCACGCGACGGGATTGCCGTTCGAGATCGACATGCTGGCCGGCGCGTTGGCGGCGGGACTGACCGGCGCCATTCTCGGCCTGCCGGCGCTGCGCATGCGCGGCCTCTATTTCGCGCTGATTACCCTGATGGCGGCGGCCGCCTTCCAGATCTTCATCACCGCCACCCAGTTCCCGAACGGCGGCGACGGGTGGCTCGGCGTCAGCCGCAACACGTCGGTGTTCATGGACCGGCCGGCGCTGGCCCAGACCGACGCCGCGATGTTCCGCTACGTGGTGGCGGTGGCGGCGCTCGCCTTCCTGTTCCTTTACCTGAACCGGCGCGGCCGCCCGGGGCGCGCCTGGGCCCTGATCCGCAAGAGCGAGGCCTGCGCCATGGCGGCGGGGGTGAACGTCGCCGTCTACAAGCTGTGGGCCTTCGCGCTGTCCGGATTCGTGGCTGGCCTCGCCGGCGCGCTGCTGGCGGCCACCATCGGCGTCCTCGACGCGCGCTCCTTTCCCGCGGCGGATTCTGTGATGCTGTTCGCGCTCACCGTGGTGGGAGGCGCCTACAGCTTTCTCGGGCAGGTGCTGACCGGGCTCCTGTTCCGGGCCGTGCCGGCGCTGCTCAACGATCTCGGCGTCGACGGCGACATCGCCTTCGTGATCTTCGGGGCGGCGCTGCTGCACGCGCTGATCACCGCGCCGACCGGCATCGCCGGGCAGATCCTGGGCGGTCTCGGCCGGCTGGGGAGGAGGCGCGACCGTGACCATTGAGATCGACGGCCTGTCGGTATCCTTCGGCGGCGTGCAGGCGCTGGCGGCGCTGACGGTCACCCTCGCCGACCCGATCGTCGGCGTCATCGGTCCGAACGGCGCCGGCAAGACGACGCTGCTCAACGCGTTTTCCGGCTTCGTCGAGGTGCAGGGCGGCACCCTCACCGCCTTCGGGACCGACCTGCTGGCGCTGGCGCCGCACAAGAGGGCGCGATGGGGCCTGCGGCGGTCCTTCCAGACCGAGCAGGTGGTCGACGACCTGACGGTGGCGGAGAACGTGCGGGTCGTTCTCGATCCGCTGCCGCTGTCGGCCGACCGCAAGGCGGAGGAGATCGACCGGGCGCTGGCCTTCGTCGGGCTGAGCGACGCGGCGCGCCAGCTGGGCGCGCCGCTGAACGGCTTCGAACGGCGGATGGTGGAGATCGCCAAGGCGGTCGTCGGCGCGCCGCGCATCGTGCTGCTGGACGAACCGGGGGCCGGGCTCGACCCCGGCGAGGCGGCCCGCCTGAGGGACGTGATCCGGGCAATTCCGCAAGCCTTCGGCGCCATCGTGATCCTCATCGACCATGACGTGGACCTGATCGCGGCGACCTGCGTCTCGACGCTGGTGCTCGACTTCGGCCAGCGGCTGGCCTTCGGCCCCACGGCGGAGGTCCTCAAGGATCCCAGTGTCGTGGCCGCCTATCTGGGCGTGGAGGACGTGGCATGACCCATCGTCTCGAGATCGACGGGCTGTCCGTCGCGCGTGGCGCGAAGACCGTTCTCTCCGACATCTCGATGGCGATCGAGAGGGGCCGCATCGTCGCGCTGCTGGGGCCGAACGGCGCCGGCAAGAGCAGTCTCGTGCTGGCGCTGGCGGGCCTGCTGCCGGTGGCGTCCGGCTCGGTTTCGCTCGATGGCGTCCGGATCGACGGGCACACGCCGCATCGCATCCGCAAGGCCGGGGTCGCCTGCGTTCCGGAAGGTCACCAGGTCCTGACCAAGCTCTCGGTCCGCGACAACATCCGCGTCGCGGCCGACGGCGACGGGGACGCCTTCCGCAGGGCCTGCGCCGTCTTCCCGGAGCTGGAGGCGTTCGCGGACCGTGCCGCCGACACGCTCTCGGGCGGGCAGCAGCAGATGGTGGCGCTTGCCCAGGCACTTGTTGCCGATCCGACGTTCATCCTGGCCGACGAGATGTCGCTGGGGCTGGCGCCGGTGGTGGTCCGCCGCCTGATGGGGGTGGTGGAGCAGGCGGCCCGCGACGGGATCGGAGTGCTGCTGATCGAGCAGTTCACCCATCTCGCGCTGGACATCGCCGACCATGCCTACGTGGTAAACCGCGGCCGGATCCGGTTCGACGGACCGCCGGCAGAGCTGAAGGCGAATCCGCAGCTTCTGGAACAGGCCTATCTCGCGGCTCCGGCGTGACGCCGATCGGCCATTCGCGCCACCGGACACCCTTTCGCCGCACGCGCATGCGTGAGAAAGGCATGGAAACGGAGATGTCCGCCGCGCGCAGCGGGGGCCGGGCATTTTCCGCAAACGGAGGGGTCGTTCGATGGCCGGAGCAAACACCTGGGCACGCCGTTTTTCCGCGCCGGCCGCAGCCGCGCTCGCGTGCGCCGGGCTCGTTGCCATGACCTCCATGGCGGCGGCCCAGGATCCGGATCTCCGCTTCCTCGGGCGCTACACCCTGGAGCCCGACTGCGCCGGTCAGCAGGTGCGCCTGCAGGATGACCGACTGATCGTCGCCGACCTGGTCTGTGCGGTGGCCGACATCGACAGCGAGCCCAACGGGACCTTCGAGCTGTCGCTGTCCGACTGTACCCAGGGCGGCGAGCCGACCCGAGGCAATTCCGTGTTCGGCTATGCGATCGGCGGCGAGGCGGTGGCCCTGTCGTTCTGGGGGCCGATCATTCCGGTCTTCCGCTGCGACCGCTGAAAGCCCGTGGCCGCTCGGCCCGCGACGGGCGCGCCGGCGCCTGATGACCGCGCCCCGCCGCGCGGTCCATTCGATTTCATGGAAATTTTACCCCATCTTCAAGGTCGGCCGAAATCTCCGGGCATTCCAGGAGGTTGACCCACGGCGCTCGCTCCCGTCGCCGCGTTTGCGACCGCTGTGACGGCGAACTGACACAAAAATCCGGAAGCGATTTGCGACTTTCCCCAGCGGCAGCCAGGCGCGCTGCTCGCGCGGCGGCATGGCCCCCGCGCGTCCCCATTTGTGCCGATTTGGCGAAAGTTGGTGGAGATTGATGAGTTCAAGTTGCAGTCGGTTCGACGTTCTCCTCGAGTGCCTGACCTGCAGTCGCCGCGGCGAAGCCAGGGCGCAGCGCTATGGCGGCTGGTCCAACTCCGACCGCGACGCCCGGATCCACTACCACGAGGTGTCACGCGGGTTCATCGCCCTGTCGATGCGGAACGGGCACGAGGGCTACGACGTGGCGTGCGGGGGCTGCGGATCGGACGCCCGGATCCGCCGGGCGCGTGCCGCAGCGGTGGCCGCGGGAGACCTGGTCGATCCCGCTCCCGCGTTCGTTCCGCGCTTCATCAGGGACGTGGCGACCAGGTTCGGGCAGAGGTCGAAGGCGAGCGACCCGAGCCGCTCGCTCTCAGATATGGCTGAGCGAGACGTCGAGCACCGCTGAGCGCTTCTGGTTGCGAACCACGTCGAGCGCCTCGGCGACGGCAGCGTCCAGATCCTCCGGGCGCTCCACCTTGCGGGCATAGGCGCCGCCGGCTGCGGCCGCGATATCGGCATAGGCCGGCGGCGGGTCGAACGACAGGTCGAGGTCGTTGGCCTTCGAGGCGTAGCCGTCGGGATGGACGGAGAGCGCGGAGAAGCGCGGCGCCTTCCAGCCCCGGTTGTTGAAGACGACCTGCAGGAACGGCGCCTCGTACTTGGCGGCCATCCAGTGCACCGTCGACGGGATCGAGAACATGTAGGAACCGTCGCCGCTGAGAGCCACGACGGTCTTGTCGGGCGCAGCGAGCTTGCTGCCAAGCGCGGCGCCGCCGTTCCACCCGAGCGAGCCGCCGCCGCTGGCGAAGTAGGAGCCGGGCTGGGTCATCCGCATGTGGTTGGCGATCACGGTGTAGTTGGTGATGCCCTCGCTGATGACGATGGTGTTGTCGGGGTCGATGTGCCGGCGCACCGTCGCGGTGAGGAATTCCGGCGTGATCAGACCTTCCGGCTGGACCTCCAGCCCGGCGAGACGGGCGCGGCGGGCCTCGCTGGCGGCGGCGTATTGCCGGGTGCTGGCCTCCACCTGCGCCGGATCGAGGGGGCGGTCGTCCAGGGCGGCGTTGAGCTGGGCGAGGGCGGTGCGGGCATCCGCCCGCAGCGACGCGATGGCCCCCATGTACCAGAGGGGCATGTCCTCCTTCAGCGGATCGACGTCGATGTGGAAGATCGGCGTGCCATCGGCCGGCCGGCTGATGGTCGGGATCCACGGCACGTCGCTGTCGACCACCAGCACGAAGTCGGCCTCGGCGAGCGCCTCGTTCTGATGCGGCTCGTTCCACTGGTTGCCCAGGTAGAGCGGATGGTCATGGGGGATGTTGAGGGCGCTCGGCACCGATTCCAGCACGCCCATGCCCGTGCGTTCGCAGACACGCACCAGCTCGGCGACGGCGGCCGGGTTGCGGCCGGCATAGGAGGTGACCAGCAACGGACGCCGGGCGGACCGGAGCCCGGCAAGGATGCGGTCCACTGAAGCGTCCGCCAGCGCACACGGCTCGATCGGCCGCCACTGCTCGGGATCGATGATGACCGGCGTGGCCAGATCCGCCTCCATCACCTCGCGCGCGCCCATCAGGTAGACAGGCCCCTTGGGGTCGGACGAGGTGAACTGCAGGGCGCGGTGGACGATCTGCTTGATATTGGCGCCGGTGCGGATCTCGGTGTCGTACTTGGTGTAGCCGCGCACGATGCCGCGCTGGTCGTGGACGTCCTGGATCCACTGGATGAATTCGTTGCGGCTGCCCTTGAGCTCGCCGTCCTGGGTCACCGGCGAGACGCCGGCGAACAGCAGCATCGGGACCCGGCCCTTGGCGGCGTTGTGGACGGCGCCGGCGAGCGCCTGGGTGCCGCACTCCACGTGGACGAGGACGAGCTGGGGCTTGCCGGTCACCTGGGCGACGCCGTGGGCGGCGCTCATGCCGACCATCTCGTTCGGCGCGGTGATGACCGTGGGAATCTTCCGTCCGTTGGCCCGCGCCTCCGCGATCGCCTCGATCAGCGCCGGATGGTCGCTGCCGAAGTTCGCGAAGATGTAGGTGATCCCGGCCTCGTTGAGGGCCTCGAGGAAGGCGGTGCTGGTCGTGTACATGATGAAATCGGCGTTCCTCAGTCGAGCACGGTTACAATCCGGCGCAGCAGCCGGAGGAGCTCGTCTTTCTTGTCCCCGACGATGGCGTCGAGTTCCTCGTCATGGGCCGCCGCGCTGGCGGCCAGGCTGGCCAGGCGTTCCTCGCCCGCTTCGGTGAGGAAGAGGGCGTAGCTGCGCTTGTCGGTCGGGATCGTGCCGCGCCGGATGAGGCCGTCGCGCAGCAGATCGCGCAGCACCGGGGTGATCGTCGACTTGTCGCGGCCGCTGCCGCGGCTGAGCGCGATCGGCGTGATGCCTGGATTGTGATGGATGATGGTCAGGACCGCGTACCAGCCGGGCCGGAGGTCGGCCGCGCCGGTGTGTCGCTTGAACGCCTTGAACGAGGCATTCTGGGCAAGCCGCAGGTGAAAGCCGAGCGCCTGGTCGAGGGGACCCAGTCCAGGCCGTTCGTCGGCATCGCCAGCCGCCGCCCGGGCGCGACTGCGCGCCTTCGGTTTCGACTTCGCGTTTACGGGATCCTGCATCGTGTCTAACGTCCCTCCCGGCGCCTTGAATGGAATATCTCTAACGTCCCGCTAGGCTCCAAGGGCGACTGCAAGCTATAGGGCATGGTCCGGAGGGTCGCAACTAGTTTTGGGTCAAACTATCGGGGAGACGTCCACAGGCCCGGACAGCCCGGCGCAAGCTTGCCGATGCACCTTTTGCGGCCGGTTGGCATCCATCTTCCGTAGGTGCCGTGTCTGGCCCGCGTTCGACCTGCCCGGGCGGGTGTCGATCGGGGCGATCGCCGGCGCGGCAGTCCCTGCCGCTGCCAAGGAGGCGAGTGGATGAAGTTTTCATTCTCGACCCTGCCGCGGGAAGCGGCCGGCGACTTCCTGATGACGGCGCAGCGCGCCGAGGCGGCGGGCATCGACGCGCTCTGGATCCCTGACGACACGCTGCTGCCGGACCCGTTCGTGCTGACCGGCGCGATCGCCGCGGCGACCTCGCGAATCGGCATCGGGATCGGCATCGCCGATCCGGCCGTCCGCCATCCGCTTCAGATCGCCCGCGGCGCGGCGGCGCTCGCCGACCTGCGTCAGGACGGGGTGATTCTCGGGCTCGGCTCCGGCTCGGCGCGGGGCCGCGCGGCGGTCGGTGCCTCGGAGGACCGCCCGGCCCAGACCATGCGCAGCGCGGTGCTGGCGCTCAAGGCGCTCATCGCCGGCGAATCCGTCACCATGGAGGCACCGGCCTTCCGGCTGGACCGGGCGCGGCTGCGCCGGCTGCCGCCGCATCCCGTCGAGATCGTCGTCGCGGCTCGGGACGTTTCCATGGTGCGGCTTGCCAGCGAGGTCGCCGACGGCGTCGTCGTCGAGGCGGCCGCCACGCCGGAGGCCGTCGAAGGCGTCCGGACGTGGCTCGCCGAGGCCCGTCCGGCCGGCGCGCCGCCCGCCGGCATCGTCGCCTGGAACCTCGTGCTCTGCACCGACGACCTGCCCGGCGTGCATGCGGTGCTGCGCCGGAACATCGGTCGTACCATCGCCGATCTCGGCGAAGGCTTCGCGGAGCTGCACGGCCTCGATCCGGACACCGTGGCCGCCATCCGCGCAGCGGTCGAACAGGACGACCGGTCGCGGCTCTCCTGTCTTCTGACCGCCGAGACCATCGACCGGCTGGTGATCGCCGGGCGGCCCGAGCATTGCGCCGAACGGATCCTCGAACTGGAGGCCGCCGGCCTCGACATGCTGGCCGTCCGGCCCTGCCTGGAGATGGCCACCTGGACCGACTTCGAGCGGATGGTGCAGGAGCTCTGGGGAGCGCTGTCGGACCGCCGGCGCGCGAGCCGCGACCCGTTGGAGATCCTCGCCCCGACGGGCGGCAGGACCTGACAGGAGGCACGCCCACCGGGTGCGCGGGCCGGCCGAATTCCTCCGGCCGGCCGCGTCATCGGCAGTCGCGCTAGCGGATCGAGAACGTCATCGGCACGGTGAAGGACATGCTCGCCGTTCCGACCTCCTTGGGGATCGGCGGCACGCGGGCGCGCTTCACCGCCGCCATCGCCGCCTGGTCGAGGGCGGGATTGCCCGAACTGCCGGCGAGCCGCGCCCCGGTGATCCCGCCGCCGGCGCTGATGGTAAAGGCTACGCGGGCCGTGCCCTCGGCCGGACGGGCCCGCGCCGGATAGCGCTTCTGCCGCTCGATCGCCCGGCGCACCTGCACGTGATAGCTGTTGCGCGCGGCGGCGGCGGCGGCCCGCGAGGTGGCCTGGCGCGCCTGCGGGGCAGCTTTGCCCTTCCGGCTTTCCGTCTGCCGCGCGGGCTGCTGCTCGGCAACCTTCTGCCGCTCCGCCCGCCGGCGGGCCACCTCCTGCTTCCGCTTTTCCTCCGCCCGGCGCGCTTCCGCACGCTGGGCCTCGGCGCGGCGCTCGGCTTCGCGCTCGGCCGCGGCGATGCGGGCGCGCTCCTTCTCCAGAACCTCACGCATCTCCGCCGTCGGCTCCGGCCGGGCCATGGGCAGTTCGAAGGCCCGGGCCAGCTTGCGCTCGACCATCTCCGGGCTCGCCAGCGGTTCCGGCGGCGGCTTGGGCAGCGGCAGCGGCGGGCCGGTGACGACGACGGTCTCGCTCGGCTCGTCGGCAGGGGCGAGCTCCACCGGGGCCTCGGGGGCGGATGCCTCTTCGGTCATCTCCGGCTCGGTCTCGGGCACGACGGCCTGGGCGGCCTCGGCCACCTCGGGTTCGGCGGGCTCCGGCTCCGGCAGGGGCTCGGCGATCGCCTCTTCGGCCGGTTCCTCGACGGTCTCGGGCTCGACGGGTTCCGGCATCTCCGCAATTTCGGGTTCCGGCTCGACCGGCTCGGGCTGGTCTTCGACCTGCTCGGGCTCCGGCGGTTCGGGCGGCAACTCGGGCTCGGCGCGCGCCTCCTCGACAGGCTCCTCGAAGGCCTCCGGCTCCGGCGCCTCGGCGATCTCGGGCTCCGGCTCGGGCAGGGGCTCGACGACCACCTCTTCGACCGGTTCCTCGATTACCTCGGGCTCGACGGGCTCGGGCGCCTCGGCGATTTCTTCCGGCACGGGTTCGGGTTCCGGCAGCGGCTCGGCGACCGCCTCCTCGACGGGCTCCTCGACCTCGTCCGGCTGCGGCGCCTCGACGATCTCCTCGACCTCCGGCTCCGGCTCGGCCTCGACCGGCGGCTCAACGGCCAGTTCCTGCTCGGTCGCGGTCTCCGCGCCTGCTTCCTCGATGGTCTCCGGCGGCACCTCGACGGGCGTCGAGGCGGCGGCGCCGGCGGTGGAGACGACGTCGGTCGCCTCGGGGGCGGGTTCGTCGAGGGACTCGATCGGCGGCAGGTCGACGAGGATCGCCGGCTCCATCGCCGCCACCTGGGGCGCGTCGAGACGGGTCGACATCGCGGCCAGCGCCAGCGCCGACGTGGCCGTCAGGACGATGGCGAAGCAGGCGACCCAGCCGGCGGCGCGGGCGGCCGTGTTGGTGCCGGCCTCGTGTGGCGGAAGCGGGGGGCGGGCGGCTTTCGCCATGTCACTCGGATCCGGCTGCAGCGGGTCTGGCGGCGCCCGGCGCGTCGCCGGGCTCGATGGAATCCAGGCCGACCAGCGCGATCTTCAGATAGCCCGCGTCGCGGAGCGTGTTCATGGCGCCGATGACGTCCTCGTAGCGCAGCATCCGGTCGGCCCGCAGGAAGATCCGCATCTCGTGATCGCCCTCGGTCGCGGCGTCCAGCCGGCTGGCCAGCGCCTCGGCGGAGACCGGATCGTTGCCGAGATAGAGCGAATGGTCCTCGCGCATGGTGAGGATCACCGGCTTGTCCGGGCGCGGCGTCTTCTCGGCGTTCGAGGTCGGCAGGTCGACGCCGACGTCCACGGTGGAGAGGGGCGCGGCGACCATGAAGATGATGAGCAGCACCAGCATCACGTCGATGAACGGCGTGACGTTGATTTCGTGGCTTTCCTGAAGTTCGTCGCCGTCGGTCGGGCGGATCGCCATGATGCGGATCTCCCTATTCGGCGGCGACGGCGAACGCACCCGCCGGCGCGCGGTCGAGGTCGCGTCCGAGCAGGCGCAGGATCGCGGCCGAGGAGTCGCCGAGCAGGGCGCGGTAGGCCGCGATCCGGCGGGAAAAGTGGTTGTAGATCACCACCGCCGGGATCGCCGCCACCAGGCCGAGGGCGGTGGCAAGCAGCGCCTCGGCGATGCCCGGTGCGACGACGGCGAGGTTGGTGGTCTGCGCCTCGGAGATGCCGATGAACGAATTCATGATGCCCCAGACGGTGCCGAACAGGCCGACGAACGGGGCGGTGGAGCCGATGGTTGCCAGCACGCCCGTGCCCTGGGTGATGCGGCGGGCGGCGGCGGCCTCCAGGCGCGCGAGCCGGCTTTCGGCGCGCTCCTTGATGCCGGCGGCGGCGAGGCCTTCCGACTGGTCGAGTTCCTCCTCGGCGGCGGCGACGAGACGCGCCACGGTGCCGCGCTCGCCGACGCGGTCGCGGGCGTCGGCCAGGGTGCGCGCCGCGGACACGTGCGCCAGCGCCCGGCGGGTGCGCGACAGGGCGCCGGCGAGCTCGAGCGTCTTGAACAGCCACACCGTCCAGGTGACGAGGAAGGCGACGACGAGGCCGATCATCACGGCCTTCACCACGATGTCGGCCGCCATGAACATGCCGATCGGGCTCAGATCGTGCGGCAGGTCGCCGCTCGGGAGCAGCCCTTCGGCCCGGGAGAGCAGTGTCGCGTCCATGAACCTTCAGACCTTGTGCATGTCGAAACCGAAGCGGGCGCGGTCGGGCGCCCGGCTCCGGTCGGGAGGAACGATCGAACAAAGCGGCGCCGGCGGAGGGTCAGGATCTCCGCCGGCACACGTCTGCCCCGCCCGGTCCGGGATCGGGAGGCGACCCGGCAACCGGCGAAAGCAAGGGTTAGGCCGGCCTCAGGCGCCGATGCGCGGCGTCACCGTCTGCAGGACCTCGAAGCCCTCGAACTCGGGATGGCCGAGATAGAGAGCCTTCCGGTCGCCCGCCGTCTTGTGGGCGTCCCGGAACGACTGGGACCGGGTCCAGGCCTCGAAGGCCTCGCGCGATTCCCACACCGTGTGAGACGAGTAGAGCACGTGGTCCTCGCGCTCCGGGCCTTTCAGTAGGTGGAACTCGACAAAGCCCGGCTCCTGGTCGAGGTGGATTTCGCGGCCGAGCCAGACCTGCTCGAATGCCTCGGTCTCGCCCGGCGTAACCTTGAAGCGGTTCATCGCGATAAACACTATTTAAGAATCCTTCTAATAAGTTCCGGACGACTTGTTGAGGTTCCCGCCAAGGCGCAAGTCAAGGGTAAGCTTAGCGTTGAGACCAGGCGCAGCTTCGGCGTCAAGGAACGGCTGATAATACGCATCGAACACGTTGTCGATATTAAGTCCAATGGCGAGCCGGTCGTCCACATCGTACTTGGCATAGAGGTCCAGGACGGCGTAGGCGTCCGACTCGAGGCCGGGCGAAACGTCCTTCTGGTCCGAAACGAGGCTGAGGCGGCCGCCGGCCGTGAGCTTTTGGGACAGCGCCCGGAAGCCGCCCGACAGGATGAGCCGGTCCGGCGGGATGGTGTCGAGATCGTTCCCGGTCTCGGCATCGGTGCCGCGGGAGATGGTGCCGGACAGACCGGCGAACCAGCGGCCGGCGTCGTAGTCGATGCCCGCCTCGAAGCCCCAGAGATTGGCCTGGCTGATATTCTCGTACTGGTAGCAGAACGGCGGGCTGGTGCAGGCTGCCCCCGGACGGCGCGAGTAGGGAAGCACGACCGTGCCGATATAGTCGTCGACCTGGTTGTAGTAGCCCAGCACCCGGGCGCGGATGCGGTCGCCGTCCTGGACGACGTCGTCGAAGCGGAAGTTGACGCCGCCCTCGATGTTGTTGGCCGTCTCGGGCCGCAGGTTGGCGTTGGGCAGGAACTCGAAGGGCGGGGCGCCGCCGACCGGCGGGTGGGTGCCGGTCCAGGTGGTCTCGGTGAGCGACGGCGCCCGGTAGGCCTGCGCATAGGTGCCGAAGACGGTCACCCACTCGACCGGTGTCAGGCCGACGGTGATGCGCGGCGAGAGATGATCGCCGGAGCTGGTGGTGCCCTGTCCGTCCAGATCGTAGCCGTCGTAGCGCAGGGCGCCGATGATATCGAGCATCCCGATCGTCATCTGGTCCTGGATGTAGGTGCCGTAGACGTTGCGCTCGCCCGGCGGGGTGAATTCCTCACCGCTGGAGAAGGGATCGGGATCGTCGGTCTTCACCTGGTCACGGAACGCATCGGCGCCGTAGGTGATGGCGTGGTGGGTCTGGCCGATCATCACGCGCGAGGTGTTGAAGACGTCGACGCCAGTGGTCTCGATCTTGAACTCGCGCTCCGATCCGAGGCTCGGGCGGGGGAAGTAGTTCGCCGCCTCGATGATCGTCTGATCGGTCGTGGTGGCGGTGTAGTAGACCTGCGCGGAGAGGTCGAAGAAGCGATCCTCCGGCCGCTGGTAGCGGTATTTCAGCCGGTACGTCTCGGTGGTGGTGTCGGTGTCGTAGACGGTGCCTTCGCCCTGATCGTAGGTGGCGTTGTAGAGGATGCCGGTGGCGGTCAGCTCATGGCCGTCGGCCGGACGGGCGCGCGCCTCGAACAGGCCGCTCTTCAGATCGTAGCCGGAGTTGACGATCTCATTGCCGGCGCCGTCGGTGTAGTCGCCGTAGCTGGCCCAGGTGCCGGCGGCGACCGCGTCGAAGGCGTTGCCGACGCGGGCGGCCACCTCGGCGTGACCGTTCACGCCCGTGCTGTTGGTCTCGTAGCGGCCCTTCAGCCGGCCGGCGACGGTCTCGCCCGGCCTCAGCACGTCATCGGCCGTCAGGGTGCGGAAGTCGACGACGCCGCCGATGGCGCCCGAACCGTAGATGGTCGAGGTAGGCCCGCGGGTTACGTCGACAGCCCGGATCATCTCCGGGTCGATGTAGAACATGCCGTTGGCGTTGTGGCCGGTGCGCTGGAAGTTCTGCCGGGCGCCGTCGATCATCACGTTGACGCGGCCGAAGTCCTGCAGGCCGCGGATGTTGATGGCCGTTGCCGGATCGTCGGCGTTCTCGTCGGTCCACACGCCGGGCAGCGTGTCGAGCACGTCGGCGATGCGGCTGGGGGCGTATTCCGTATCAAGAGTGTCCCGGTCGACGACCGTGGTCCCCGACAGCGCATCGAAGGGTGCCGATTCGGTCCTGGTCGCCGTGGTCGTGGTGACGGTGATCGTGTCCAGGACGATCTCGTCCTGTGCGTGCGCCATGCCCGTCATCGCGATTGCTGATGCGGAGGCGAGGAGCATGCTCCTCGTAAGCCCGAGTGCCATCGGCCAGCCCTTCTGCTGAAGTCGTCTTTTTTGCTTGGCTGGCTGGCTCGAGCGGTGGTTCGCGATTGCTGGCTTGCCTGTCTGCTGTTGCAAGTCGTTCCGATCTGCAACGCGTTGCGGACCGTATGAATATGGACTAAACGAGTCAACAATCGAGCGGCGCACCCATTGCGGTCGTCGCGAAATGTGTCGAAGAAGCAACAACTTGGAAGGGTTCCACGGTGCCGGATCGGCGGTCCAGCGAGCGCGAGAGAAGGGGGGTATCCCCCGAAGCCGAAACCGTGCCCTCCGGCGAGCGGGGCGCGCCCCCAAGGTGGCGCGTGGACGAGATCTGCGGCGCCGGCGGCGAAGCACTGATCGAACTCGACGGCGATGTCTACCGGCTGCGCATCACCGCGCGCCGGCGCCTGATCCTGACCAAATAGCGAATGCGGTGAAGCGATGACGGACAAGACGCGGATGGGGTGGACGACGCCGACCGGATCGCGGCGGATGGCCGGCGCCATCGCCGGCCTGGCGGCCCTGGCGGTGCTCGCCGGCGCGATGCCGGCGGCGGCGACCGAACTGACCGAGGTGCCCGGGTGCACAGCCGGCGGGGGCGGGCTGGACACGAGCCGCATCGTCTCCGTCGGCGGTGCGATCACCGAGATCCTCTACGACCTGGGCCTGGCCGACGCGGTCGCGGCGGTGGACACGACCAGCGTCTATCCCCCCTCCGCGCTCGCCGAGAAGCCGAACGTCGGCTACATGCGCGCGCTGTCGGCCGAAGGCGTGCTGTCGATGTCGCCCAGCCTCCTGCTGGTGTCGGAGGGAGCCGGCCCGCCGGACGCCATCGATGTCCTCAAGCGGTCGTCGGTTCCGTTCGTCAGCGTGCCCGACGATACCACCGCCGCGGCGGTGTCCGCGCGTGTCCGCTTGCTCGGCAGGGTGGTCTGCAGGGAGGCGCAGGCCGAACAGCTGGCGGCGTCCGTCGAGGCGGATTTCGCCGCGCTGGAGCGCCTGACGGCGGCGATCGACGCACCGAAGCGCGTGCTGTTCGTGATGTCGCTGCAGAGCGGGCGCCCGCTGGTCGGTGGAGCCGACACGGCCGCCGATGCGATCATCCGGCTTGCCGGGGCGGAAAATGCGGCGGGCGTGCTTGAAGGCTACAAGCCGATGAGCGACGAGGCGGTGCTGGAGGCGGCTCCCGATGCCCTGCTGATGATGGCCAGCACGGCCGGGCACAGCGGCGAGGTGCTGTCCGAGCCGGCCTTCCGGCTGACGCCGGCGGCGGAAGCGGGCCGGTTCATCACCATGGAGGGCCAGTATCTGCTCGGGTTCGGGCCCCGCACGCCGGGGGCGGCGGCGGACCTGGCGCGCCAGCTCTATCCGGACCTCGCCGGCGGCGAGGCGCGCGCCCAACCGTGACGGCGGTCGCGTCCGACGTCGAACCCGGGATGACGATGCGCCGGCGGCGGCCCTCGGGCGCATTGGTGATCGGCGGATCCGTCGTGGTCCTGGCGGCGACCGTGGTGCTGTCGCTGTCGCTGGGCGCCACAGGCATTTCGCTGGATGCCCTGCCGCGGGTGTTGGCCGCGGTCTCGAACGGCCACGAGGCGGCGACGCCGGCCGAGATCCGCGAGCGGCTGGTGCTTCTGGAAATCCGGCTGCCACGCACCGTGCTCGGTCTTCTCGTCGGGGCCGCCCTGGCGGTGTCGGGCGCCGTGATGCAGGGCCTGTTCCGCAATCCGCTGGCCGATCCGGGACTGATCGGCGTGTCCAGCACGGCCGCGCTTGCGGCCGTCTCGGTGATCGCGCTGGGCGACGGGCTCCTGTCGCCGGTGGTGGCGCTCCTGGGGACGTTCGCGGTTCCGGTCTGCGCCTTCGTCGGTGGGCTGCTCGGGACGGCGGTGCTCTACCGGCTGGCGACGCGGGGCGGGTACACCTCCATCGCGACGCTGCTTCTCGCCGGCATCGCGGTGGGTGCGCTGGCGCAGGCGCTCCTCGGCATCATCATCTTCGGCAGCGACGACCGCGAGCTGCGCGACCTCAATTTCTGGATGCTCGGCAGCATCGGGGGCGCTTCGTGGGCGAAGATCGCCACGACGCTGCCCTTCCTCCTCGCGACGCTGCTGCTGATGCCCTACCTGTCGCGGGTGCTGAACGCCTTCCTGCTCGGCGAGGCGGAAGCCGGACACCTGGGCGTTTCGACAGAGAGCGCCAAGCGGATCGCCATGTTCGCGGTGGCCTGCGCGGTGGGGGCGGCGGTCGCCGTGTCCGGCGTGATCGGATTCGTGGGCATCGTGGTGCCCCATATCATCCGGCTGGTGATCGGGCCCGACCATCGCTTCGTGCTGCCCGGCAGCGCGCTCCTGGGCGGGGCGCTGCTGCTGTTCGCCGATTCCGTTGCCCGGGTGATCGTGGCGCCGGCGGAACTGCCGCTCGGCATCCTGACCGCGCTGCTGGGCGCGCCCTTCTTCATCTGGCTGCTGGTGCGCCGGCGCGGCGGACTGGGATAAGGCGATGCTGACGGCTGATTCCATCGGCGTGCGGCGCGGCGGCCGCTGGCTCCTGAAGGACGTGTCCGTCGACGTGGCGCCCGGCGCCCGGATCGCGATCCTCGGGCCGAACGGGGCCGGCAAGTCGACGCTCCTGAAGGTGCTGACGGGCGAGATGGCGCCGGATCAGGGCCAGGTGGTGCTGGACGGGGTCGACATGGCCGGGCTTGCCCGGCCGGTGCTGGCGCGCCGGCGCGCGGTGCTGCCCCAGGCATCGGTGCTGACCTTCCCGTTCACCGTCCGCGAGGTGGCCGCGCTCGGTGTCTCGGTGCCGGCGTTTCCGCTGGAGCGGCGCGCGCAGGCGCGGCTGGTCGACCGGGCGCTGTCGGCCGTCGGGCTGCAGGCGCTGTCAGAGGCGACCTTCGACACCCTGTCGGGCGGCGAGAAGCAGCGCGCCCAGCTGGCGCGGGTGCTGTGCCAGCTGTGGGCGTGCGAGACGCAGGGGCCGATGCCGCTGCTTTTCCTGGACGAGCCGACCGCGAGCCAGGACCTCGCCCAGCAACTGGCGATCCTGCAGGTCGCCGGAGACCACGCCCGGCGCGGCGGGGCCGTGGTGTCGATCCTGCACGACATCAACCTCGCGGCGGCGTGGGCCGACCGGATCCTGGTGCTGAGCAGGGGACAGCTTTATGCCGACGGCGCGCCCGCGGCGGTGGTGACGTCGGCGATGCTGGAGGACGTCTTCCGGGTCCGGCTGTCGCCCGGCGCGCTGCCGGCGGGGCCGGTGCCGTTCGTGCTGCCTCAGACGGCGGTGCGCTTGGACGAGACGGATGTGGTCTCGTCGGCATTCTGAGGCTGCACCAGGGAAACCGACTGCCCGTCGATGAAATCGGTCAGCAGATGGCTGTCGAGATGCGTGAGGAAGGCCTCCCACGCGCCGTCCATCAGCGGCATGATTCCATCGGTGCTGTCGTCGCGGGTCTCGAACGATTCGAGCGCGCGGACGGCGGCGCCGATCGAGATCTCCGCAGGATCGCAGGCGAGACGGACCCCTCCGCTGCGTCCGCGCACGGTCGCGACGAGATTGGTTTTCGTCAACAGATTCACGAGCTTGAACGCATAGGCTTCCGGAATTCCGGCGAGCCTGGCGATCTCGGTGATCGGTGTCAGGTCGGGATGATGGCGGCCGCACCAGACGAGAATGCGAATAGCGTTGTTGGTCTGTTGGGAAAGTCGCATGAGGGCCTTCGCGCGTGTCGCAGCCGGGACTCTAGTCGATGTCGCGCGTCCGGTCGACAACGCAGCGGAAAGTCTCTGTGCGCGATCGCCACCCGAGCGCCGCGGCCTGTCGGGCCGCGGCGTGGGTTTCGGTCGCCAGAATGCCCCGCCGGCGTCAGCCTTCCAGCGTCGCCTCGAGGGTGATGTCGGCGTTGATGACCTTGGAGAGCGGGCAGTTTTCCTTGGCGGTGGCGGCGAGCTTCTGGAAGGTCGCGTCGTCGGTGCCGGGAATGCGGGCGGTCAGGGTCAGCTTGACCGCGGTGATGGCGAAGCCGCCGTCGACCTGGTCGAGGGACACCCTGGCGGTGGTCTTCATCTCGTCGGCGGTCAGGCCGGCCTCGCCGAGCACCAGCGACAGCGCCATGGTGAAGCAGCCGGCATGGGCGGCGCCGAGAAGTTCCTCCGGGTTGGTGCCGGCGACGCCCTCGAACCGGGAGGCGAAGCCGTAGGGGTGCTCCTGGAGCGCGCCGCTCTGGGTCGAGATCGATCCGCGACCGTCTTTCAGGCCGCCGGACCATTTGGCGGAAGCTGTGCGATTGATCGTCATGGGATGCCTCTTTGCGCGGGAAGCGGGAGTGCTCCCCGACTCGTCTAGATGCTGGTCCGGGCGGTGGCCTTCAATGGGCGGCCTTTCGGCCCGGGCGGCTACCGCATTTCCGAATCGTAGTGGAACCCGTCCGTCGCGCAGAGGCTCATCCGCCATTCGACCGGGTCGCCGATGACCGAGAAGGCCGTGCGCTCGATGGCGAGCACCGGCGTGCCCTCGGCCAGCTGCAGCCGGGCCGCCGCCTCGGCGTCGGCGGCGACGGCCTTCAGCCGCTCTGACGCGCGCGCGATGCTGACCCCGTAGTCATGGGCGAACAGCCCGTAGAGATTGTTGGGCAGGTCCTGGCGCTTCTCCAGCCCGGGAAAGCGCGCGGCCGGCAGGCTGAGGCGTTCCGCCACGACGGGGCGTCCGCCGAGGCTGCGGGTGCGCTGGATGCGCACGACCCGGTCGCCGGAGGCGAGCGCGAGCCGGTCGATCTCGTCGCGGCCCGCCTTTTCCAGCCGGACCGATTCCACCTCGCTCTCGGGAAACACGTGGCTGCCGTCGTCGCCGGTCAGCCGGAAGAAATGGAACAGCACCCGCTCGTCGTCCTGCTGGGCGACGAAGGTGCCGCGGCCCTGGCGGCGGACGATCAGGTTCTCGGCCGCCATGGCGTCGAGAGCCTTGCGGACGGTGCCCTGGCTGACGGCAAGGGACGCGGCGAGTTCCTGCTCGCTCGGCAGCATCGCACCGGGCGGCCACACGCCCTCGGCGAGGCGGCGCGTGAGGATATCGCGCACCTGCTTGTAAAGCGGACGGAAGCCCGGCGGTGTCTCGGTCGCGGCGGGCTCCAGGCCCGTCGCGCCGGCCTTGCCGACGCCGTTCATCGATCTCGCTCCAGCACCATTGACAATCGCTCTCGTATCTTATGTCTTATACAAGACCTGCCTGAGCAGGCTATACCTATTTACGGGGAGTTGAAACGGGATGAGCGTTCCGCACCTCCTGGTGCATGACAAGGCCGACAACGTCGGCGTCGTCGTCATCGAGGATCTCAAAGCCGGGACCGACATGCTCTGTGTCGTGACCGAGGACAATACGGACTTCCACCTGACGGCGAAGCACGACGTGCCGATCGGCCACAAGATCGCGCTGAAGGCGCTGAAGGCGGGCGACACGGCGGTCAAGTACGGCCAGGATATTGGCAAGTTCGTCCAGGATGTCGAAGAGGGCGGACACGTCCACGTGCACAATCTCAAGACGAAGCGCTGGTAGGGAGACGGGGTCGATGGCAACCGCATACGACGAACTCACCTTCAAGGGCTATCGCCGCGAGAACGGCCGCGTCGGCGTCCGCAATCACGTGGTCATCCTGCCGGTGGACGACATTTCGAACGCCGCCTGCGAGGCGGTGGCGAACAACATCAAGGGCACGCTGGCCCTGCCGCACGCCTACGGGCGGCTGCAGTTCGGCGAGGATCTCGACCTGCATTTCCGCACCATGATCGGCACCGGCGCCAACCCGAACGTCGCCGCCGTCGTGGTGATCGGCATCGAGCCGGGCTGGACGCAGGTGATCGCCGACGGCATCGCCAAGACCGGCAAGCCGGTGGCGGCGTTCTCGATCGAGCAGAACGGCGACCTGAAGACGATCATGGACGCGTCCCGGGCGGCCAAGGAATTCGTCCACTGGGCGACCGAGCGCCAGCGCGAGGACTGCTCGATCTCGGAGCTCTGGATCTCCACCAAGTGCGGCGAGTCGGACACGACGACGGGCCTGGGCTCCTGCCCGACCGTCGGCAACATGTACGACAAGCTGATGCCGCACGGCATCTTCGGCTGCTTCGGGGAAACCTCCGAGCTCACCGGCGCCGAGCACCTCTGCGAGGCGCGGGCCGCCAATCCGGAAGCCGCGAAGAAGTTCAAGGCCACCTGGCAGGCCTACATGGACGAGGTGATCGAGCCTTTCAAGACGAGCGATCTCTCCGAATCGCAGCCGACCAAGGGCAACATCGAGGGTGGTCTCACCACCATCGAGGAAAAGGCCCTCGGCAACCTGGAGAAGATCGGCCGCGAGTGCAGCTACATCGACGTTCTTGAACCGGCCGAGGCGCCGGCTAAGGGCCCGGGCCTCTACTTCATGGACACCTCGTCGGCCGCGGCCGAATGCGTGACCCTGATGGGTGCGGCGGGCTACGTCGTGCACACCTTCCCGACCGGGCAGGGCAACGTGATCGGCAACCCGATTGTGCCGGTGATCAAGATCACCGCCAATCCGCGCACCGTCCGGACCATGTCCGAGCACGTGGACGTGGACGTGTCGGGCATCCTGCGTCGCGACATGACCATCTCCGACGCCGGCGATTCGCTGATCGACATGGTCGTGCGAACCGCCAGCGGACGGTCGACGGCGGCGGAGGCTCTCGGCCACCGCGAATTCGTGATGACCAAGCTCTATCGGAGCGCGTGATCGTCAAAAGCGCCCGGGCCGGAAACGGTCCGGGCGCTTTTCTGTTGCCGTCGGGCAATCGGGTTGCCACCCTAGCGGGTGGTCGAAAGACGAATATTCCCCAAAACGGGGCAACAAGAGCAGGTGCTTCGGCGAACCGTCACGGAGCCCGCGGTAAGAACACGTCGATTTTCATTTCTCTGGGAGGAGCTAACATGAAGACATCTCATCGCCTGATCGGTGCCGGCCTCGCGCTGGCCATGGTTGCCGGCGCCGCGGGCATGGCCCAGGCGCAGGACTTTCCCGACAAGGCCGTCGACTACGTGATCCCGTTCGGTCCGGGCGGCGAATCCGACATCTCGGCGCGGCTGCAGCAGCCCTACTTCAAGGACAAGTTCGGCCAGGACCTGGTCGTGTCCTACAAGCCCGGCGGCGGCGGCGCCGTGGGGTGGTCGCAGCTGAATTCCTCCAATGGCGACGGCTACACGATCATGGGCATCAACCTGCCCCACATCGTCATCCAGCCGGCCCAGAAGGACGTTGGCTACACCACCGACGGCATCACCGGGATCTACTGGTTCCACTACACCCCCGACGCGATCGTCGTGCCGGCCGACAGCGACTTCACCTCGCTGCAGGACCTGATCGACTACGCCAAGGAGAACCCGGGCAAGGTCACCATGTCCGGTTCGGGCAAGGGCACCGCCAACCACCTCGCCTCCATCCGCTTCGACGACATGGCCGACATCAAGACCACCTACGTGCCGTTCAAGGGCACTGGTGCGGCCGTCACGGCGATGCTTGGCGATCAGGTGATGGCCGAATGGGGCTACACCACCGTGGGCGCCCAGCAGGGCGACAAGGTGCGGATGCTGGCCGTCGCCATGGAAGAGCGTCATCCGTCCTTCCCGGACGTGCCGACCTTCAAGGAGCTCGGCTTCGACCTCGTCGGCGGCGCCTATCGCGGCATCGCGGTTCCGGAGTCCACCCCGGAGGAGCTGCGTCAGAAGTGGTCCGACATGATCGGCGAGATCAATGCCGATCCGAAGTTCCAGGAGCAGATGCTCGACGGCGGCTTCGCGCTGATCGACGTGCCCTACAGCGAGGTCCCGGCCTTCATGAAGGCGCGCGAGGCCGAGTACGTGAAGGCGGGCAAGTCCGCCGGCATCCTCAAGTAGGGCCCGCGTCGGCCTGACGAGACGGCTCCCGGCGGCTTCGCCCGTCGCCGGGAGGCTCCGGACCCGAGCCCCGGGGCTCATGCGATCGGTGCGGGCGCCCGCCGCCCCGCCTGACTGCCCTGTCACCTTTTCCGATCGACCATCGCGGCCGCAGCAGGCAATGCCCGCGTGCCGGCGCGATTCAGGAACGAGGCCGCGATGCTCGGAGAGCACCTGGCGCAGGCACTGACGCCGCTCAACGTCCTACTGGCGCTGGGCGGTGTGGCGGCCGGGACGATCATCGGATCGATCCCGGGACTGACAGCCACCATGGCCGTTGCGGTCCTGGTGCCGCTGACCTTCACCATGCACCCCGCTTCCGCGCTCATCCTTCTGGGCGCGATCTACACCGGCGCGATCTACGGCGGCGCCTATTCGGCGATCCTGCTCAATACGCCGGGCACGCCGTCGGCTATCGGCACGACATTCGACGGCTATCCCATGGCCAAGCGGGGTGACGGCGACCTGGCGGTCACCCTCGCGTGCCTGGGCAGCGTCGCCGGTGGACTGGTGGGCGCGCTGTTCCTCCTCACCCTGTCGCCGCCGCTGTCGGAAGTCGCGTTGGCGTTCGGACCGGTTGAGTATTTCTGGCTCGCCATCTTCGGGCTGTCGCTGATCGCGGCGCTGTCGGAAGGGGCGCTGGCCAAGGGCCTGATGGGCGCCTGCTTCGGCCTGCTCCTGTCATGCGTGGGCGTCGCCGAAATCAGCGCCGACGTGCGACTGACCTTCGGCAGCCAGACGATGATCGGCGGCATCGAGGTCGTCTCGGCGCTGATCGGCCTCTACTGCATTCCCGTGCTGATCGACCTCGTCGCCACGCCGGACCGCCATCTCAAGGTCGAGGCCCAGCAGCGCGGCTTCCGGCTGCGCGAGGCGCTGCCGCTGGTGTGGCGCGAAAAGATCAACCTGGTGCGCAGTTCGATCATCGGCACGGTCGTCGGCATCCTGCCCGGCGCCGGCGGGTCGGTGGCCGGCCTCGTCGCCTACGCCGAGGCGCGCCGGTCCGCCAAGCCCGGCCAGAAATACGGCACCGGCGAGCCGGGCGGCATCATCGCGACGGAATCGGCCAACAACGCCACCGTCGGCGGCGGTCTGATCCCGACGCTGGTGCTCGGCATTCCCGGCACGCCGCCGGACGCCGTCATCCTGGGCGCGCTTCTCGTCCAGGGCGTGCGCACGGGCCCGCAGCTCTTCGAGTCCCAGGGCTCGATCGTCTACACCTTCATCTACGGGCTGTTCCTAGCGACCCTGCTGATGCTTCCGGTCGGCCTGCTGATCGGCCGCTACGCCTACAAGACCGTGGTGACGCTGCCCAAGGCGCTGCTGGTGCCATCGGTCGCCTTCATGACCATCATCGGCTCCTACGCCATCCGCAATTCGGTCTCCGACGTGATCGTCATGATCTCGCTCGGGTCGGTCGGCTGGCTGCTCGGCCGCGTGGGCATCTCCGCCTCGCCGATCGTGCTGGGCATCATCCTGGGGCCGATCGCCGAACAGGGCTTCGTGCAGGCCTGGACCATCGGGTCGGCGACCGGGGACCTGTGGGGCATGTTCTTCGGCCGGCCGATCTCGATCGGCATCATCCTGTTCACGCTGGTCTCGCTGTTCCTGCCGCTGCTGCAGGGCCGGGCCGCGCGCCGGAGGGCGAACGATGCAGACTGAAACCCGCGACACCGGCGGCATGGCCGCCGCGGTGGTGTTCATCTTGCTGGGCGCCATCGCGCTCTACGACACCGCCGGCTACGCCGACATCGATTCCGCCGTCTTCCCGCGGACCGTCGCCATCGGCCTGGTGCTTTCCTCGATCGGCTATCTGGTCTACGCGCTGGTGCGCGGCCCGCGCACCCTCCGGGAGAAGGGGGGCTCGACGCCGCGCCGGGTGGCGCTCGTCGCCGCCATGCTGCTTTCGGTGATCGCCATGCCGTGGATCGGCTTCCTGGCGGCCGGCGTGATCGCCTTCCTGTGCCTGATCGTGGTGGCCATGCACGACCCGTGGACGAAGCAGAAGATGCTTCTCTATCCCGTGGTCGGCATCGCGATCGTCGGCGCCTTCTTCGTCCTCTTCCGCTACGGCCTGCAGGTGCCGTTGCCGGAAGCCCGGCTTTTCTAACGGTTTTTCGTCGGGCTTTCGACGGTTCAGCCGGCGACACCGGCGATCGCGGGGGCCCCCTATCGATCGGGCTGGGCGGTCCCGGGGGTCGGCCAACGCCGGTCCGGACGGGGCGCCCCCCGGCAATCAGAGGGCTGACACATGCGCATCACCGACATCCGCGAGCGGACGGCATCGATCGAATCGGCGATCTCCAACGCCTACATCAGCTTCGACAAGATGACCGTCAGCGTCGTGGCCGTGGTCACTGACCAGATCCTCGATGGCAAGCCGCTGGTCGGCTACGGCTTCTCCTCCAACGGCCGCTACGCCCAGGGCGGGATCCTGCGCGAGCGCTTCATCCCGCGGATCATGGAGGCAGCCCCCGACAGCCTGCTCGACGAGACCGGCGCCAACCTCGATGCGCTGAAGGTGTCGCGGACGGCGCTGACCAACGAGAAGCCGGGCGGACACGGCGACAGGGCCGTCGCGGCAGGCGCGCTCGACATGGCGGTCTGGGACGTGGTGGCCAAACAGGCCGGTCAGCCGTTGTGGCGCCTGCTCGCCGACCGCTACTCGGGCGGCAAGGCCGACGAGACCGTGATGGTGTATCCGGGTGGCGGCTACTACTACCCGGGCAAGGGACTGGACGCGCTCCAGGACGAGATGCGCGGCTATCAGGATTCGGGCTACTCGATCGTCAAGATGAAGATCGGCGGGGCGCCGCTCGCCGACGACCTGAAGCGCATCGAGGCGGTGCTCGAGGTGGTCGGCGGCGGCCACAACCTGGCCGTCGACGCCAACGGCCGCTTCGATCTGGAGACGGCGCTGGCCTATGGCAAGGGCGTCGCTCCCTATGACCTGTTCTGGTACGAGGAGGCCGGTGATCCGCTCGATTATGCGCTGAACGCCGCGCTCTCGGAGCACTATCCGGGGCCGATCGCCACCGGCGAGAACCTGTTCTCCCATCAGGACCTGCGCAATCTGCTCCGCTATGGCGGCATGCGCCCGGACCGCGACTGGATCCAGCTCGATCCGGCGCTCTCCTACGGCCTGTCGGAGTATCTGAACGTGCTCGATGTGGTCGACCAGATGGGCTGGTCGCGCCGCCGCTTCATTCCCCATGGTGGACACCAGTTCGCCCTCAACATGGCGGCCGGCCTGGGGCTGGGCGGCTCGGAGTCGTATCCGGGCGTCTTCTATCCCTTCGGCGGCTTCGCCGACGACAGCGAGATCCGCGACGGGCGCGCCACCCTGCACGACACGCCGGGCATCGGCATCGAGCTGAAGCGTGTCCTCCACGATCATCTGCGCGACATCCTGGAGACCGACTGATCATGGCCGACGTCCTCATCACCGAGTTCATGGACACGCCGGCCGTGGACCTGTTGCGCAAACGGTTCCCGGTGCATCACGACCCGTCGCTCGCCGACCGCCAGGACGAGTTGCCGGGACTGATCTCCGAGGCGCGCGCGATCATCGTTCGCAACCGGACGCAGGTATCGGCGGCGCTTCTCGCCGCCGCGCCGAAGCTGGAGGCGGTGGGGCGGCTGGGCGTCGGCCTCGACAACATCGACGTACCGGCGTGCGAGGCGCGCGGCGTGAAGGTGTTCCCGGCGACGGGCGCCAACGCGGTCGCCGTCGCGGAATACGTGATGGCGACGGCGCTGGTGCTGGTGCGGGGCTCCTACATGTCGACAGCGCGGCTGGTCGGCGGCGCATGGCCGCGCGCCGAACTGGTCGGCGGCGAACTCTACTGCCGCACCATGGGGCTGGTCGGCTTCGGCGGGATCGCCCGCGAGGTCGCGGTCCGGGCGAGGGCGTTCGGCATGGCGGTGGCGGCCTACGATCCGTTCGTGGCAGATGCCGACCCGGCCTGGCAGGGCGTCGAGCGCGTCGCCGACATCGACGAACTGGCGGCGAAGGCCGATGTGGTCAGCCTCCACATCCCGCTGTCGGACGCGACCCGGAACCTGTTCGGGGAGAAGACCATCACGGCGATGAAGGACACGGCCATCCTCATCAACTCCGCCCGCGGCGGGGTGGTCGACGAGCCGGCGCTCGCCGCCGCCCTGAGGGACGGCCGGCTTGCCGGCGCGGCCCTTGACGTGTTCGCCGGGGAGCCGCTGGATGAACAGAAGGGGGCCGTCTTCGCCGGATGCCCGAACCTGATCCTGACGCCGCACATCGCAGGCGTCACCGACGAGGCGAACGTACGGGTGAGCTGGATGACCGCCGAAAGCATTCTGACCGCGCTGGAGACCGGCCGATGAGCGAGGCGCGCGTCGACATCGAGACGGCAACCGGCTACGTCGCCCGCGTGCTGGAGGCGCACCGCACCAGTGCTCCGAACGCCCGCCGCGTCGCCGAGGCGCTGGTGCTTGCCGAGGCCGACGGCCTCAAGGGACATGGGCTGTCGCGCCTCGACAGCTACGCCGCCCAGGCGGCCTCGGGTAAGGTCGACGGCCAGGCGACCCCGGTGGTGGATCGCGAAGCCCCGGCCGCGATCGCCATCGACGCCGCCAACGGCTTTGCCTATCCGGCCATCGATCTCGCCTTCGGCGAACTTGCCAGACGCGCGCCGCAGGCAGGGCTTGCCGCGGCGGGGATCCGCCGGTCCCACCACTGCGGCGCGGCCGGGCACCATGTCGAGCGGCTGGCCAACGAGGGGCTGGTGGCGCTGATGTTCGCCAACACGCCGGAGGCGATCGCCCCCTGGGGCGGGTCGAAGGCGGTGTTCGGCACCAACCCGATCGCCTTCGCGGTGCCGGTGGCGGGCGCCGAGCCGCTGGTCGTCGACCTGTCGCTGTCGAAGGTGGCGCGCGGCAACATCATGAAGGCCAAGCAGGAGGGCACGCCGATCCCCGAGGGCTGGGCGCTCGGCCCGGACGGCGCGCCGACCACCGATCCGGAAGCGGCGCTCAAGGGCACCATGGTCGCCATGGGCGATGCCAAGGGCGCGGCGCTGGCGCTGGTCGTGGAGATTCTCGCGGCCGGCCTAACCGGCGCGAACTTCGCCACCGAGGCGGCCAATTTCTTCGATGCCGACGGTGCGCCCCCGGGCACTGGCCAACTGATCCTGGCGTTCTCGCCGCCGGCCTTTGGCGGCGACGGGTTCGCGGCGCGGATGGCAACGCTTGCCGGGCTCATCGAGGCCCAGGACGGCGCCCGGCTTCCCGGTCGCCGGCGTTTCGCCAACCGCGAGAAGGCGAAGGCCGACGGCATCGTGCTGCCGGCGGCGATGATCGCGAGATTCGGCGCCGTCTGAAGCTGACGCATCCCCTCACGCCGCGAACGCGGCCTGACCGGCCGCGCGCGGGTAGTGACGACCCGCTTCAGTGGGCCATGAACACCGGCATCGGCGATTCGGCGATCAGGTAGCGCGTTGCACCGCCGAAGATCATCTGCCGGAGGCGGCTCTGGGTGTAGGCGCCCTTGACCAGGAAATCGCAGCCGAAGGCCTTCGCCTCGGCGAGGATCGTCTCGCCGGAGCGGATCTTGCCGTCGGGGAGCAGCTTCAGTTCGGAGGCGATGCCGTTTTCCGCCAGCCGTCGCTTGATCTGCTCGCCGCCGGGGCGCAGGCCGAGCCCGCCATCGTCGGCGAACACGATGGCGCGGGTCGCCTGGCGCATCAGCGGCATGGCGAAGGCGATGGTGCGGGCGGTTTCGCTCGACCCGTTCCAGACGATGCCCGCCGTTGTCCCGAACGACACCACGGGAACCTGCGGCGCGACCAGGATCGGACTGCCGCTGTCGAACAGCGCCGCCTCGAGCGTCGTGATGGAGCTGCCGGCAGCCTTGGCGCTGGGCTGGCCGACGATGGTGAGGTCGAACGACCGGCCGAAGCAGCCGAGGAACTCGTCGCCGCTCGCCGCCTCGGTGTGCCAGCGGTAGCGCGCGCCGCTGCCGACCGGGGCGCCGGCGGGCTCGGCGGCGGCCAGGCCTGCCCCGGTCATGATGCCGTCGAACAGCGCGTGGGCGTCCGCCTCCGAACGCTGGTCGTCCCACTCCGGGTCGGTGACGATGGCGACGCTCGCCGGGTCCCAGCCAATGGCGGCGATGTGGGGCCGCCGCAGCGCGAAGCCCGTGACCACCGCATCGAACTTGCCGGCAAGCTGCGCGGCCAGCGAGACAAGCCGGCCCCCCGCGTCGTGCGGCTCGACCGGCACAAGGATCGTTCTCATGCGTGCTCCCCGAAGTGAAATGCCCGGCTGGAGGATTTCGGATCCGAATTGGTGCGCGGGGCGTTCCCAACCGGCATAATCGTCCTAGAGTCGGCCCGACAACGGGCCAGGCGGTGGAATTCGATCCTCCGACCGTGCTCTAAAGACCTGCCACCGCTCGAAACTGCCTGCATATTTCCCCTCAGTTTTTTCCGAAAGCCCTGCTTGCGATGTCGTCGTCCGAGCCCGAATCCCCTTCCGAACCGGGACCTGCGCAGCGTAGCGGCTTTCTGGCCGTGTTTCCCTCGATCATTCTGCCGATCTTTCTCGCGGTGGTCGATCAGACAATCGTGGCAACCGCGCTGCCGGCCATCGCAAGCTCGTTCGGCGAGGTCGACCGGCTGTCGTGGGTGGTCGTGTCCTACCTGGTGGCGGCTACCATCGCCGCGCCCGTCTACGGGCGCCTCGGGGACGTGCTGGGTCGCCGGCGGCTGATGTTCGTGGCGCTGGCGATCTACATCGTCGCCTCGATCGTCTGCGCGATCTCGATGTCCATCGAGATGCTGACCTTCGGCCGCATCCTCCAGGGGATCGGCGGCGGCGGCCTGATGACGCTGTCCCAGGCGCTGGTGGGTGAGACGGTCACGCCGCGCGAGCGGGCGCGCTACCAGGGCTACATCGCCACCGTGGCGGTGTCCTCCAGCACCTTCGGCCCGGTGGCCGGCGGCTTCCTGACCGAGCATTTCGGCTGGCAGTCGGTGTTTCTCATCAACCTGCCGCTCGGTGCGCTGGCGGTGATGCTGACCTTCAATCTGCCGAAGCGCCCCGGCTCGGGCGAATCGTTCCGCTTCGACGGCATGGGGCTGTTCTGGTTCGCCGCCTTCATCAGCTGCGTGCTGATCATGCTGGAACAGGTGCAGGACGTGCTGCTGGGCGACTGGGCCTGGCAGGTGGGCCTGCTGGTGGCGGCCATCGCGTCGGTGATCTTCCTGTTTCGCCGCGAGCGCCGCGCCTCGTCGCCGCTGCTGCCGCTGCCGCTGATGGGCGATCCGGCGGTCTGGCGCTGCGACGCGCTTGCCGCCTGCCATGGCGGCATGCTGGTGGCGATGATCACCTACCTGCCGTTCTTCTACCGGGTTGCCCACGGCGCGTCGGCGGCGGAGACCGGCCTCCTGCTGCTGCCGCTGACCGCCGGCATCGGGCTCGGCTCGCTGGTCACCGGGCGCATCGTCGGGCGCACGGGGCTGACCGCGATCTTCCCCTCCTGGGGCCTGACGGCGGCGGTCGCCATTCTCGTCTTCATCGCCTTCACCGCCTCGCACCTCGGCACCAACCAGGTCTCCGCCGTGTTCGGCCTGCTGGCGCTCTCCATGGGTACGGTGATGGGTGTGGTGCAGCTGACGGTTCAGCTCGGCGCCGGCGCCAAGCAGCTGGGAGCGGGGGCGGCGACGGTGCAGTTCTCCCGCTCGCTCGGCGCGGCGGTGGGCACGGCCCTTGTCGGGGTCGTGCTGTTCTCGTCGCTCGCGCTGACCAATCCGGAAGCGGCCGCGGCCTTCTCCAGCCTGGTCCAGGCCGGGCCGGAGGCGCTGGCGAACCTGCCCGCCGACCAACAGGCGGCGATTCGCGACGGGCTGGATCTGGCATTCCGAAATGCCTTCCTGTGCATCGCCGGCTTCGGCGCGATCGCCATGTACCTGGCGTGGACGCTGCCACTGCGGCGGATCTGATTCCGCCCTCTGAAACGTCAGAATTTCGAAATATCAGGGAGCCATACCCCTGCTCGCCACGAAGGGAAGGAACTTCCCCGCGCCGCTTTTCCATGCGGCAATGCCTCGAAAGGCTTCAACCTCTGTCTAGTTTTCGTGCGCCTCGCCGCCGGCAACGCGCCCACCTGCAGGGTGACCGGGGGCTGGGGCGAATTTCCGTTGCAATATCGAAATTCACTGCCCTATCCTTCGGCATCGGAACCGTCGGTGTGCGCCGGCTTGGGAAGGGGACGGGAATGGCAAAATTCGCTGCGACGCTTTTGGCCACGGTGCTTCTCGCCGGACATGCCGTGGCCGCCGAGCCGCTGAAGCTCGGCTTCGTGGCACCCATGTCGGGCGCCCAGGCCGAGTACGGCCTGCAGATGATGAACGGCATGAAGACCTATATGGCCCAGCACGGCGACACGGTCGCCGGCCGCGAGGTCGAGATCATCGTCAAGGACAGCGGCGGCCCCAACCCGGACGTCGCCAAGCGGCTCACCCAGGAGCTCATTGTCCGCGACAAGGTGGATTTCCTGGTCGGCTACGGCTTCAGCCCGAACGCCTTCGCGGCCGCACCGCTGGCGACCGATTCCGAAACGCCGCTGATCATCTTCAACGCCGCGACGTCCTCCATTCCGACGAAGTCGCCCTTCATCGCGCGGGTGTCCATGACGCTGGCCCAGCATGCGTACGGCATCGCCAAGTGGGCTAACGGCAAGGACATCAAGACCGTCTACACGCTCTACGCCGACTACGCGCCGGGCCGCGACGCCAACGCCCAGTTCACCAAGATCTTCAAGGAAGGTGGCGGCGAGATCGTCGGCGAGATCGCCGTGCCGCTCTCCAGCCCCGATTTCGGCCCCTACATGCAGCGCATCAAGGACGCCAAGCCCGATGCGATCTTCATGTGGTTCCCGTCCGGCGAGCTGGCCAACACCATGCTGAAGGCCTACCGGGCCCGCGGCCTCGACGAGGACGGCATCGTGGCGCTCGGCACCAGCGACCTGGTCGACGACAACTCGCTGGACTCCATGGGCGCGGACGCGGTCGGCCTGATCACCGCCGCGCACTACTCCGCCGCCCACGACAGCGAGCTCAACAAGGCCTTCGTGGAGACCTACAACGAGATCTCCGGCGGCTCGCCCCGGCCCAACTTCATGGCGGTCGCCGCCTATGACGGCCTTGCCGCCATCTATCACGTGACCGAGGAGCTGGACGGCGACGTGTCGGACGGCGCGAAGGTGATGGAGCTCCTGACCGGCCTCACCTTCGAAAGCCCGCGCGGGCCCATCGAGATCAGCGCCGAGGACCGCGACATCGTGCAGAACATCTACATCCGCGAAACCAAGGACACCGGCGACGGGCTCTACAACATCGAGTTCGAGACGATGGAAATGGTCGTCGATCCGGGCAAGGAGTAGGTGAGGGGGCCGGCGCGGGCCGGATGCCTTCGGGTGTCCGGCCCGCGACGCGCGGCCCGACCGGACTGAGAACAGAAGGCCGCGGTGCGGTGCTTTTATCGTGTCGACGGACCCGCTTGTGAAGGAAGGGCGCTTGGAATGGGAATTGTCGTCTTCGACGGCCTGGCGTTCGGTGCGCTCCTCTTTCTGATCAGCGTGGGCCTGTCGGTGACGATGGGCCTGATGAATTTCGTCAACCTCGCCCACGGCGCCTTCGCAATGGCCGGCGGCTATGCCGCGTCGTTGGTGATGAACGCCACCGGGTTCGGCTTTCCGGCGGCCCTATTGGCGGGCTTCGTGGCCGGCGCCATGAGCGGCGCGCTGGTGGAAGTCCTGTTCGTGCGCCGGCTCTACCGCTCCCATCCGCTGGAGCAGGTACTGTTCACCATCGGCCTCGTCTTCGCTTCCATCGCCACGGCCACCTACTTCTTCGGCCCGACGATGCAGCCCTTCTCGATCCCGCCCTACCTGGACGGCAATTTCGGCTTCATGGGCGTCGAGCTCAGCCGCTACCGGCTGTTCCTCATCGTCGTCGGCGTGCTGGTCGTCCTCTGTCTCATCCTGGGTCTCGACCGCACCCGCTTCGGCGCGATGATCCGCGCCGCCGTCGACAACCAGCGCGTGGCGCGCGGCAGCGGCATCAACGTGGACCGGCTGTTCCTGCTGACCTTCACCTTCGGCTGCGGGCTGGCGGGCCTTGGCGGCGCGCTCAGCCTGGGCATGCTGACGCTAAACCCGATCTTCCCGCTGAAGTACATGGTCTACTTCCTGATGGTGGTCTGCGTCGGCGGCGCCGGCACCATCACCGGGCCGTTCCTGGCGGCGCTGATCGTCGGGATCGGTGACGTCGCTGGCAAGTACTACGTGCCGCAGACCGGCGGCTTCCTGATCTACCTGCTGATGCTGGCCCTGCTGCTCGCCCGCCCGAACGGCCTCGTCGTGAAGAAGGGGACGCGCTGATGGCCCTGGTGCTTCCCCGCCGCGGACTGCTGCTGGTGGAGATCCTGTTCTGGATCGCGCTCGCTGCCAGCTTCTTCATCTTCCCCGACCGGCTCTACCTGCTGACGCAGATCCTGATCGCGGCGCTGTTCGCCGTCTCGCTCGACATCGCGCTCGGCTACGCCGGCATCCTCACCCTCGGCCACGCGGTCTTCTTCGGCATGGGCGCCTACACGGCCGGGCTGCTGGCCAAGGGCGGCTGGGCGGAGCCGCTGACCGGGCTGGCGCTCGCCTTCATGCTCTGCGGCCTCATCGCCTACGCGCTGAGCGTCATGGTGGTGCGCGCCGGCGAGCTCACCCAGCTCATGGTGACCATCGCGGTCGGCGCCATCTGTCTGGAGATCGCCAACCAGGCCACCCCCATCACCGGCGGTTCCGACGGGCTGCAGGGCATCTCCATGTGGCCCGTGCTGGGCGCCTTCGACTTCGATCTCTGGGGCAAGACGGCCTTTGTCTACACCTTCGTCGTGGTGCTGGCGCTGTTCGTCATCGTGCGCCGGATGCTGCAGTCGCCCTACGGGCTGGCGCTGAAGGGCATCCACGGCAACCGCAAGCGCATGTACGCGCTGGGCTCGCCGGTGGAGGGGCGGCTGCGCTTCGCCTATGCCGCCTCGGCCGCGATCGCCGGCGTGGCCGGCGCGCTGCTGGCCCAGACCACCGAGTTCGTCGGCCTCGACACGCTGTCCATCGACCGCTCGGCGGCCGTCCTCATCATCCTGGTGCTCGGCGGCACCGGCCGGCTCTACGGCGGCATCGTCGGTGCCATCGTCTACATGGTGGTGCACGACTTCTTCGCCGACCTGAGCCCCGAGTTCTGGATGTTCTGGCTCGGCCTGTTCCTGATGGCGATCGTGATGATCGGATCGGGCGGCATCCTCGGCGGCCTGTCGCGGCTGGTCAGGAGCGCGCGCTCATGACCGGCACGCCCGCGCTCTCCGTTTCCGGCCTCACCGTCGCCTTCGGCGGCATCGTCGCCGTCAACGACGTGACGTTCGACCTGCCGGTGGGGGCCCGCCACGCGCTGATCGGCCCGAACGGGGCCGGCAAGACCACCTTCGTCAACCTGCTCACCGGCACGCTGAAGTCCACCGCCGGCACCATCCGCATCGGCGACGAGGACGTCACCCGTCTCGACACGCGCTCGCGGGTGAAGCGCGGCCTGACCCGCACCTTCCAGATCAACACGCTGTTCGCCGGGCTCACCCCGCTGGAAGCGGTGTCGCTGGCGATCGCCGAGCGCGACGACCTGGCCGGCATCTGGTGGCGCCGGCTGGGCGGCTTCTCCGCCGTGCGCGAGGAGGCGGAGGCGCTGCTGTCCAGCCTGCGGCTCATCGAGCATGCCCAGGTGCCCACCGGCGAACTCGCCTACGGCAAGCAGCGGCTCCTGGAGATCGCGCTGGCGCTGGCCGCCAAGCCGCGCATCCTGCTGCTCGACGAGCCCGCCGCCGGCATCCCGGCCGGCGAGAGCCGCGAGGTCTTCGAGGTGGTGGACGCGCTGCCAGACGACATCAGCGTGCTGTTCATCGAGCACGACATGCAGCTGGTCTTCCGCTTCGCGCGCCGGATCGTGGTGCTGACCTCCGGCTCGGTGCTGGCGGAAGGCTCCCCCGACGAGATCCGTCGCAACGACGACGTGCGCGCCGCCTACCTGGGGAGCACCCATGTCTGATCCGGCCGTGTCCAGCGCACCCGCGTCCGACCTGCTGCGCCTCGAAGGCGTCACCGCCGGCTACGGCGACGGCATCGTGCTGGACGACGTTTCGCTCTCTATCGCGCCTGGCGAGAGCCTCGCCGTGCTCGGCCGCAACGGTGTGGGCAAGTCGACGCTGCTCGAAACGATCATGGGCAACACCCGGCTGCGCCGGGGCCAGATCCATCTGGGCGACCGCAACGTCACCCGGCTGCCGCCCCACGCGCGGGTGAAGGCCGGGATCGGCTGGGTGCCGCAGGAGCGCGAGGTGTTCCCGTCGCTGACGGTGGAGGAGCATCTCACCGTCGTCGGGGGAGACGGCCCCTGGACGGTGGCCCGGGTCTACGAGGTGTTTCCGCGGTTGGCGGAGCGCCGCCGCAACTACGGCAACCAGCTGTCCGGCGGCGAGCAGCAGATGCTGGCCATCGGTCGCGCGCTGATGACCAACCCGCGCCTGCTGCTCCTCGACGAGCCGATGGAAGGGCTCGCCCCGATCGTCGTGGAAGACCTCTCCGAGCGCGTCGTGGCGCTCTCGAAGGACGAGGGTCTGACCTGCATCGTGGTCGAGCAGCATCCGATCGTCGCGCTGGCGCTGTCGACCAATGCCGTTTTCCTGGAGCGCGGCCAGATCGTCCACACGGCGCGCTCGGAGGCGCTCGCCGGCGACCACGAGACGCTCGACCGCCTGCTCGGGGTCGGCGACGAGCCGGACTCGGTAGCGACGCCCGGCGGCACCTGAATCATTCGGGATCGGTCCGGGCCGGCCGATCCCGCCAGCCAAGGCCCGGTCGATGGATCCGGAGGGATGGATCCGTCGACCCGACGGTAGACGACAGAAGAGGGGAGAGGATCCACCAATGAAACGCATGAGCAGACTGATGGCGGCCACGGCCGCGATCGTGGCCTTCGGCGCAGGCGCCGCGATGGCCGCGGACACGGTGAAGGTGGGGCTGGTGGGCGAGATGTCCGGCCCGTTCGCCGAGTTCGGCGCCCAGTTCAAGGGCGGGCTCGAAGCCTTCCAGGCCATCAACGGCACCGAGGCAGGCGGCAAGACCGTCGAGGTGATCATCAAGGATGTCGGCGGCCCCAACCCGGACGTGGCCAAGCGCCTCGCCCAGGAGCTGATCGTCCGCGACAAGGTGAGCATTCTGACCGGCTTCGGCTTCACGCCGAATGCCGCCGCGGTCGCCCCGCTCGCCACCGAGGCGAAGGTGCCGATGGTGATCATGAACGCCGCCGCCGGCGGCCTTACCAAGGCGTCGGACTACATGGTCCGCGTGTCCTTCAGCCTGCCCACCGTGGTGCCGCCGATGGCCCAGTGGCTGGTGGATAACGGCTACAAGAAAGCCTACGTCATCGTCGGCGACTACCGGCCCGGCCACGACACCGAGGCGGCGTTCCTGGAGGCCTATCCGGCGGCCGGCGGCGAGGTGGTCGGCAACGTCCGCACGCCTCTGATGACGGTCGATTTCGCCCCCTACATGCAGAAGATCAAAGACGCCCAGCCGGACGTCATCTTCGCCTTCGTCAACGCCGGCGACGTCATGGCCGGCCTGCTGAAGGCCTATCGCGAGAAGGGGCTGGAGGAAGCCGGCATCAAGCTCGTCGGCACCGGCGACATCACCTTCGAGCCGTCCATGCCGGCGGTCGGCGACGCGGCGGAAGGCGTGGTCACCTCCTATCCGTACTCGATGGAGCACCCGTCCGAGCTCAACAAGGCGTTCGTGAAGGCCTTCAAGGAAGCGGCCGGGGCCGACGCGATGCCGTCCATCATGGCAGTCGGCGGCTACGACGCCATGGCGGTGATCTACGCGGCCCTCAACGCGACCGGCGGCGACACCGACGGCACGGCGCTGGTCGATGCGATGAAGGGCATGGAATGGGAGAGCCCGCGCGGCCCGATCTCCATCGATCCGGACACCCGCGACATCGTCCAGAACATCTATCTCCGCAAGGTGGAGAAGGTCGACGACCGCTACGGCAACGTCGAGTTCGAAACGTTCGAGCCGGTCAAGTAAGGCTGCGCCAACAGGCAGACGCCCGGGCGCACCAGCGCGTCCGGGCATGGAGGAAAGCAATGCCGAAGCAGATCATCCAGTCGAAGAACGCGCCGGTCACCGGCTTCACCGACCAGACGAAGCCGTCGCCGCTCGCCCAGGCGATCCGCGCCGGCGACTTCATCTACGTGTCGGGGCAGGGGCCGCTGGATCCGGAAACCAAGCAGGTCGTCTCCGACGACATCCGCGAGCAGACGCTGCGGACGCTCGACAATCTGAAGAGCGTGCTCGATGCCGGCGGCGCGACCATGGAGCAGGTCATCAACATGCGCGTCTGCCTGCGCGACGTGGCCGACTTCCCCGCGTTCAACGAGGTCTTTCGCGACTTCATGGACGGCGAGAAGGTCACCCGCACCTGCATCGGCGGCACGCCCCACCGCACCGGGGTCAACGTCGAGATCGACTGCGTCGCCTATCTGGGCTGACGCGCCAGGGCATTTCCCGTTCGGATCGGGACGATCCGAACCCAAGGGAATTGCCCAACGGATTGAAACCGGAGCCGTTTCCTGTCGATCGGGTGATGTCATCCGATCGAAGATGGCTCCAGGCGGCGGCCCGGAGAGGCCGGCCGTACAAGGAAAGGGAGAACGATGTACTACGAGCGCTCATTGTCCGTCGCGCCGGTCATCCAGCTCGAGGACGCCGTCAAGGAGCTGTCGGAAACCGGCAAGCGGGTGAAGGTGCTGTGGCAGGAGCCCGACGCGCTCACCTTCGTCGCCCGCGGCCGCGAATATCGCAGCGAGTTCCACATCAATCCGTCCGACGAGATCATGTACATGATCCGCGGCCAGATGAACCTGCACATCCGCAAGGAGGACGGCAGCGAGGAGATCGTCGTCGTCCCGGAGGGCGGGCTGAACTTCACCCCGGCCGGCATGCCGCATTCGCCGCGCTTTCCCCCCGACGCTTTCCTGCTGGTGTCGGAGCGGGTGCGCCGCCAGGGCGAGGCCGACCGCTTCCAGTGGTACTGCCCGAGCTGCGACGCGCTGCTGCACGAGGAGACTTTCACCGTCTCCGACTACCGGGCCGATCCCGTGTCGAAGGCCTATTCGAACTTCTTCGACAGCGAGGAAGCCCGCACCTGCGGCAAGTGCGGCAACACCATGCCGCGCCCCGAGGGAGTCTGAGGCGCCCGCCTCGACCAGCGTCGCGGCGGAGATCGCGGCGCTTACCATCTCCGAGCCGAGGCTTTTTCATGCGCCAGTCCGGACCGCTCGAACCCGACCGGATCCTCCGCAACGCGAACATCGTCACGGCCGATGCCGACTTCGCCATCGTGTCTGCGCTGGCCATCAAGGGCGAGCGGATCGTGGCCACCGGCACCGACGCCGAGGTGCTTGGCCTTGCCGGTGCGGAAACCGTCGTGGAGGATCTCGGCGGTGCCACCGTGCTGCCCGGCCTGATCGACACCCATGTCCACGTGGAGGAGGCTGGCCTTCTCGCCCACACGGTCGATTTCCAAGGTGTGCGCAGCGTCGACGAGGCGCTGGCGCGCCTCAAGCAGTTCGTCGATGGTCGCGCGCCGGGCGAATGGATCATGGGCCAGCTCTGGCACCCGCAGTCGCAGCTTGCCGAGAAGCGCTTTCTCACGCGCGCCGAGCTCGACAGCGTCGCGCCGGACAACCCGCTTTATCTTCCGGTCGGCCACTTCTCGATGCTGAACTCGCTGTCGCTGGCCGCCGCCGGGGTCACCCGCGACACGCCGGACCCCGAGGGCGGCACCATCCACCGCGACGCTGACGGCGAGCCCTCCGGCGTGCTGGAAGAGGCGGCGGAGCGCATGGTGATCGCCGCCTTCCCGGGCTGGAGCCCCGAGGCGCGTCGCCAGCAGCTCGTCGATGCCCAGGCCCATCTCAATTCGTTCGGCCTGACGAGTGCCATCAGCGCCGCCGTCAATCCGCAGGACGTGCGCCACTACAATGCGATCCGCCTCGCCGGCGAGCAGACGCTGCGCCTCAGCCTGATGTTCGCACCCACCGGCGACCTGAACCCGGCCATGACGCCGGAGGAATGGGAGCGCTTCTTCGCGCTCACCGGCGCCACGTCCGATTTCGGCGACGAGTGGCTGAGCCTGTCGGGCGTCAAGCTGCAGGTGGATGGCGGCATGACGCTGCGCACCGCGGCCATGCGCGAACCCTATCCCGACGATCCGAACTATCACGGCACCTGGGTCATCGAACCCCGCCGGCTCGATCACCTGGTGGCCGTTGCCAACCGCAACGACTGGCGGGTCGGCATCCACGCCGTCGGCGACGCGGCCATCGACGCGGTGCTCGACGCCTACGAGGCGGCCGATGCCGAGCGACCGATCCGCGAGCGCCGCTTCATCGTCATCCACGGCAGTCTCATGCAGGCCGACCAGATGGACCGGGCGAAGCGTCTCGGCGTGCGCGTCGATGCCCAGCCCACCTTCCTGTGGACCAAGGCCGCCGCCGTCGCCCGGTTCCTGGGCCGCGAAACGGCCGACCGGGCGGTCCCCATGCGCTCGATGATCGACCGGATGGGGCTGGATCTGCTCGGCGCCGGCACCGACTACGGCATCAACGACCTGGATCCGTTCATCAACATCGCCTTCATGGTGACGCGCCGCGATGCCAGCGGCACCGTCTACGGGGCAGGGGAGGCGATCAGCCGCGAGGAGGCCATCCGCCTCTATACGAGTGCGGCCGCCCGTTACGCCTTCCAGGAGCACCGGACGGGCTCGCTGGAGCCCGGCAAGCTCGCCGACCTGACCGTCCTGTCCGACGATATCCTGACGGTGCCGGACGAGGCCCTGCACACCATCCGTGCGCTGCGGACGATGGTCGGCGGCCGCACGGTCTTCGAGGCCTGAGCCCGTTCAGGCTCGCTTCGGCGCCAGCACGAAGTCGTGCTCGACCTCCCAGAACTCCTCGCCCCGGAAGGCGTACTCCCGGGCGCGCTCGGGATCGGCCACCCGGCGGAACTCGGCAAGCAGGCTCTCCTTCACCCCGAACACCGCGTCGGACTCGATATACTGGTCATCGGGATCGAAGATGTGGGTGGTCAGCGTCTCGAACCCGGGCGCCTTGATGATGTAGTGCAGGTGCGCCGGCCGGTAGGGGTGGCGGCCCAGCGCGCCCAGCAACTGGCCCACCGGCCCGTCGTCGGGGATCGGGTAGTAGCGCGGCTTCACGGCGCGGAACCAGTAGCGCCCGTCGTCGCCGGTGCGGAACACGCCGCGCAGGTTGAAGTCGGGCTGCAGCCCCTTCTGCTGGACGTCGTAAAAGCCCTCGTCGTTGGCCTGCCAGACGTCGATCACCGCGCCCGCCACCGGATTGCCGTCGAGGTCGAGGATGCGGCCGGAGACGACCATGTCCTCGCCCTTGGCGTCGAGGCAGATGTTGGCGCCCATCGGCAGCGCCGGCGCATCGGCGACGTGGAACGGTCCCAGCACGGTGCTTTCCGAGGCGCCCGACGGCTTGCGGTTGTCGATGGCGTCGACCAGCATCGACACGCCCAGCACGTCCGACAGCAGGATGAACTCCTGGCGCCACTCGTTGCACATCTGGCCGGTCCGGGTGAGGAACATGATCGCCTCGAACCACTCCTCCTGGGTCGGTTCGATCTCCTTCACCGCCTCGTGCAACTTGCGCGTGACGACCTCCATGATCTCCTTCAGCCGCGCGTCCCTGGCGTTCGCGTTGCGGCCGGTCACGACCTCGACGGAATCGGCCTCGGTGAAGAAGCCCTTCTCGTGTGCGTCCATGTCGGTCTTCCCCGAATTCGTTCTCGTACTGATGGTCAGGCCCGCGGGCGGCTGCCTTCCCATGCCGCCTGGAGCAGGGCGCGGATGGACGGGCGGTCGATGGGTCGCGGGTTCCAGTAGGCGTTGCGGCCGGCGATGTCTGCTGCGCGGTCGACATCGGCCTCGGCCAGCCCGAGATCGCGCAGGCTCAGCGGGGCACCGATCCCGGCGGCGAAATCGTAGAGCGCCGGGCCGGGCG
>Ga0207904_1000130_pt1 | contig 46926 bp, 44 predicted proteins | sample MalvirmetaMSP118_FD_184232 | JGI IMG/M metagenome (GOLD analysis project Ga0207904, IMG submission 184232) | Marine viral communities from the Deep Pacific Ocean - MSP-118 (SPAdes) | ecosystem: Environmental > Aquatic > Marine > Oceanic | place: Pacific Ocean | collected 2011-05-30 | reverse complement strand
ATCGTGGTTGAAGCTGATCTGGGTTTGCGGCAAATTTACTTTCAGGTCGGTGTCCACGAACATGAATTTACCACTTTGATAGGCCGCATTTACCAGTTGTTTGGCAAAGCTTTCCATCGTCTGGTAGTCATCCGGGGATTGCACCACCATCTCAACATCAAATTGTCCGGCGGTTGGCAGGCTTGGAAACAGTATGGGGAAAACTCTCACACCGGTGATCGCAGATAACTGTCCATAAACCGAGGGTAGGAGTTCTTGTACTGATTGTTCGCGCTGGTCAAAATCAACGAATTCAATGCCACCGAATCCACCATTGGGTGAAATAATCTGCCATACCATATTCAATCCTGGCGTGGTTTTCTCTATCAAGTCAATCACGTCGTGCATATAGTCGTCGGTGTATTCCACCGATGCTTGTGGCGGAGATTCGATGATGATGTTAATGCTGTTCTGGTCTTCAATCGGTGCCAGCTCCTTGCCGGAAAACAGATAGAACGGTACCACAAGCAGTGAGATAAACAGAGCGAACACCAATATCTGGTTGCGCCAGGCGAAGCTTTTTACCAGCAGTGTTTCGTAGCGGCTTTTAAGCGCATCAAACCAGCCGTTAACACGTTGGGTCATTTTACTTTCTCGACCGTAATCTGCGCATACCCAGGCGCTCATAATAGGAGAAAGTGTGATAGCCACGATACCAGAAATAATTACTGCAATGGCCAGCGTAAACGCGAATTCTTTAAAAAGGCTGCCAGTAAACCCGGAAACGAAACCGATGGGGGTATACACGGCTGCAAGAGTAAACGTCATAGCGATAATGGGGGAGAGCAGTTCTCTTGAGCTCACCAATGCTGCATCGAACCGGGTGCGTCCTTCTCGCAGGTGCCGGGCGACGTTTTCAACCACGACTATGGCGTCGTCTACTACCAGGCCCACCGATAAGACAACGGCCAGAATGGTTAGCAAGTTGAGTCCGAAACCCATCAGATAGATTACGGCGATGCTACCCAGAATGGACACCGGTATGGCGACCAGTGGAACCAGGGCGGTCCTGAATGAGCCCATTAGCAGCAACACAACCAAACCGACTAATAAAATGGTTTCAAACAGCGTGGTAAAAATTTCTTTTAACGACTCTCTCATGTAGATAGTGCCGTCGTATCCGGTGTGGATGGATAGCCCTTTTGGAAGTGTCTCGTTGATCGCGGCTAGTCGTTTATAGACTTCATCTCCGATGGCGATTTCGTTGGCACCCGGCAACGGCCAGATCGAAATATAGAGTGTGGTTTTCTGGTTGTAACGTGCCGCGATGGTACCCCGGGTTTCCCCCATTTCGATACGCGCGACGTCGCCAAGCCGGATCACCACGCCGTCTTTATTGGAGATCACAAGCTGCTGAAAGTCCTCTACGGTTGCGAGGGTTGCATTACTCAATAAATTGATTTGTTGACGGCTGTTTTCGGTTTTGCCCATGGTGGCAATCACATTATTCGAGCGGATGGCATTGATGATCTCATCGGCACCGACATTCAGTGCCGCGATCTTATCCGGATCAATCCAAACCCGCATGGCCGGTGAGCGCCCCCCTTCCAGGCCGACCCTTTGTACGCCTTTAATAGAGGCGAATTGAGGGTTCACTTGCCGTTCCATATAATCAGTCAATTCTGAACGGGACCATTCTTCGCCCCGAACATCCATATAGAAGAGCGCTGCAGGTCGGTCGGCGCGGACGACTTCTACCGCGGGGTCTTCGGCGCCATCCGGCAATTCGTAGCTGATTTGCGCAAGCCGGGCCGACAGCTCTGCCAACGCGCGAGTACTGTCTTCATTCAATTCGAGCCACGCTGTCACTTCACTGAGGCCGGCGCTGGTGCTGCTTTCGACATAATCCACCCCCGGTATTGTCATAGCAGCCCGTTCAATCGGCTCAGTGATAAATCCTTGAACCACTTCGGCGGATGAACCCGGATAGGAGGTCGTGATAACCAGTGAAGAGCTTTCAATTTGGGGAAATTGAAGTACTGGTATTTTCATCGCTGCGTAACCGCCAGCCAGTAATAATATAACGGATATAACAATCGCCAGAACCGGTCGTTTTACGAAAATATCCATTACAAGCTATCCTGCTCAATAGCTGGTGGCTGGCTATCAGAGGCCACACCGCTGGTTATTTCCTGCCTTTTGCGGCTGAAAACCAATAACCCCTCGTGTAACTTAAACGCACCGGCAGCCGCTATAAGATCACCTGCTTTTACACCAGATTCAATGACCGCTTTTTCATTCTCTATTGCTTTCACTTTTACTTGCCTGCGATTAGCCCGAAAGCCTTTGTTTTCCTTATCCTCTACTAATAGGAAAACGAATTGTCCCAGCGGATCTTGTTGAATCGAAACCGAAGGTATCTCCAACAAGGCTTCTTCGTCGTCTACCGGGACCTTCACATTCACCATAGTGTTTGCGGTTAGTTGATTGTCGGCGTTCGGCACTTTTGCGCGATACGTCCGGCTGCGGTTGATCGATTCGATGATCGTGTTTTCAGCGACCACGGTTGCAGTACCCTGAATCCGGCTATTGGCGTGGCCGATGGTAGTAATTTCCAATTCCGTTCCCGGTAATAACCGGCGATAAAATTGAGGGACTTTAAAATCAACCCAAATAAAATCCTTGTCGCTGATCAAGGTTGTGATGAAGGTGTTGTCCATCAAAAACTGACCCACCTCGAAATCGTGCAGTCCGGCTTTACCATCGAATGGGGAGCGTAAGGTTTTTTTCTCAATGGTTCGTTTTAGGGCTTCCATCTCCGCGACTGAGGTTGAGAGGTCTGCTTTGGCGCGGTCAAGCTGATCTTTGCTAACGGCTTTGGAACGGAACAGGTCTTCGGATCGCTTGTAAACGGATTGGGCTAATTCAGCACGAGCCTCGGCGGCTTCAAGATTGGCGGTTTCTACTGATGTATCCAATTGCAGCAGCACTTGTCCTTTAGCGACCGTAGCCCCTGACTGAAAATTCACTTCTGCGATTTCACCCGCCAATTCGTTACGCAGATCCAGCCGTTGAGGCGCGACCATTTCGCCAATGACGCGAATAGTGGGTGTGAAATTTACGGTTTGCACAACCGCTTCTTCCACCGATTCCGAGTGCTCAGGGAACGATTCCCCGAACGCGATCGCTGCGCGAATTTCTGTTACTTTAAAATAAGCCAAAGCTGCAAACACTATAATGCAGCTCAGCAACGTTATGCCCCATTTACGCAAATTCATAATATTGCTCCCTGCTTGCAGGTTTAAGTTGTGTTTTATCGAAGTCCGCTTTGTTGTAATTGCCCACAGGTGTATTCAATAAGCTCTGAGGTTAGCGGTGATTTCCATTGATAGGTATTTAACAGGCGTTTCAAGGTCTGAATGATTGTGGCGTCACTTTCGTATCGGACCGGCGGTGGTATTCCTTGGTCCAGGATATTGCGTGACCCGCGCTGCATAGCAACCTGGGTATGTCCGACGCAAAGTGACCAGCTACTGGTTACTATTTCGTTCACCAGATTGGCTTTCTCATCCTGAGCCACCAATAACTCACTGCTTTCACATGCATGGAGCAAAAGCTGGGTAAACACGTCCTCCACCTCGATGTTAATTTCCATAAATTTTTCAAGCCAGCGGCGGGAGGCGCGCTTCAGAATTGATTCATTGCCTAGCAAGGTTTCCAGCTGAGGACCGAAACCAATGTCAGAAACCAGGCTGTGATCCATCAATTGCACGGCAACTATCTTGGCAACCGGTGGCAGCGGTAGCTCGAATATCTGATGCACCAGATTCTTGAAATGGACTTTCGACCTATAGCCGAGAGCGACCAAAACGTCTTCTTTACTTTGAATGTGTTTGTAGATGGACCCCATTGATAGGCCCGCTTCTTTGGAGATAGCGGACATGGTGAAATCAAGCAGGGAAGAGCTTTGAATGCACTTGGCTGCGCTATCCAGGATCAGGTCTTCCTGAGCCTGGTCTGAATATTTCGGCATCGGCGGCATGATTCGGTGAACTCAATTCGAATAAGGTTCGAATCGTATTCGCATGAGGTCTCAAAGTAAAGTGAATAATTGATTGAGCACGCCTTTGGTTGGCGCTGCGGGTTGCAGGAATTGACCAATGCCCAGTTGGTGATTGACTCACCGCGCTGGAAGCGCTCGAGCAGTCATTAATCCCGTTCTAATGTATGAAATTACATATATACGGATATTCATATATATGTAACAGTCGCTTGCTAATTTTGAGCCTCGACGTTGAACCATAATTCTTTTTCTTTACTAATTGGCTTCCAAAGGAATGAGCATGAAACTTTCGCTGAAAATAATAATACGTTTAGGTTTCATCCTGGCTTTACCCGTGTTTTCTGGCTGCGACTCCAACGAAAACGTGATCGAAACCCCAACTGCCACCGATCAACGCACGGAATTGAGCGTGGCAGGATCGACCTTTGCAAGCCCGTTTTTCAATAGGGTACTGGAGGCATGGGGTCAAAAAAATCCAAATTTGAAGCCAGTCTACCGCTCCATCGGCAGTGGCGCTGGAATCGAGGAATTTATCGCAGGAACAACCGATATAGGTACCACCGATGCCCCCTTGAATGCCGCAGAGTCTGCTCGATTGAAAGAGGACATTAGTGAAATCATAGTGACCTCGGGGATGATCAGCATTGCCTATCATCTTGATGACATTGACGACACAATCAAGCTGCCAAGAGAGGTGTATCCAGATATTTTTCTCGGAAAAATCACTCGATGGGATGATCCGCGAATCGCAGCAGCTAATCCGGGTCTAAAACTTCCGCCTAAGTTTATCCAGGTAGTGGCCCGTGCCGATAGCAGCGGAACCACTTATGCATTTACCCATCATTTGTCATCAATTAGCCAAACCTGGAAGGTGGGGCTGGGGGCTGCCAAAACGATTGACTGGCCTGGGTCAACTATGACCGCGCCTGGGAACGAAGGCGTCGCCCAACGGCTTGCTATCACCAAATACAGCATAGGCTATGTAGAATACGGCTTTGCTCATCGTTTGGGATTAAAAACCGCGAAACTGGAAAACCAGGCCGGAAAATATGTGTTGCCAAGCCTGGATGCAGGGGAAGAGGGGCTTTCGGGATCGGCCTTGTCGAGCTCGTCCGACTTAAGCGAGTCAATCAGTGATCCAGAAGGCGATAGTTCGTATCCGATCGTGGCCTACACATGGGCGTTATTACATCAACGTTACAATGACCCTGACAAAGACCTCGCTGTAAGGAATTTGATTAAATGGTCTTTAACGGAGGGCCAAACATTGGCTAAACCCTTAATGTACCTTCCTCTGTCACAGCAAATTGTCCAGGCTGGACTTAACAAATTGGGAGGGTGACACTGAATGACTTGCACGCTTTGGTGTTTGCGTCCCCGGACTGGAATCAAAAGGATTGGATACTTTCAAAGGACGGTGCAATGAACTTGTTATTTTTATGTACTCATAATGCCTGCCGCAGCGTTTTGGCTGAAAGCATTGCCCAGCAGGTTGGGCAGGGGTTATGGACTGTCACCAGTGCAGGCAGTCATCCCGCCGGACAAATTCATCCTGATACATTGTCAATGCTCAAAAATAGAGGATTCCCCACCCAACATTTGTACAGTAAGAGCTGGGACGAAGTGAGTAATTTCAATCCGGACGTAGTGATTACCGTCTGCGATCAGGCGTCGGGAGAATCCTGTCCTGTGTGGTTTGGAAAGGCAATAAAGTCCCATTGGGGCTTACCGGATCCAACCCAGCAATCGGATCCTACGCTCAGGCGGCAACATTTCGAGCAGCTTATTTCAACATTGGAATTGCGCCTTCAGCAGTTGGCACAAATTGTAAGGCGGGAGTCCGATATCAGTATGGAACATCTACAACTGCAATTGGCTCGTCTGGGGGATCTGGCATAACCGGGTATATCTGATCGCTATTCAGAGCGGAACGGCTATTTTTTGTTTTGGAACGCGGGCAACTAGCGGTCTTGCGAAAAAATACGCGGCTTTGAAATTCCCATCTTCCTCATCCAGATTATCTTTTGTAATACTTTAATTAATCCAGTTAAATTGTAGATATATATAGTTAATGGTCCCTGTATTTTTAATCCGATGGGCACCCACTTGCCCCGTGTTTACCTGTTCATCCACCTGTATTGCTAGCTGGTAGCCCTGCCTCTCTCATCCCTAATTTATTTGCGAGATTAACTGCAAGTAAAAAAATAGAAATAACTTGTTCTGGGGTTCAATTAAGATGAAATCTGAGTACATAAATCACCGCCAGGCGCGGGATAAACGCTTTGGTTTCGGTAAGGTCTTGGGGTACCTGAGTTGCGCTTGTTCGTTCGTCATTGTGGGTTTGTTTTTGTCCTCTAGTGCAGGCTTCATTTACTGACAGTTTAACTGTTGGCAGTGCCAAAGCGCGTTCCTTGGGGCATGCGGTTACGGCTGATCCGCCAGGAATTGATTCGGTCCATTTCAATCCAGCATGGCTGGTACAGCTTAACGGGCGCCAAATGCATTTGAAGGGTATCGCTGGCGTATAGGGTTTGGAAATGGAAGCGTACTGTGAATGTATGCAAGAGCGGATTGATACCTATGCTTCTTATTTTACCGACGAGGACGGCAACTTAACTCCGGAGGGCAAAGCCTTTTTATAGGATGAGTTGTTTAACACGCATAGCGTGGCGGAAGGACCAACGGTGATGCTTCCGGGCGGCATGGTAGATTTACCAGCGGCACTTGCCACTGTAGGTTCGATTGTGGATCTGCCCACCGCGGAGGAAATTCAGAATGGTTCCAAGGGAAATCTGAACGTGACCTATGAGCTGCCTCAACGGTTGAATGTTGGAATGAGCCTGCGGATTACACCCAAGTGGAAAACCAGCGTCGATGTTCGATGGACAGAATGGTCCGCTTTTAGCGATATATACACATAAACATATATATGATAATACATATATATGTAACAATACGAGTGTATGTTGATTGCTCGTCTCAGCGTTGGCGCGTAAGCCAGTACGAGGAATCGACTCGAACCAGACAGTGAGAACAATCGGAAGGACAGCGTTAAATCCATGAATCCAGTTAAATTTTACAAGTGCCTGAGTGAGGAAACCCGGTTGCGGTGCCTGCTTATGATAGCGCAAGAAGGCGAACTTTGTGTCTGTGAACTGACTGAAGCCTTAGACGAAATCCAGCCTAAGGTGTCACGTCACTTAGCGCAATTACGATCATGTGAACTGTTGGTTGATCGTCGCCAGGGACAATGGGTGTTTTACAAAATTAACCCCGATTTACCTGAGTGGGCCAAAGCCGTGTTATCCGCCACCCGAGAAGCGAATACGGCGTTTCTTAAAAATAATGTGAAAAGGTTGGCCGCCATGGGCGATCGACCTGAGCGTATGAAAGCCTGTTGTTAGTCTCTGTATTGATGACGTGCATGATTGTATACACCTAATGAATGCCGGGGAGACTTATTGTAAATGAGTATTTTTGAACGCTACCTCTCGGTTTGGGTTGCTTTATGTATTGCCGTTGGCGTATTGCTTGGTAACCTGATTCCACAACAGTTTGCGACGATTGCGTCGCTGGAATGGGCACACGTCAATATCGTGGTAGCGGTGCTCATTTGGATAATGATTTACCCAATGATGGTTCAGATTGATTTTTCTGCAATCAAGGATGTGGGTAAAAAGCCGAAAGGGCTAATACTGACTTTGGTAATCAACTGGTTGGTTAAGCCTTTTACTATGGCCGCGTTAGGCTGGCTGTTTTTCAAAGTGTTTTTTGCTTCAATAGTTGATCCACAGAGCGCCAATGAATACATAGCAGGGATGATTCTGCTGGGAGTAGCGCCTTGTACCGCAATGGTATTTGTCTGGAGCCAACTGACAAAGGGGGATCCGAATTATACCTTGGTTCAGGTGTCGGTAAACGACATCATTATGGTGTTTGCCTTCGCCCCGATTGCTGCATTTCTGTTGGGTGTCAGTGATATCACAGTACCTTGGGAAACGCTTTTGCTCTCGGTGCTGTTATACGTTGTTTTGCCTTTGATTGCTGGGGTAGTCACCCGACACCAGCTAGAAAAAGGCCGCGATGGCGTAGGCTTGCATCGCTTTTTAGCTCAGCTAAAACCGTGGTCTGTCATTGGCTTGTTGGGCACCGTAGTTTTACTGTTCGGCTTTCAAGCGCAAACGATCCTGCAACAACCCCAAACCATCGTTCTTATCGCAATACCCCTGTTGATTCAAACCTATGGCATTTTTGTAATTGCTTACGGCGGTGCCCGTATTCTGAAATTGCCACATAACGTCGCAGGTCCTGCTTGCCTGATCGGTACATCTAATTTTTTTGAATTGGCAGTCGCCGTTGCCATTTCTTTATTTGGTTTACATTCGGGAGCAGCGCTGGCGACGGTCGTGGGAGTGCTGGTAGAAGTGCCTGTAATGTTGTCTTTGGTTTACATAATAAATCGCACGCCACATTGGTTTAATCCCGCGTGAATGCGCCGATCTCGATGGCTCAATAGTCGTCCTCATCGGTAAATACTACAGAAGCGCAGGTTGGTTTTATTCAGTTGTATTATTCTGTTGGAGGTATTTATGTCTATTAAAGTTGGAATTAACGGTTTCGGTCGTATGGGGCGCCTGTCTATGCGGGTGTTGTTTGATTGGGACGATGTAACGATAGTTCACATCAACGATCCCGCCGGTGACGCGGCGACGCTAGCGCATCTGTTGACGTTTGATTCTGTGCATGGGCGTTGGCATCATGATGCCGAATACGATGGTAGTACCATGGTCGTCGATGGTCAGTCAATTCCTTGTACCCGTAACAAAGCCATTACAGAAACAGATTGGTCTGGTTGCGATGTGGTTATTGAAGCGAGTGGTAAGATTAAAACCACAGCAGTTCTGCAGGAATATTTGGACCAGGGTGTCAAGCGGGTGGTCGTTACCGCTCCGGTGAAAGAAGAAAGCGTGTTGAATGTCGTCATGGGGGTTAATCATCATCTGTACGACAAAGATCTTCATCCGATTGTTACCGCAGCATCTTGCACCACAAATTGTCTGGCACCGGTAGTGAAGGTTTTGCAGGATAACCTGGGTATCGTGCACGGGTCGATGACTACCATTCATGATCTGACGAACACACAGACTATTCTGGATGCGCCACACAAAGACTTGCGCCGCGCCCGCGCTTGCGGCATGAGCATGATCCCAACTACCACTGGTTCCGCGACGGCGATCACGCATATTTTCCCCGAACTAAAAGGCAAACTGAACGGTCATGCGGTGCGCATACCGTTGGCCAATGCGTCAATAACGGATTGCGTGTTTGAAGTCAGCCGGTCCACAACTGAAGCGGAAGTGAATCAATTTTTCCGCACGGCAGCGGAATCAGAATTAATAAATATTCTTGGTTACGAAGAGCGCCCACTGGTGTCCATCGATTATAAAACCGACCCGCGCTCCAGTATCATCGACGCGCTGTCCACCATGGTCGTAAATGGCACCATGGTGAAAATCTATGCTTGGTACGACAACGAATGGGGTTATGCGAACAGGACCGCTGAATTGGTTAGATTGGTCGGTCTTGGCGATCAGGAGTAGGCGTGATGAAGTGGCTGGCGCAACTTGCTCCGGAAATCCGACAGTATATGGTAGTTACTGGGAATTACTGGGCTTTCACTCTGACCGATGGCGCATTGCGCATGTTAGTGGTGCTGTATTTTTATGATTTGGGGTACAGCCCTTTGGAAATCGCAATGCTGTTTATCTTTTATGAGATATTCGGTGTGATTACCAATTTGGTAGGAGGTTGGCTTGGCGCCCATCTCGGTTTGAATAAAACCATGAACATAGGCTTATTGCTGCAAATTGTGGCATTGGCGATGTTGTTAGTGCCAATCGGGTTGCTGACGGTTCCTTGGGTGATGGCGGCTCAAGCGTTGTCGGGAATTGCCAAAGATTTGAATAAAATGAGCGCCAAAAGCTCGATCAAGATGCTGGTTCCGTCGGATGCGCAAAGTCAGCTTTACCAGTGGGTTGCAATTCTGACCGGTTCCAAAAATGCTCTGAAGGGTGCCGGTTTTTTTCTGGGAGGTGTCTTGTTAAGCCTGCTGGATTTCAGGGGCGCAGTGACTGCGATGGCGATAGCGTTGGCCGTGGTTTGGATTTTCAGTTTGTTCACTTTGAAGAAGGATTTAGGCAAAGCTAAAAGTAAACCAAAATTTACTGAGATATTTTCAAAAAGCGGCGCGATTAACTATCTATCGGCGGCACGCATGTTCCTGTTCGGAGCTCGTGATGTGTGGTTTGTGGTCGCGCTGCCGGTTTATCTGGCGGGTACATTCGGCTGGGACCATTGGACCGTAGGCGGCTTTTTAGCAGCCTGGGTGATTGCCTATGGCATTGTGCAGGGCTTTGCGCCTAAGTTGACGAGCAACAGACACGGGCGTGTTCCTGATGGACGTGATGCCTTGGGCTGGGCGCTGTTACTGGCCGTTACGCCGATTTTGATAGCGGTATCGTTGTCGCTGCAATGGCAGGTTCAACCGGTATTACTGGGCGGTTTGATGGTTTTTGGGGCGTTATTTGCCATAAATTCGTCATTACACAGCTATCTGATCGTCAGCTATGCAGGAGATGACGGAGTATCCCTGGACGTCGGTTTTTATTATATGGCCAATGCTATGGGGCGTTTAATTGGAACGTTGCTGTCAGGCTGGGTGTTTCAGAAATACGGTCTGGAAATGTGCTTGTGGATTTCGGGCCTCTTTATCGGACTGGCCGCTCTAATATCCCTGGGGTTACCTAAGCATCCAACCTCCAAGGCGTTATCGGGTCACGCCTGAAAATTACAGGTCCCTATTGTGAATTTCAGTATGTTCCCCATAGGCGACCTGTGCATAGTTAATGGCGGCAACCAACATTATGCCACCCAACATATTGCCTGCTAACGTGGGTGCGAAGAATTCAAAGAAAAACTGAAACCAGGTAGCGTCTCCTTTCAACACAGCGTAAATTGCCGCAACGGAACCCGCTACAATGTGAGGGAAGTGGGCTAATCCGATCACATAGGTCACCACGATAATAACACCGACTCTCGCCGTTTCCGCAAATGGCATAAGCCAGAGCATCATGGCAATGAGCCAGCCGGCAAACACAGCGCGTATCATCATCGTTAGGAATGGTGTGCCGTACTCCGTCGCGGAAATCGCCGACAGCGCCATATCCGCGTTGCCGTGTAATATATCGAAGTTGGCAAGTGTATAGGCAAATAAAGCAGTACCTGCCATATTACCCAGCAACACAACCAGCCACAGTTTCAGTGTACCGATTATGGCAGTAGTGTTGGTTTTTCGCAGTACTTCCAGAACCGGCGCCAATGTGTTTTCAGTAAATAATTGCTGACGCCCCAGAACCACGAAGAGAAAGCCAATTGAATAGCCGAAACTTGTGACCGCGGGGCGCCAACTGGTATCGGGAATATAACCGTGCAATAAAGCCTGGGCAACGAATGAAAAGCCCATGGATAAACCTGCAGCCAAAGCGGACCACGCAATACCCATCAAGGGGCGTTTAAGCTCCGATTCTGCTTCACTCCGGATGGCCTCGTAGACAACCGCCGCACTCGGGGATTCGCGCCTGCGCGCATCGGATTTTTCCAGCCGGTCTAGATCTCGTTGACGCGGGGCTTCTGATGTCATTGTCGTCCTTCTGTATTAAGTGCGTCAGCCTTTCCCTTCGTATTAAACCGTTTCCATGGAGCACCATGGTTCATTAATCAGGCGATGCATTGGAAACGAATTTGGTCTTGTGAAGGATTTACGAGGCTGGCCGCCGAATGAGTAAATTTGTTTGAGTTTGTTGCAAGTCCGGGGCCGAAACTTATCTGCATTAATAATCATCGAGCCGAGCGGCTACGGCGCTCAGGTATATCGGATGTTCATTTCGTATTGTTTGCGGTTGTAAGACTTACAATAATCAACTGGAGCCATTGCAAGGCTTGCAAGCGTGGCGTGCTCTATTCCTTGTTTTGGAGCGACGATCCTTTTTAAGTGAGAAAAAAGACGTGGATCGGCTATAAGTGGAATTGGCAAAATATATGCTTGCAGCCGAACAAAGCTATTCAAATTTAGCTAGGGGAATATTCGAACCATAAAAGAGTAGGAAGCGGAACAACAATGGAATCGATAAACTCAAAATTGAATGCTAATAGCGCGCGTTTTTGGTGGCGCTTACCGGTAATCAACCGGAGGGCATGGACTTGGGAAGATACTAACTCACACATTCACTGTGGCCAGTGGTGGCAGCACGCAGTTATCTATCAAATTTTTCCGCAGAGTTTCTGTGATGCCAGTGGTGACGGGATAGGAGATATTAAGGGCATCATAGAAAAACTGGATTACATTGCCGCGCTTGGCGTGGAAGCGATCTGGCTAAATCCAATCTATCCTTCGACACACGAAGACGCCGGTTATGACGTGACCAAACTGACCGACGTGGACCCGCGTTTCGGTTATCTTGGGGACTTCAAGCGGCTGCTAGAACTGGCCCATTTGCGCGGATTAAAGGTTATCTTGGATCAGGTATGGAATCATACATCGAGTGCCCATCCTTGGTTTCAGGAAAGCAAGAAAAACCGCAGTAACAACAAAGCCGATTGGTATGTTTGGGCTGATGCAAAACCGGATGGGTCACCACCTAACAATTGGATATCCGCATTCACTGGCGAAAACGCGTGGATATGGGAGGAAGAGAGGGAGCAGTTTTATTTGGCTAACTTCATGCCCTCGCAACCGGATTTGAACTGGCACCATTCTGAAATGATCCGGACCTTACTGAATCAATCCCAATTTTGGTTGGAATTAGGTGTTGACGGCTTTCGTATAGACGCAGTGAATTTTTTTGTTCATGACCGAAAGCTGCGGGATAACCCACAAAGGGGAGAAAATGATGCAGAACCGGACGGAATAGCCGCCGATAATCCATTGGCAAAGCAAAAGTTTTGTAATAGCTTCTGTCGGCCGGAAACATTAGAAAAACTTACCTACGTCCGACAGCTTATGGAACGGTATCCAGGAACAGTGACGCTAGGTGAAGTTACGTTATGTGAAGACTCAATTGAGTTATCCGGCCAGTACGTGAAAGATAATGACCGCTTGCACCTAGCTTACAATAGCGCTTTATTAGAAGACGAACCGCTGTCTGCTCCTATGCTACACGATATTATGAAAAAGACGTTAAAACATTTCCCTGAGGGGGGGCAGTGCTGGATGGTTGGAAACCACGATTACCAACGTTTGCGCTCGCGCTGGACCGGACACAAATCGAATGGAGAGCCCTACAGTAAAGAATTCTACCGTATGGTCATTGGATTGTTAGTAACGCTACCGGGAGCACTCTGCTTGTATCAGGGAGACGAATTGGGGTTGCCTTTGGGCAAAGTTCCAGACGATATTGATCGAGAGGATATGCAGGATCCCTATGGTAAATGTATGTATCCGAAAGATCTTGGCAGGGACGGCTCTCGTACACCCATGCCTTGGCAGTCTTGCAGATCGTTTCTGGGTTTTACGTCTGCGGATTCGAGTTGGTTACCGATACCGGATAGTCATAAGACGTTGGCGGTTGATATTCAGAATGGGGATCCGGATTCGCTGCTTAATACATGGCGAAGAATGCTAATTTGGCGCAGGGCACAACCAGCCATCATTTCCGGTGATGTCGTATTACACGACCCACATCCTGACGTGTTCGCTTATACACGGAGATATGCGGAACAGACTTTGCTTTGTGTATTTAATGTTAGCGATAAAGCAACAGAGTATCCGACGAATTTCCCACACGAATATCAACAGGCGCATACCCATACCGTAATATTGAATCAGGATCAGTTTCAGTATCAAAACCAACACCTGTTATTGCAGCCCTACGGAGCTGTCTATATCAGTCACACGGAGGTGTAACATGGATCAAAATTGGTGGCAGCACGCGGTGATATACCAAATTTATCCGCGCAGTTTCTACGATTCAAACGGTGATGGAATCGGCGATTTACAGGGAATTACTTCCAAACTGGATTATCTGGATACACTCAACCTGGATGCGCTCTGGATAAGCCCGTTCTATTCATCGCCGATGGCGGATTTTGGCTACGATGTCACTGATTTTTGCTCAGTTGATCCTCGATTCGGCAATCTCGATGATTTTAAACAACTATTAGCAGAAGCGCACGATCGTGGGCTGAAAGTGTTGTTGGACCAAGTTTGGTGTCATACCTCTGACCAACACCCGTGGTTCATTGAAAGCCGTAGTAGCAGAGATAATCCAAGGGCGGACTGGTTCGTGTGGGCAGATGCGAACGAACAGGGAGAATGCCCTAATAACTGGCTTGCTACTTTTGGCGGTTCGGCCTGGGAGTGGTGCGGGGTACGGAAGCAATTTTATCTACACCATTTCTTACCGCAACAACCCGCGCTTAATTGGTACAACCCGGAAGTACAGCAGGCGATGCTGGATGTCGGTCGGTTTTGGTTAGATATGGGAGTAGACGGGTTTCGTTTTGATGTGATCAATTTTCTGATGCACGATCGCCAACTGCGTGACAATCCTGAACGGAAAGAGTCTGATCATCTGCCAGTAGGTGGCAGCCGAAAGATACCTTTTTTCCGATATATCAATCGCTACAATATTAGTCAGACGAAGACGTTCGAAATGATTAGGAACATTCGTAAATTGCTAAACCAGTATCCGGGAGTAACCAGTCTGGCGGAAATTTCCAGCGCAGAAGATGCGTTGTCTGATTCAACACAAGCAGTGGGGCCACAGCATTTACACATGGCCTATAATTCGTCTTTAATGACGGAGCGATCGTTAACCGCGGGTCACTTGCGCGAGGTACTCGAAGAAGCAGCATCGCTATTACAACAGGGAGGTCTGTGCTGGACCGCGGGTACACATGATTTCCCGCGACTAGCTTCGCGCTGGCACGGTGATCTTTTAACGGACCGCTTTGACCAAGAGGCTTTCAATTATTTGTTGGCAGTGTTGCTTTTAACGTTACCCGGCAGCTGCTGCATATATCAAGGCGATGAATTAGGGCTACCGGAAGCTCAATTAGCCTATGAGCATCTGCAAGATCCCTACGGCAAAAATAATTATCCGGAGCTGGCAGGAAGAGACGGTTGCCGAACGCCTATTCCCTGGGACAGCGATTTAGTGAATCACGGATTCAGCAGTGGAGCAAATACGTGGTTGCCGGCCGTCATAGAACATCGTGACATGGCAGTATCAGTGCAATGGGATAAACCTATGTCATTGTTGAACAAATATCGGCGCCTACTTGCTTGGCGTAGAATGCAGCCTGGTTTGCGCGAAAGTCTGGATATCCAAATATTAGAAACAGAACCCAGGTTGCTGGGTTACATACGCGGACAGGATACCCATGACCCACTGCTGTTTCTGTTGAATTTTTCTTCTGAAATTGTGCATCAGGATTTAAGCAAGCTACCGAGAAACAGCTTATTAGGACATAGTGATTTTTCTAAACCTCGCCAGTTCGACGATATAATAGAGATGCAACCTTATGGTGTTTATATCGCAGCTTGTACGCCAGGTTCGGTTTAGCAGTCTACCGACCCGCATATATGAACATTTTAGAGTTTTAACAAGAAATTATTACAATATATTGTAATTAATTCAGAATATACGCTGCTTCCCTTTTGATAAATGTAGATCCGTCGAGGGTAGGGCCTCAGCCTGAGTCGCTTCGACACATTGGCATTGGTGTTGCTTCATTGATTTGGTCAGGAAATTAATTAATATGCAGGGAGCTTTTGTATGGCCACTAAATTCCGATCAAAAGAATACAATTTGAAGCCGATTTGTCTATCAGCTTTGGTTTCACTCATGTGTGCCACCGCTAATGCAGAAGAGGCTGGCTCTATAACCGTTCCAATGCATTTAGTCTCCGCTTCCGGCGTTGAAAAATCAATTGGAACCATTGAAATTCATCCTTCAAAGTCGAGTAAAGGTTTAGTCTTTACTCCAGATTTAGCTGGACTAAAACCTGGTAGCCATGGCTTTCATATTCACGAAAATCCTAGCTGTGAACCAGGAATGAAAGCGGGAGTCAAGACTGCGGCGGTGGCAGCGGGGAGCCATTACGACCCCGAAGGTAAGCAGTCTCATAAAGCGCCATGGGAGAACGGGCACAAAGGCGATCTACCGGTACTCATCGTGACTTCGGATGGCATGGCCACGACGCCCGTATTTGCACCGCGTTTAGAATTGGATGATATCGATGGTCGAGCTGTCATGATTCACGAAGGAGGGGATACCTATTCCGATTCACCGGAAAAACTCGGTGGAGGCGGCGCTCGACAGGCATGTGGCGTCATCAGGCAGTCCTAAAATGGATGGCCAGACATTGGACATCTTAAGTTGGACTGTAAAAGAGCTTTGTAACTGAGAACTGTTTTAGAGACTATCACGGAACTCATTATTGGAGGTAAATGTGACTTACTTAATTTCGAACTTCGAAGACGGATTCCGCAACACCTCTCGTTTAGTGACGCAATCGCCGGAGGAATTTCCACAGGAACCTCCTGTGGAAATTCCTACCCAGGAACCCGAAGAGATTCCCGTTGAAATTCCGCCAGAGCAACCTCAGGAACCCCCAATCGAGATTCCACCGGACCAACCTCAGGAAATTCCGGTTAAAGAGCCGCCACAGGAGTTACCGATTTAAAACCGGCTGGTCTCTCTTAACTTGGACCTGTTTACTCGGTTTGCCGATTAGCAGGTTTTGATGGCAGGGCGCTCCTAGCCGACATTCGCTTATTTCATTGGAACCCCTTATGACCTCGGCTTCGACAAATTCAGAAAATCACTATGATGCTTCGGCGCGCGGCAGGAATGCGATCAGTCCTCAAGGGATGCCTAGCACAGGTTGGCGCGACGTGATAATGCGAGCCAAGCAAGAAATGGACGTTGATAATCTGGGCTTGGTTTCAGCTGGCGTTGCATTTTATTTTTTCCTCGCGGTTTTTCCAGCAATGGCTGCCTTCATTTCTTTATACGGTTTGTTAACCGATACAGCCGATGCGCTAAACCAGTTACAATCGTTTACCAGCTTGCTTCCATCGGAGGCAAGTTCTGTATTATTAGACCAAATCAAATCGGTGACATCGCAATCGAGTACTACGCTCGGTTTGGGCGCATTCGCTAGCTTGTTATTTGCTTTTTGGAGTTCAATGAAAGGCACCCTGGCTTTAATAACTGCGTTGAATATTGTGTACGAAGAGCATGAAAGTAGAGGTGTAATCCGGATTCGTGCGGTTGCTTTGCTATTGACCGTTGGTGCGATTGTTTTTGTAACTATCTCACTAATCACGCTCACGCTCATACCTGTATTGTTGGAATTTTTTAATACTAACCGCTTGATCCAAATGTCGTTCAGTTATTTAAGATGGCCGGTTCTGGTGATCATTATCATATGTTTGCTGTCGGTACTATACAGAATAGCGCCGGATCGACGCCAGGCCCGTTGGCGGTGGGTTACTCCAGGCGCCGTGTTGGCAACCATTCTGTGGATCACCGGATCTGCGTTGTTCTCTTGGTATGTGTCTGAGTTTGGGAATTTCAACGAGGTGTACGGATCTATAGGGGCAGTGGTTTTATTGCTTTTCTGGTTTTATCTAACCGCGTATGTTGTCCTGATCGGGGCTGAATTGAATGCTGAGTTAGAACATCAAACCTGTATCGATACCACTATAGGCGAAGATCGCCCTATGGGTAAGAGGGGGGCGAAAGTGGCTGATACTGTTGGAAAAGAGCCACCTGTTTCGTTAGTTGGACGCTGGATTAATCGGATATGTGGTGACTAAAGAAAAGGGAAATGATCTCCGATCGGAATGCGTGATTTTGCAAAGCATGCCCTGTCTTGCTTTGGTTAGAGTTCGGAAAACCTAGTTAGCTTTAAAAGCTCTCGTTAACAAGTCAAAAGAGATCGTTATTGATACGGTGATATTGGTACATATTCTGCGTTATTAAAGTGGGTGAAAATGCTGAAAGATTGAATGGAAATATGGAGACTAATTATGACGGACCAAAAATTCTTTCATACAAGTACTGAGCAAAAGAAAGAGCAGCAAGGAAAAAATTTCAAATCTGATAGTACAGTTCGAGAAACGCCGGGACAACAGGGGCCAGGGCATTCCGGTTACAGCAAACCCGATTACAGTGAATGGACCAAGAAAGAATTACTGGAACACGCGCAAAAATTAGCACTTAACGCAGATGAAGATACCAGTATAGATCGCTTACGCGAATTGTTGGAGCAAGCCAGTCCACTTAATTAAGTTTTTGATGAGTTCTAAATTATCATCGTGAGGCATAGGGGGGCGGTGTGCCTTGGGGCTCCGGTTCTAGGACAAGCCCCAGGGTACTGACTGAGTAGCGCAAGCTCTCAGTTATACACGTTTTCTTCTCCGGGTAGAGAGTTGATTTGCCCTAGATGGCTCATGATCTCGGTTCTAGAATCGTATTGCTGTTCTGGTAGCGCTCGCAACATAATTAGCAAATCCGGGTCAGTGGCCAGGTCTTCAGCTCTATCTATAAGTTCAATGGGTTCAACAGGGTATTCCAGGGTATTTAATAGAGCGTCCAGCTGTTGGTCGAATATTGGGTCAGACATGATGGTTTTGCCTCCATTAAGATTAAAGTAGGCCCTCATTCCCGAGGGTTCTTCCACGGTTACTAAGCTTAAAGCGTGCCAAGTCCGTTGCCAGAAATAGAGATGAAAGTCGATTAATATTAGCTGAGAGTTCGTATGGCGGTTTTCCTTTTCCAAACCCCGAACAGACCCGTAACAATATCGGTAGTATGAAATCAGTGAACTTTTGCTGGTACTCGGTCTTGCCGTTTTACCTGCTTTAGGCAATGCCATTGGCAATGGTATAGCGGAGATAGTGCGTACGCCCAGGTGGCTGATAGGGGTGCTTCTGCACGGGGCGACTGTACCCATTTGGCATTAGTAATTGCATTCACAGTGGGAGCGACTATCTCTGTTTTAGTGGCCTACGGTATCCACAACATCGGGACGTCTTCTGGAGCGAACACCCAGGCATGGCTGGTATATACGGCGATTGGGGCTGATCTTTTCAGTGATGGGTTAGCGACCGGAGCCGGCAGCGCTATTAATTTTCAACTGGGAATATTGATTGCGGTAGTGCAATTATTTGCAAATATTCCCGGTGTATTCGCTTCCGCGGTTAACCTTCGTCAACGTTCTGTATCAAAGCGGGGACGAGCTATTGCTTCATTCAGCCTCTTTTTTGGGGTTTTGTTCTGTGCTCTAGCCGGCTTCGTATTGCTACGAGAAAAGTCAGATGTTTTTCAAAATTCAGTCCTCGCTGGCATGATAGGGTTTTTGTTGCTGGCAACTATTGAAGATATGGTTCCGGAGGCGGATGCACCTAAACCCACTCGATGGTCATCGTCTCTTGCTTTCACAGCTGGATTTGTAGGAATGGCGTTAATATCCCATTTATTGTCTCAGTCGTTAGCTGAAGGGGGTAACTTGACGCCTTCTACGGTTGGTGTGCCAACACGCTGACTTTTGGTAATGACGCTGAACCTGCCGTCTGTTTCAAGCACAACGGCGCTCACTTGTTCTATCATTTCCACCCCTGAACCGCGCATAGCAGCGAGAGCCTCCTCTCGCGTTACTCGGGCTTGATGCATTGCTCGGGTTATGAATTTCCCCTCATAAAATAAGAGAACAGGCTCCGCAGTTACAAGCTTACGGAACCAAGACAAGCGTACACTGGACCAAGTGACGGCATATTGCATACCGATAAGAAGTGCAAAGGCAGTAAGTCCCTGAACCAGGGTGACGTTTTTATTGAGAATAATGGTAGCTAGTGAAGAGCCGAGCGACACAGTCACTACCAAATCAAATGCATTCATCTTAGACAGTGTTCGTCTTCCTGAGATGCGTAAAAAAAGCACTAAAGAAATGTACGCGATAGCACCCACTAAAATTGTTCGAATAATGGTATTCCAGCTTTCTAAAAACACGTTCCCAGAGCTCCCTAACAATAATCAACGCGCTGATTCAATAGCCACAATACAAGTTCAAATTAAATTGAATTTAGCGATGGATAGCAAACCGGGCCAGGCCTGCAATATACAAGCCAAACACATTAGAATTTTCCTGTTCCAAAGAACAGTAGATAGTCTTCCTGATCATGATTATATCTCAATCAAAAACGCCACATAGCAAAGTAGTTATACCTGTAAAAACTTCAAACGAGTGAAGAATTTGCAACAATCTACAGGCCTATCGGAAATAAATTGATGGTAGAACAGAGCTTTAACTTCGCACTATTACATCCTTTTTATGGCAAGTATTTTGCCTATCCAGAGTTGCGAAATTTAACACTTTGAAGCTGGGTCAAGGAGCAAAAATATGAGCGAGAAAAAGAGTAAGTCAAACACAGAAATTGGGCGTGGGGGAGAGATTCACCAGGTTTCGAAAAAATCAGAAATTCCAACGATGACCACCGCACAGGGAGTACCGATCTCAGATGATCAGAATTCATTGAAATACGGTGTACGCGGTCCTGTTCTTCTCGAAGATCAGATCATGCGAGAGAAAATATTCCATTTCGATCACGAACGAATTCCAGAAAGAGTGGTACACGCTAGAGGGTTTGGTGCTCGTGGTTACTTTGAATCTTACGATTGTCTTGATTCAATTACTTGTGCTGCGCCCTTTCAGGAAAAGGGTAAAAGAACGCCACTTTTTGTTCGCTTTTCTACAGTCGCAGGGAATAAGGGTTCATTTGATCTAGCCCGGGATGTGAGGGGGTTTGCGGTTAAATTCTATACTGAAAGTGGTAATTGGGATCTGGTTGGAAACAATATTCCTGTATTCTTTATCCAAGATGCTATCAAATTCCCCGACTTAATCCATTCAGCCAAAGCTGAACCGGATCGTGGTTTTCCACAAGCGCAGACCGCACATGATAACTTCTGGGATTTTATTTCTTTGACACCAGAGTCTATGCACATGGTTATGTGGATCATGTCAGACCGTGCAATACCAAGGTCATTCCGATTTATGGAGGGTTTTGGGGTTCATACATTCCGCTTGCTGACTGAATCTGGAAAGTCCACCTTTGTTAAGTTCCATTGGAAGCCGAAACTTGGTATGCAATCTGTGCTTTGGAACGAGGCGGTGAAAATTAACGGCGCGGATCCGGATTTTCATCGTCGCGATCTTTGGAATGCTATTCAGTCGGGAGATTATCCAGAATGGGAATTGGGCTTTCAAATTGTTGACCAGGAGTTCGCCGATGAGTTTGATTTCGATATATTGGATGCAACTAAACTGATTCCTGAAGAATTGGCTCCGGTCCAAATTGTTGGAAAGATGGTTCTAAACGAAACGGTTGATAATTTTTTTGCCGAGACGGAACAAGTTGCTTTCTGTACTCAAAATATAATACCTGGTATCGATTTTACTGAAGATCCGTTGCTGCAAGGGCGGAATTTTTCATATTTAGATACGCAGACAAAGCGTCTAGGTGGCCCAAATTTTACACAGATACCAGTTAATGCACCGCGATGTCCTATTCACCACTTTCAACAAGATGGTCATATGGCGATGTCGAACCCTGTTGGCCGAGCAAATTACGAACCTAACAGTTGGGGTAAGGAGGGTGGAGCGAGAGAGAATCCTACTAAGGGTTTTCAAAGTGCCCCCGTAAACTACGATGGACCCAAAATAAGAGAACGCTCCCCCACTTTTTCTGACCATTATAGTCAGGCACGTCAGTTTTATATCAGTCAAACCTTCGTAGAGCAAAAGCACATCGGGGACGCACTTACGTTTGAACTTAGTAAAGTTGAACATACTCCTATTCGACAGCGGATGGTGGCACATTTGCTCAATATAGACGAGCAACTTGCATCAACAGTCGCAGCTGGACTGGGAATGGGTCAGCTCCCACCAGCGGTTGAATCCGCGTGTCCCACTCGTCAGGATCTGCCGGCGTCTCCTGCCCTTAGTATTTTGAAAAATCCTCCGTCCAGCTTTTCTGGTAGGAAGCTAGGCGTATTGGTCACAGAGGGAAGTCCGGCAGATTACCTGGATACTATACGTGATTGTGCGAACACGTACGGTGCAATAATCGAATTCGTAGCGCCCACTGTTGGTGGGATTCGCGACAATTCCGGGAGAGATATCGATGTTTCGCAAAAAATAGATGGTGGCCCCTCTGTTTTGTACGATGCGATAGTCCTCTTGCCGAATCCGGGAGCCGTTACTGAACTAGTGAATGACGCCACAACCAAGGACTTTGTGAATGATGCTTTTGCACACTGTAAATTTATTGGGTATAGCGATTCAGCGAAACCTTTTTTTGAAGCGACCAATCTAATTTCGCAACTCGATGACGGCTGCATTTTTCTGGACAAGGTAGAAAACGTAGAAGCATTTTTCGAAGCATGTAAGCAGCTCAGATTTTGGCCTAGAGAAACAAAAGTTGACCAGACCTGAAAGCTAGCTAGTTCGTTGGGCGTCGATAATCTAGGGTGGTAGGACCGCTTTGTTGATCCAATACTCTTTAATAATCAACATCGTATTAACGAGATCTTTGAATAAAGGTGGCTTGGAGAAGTAGGAATTGCCACCGTGTTCGTACGCCTGATCGACTTCTTCCGAATCAGTCGATGTGGTGAAAATGATGACGGGAATTCGCTTTAATTGAGCATCATTCTTGATGGTTTTCAGTGCTTCCCGTCCATCCATTACCGGCATATTAAGATCCAGTAGAATTATACCCGGTAACACAATGTCTTCACGCAGCAAATCAATTAGTTGTTGGCCATCATTGGATATTCTGATATTAGATTTTGGAATGTGCAGTTCCGATAGAGCGTCGCATATTAGAAGTTGATCATCTGGATCATCGTCGGCAATGTACCACATTGGTGGTCTTGGCGGTGGGGCCTGTTTTAATTTTGTCATGTTGATCTCTTTACGTTTCTTACTCTGTCGCAGCCATAACACGATCAATATCTAAGGTAATGCATACAGTTCCTAATATAGTCCTACATGTCACTTTTGCGAATATTTCAAATGGAATCTACACCACCATAGCAAAATATCTTTGTTAATTCATCGCCGATCCAATATGGCTTCTGTGGGAGGGTTTCAGTTCGGCTATCGGTTAATTTGTAAACAGTTCTCTAATTCTGTTTTCGCAAGATGGAAACAGGCATGACTCTTGGTACTGGCATGAAATACGCATGCTTTAAACTGACATCGCAATGAGCGGAACGAAATGTTCCAGCCCTAAGGAGAGACGGTTTCATGAGTGATGAATTCCAACGTTACCAACCTGCGCCGGTAGGTATAGAAATCCAACAAGATGGACTTTGTGAGAATTGGAAGAGTGCATTGTTGTGTGTCGATATACAGTATCTGAATTGCGCCGATACATTTGGTGTTTTTGAAAACCATCGTCGATCGGGCGTTTCAGAAAGCGCCATACAATATTATTTGCAGAGGGTTGATCAAGCAGTCGTCCCTAATGTCAAAGCGTTGCAACAATACTTTCGCCAATGCCAACAGGAAGTAATCCATATACGTATACAATCATTGACGGAGGATGGCCGGGATCGGAGCGCGGAACATAAGCGCCTGGGTTTGCATGCTGCACCTGGATCGAAGCTGGCGGAATTTCTGCCGGAGGTTGCCCCTATTGATAACGAAGTTATTATCAACAAAACGGCCAGCGGTGTATTTGTTTCAACTAACCTTGAATATCTATTGCGTAATCTTTGCATAAGCCAAGTATATGTTGTGGGCGTGTATACCAATGAATGTATCAGCAGTGCAGTTCGCAGCGCTAGTGATCTTGGGTTCAAAGTGTGTGTCGTTTCTGATGCAACCGCCGCTATTACTCACGCGTTACATGAAGCGACACTGTTAACTACAAAAGATAGATATGCAACGGTAAGAACAACAAGCGAAGTGCTAACGGAGTTGAAGCAGTAGCAGAAGCTATCAAGAGGCATGCGATTTATGAGGTTATTGAATTGTAAATGTGCAATTAAAAATCTGCTAGAAATCGTTATTCAAAAATGAAATTGCGGATACCTATAATTGGTGTGGCGTTTGCTTATATAAACCCAGAGGGATATTAGATGTGTACCTCTCTTACATTATCTAGAAAAAATTAACGGAGATATAATTTATGCAAGTTAAACATGTTGCTACCCATAAACCCGAATTCATTGATGCTACCACTTCCATACAAGCAGCAGCAGAAATCATGCGCGAAACAGGATGCGGATGTTTACCTGTGGGAGACGATAGTAAGCAAAAATTGGTGGGCATCGTCACAGATCGCGATATCGTGTTAAAGGCGGTTGCCCAAGGTAAAGATTTGGGCGCGAAAGTATCGGATATAGCGACGGAGAAAGTGTTCTATTGCTTCGAGGATGATGATATCTCAGATATTCTTCACAATATGAAACAGCACCAAATTCAACGGCTAGTAGTTCTAAAGGACCAGTCGAGCAAACAGTTCAGAGGTATGATCACACTGTCTGATATCGCGAAAAAATGCACTGATGGTGGCGCTATGTCCGAAGGAATTGCTCAGTGTTGTAAACCCTACCATTAGAATGGGTGAATTTTAGCGGTACCGGGCCTGTCTACAAGTTAAAAGTAAACATTGAGTGAGGCCCGGTTGGATCATTGCAAAAATGTTCTACTGAATACTGGTCGTGGGCGCTGGTAATACAAGCCCCGATCGTCATAGCCGAGAAGCTTACGTATAATAGATAGCCCGCCAGCGTAGGCCTATCAAATACTTTGAGCGTCATTTCCCAATTTTTCAGTTGTACTACTTGTTCTAAAACCCTATTTTTGCGCGCCCTAGCAATGTGCTGCCATTTCTGGTTTTCGATCTTACGTGCACTTATTTCTTGCGACCACCTTATTATCAGCGCTAGAAAATATTCTGTTTGGATACGAAAAATACCTTTTAATAACAGATAGTTAGATGTTTGTTGGGTGATCTTTGGCACGCTACGTGCTCTACTTTATGTTGTCATTCAAATGGTTATTACAAGTTATGACAGCGTGTGAATCGGTGAATTCGAATCGCAGGCGGGTCAGTTAGTAAAGTATGTAAAGAATCCTGAGGAGAGAACTATATGTTTGCGGGCTTGAATAAGACCAGATCACTTATTGTGTGTGGGGTAGCATCTCTGGTGGCACCGATTGTCGGTGCTGAAACAATTACCATAGGAATCGGACATCAAAGTACGGTTACGAATACGGTTCCCGGAGGGATTATTCTTGAAAAGTTAAAGCTGCTTGAAAAACATCTTCCCAAGGACGGTAAGTACAGCGATGCTGATTATAAAATTGTATATAAGGATTACACTTCCGGTCCCCCGATTACCAACCAAATGATCGCAGGCAAATTATCGTTCGGGGTCATGGGCGATTATCCTCTCATAGTGAACGGGGCGAAGTTTGAAGAACTCGGAAAAACCGAGAGCCGGTTCATTGCCGTGACGGGTTATAACCTGAAAGGGACAGGGAACGGCATTGTTGTGCCAATGAATTCCGATGTCTATTCGTTAGACCAGTTAAAAGGTAAAACTATTTCCACACCGGTCGGAAGTGCGGCATGGGGAATGACATTAAAAGTGTTGCGGGACCACGATATGCTGGATGGGGTGGAGCTAAAGAACCAGGCGCCTCCGGTTGGCGTCAGTAATATCGCCCAGGGTAAAATAGACGCTCATTCGGATTTTTGTCCCTGGTCTGAGGTTATGGAGTTTCGTGGTACAGGTCGCAAAATATATGACGGCAGCGAAGCGGATATTCCGACATTTCACGGCACCGTTGTAAGGACCGCTTTTGCAGAAAAGTATCCTGAAATTGTTCAGGCGTATTTAAATGCGACATTGGAAGCTCAGGATTGGATTAACGCTGATCCGGTTATGGCTGCAACCAAAGTAGGGGAGTGGACCGGCATTGAAAAAGAAGTCCTTTATCTTTATTTCTCCAAAGGCGGTATATCCACTTTCGAAGCGTCAATCAAACCTGAGTGGGTTGCTGCGTTAAAGTACGATCATGATCTTCTAATGAAGGAAAAAGATGTACCCCCGTTAACGTTCGAAAAATGGATCGATTCAACCTATGTGAAGGCAGCGTACGAAGCTCGCGGTGTGAGTTATGACAAGCAATTGACTACAATGGTGACACCGGTTGTTGATGATAAAAATCTGGCGCCTGCGGAAATATGGCTGGATAAGTCCGGGATAAAATCCTATGACTCAGTGGCGGAGATGACCGCAGACTATAAGAAACTCAGTGAAACCGGCGAAAAGATTAATGCAGCGTATGTATATGATAAAGCAACCGGTTTAAAACTGTTTAGTCATGTCGCATTTTATGTAGAGCATCCATCTGGTGAGCTGGTGTCCTATATGAAAAAGGGCGAGGCAGAAAAAGCAAAAGGCAAGGGTGCTTTAATCAGCTGGTCTGAGGTCGTTAAAACTGAAAAGGTAGCGATGGCTGAATAGGTAGCGTGGAGACCTGCACCACGAGCCAGCCATAGAGACAATGTGGTGTGGTCCGTGGTGTGATTATAGATATTGGCATTCAATCTTTAACCCAGTAATGGGATCCGAGCTTCTTGATCACACCAGATCTTTTTAATTCCGCCATTTCCTTGTTGAGTGTTTGCCTGGTTATACCCAGCATGGCGGCTTGAAGATCCTGTGAAATTCGGGTGCGTATGAGATAGCCGTCTTCATGGGAAGAACCCATTTCCTTCGCTATAAGCCTCATGTAATACCTAAGCCACCCGCCCCGTTCAAAAAGTGTTTCTCCCTGAGCCCAGTGAAATTCCCGGGCACTGTTGGAAGTAACGTTTTATCATCTGATGTTGGGCACTCCGGATTTTTTTATGGTGAGGCGGGGCTACGTTCAGGTAGCGGTGGATGCTCTTGGTACCGGTGCCTCTGAGGGTGGTTGGGAGTTGTTTGGTGAGGATGAGCAGGCCGGTTTTGCGAACATGGATGTTGATAACGCAGTTACTTTCAACACAGAATATTCCGGCAATGCTGGCCTATCCAGAACATATGTCTCAGCTCATGCGATCGACTCAGGAGCATGCCATGCCGCTTTCCAACGGGTTGCTTTTAGCTTCTTTACGGGCGGTAGATCAGCAGCGCTCACGCATATTGAAAGGTGAAATGATACAGCCGTATCACTATCTGACTCAGGAGAAAGCCCGGTTGTTATCTCCGGGGGAAATTGTAAAGATGCAAATAGAAATATTTCCCACCAGCGCGATTATTCGCAAGGGTAATAAGCTCCGGGTTGCGATCAGCCCCAGCAATCAAGCACAGGGCATTTTGAATTACCCGCGCCAGGAACGTGCGGCAGGCGGCATTACAACGATTCACAATAGTCCTCAGTACCCGTTCAGTGTGGTTTTGCCGATTGTTCCGATGGCGGCACTGAATTAAAGTTCGGCCGGAGTACCCCGGTATGTGTCATCTTTTGTTTATTCTTTTTACTGCTACAATTGATCCAAGCTCTTAATTCTTAGTGCTTTAATCTTGTTCTCAGGGTTGAATAAATGAAATTATTTCAGCGGTTTGTACCGCTGTTCCTGTTTTTAACACTTTTGTACCAAAGCAGTTCGGGTATGGCCCAGGAAGTCTCGGGGAAAAAGATGTTCCGCTTCAGTAGTTTCGGCACACTGGCACTGACCCGTGGCGGAGACGACAATCTCGGTTTCCGAGGTGACCTGGATCGCGAAAGTCTATTTGACGGCGACTGGTCCTTTGTACCGGATTCTGTGCTGGGCCTCCAAATGGATATGCAGTTCGGTGATCGTCTGGGCGGCGCGGTGCAGTTCGTAGGGAAGGACCGAGCCGAGGACAGCTTAAAGAACAGCCTTGAGTGGGCTTTTTTGCGTTATCGCCTGAGCCCTGACTGGACTATCCGCGCAGGTCGTATGGGAACGGATCTGTTTATGCTTTCTGATTATCGTAACGTGGGTTTCGCCTACCTATGGACTCGGCCACCTCCTGAATTTTACACACCTTTGGCTTTTGCTAACCGTGATGGTGTAGACGCGATCTGGTCGTCCCATTTGGGGAAGGGTACTTTACGCGCAAAACTGGCCATCAACACCAGTCAGTCCACAATATCTGTTGCCGATACGCTCATTGATCTGGAGCTCAAAATGAGTGTAGGAGCGACTATTAGCTGGGAGACGGAGCATTGGCAATTGAAATTCAGCGCGTCGGAAAACGAGTTTGGTCAGGAGGGAAATTATTTTCCCGGTACGGCCCCCCTCGCAGATGCGTTATTGCAAGCGTCGGTGATCTGGCCGGAAGCCACTGCAATCAGTGAACGTTTGAAAATAAACAAGCCGAAAATTCAGTATTATGCCGTTGGTGCTTCTTATATCGCCAATCCTTGGCATATACAATCCGAGATCAGTTATTTTGCCTCCGATATGGAAGTGTATCCGCCGTCTGTGAATGGTTATTTCAGCGTTGGTTATCAAGTTGGTTCAGTTACACCGTTCATATTGGGTGCATTCATCGAGCCGACGAAACAAAGAAAGGTGCTTCCTGAGTCTCCGGTATTAACTCCGGCGCCTATTATTACGGAACAATTAGCTTTTCTCAGACAAACGACACAAACCGTATTTGACTCGACCCGAATCGGGCAGCGCAGTGTATCTACCGGATTGCGGTGGGACCTTCGTTATAACCTGGCGTTAAAAGCTCAGTGGGATCATTCCTGGATAGATGGCTATTCTGGCGGTCTTTGGGATATACGGTCTGTGCCTGATACGAATCAGGAAATTGACACTTTCTCTGTTAATCTGAACTTTGTATTTCGATGAATAAGTTACTGAAACACGTCACGCTTTTGTTATTCGGATTGGTGTTCGGTTGCCTGGCTCGCGCCGACATTGTCGTGGTAGTTAACGAGGCAAACCCGGTCTCCGGGTTTAGTCATCGAGAATTGGTTGACCTATATATGGGGCGCAACTTACATTTCCCTGATGGTAGTCTGGTATATCGATTGGATCAGGATCCAGACTCCATGGTGAGAAAAGATTTCTATCGTAGCCTTGTAAATAAAAGTATTGGCCAAGTAACTGCCTATTGGGCAAAACTTTTATTTACTGGCCGGGCAACGCCTCCACAAGTGTTGAACGACAATAACAGCGTATTGTCAGCGGTGCGCAGTAATATAAATGCGATCGGATATATCGAAAGCGTTAATCTGGATAACAGCGTTAAGGTTGTAGCCCGTGTCAATTAAACTCCATCACTCTCTGTCTTTACGTACTGGTGTATTCATTCTGATAGGGGCAGCTTTACAAACGCTTTTACTGTCTTTTTACTTTTATAAGCAAATCTATAACGAACAATTGTCGCAGGCAGATCACCAGATCGATCAATTGGTCTCTACCATAGAAAGTAGTGCAGCGGTGGCGGCGTATCTGGATAATCAGGAACTCGCTAAAGAGGTGGTTCGTGGTTTGGCTAGCAACGATATTGTGTTGGCGTCTTCACTACGTTCAACATCGGGTATGCGTATTGATATTGGAGACTGGGTTAGTGCCGATGGCTCTCCAACGGATGAAAGTAAGGTACGCCATTTTAAGCTGGTATCACCCTTTATGCCAGATGAGTCCACTGGCGAGATTCTTTTAAGGCCGAATAACGAAGATATAGAAGATCGCGCAAACACGGTGGCCCGGGTTTACGTGCTTACTCTGGTTGCTCATTCATTGGGTTTGACTCTGTTAGTTATTCTATTAATTAATGGTATGTTGACCCGCCCTCTGAAAAAGCTTGCTGAGCTGCTGCACTCCACGTCACCCGGTAGCAGCGATCGATTACCCATGTTGCGGGGACACCGATCTGACGAAGTGGGGCAGTTGGTGTCGGATACTAATGAGCTACTCGACTCCGTCCAGATCACGTTAGAAGAAGAACGGCGCTTACGATTGTATGTCGAATCCGTTGAAAAGCGGTTCAGGCTCATATTCGAAGAAGCCAGTTGTGGTATTGCGTTGGTTGATGATAGCGGGAGAATAACCTTATCCAACCCTTCATTTGATGCGATTATGTCCTCTATTGTTGGCGATGAAAGTAAAGACACGTTGAAGTTTGTGGACCTGTTTGAAGATGTGCATTTGGTGGGAGAGTTGTTGAAGGGAGCACGAGACAGTTCAGCCTTGAGTCAGGATCTTCAGTTAGCCAGTCCACAACGGAACTCGCGCCGCTGGCTGCATGCACTTTTTTCTCCCGTTCGCGATGAACAGGATGAGTTACTGATTGAATGTATTCTTTACGATATTTCAGAGCGCGCCAGACGCGAGCAACGCATTCGGCAAGAAGCGGAAAGAGATTCATTGACACAACTATACAACCGTCGAGCTGGTGAACGTTTACTAGAGGACGCGTTGCAAAAAGCTCATGACGAAGATCAGATGTGTGCATTAATGTTAATCGACCTGGATCGCTTTAAACCTATCAATGATACTTATGGGCATGAGGCGGGCGATAAGGTACTGGTTTCAATTGCCGAGCGGATGAAAGAGGCGCTGCGTGATGGGGATTTGGTGATTCGCTGGGGAGGAGATGAATTTTTGGTTTTTGTCTGCCCGGGCACTCAAATTGCCTCAGTCTCCGTGATTGCCCAAAAATTACTGGATTACATTACCAAACCCATTGAATTTGCCGCAGGATGCGAAGATTATGTGGGCGCCAGTATTGGCATATCCTTGTATCCTCAACACGGCGATCAGCTATCTGACCTGATAAACCAAGCGGATAAAGCAATGTATAAAGTCAAACAGCGGGGACGTAATCATTTTCAGATTTTTGAGCCGACGGATCACGATATTGATGAGTAATTAAGAAGCCGCTTCGTTCCCCAGTTCAACATCAACCCCTTCCGTGCGCTCAACCGGCACTTTTCTTCCCATGCAAAGTCTCAGAATACTATCCCCACTATGAAGAACCGCATAGTATGTCTGTGTGGGTCTTGTTGTGTATAAAAATTAAACAATCGTATCTTGCAATAGGAGTTCGTCAGATGTCCAAGAAAACCGTGAAATTCGAATACGAAAAGGAAACTAAAAACAGCGTTCGATTCAAAGAAATTCCGGATGAGGGAACCGCCCCCATAGTCGGAACCCTGTATGTACAAAAATGGTTTGCAGGGAACAGCAAATCAATCGAACTTACGTTGGATAAAAAGGACTGAAAATCATGATAATCAGATTGTTATGTGTATTTTTACTAGTGCTGCCATATCAAGCCTACGCAGAAAACAAGGCGCTGAAAAGCGCTATTGACGCCAGCCATCGCGTCCAGAGCAGTCCACGGGATGAATATCGTCACCCCTATGAAACTCTGATGTTTTTTGGAGTGGAGCCAAGTCATCATGTCGTTGAAATTTGGCCCGGCGCCAGTGGCTGGTATACCGAAATCCTTGCCCCTTATTTAAAAGACAATGGTCAGCTTTATGCCGCCCAATTCAATGAGAGCTCAAGCTCCGATTACTTTCGTAAATCGCGTCAGCGGTTTGAAGAAAAGACAGCCTCTCAGCAGGCGCTTTACAGCGGTATGAAGATTACAACATTTGATCCACCATCACAGGGTGCGATTGCGCCGGCCGGCAGTGTTGATCGCGTGTTAACGTTTCGCAATATCCACAATTGGTATATGCGGGGGGGCGGTGAGGAACGGTTAATATCCGCATTTAAAGCGTTTTTTACCGCACTCAAACCCGGTGGGATTCTGGGTGTCGTCGAACATCGTTTGCCTGAATCCAGGCCGATTGACGACATGGAATCCAGTGGTTATATGCAGCAATCCTATGTTGTTAATATTGCCAAAAAGGCGGGCTTCGAGTTGCTGGAGAGTTCTGAAATCAATGCAAACTCAAAAGATAGCGCACAGCATCCTGAGGGCGTCTGGACTTTGCCTCCTTCATTGCGATTAGGTGAAAAGGATAGGAAGAAGTATCTTGCCATCGGCGAAAGCGATCGAATGACATTAAAGTTCGTGAAACCTCGGCAAAATAAGTCATTTTCTGCTGAGAGGTAGTCTTACAGCTGAATAGCCAGAGTCAGGGTACCGAATCTTGCATCGCTTTCGGATGGGTATCCTGATTTACCTACCAAAAGGTTGGAGTCCGTTGCAGCCAATGCAAGAGAATAGCCGTCCCAGCTAAAGGTAAACCCCAGCATGACGCCGACACTTTCGTGTTTATATTCGATTGAATGGCTGTCGCGATAGGTATTGCCATCCATAAAAATGTCATTGAATTTGTAGCCGGCTTTGATCCCCGCGTAGAGGTTCCAACTTCCAGCAATGGAAATGGGATTGGTGGTTCTGGTATTCCCAAAAAGTGTGGTTGCATAGGAATCAGATAACCGGGTTCCATACCGGATCATAGCACCGGCGTTGATGGCGCTGGAAATAGTGCCGAGTGTGAGGTCAGCCAGCGTCACCAGATCCCAACGTTGATCGTTGGATTGCCAGAATTGCCACGCCCTGGCCCGATCTAACTGAAAAACCAATTCGTTTTCCAGTTGTGTGTCCCAGCCCTTAGGTTCTTCTGACCCAAGCATTTTATGTATCAATTTCTGAGATTGTTCTGCCAATGAAAGTGGGCCGAGCACGCCCAGGGTGACTCCAATTTTGTCAGCGTAGTTCGTATTGACTGACAAAAACGTGCTGTTGATGAACAGTAAGCCGGCATAGGGCATATCATTTTTGTCGGGCAGCGTGACGGTAATATCCGCAGGTGTCACCATGGTTTGCCCAAGGGTGTATGCACTAATCGCAGTGACGGTGCTGGTGTCTCTAATGCTCCATTGCAAGGGCGTCAGTAACCAAGACGGTTCCGGGTGCGTTGCTTGTTTTTCGGAATCATAGAATGCCAAATAGAGTCCGTTGGTATAGCCCCCATCGTCACCTAGAAACAGGTCGTTGTCCAACGTGAATGAAACCCATTCAAACTCTGCATATACGGACGCAGGCATCAGTAAGGCAACCAGAGACAAAATATTTTTTAAATAAAGCACGTTTACCTCTCTGGTTTACTCATCAACGTTCGCCTCCATTTTTATACAGGATGTTTAAGCTGAAACACAAGGGCCACAAAAAGGTAATAGAATCAGGTAGCCGAAGTCGGCGTCGAGCTATTAACTTGTATTTATGGTAGAAAGGCCCAATATCATGAGCTTAGTACACAGACAACAACGAGGCTACGCGTGATCAGAACCTGTACCCACTGTAGATCAAAGAACCGTATTCCGGCTCGGTATATTGCTGCTACCGGCAAGTGTGGAAGCTGCAAGCAACCGTTACCACCCCAGGCTAGTCCTATAAGCGTGGACGCTGTCAATTTTGATGACATAATTAATAATGCAGCTGTACCGGTTTTAGTGGATTTTTGGGCTGAGTGGTGTGGTCCATGCAAGATGGTTGCGCCCGAATTCGCTAAGGCTGCCGCCAACCTGGCAGGCAAGGCGGTTTTGTTAAAGGTCAACACAGAAACCGAGCAACAACTGGCTGCCCGCTTTGGTGTTCGCAGTATCCCCAATTTCAAATTATTTGTGGATGGTAAAATGAAATTTGATCAGGCAGGAGCACTTTCTGCTGCCCAGATTCAGCAGATCGTGGGCCAGTTTGCTGAATGAATTAATTTTTAACCCAATTACCCGATGAGTTCTTGTGATAGCTTTTCTCCACCGCAGACCAAGCTACTTTATGGCTGGTGGCTTCTCGGGAATCATCACCCTTGCGGTCTTTCTTGTCGGCGTATTGCTCCCAGGCATTATTAAACGCTTCCTTGTAAATTTCCTGGGCATGTGAGGGGAGAAGCTGCTTTACTTGGTCAGGAAGGTCGGTTTTGTTTTGATACGGCATTTTACTATCCTCCTTACGGGAATAACCCGGGTTATCTTTGCATTTGAAACTCGTTCAATTGGCGGCTTATCTCATGGAGTTTGGAAACTTCAAAGTCACGTATGTTTTCCATTAGTTTTTTTACCTCTGGAATCTGGGCGTCGGTAGTGCAAAAGTCATAAATGTTAACCAGTTTCTGCCGGACTTTTACCATCGCGAACATTAAGGAATCGATATCACTGGCGTTCACATTTTCTAATGTGGCTTGGGCTTCATCCTCTTCATCGACAGGGTAGTATCGTATATAAGTATCCATGATGTTCTTCCTGTTTGACTTCGGAACCTCTTCAATCATTTCTGTGGTCTTGGATTCAAGGGTTTCCAAGTACTCAAGTGCAGCACTTAACCGGGTGTCGTTTACCGCGCTTTCTTTATTTTGGATTTTTTTCAGTAAATCTTTATGAAGTGTTCTGCTCATTTCGATTATGGAACTGACTGTTTTCGCTGCCATCGTTTTATACCTTTGTTTGTCAACTATGTTGAGGTTATGCTGGAACAGGATGCGTGTAGTGTGCCGACTATTTTTAATATTCATTCACGAAAAACGGCTTCCACCGCTAACTCACCTGCTTGCCCAAGAACGTCTTGATTCATACTTAAAGGGCTATTCAGGAATGCCTCCCCGATAAGCTCGTTTACCAATCGAGTCACGACCAACTCCCGCGCTGCGTCAACAGACTCCAGTGATTCCCCGTATAGCACACGTCTTTCGACTTCTTCATGAGACTTTGTCTTTTCAAAAATCCAACGCTCAAACATCTGTTTACCCAGTAATTTGTATCGAGGCTGGTGACCAGCACAAACGACATAGAAACACTGCTGAGACAAGTACGGGTCATCCAATTTATTGTCGATATCGTGTAGTGCCTTCAGGGTTTGTTCCGCTTCGTCTTTCGCAGCTAATGCGATGAGAGATTGAAACGCGGGCTGTAACGTGCGGTTAAATTTCCTGACAGCTACGTACTCCATTAACGGCCATTCGGAAGAGTTGACTAAAGTTTGCACTGCGTCCTGAATGGGGGAAAGGTCCGCAGCGGTAAAATTTTCATCCGTTCGAATGTCAGACAGGGCAGTCATTACTTGATTTTTTTCACGCTCGCTTGTGTTTCCATTTAGCGCGCTTAGAAATAAAAAAAGCGGAATGTGGGCTAGAGCCTTTAATTGATGGTAGTAAGTGTCATTAATAGTAAAGACCGAACGGCTCCTACCTTTGGCAAGAACAATCCGGCTGTCGAGACGGACAACGACCGGTATGCTCCCGTTGTCCAGTCGCTGACGTGTACTGCCAGTCACAATGAGTAACTGATCATGGAACTGTTTATTGAGGCTATTCAGCGGTCCATTAATCGGGCGCGCTGACGTGTCTTCCATAGTTATGTCGTTCACGTTTATTCACTTCTATAATGCGTTTTTAGTTACTGAATCGTGGCTAAATTCAACTGATTCCATGCAGACATTCCACCCAACAGGTTGCGGACATCTTTATAACCTCCGCGGCGAAGAATACTGACGCCAAGCCCAGCCCTGTGTCCCACGCCACAGGTCACTATCACTGGACGACTTTTATCAAAATCAAGCTCATCCAGTTTATGGAGTAAATGGCCGACGAAAATATTTTCAGATCCGGGAATATGCCCCTTGATGAATTCGTCTTTCTCGCGGACATCCAGAATCTGGAATGATAGCGGATCATCCTTTAGTTCCTGTGCTGAGATAGTGCCGCTAGTCGATATTGGCGCTCCAGATTTTCGCCAATTTCCGAATCCGCCGGCCAATGCACCTTTCACATTGTCGATCCCGATTCGGGAAAGATAAGTGACGGCGGTATCGATATCGCTCTCGCGGTCGGTAATCAAATAAATCTCAGAATTTTTATCCGCCACCCACCCACCGAAAACGGGTAACCCGCCTAGCCATATACTATAACTATCGCTAACGTGGCCACCCGCGTAAGCTTCCGGTTCTCTCGTATCGTAGACAAGTGTTTCCTTATTTTTTTCTCGAATAGTATCAACATCGACTACTTGAATTGTACCTGTTCTGTTTACCGGTGCTATCCCACCTTCCAGATTCACTTTTTCCATATGCCGAAAGAAGGGAGGTCGGGACAATTGTTCGCTTCCTTTCCTGTTGGCGAACTCTTGCCGGGTTAGTGTGAACACATCGTTTTCTTTTTTTTCAACACCAAGGGTTGAAGAAGGGCGCGAAGCCATCCCACTACCGCAGACGGAACCTGGACCGTGGGCCGGGAGTATTAAAGCCGTATCCCCCAACCCCGATAATTTAGAATGAACTGAATCATAAAGAATGGCTGCATTTTCAACGGATTTATTTCGGTCGGTTAGATCTGTTCGTCCTGTTGTTCCGAAAAATAAGGTGTCGCCTGTGAAAACTCCCCAGGCGGGCTTATTACCTTCAGATTCGTATATTGCATAACACATGCTTTCTGGAGTGTGCCCCGGCGTATGCAATCCACGTAGTTTTAAAGAACCCAATGTGACGTGCTCGCCATCTTCTAGACGGAGATCCCCGTGGCCGAAGAGCTCATGGGTGCCATTAACAATTTGTGCTCCGGTTTGTTGAGCTAGGAAGGCAGAACCCATGACGAAATCTTCCTGGCGGTGGGTCTCAAATATGTATCGAATTTGAACTCCCCGCTCTCTTGCTGCTTTTAGGTATTCTTGCGTGTCGCGTCTCGGGTCAATCAGAGCGGCATTATGGCCATCTGAAAGTAGATAAGCGAAGTGCGCTATTTCTGGCGTCTTAAAAGATAGTAGTTCCATAACCCATTATCCTTCTTTGGTTTTCTTGTTTGCGCTGCTGGTAAAATCGAACCATGTCGGTTCGTCATGTGGCGCTCGGTGATAGCTATGGCGATACAAGTAATGTGCCAACAAGTTTCGGACTGCTGCCCCGATGCTTTTTTGCTTTCTGAAACTTAAGGATTCTTTTCTCCCAAGGGATCAATTTATTCTTCACGCGTGCGAATTGGTATGGAGATTGAAAGCGGTCAGCTGTTATCGTGATTTCAGGGTAACAATGAAACTATTTACGATATTAATTGATTTAATTTACAGGACGTAATCATGGACAGAAAAAATCAACACTTTATGCAGGACCCCCGATCTCAGTATGATTTATCTGAGACAAAATACGATTCATCACAACCCGATCCAGGGCTTGATACGCTGTTACAACCTAAAGCGGATCACGGAGAGAGATCGTATAAAGGGTCGGGCAGGTTAACTGGACGTAAAGCCCTAATTACAGGCGGAGACTCCGGAATTGGAAGGGCAGTGGCAATTGCCTTTGCCCGAGAGGGAGCGGATTTGGTTTTGACTTATCTGGAGAGTGAGGAAACCGACGGCAAAGAAACCGAGCAATATTTAGCAGATTGCGGAGTGAAGGTATGCTCAATTGTTGGCGATATTTCTAATGAAGAATTTTGCAAAGAGCTGGTCCATTTTGCTGTAGATAGACTTGGATCTATCGATATCCTCGTTAACAATGCAGCTCAACAATACTACGTAGAAAAATTGGCTGATTTAACCTCAGAGCAATTTCAAAAAACCTACGCTACCAACGTATTTTCAATGTTTTGGATTACTAAGGCTGCTGTGCCTCACATGCCAAAAGGGTCGAGTATCATTAATACGACGTCTATCCAATCCTACCAGCCCTCCGCCGGTTTGCTTGATTACGCGTCCAGCAAAAGCGCGATTACCGGTTTTACCAAAAGCCTCGCAAAAATGCTAATTAACGAGGGAATACGGGTAAACGCTGTCGCCCCCGGCCCTATTTGGACACCATTGCAGCAAAGTGGGGGACAGCCCCCTGAAAAGGTAGAAAATTTTGGTCAGGGTGTTCCTATGGGTCGTCCCGGGCAGCCAGCGGAACTCGCACCTATGTACGTCTATCTTGCTTCTCAGGAATCGAGTTACGTTACTGCAGAAGTGATGGGGGTTACTGGGGGAGGTCACCTACCCTAATAAATGGAAACTAAATGAGTAGCCGCATCAGTAAAGTCTGTCTTTGCTGTTGCGGCTCCAGGATAATTTCGCTAGGGTGCCTTTTTCTATTCAATGGGCATACGGAAATTTACAAGGCGATTTTCTCATGCTTACCCATTTCTTCGGGCTGCACGTCGTTATTTGTGAACAATTTAAACATGCCCTTAATACCGGGATGGACAGTCCAAACCTCGGCATCCTTTAATTCAAAACGCATTACGCAAAGGCTCGGGTCATCGCGGCCAAGTTCATACCAGGAGTCGACGGGATTTGACCAAAACTTGTCAACTATTTGTGGGTTATCTTCCGTTTTCAAAGTGCCTGATATACAGGCGAATACTTTATGATTTTTGCTAGAGAACTGAGCCATCGCGGGCCCGCCTTGCGCTATCCGGTTGGTCTTGGTCGTGAAAATCCAGAATTCGCTATCTGCGTTTTTATCAAGTTGCACGGTCATTGGCTCGCTATGTTCGTCGTTCGCGTTGAGGCCAATCATGATGAAGGGACTATCATCCAAAGCTTCCCAAAGTTCCTTTCTCGTAGACTTACTCATATCAAACCTCCGATTGTTTAGATTTACTTCCAGTTTGTTGTTCTCGCTTATTTAGTCGCAATTTTGGGGCCAATTCTGTGGCGCTGCTAATGGCACTATATTGATTACGTATTTACCTGAGACCACGTCCTACTATCTGAAATATTTTCAAAAAATTGAAAAAACTATAAAGAGTGAGGCGCAAATTGTTTCTCTTTTGATCGCAGTTTGACGATCGCAGAAAGTAAGGGTTATACGAATCTCATCGGCCTATTCTGATCGGTTTTCGGTTCTGCCTTGAGTAGAGATGGCAGCGTTGAATTTTCAGATTTCGATAAAGAATCCAGATCGCTCTACGGTGAACTCGGATTGGCTCAGATTTCGCAGAGCGAAGATAGTATGCAAATTCACTTTTCGTATTAGTCTATGGATAGGCACCGAGTATGGAGAACAAAACGTTTGATATCGTTGTGTTTGGAGCGACCAGTTTTGTCGGTCAAATTCTCACGAGCTACCTGGTACAGTACTTTTCGAATAACCGGGAATCCCTGCATTGGGCTATAGCCGGCAGGTCTTTGGAAAAGCTAAAAAATTTAAGGGAAAGCCTGGGGGAAGAGGGCAGGACTCTACCCATTCTAGTTGCTGATGCAAGCAATGAAGCCGAATTAACCACGTTGTGTAAGCAGACTCGTGTCGTAATATCTACGGTGGGCCCTTACGCATTGCATGGTGAAACAGTCATAAAGAGTTGTGTTGAAAGTGGCACCGATTATTGCGATCTGAGTGGTGAGACACATTGGATCAAGCAGATGCTGGAAAAATATCAAGCCGAGGCGCAAAAATCCGGAGCCAGGATTGTTAATTGTTGTGGCTTCGATTCTATTCCGTCGGATATGGGGGTCTACTATTTACAACAACAAGCCCTTCAGAAATCAGGCGTGCCAATCGCCCATATTAAAATGCGGGTTAAATCTCTCAAAGGCGGGATGTCGGGAGGCACAGTGGCGAGCTTAATCGACGTGTTTAAAAGGGCGTCGAAAGATGAAAATATACAACGCGAGCTAAACGATCCTTATTCACTGTGCCCGAAAAACCACGGGTTCACTGTTCGCCAACATAGAGTTAAAAACGCTGAGTTTGACGAGGATTTTAATAGCTGGATCGCTCCTTTTGTAATGGCGTCGATTAATGAAAGTGTGGTTCACCGCAGCAATGCTCTGTCGGACAACGGCTATGGGAAAGGCTTTTCGTACAATGAAGCCATGTTGACGGGGCAGGGTATTAACGGTCGAGTAAGGGCCATCGCGGTTGTTGCCGGTATAGGCGGGTTTGTTGTTGGCGTGGCGATAAAGCCGCTGCGGGGGTTGATGAAACGAGTTTGGTTACCAAAATCGGGTGAAGGCCCGAGCCGCAAAGAGCGGAAAGAAGGGTGCTTCGATTTACGTTTCTGGGGGCAATCTGAAACGGGAGAAGTAATTAAAATTAAAGTAACCGGAGATCGGGACCCTGGTTATGGCACCACGAGCAAAATGCTGGGACAGGCGGCGATCAGTCTCGCAGTGGATCATGTTGAAGACAATATCAAAGTTGGACGCAAAGGTGGATTTTGGACGCCTGCCACCGTGTTTGACCAACGCTTTATCGATCGACTAAGAGAGTATGCGTTATTACGTTTTGAACGGATTGCTGATTAGATGTGTATCGCACAGCGCGATTAGTCCGGTTTTAGAGACGTATGGTATATCCGATCTTCCATTATTTCGGAATCGAAATTCTGGGTAACGGTCGCCATTTGTTGTTTGGCTCCCACAAACTAGAATGCTGGGCGCGGATCGCTTCATGGTCTTCCAGCTTTTTTAGAAGACGATGGATCGAAGTCTTCGCACCGGTATTACCCGTATCCTCAAGTAACCGATACAGTGGTTCTGGCCTTTGGCTAACAGGGCTTTCCTGGCTTGTTGCGCTAACGCTTTGATGTTTACATCTGGTGCCATTAATTTGTCCTCAATGCTTACCTGAGTCTGCGCTCGGACCCAATCCATTGAGGAAATCCGCATTTCAGCTGACACACACAGCTTGTACATGTCCGAAGCAACATAGATTCAACCGTAAGCCGCGTAGATGCTGCCACTGGCCGCCGGATACAGCGTTCTATCGCTGTTAGATACGGCTTGAGTTATGTGAAAGTGAAACGATGCCATAACGTGCGAGTACAAGCGGCTGTTTCTCCCTTAGTAAATTCGGTCGAGTTGCACTTCAGCAAACCTTCAATCAACCAAATGGAACTATATTCTTAACTTTCATTCTGAGAATGGGTTAAACTAAGTTACGTTCAAGGCATTTAATTATAGTCAATGTGAATAAATTAAAATCCGATAATTGGGCAAAGAGAGCTCTGACCGTCCTGATGCTCTGCGCGTTGTTGCTGCAGGTGCAGTCGGTTTTTGCCTGTCAAATGATGGATCACGGCGGGCCGGTCGAGCATTGCTGCTGCGATGGCGAGAGTTCACCTATGGCAGGCAGTGAACTTCAAAATTCTGCGATGCAATGCTGCGATTATGGGGTGGAAGTCTCCATGGACGTGGACATCAATGAAGGCCACTCCGTCCTGCTTATCTCACATTCCTCACTCGATCCACCGCCTATCGGTGTCTTTTTTATTTTGGCCACGTTATGGCCCGAGTTTAAACAAACCTCTCCAACCCCGGTCCTTTGGGATCTGGAATCTCAACCCGCCCATCCAGGTACCAATACCTGGTTGTCTACCTTTCGTTTGCGCATCTAATACACTCCTCCAATCCTGTCTCGCTCAGGACAAAAATTCAGCGTTTTCGTTTACACCGTTAGCTGTGAAGGGCTGGCGGCTAAAGCTTGGTTTTTAGAGGAGTTCCTCGTGATTATTTACCAATTAATGGTGCCGATTGGATTGGCACTGTTTGGAGTAGGGCTCTGGTCCGCTCCATCAACTGCAATGGCAGAGCGTGAGTGCAGCATTCCCACCATTGTAAATGCAGAAGACCTCGTCAGTCATTCACTGGCGTGTAACGGCACTCAACAGGCTATCGATGCCCGCTGGCAGGCACAACAACTTCGAGCCGAGGTATCCGGTTATCTGGATGACCCGAAACTGACGGTAGGTGTCGCCCCACAAACCCTGGGTGATGAACGATTCGATGACGGATATATTATTGAGCTCAGCCAACCTTTGCCCTGGCCGGGTGTGCTGTCGCTGCGAAAAAATGCGGCCGGAGCCCAGGTCGGTGCTTTGGAAGCCATGCGACTACAGGGGCAGGTGAATCTCGCCAAACAGGTCCGCCTGGCCTATGCCCAATGGCAATATCACCAGCAGTTATTGACGATTAATCATCACCATCAGGCGCTTTGGCAAGAGTTTCGTACTGTCGTACGCGCAAAGTACGCCGCGGGTACTGCGGGCAAATCCGAGGTGTTGCATGCGACGCAGGGATATCATTTGTTGTTGCAAGAAACCATTGAGCTAAAAGCACGTATTGATCGTGATCTCAGCGAAATGAAGCGATTGGGTAATCTGGATCAACACACTCGCATTGAGTTGGACACCCAGCTACCGCTAACAGAGTTTGCAGTCGAACAATGGCAGTTGTCGACGGCTAGGCTCGACCAGCAGCCGCGCCTGCAAATGTTGAATGCTCAACAACAGCAGAAAAGCTATGAACTCTCCTTAGCTGAAAAAGACCGCTACCCTTCGTTCAATGTTTTGGCTCGGTACAACAGTTTATGGATGAATGATGAGCAACGCTGGGTGGTGGGCGTGGGTGTCAACTTGCCGCTTACATTTGGCAAACGCAGTCGACTCGAGGATAGCCTGCGTGCTGAACAACAGGCTTTACGTTGGGAACAGCAGGATTTGCAAGCCCAGCTACGAGAGGTGTTGACTCAAACACACAGCCAGTGGCAACAGGCGAAGGATGTTTATGCCCTGTACCAGCAAGACCTTTTGCCGCTTGCCGAGGAAACGCTCACCACTGCTCAAGACGAATATCAATCGGGAAGCGGTGACTTTTTATCTTTGCTCACTGCGCAACGGCAGTTGCTCTCAACCCAACGTGCGGCTGAACAAGCCCTACGTGATCAATATATGCAATTTTCCCAGCTTTTGGCGGCGTCTGGCGTGGTTTTCAAAACCGACCTTTATGACAACGCTTCAGAGGGCACTAGCAATGAATAATCCATCGAACAAAATGAAAAAAGAATACGTGATCGGGGTATCCGCGCTAGTCGCTACCCTTATCGTTACTTTCGTAGCCATCCAGGCCGATTGGGGCGCAATGTTTTCCTCTTTAAGTCATCCGATAACAACAACGAATTCGGACTTTGTTCAGGCGGGGCCCTTTCAGGTCGCGGTGAATGTCGAGCCCGGAACCCCGCAAGTGGGTGAAAACCGCATTGTCATCCTGGTGAGAGATCAGTTTGGCAAACCTGTTTCCGGCGCTATGGTTCGGGCCGTTGGCGAGATGCCTGCAATGGGTGCTATGCCGGCTATGCGTGCGCAGGCCGATATTCAGGAAAGCACAGCAGGCGTCTATGAAGGTGATTTTGATCTGCCAATGGCCGGCAGTTGGCCACTGGCAGTCGATGTGGCGACGGATGCAGGCCACCACGTGGATTTGGCCTTTGATATGGCAACCGGGCGCGAGGGCATCCAGCTTACCACGGCAACCCCATCGGGTGATGTGGCCTATTACACCTGCTCAATGCACCCCTCCGTAAAATCGGCTACGCCCGGCACCTGTCCTATTTGTGGAATGAATTTGGTACCGGTGACCCGTGAAGAGCTGCAAAGTGGTAGCGTCATGGTCGACGAAGGGCGGCGGCAAACCATCGGCGTCAAAACCGGCGAAGTGATTCGCGCTCCCTTTGCGGTTCCCATCCGCTTGCAGGGGCAAATCACCTACGACGAAACGCGCCTGTCGGCGATCAGCCTGCGCTTTAACGGCTGGATTGGTGATTTGTTTGCGGACTTTGAAGGGAAACCGGTTCGTAAGGGCGACAAACTTTTTACGGTGTACAGCCCGGAATTGCTGTCGCTGCAGGAAGAATACCTCGAGTCCGCGAAACGCAGTCGCCAGGGATTGGTCAACGCCAGTCGCAAGCGCTTAACCCTGTGGGGGTTAAACAACGCGCAAATAGACTGGCTGGAAAAGCAAGGCAAAGCACAGGACTATGTGCCTCTTTTTGCTCCCAACGATGGGGTGGTCATACAGAAAAATATCGTTGCCGGTGCCGCCTTTAGCCAGGGGCAAACACTACTTCAAATCGCGGATCTGTCCTCACTTTGGATTGAAACGTTTGCTTATGAGCAGGACCTGCCGTTGATTGAACCGGGAATGTCGGCTTCAGTACGCCTTACCAATATTCCTGGCGATGAATTTACCGCGACCGTCATGCAGGTCGATCCTTTTCTCGGTGAAAACACACGCACTGCCCGTGTTCGACTTCAGGTAGTCAATGTGGATGGTAAGTTGAAGCCAGGGCTATTTGCCCAAGCCACTCTGCAATCGGATTTTGGCGAGATGCTTCTGATTCCAAAAGATGCAGTACTGGTTTCGGGCGAAAAGCGCATTGTGTTTAAGGACATCGGCGAAGGCCGCCTGAAGCCGGTAACGGTGCGCACTGGGTACAGTGACGACGAGTACGTGGTGGTACGAAAGGGGTTACAGGAAGGCGACAGGATTGTCACCTCTGGCAACTTTCTGATTGCGGCGGAAAGCAAGCTCAAGGCGGGGGTTGATCAATGGTAGATTTAAAAGAGCCCACCCGAGGTGATAAGGCAGAGTCGAAACAACCTGAGCATCAACAATCCGGTAGTTGGGTTGCATGGCTGATTTCCTATTGCTCCCACAAACCCGGCATTACGATTTTGTTGGTGCTGATTGCCGCCGTGTGGGGTTATCGCAGTTTTCTGCAGGCCCCTCTGGACGCCATTCCGGATTTGTCGGATGCCCAGGTCATTGTTTATACCCCGTGGCAGGGGCGCAGTCCCGATCTGGTGGAAGATCAAATAACGTATCCGCTTACCACGGCCTTACTCTCGGTCCCCAACGTGCGATTCGTACGCGGTCAGAGTTTTCTGGGCTCGAGTTTTGTGTATGTAATATTTGAGGACGGCACCGATATTTATTGGGCCCGTTCCCGGGTATTGGAATATTTGAACACGGTCTCCAGTCAGCTACCCGATAATGTTCAACCCACTCTGGGGCCGGATGCCACCGGTGTGGGTTGGGTCTTCCAATATGCGCTGGTGGACAAAACAGGCCTGCATGATCTGGCCGAGTTAAGAGCCATCCAGGACTTCAAACTGCGTTACTGGTTAACAGCAATTGATGGTGTCGCCGAAGTCGCGTCTATTGGTGGTTTCGTTAAGGAGTACCAGGTGCAGGTCGATCCTTATCGTCTGGCGAGCTTTGGCATTGGCCTCCCCAAGGTCATTGAAGCCATACGCCGCTCAAACAACGATGTCGGAGGTCGGGTGCTGGAAATCGCGGGCCACGAACATTTTATTCGCGGCCGGGGTTATTTGAAATCCAGAGCCGATCTGGAAAAAGTGGTTATCGGCGTCGATGCCAATCATGTTCCCATCAAGCTATCCCAGGTGGCGGATGTGACACTGGGTCCCGCCATGCAACGAGGGCTGGCGGAGCTTGATGGCGAGGGGCAAACGGTCGGCGGCATCGTGGTGATGCGTTATGGGGAGAACGCGCTCAATGTGATCGAGCGGATAAAACAACGCCTAAAAGAGGTTCAGGCCGGTCTACCTGAGGGTGTGGAAGTAGTGATCACCTATGACCGTTCCGATTTAATCAAGCGCGCAATCGATACCTTGAAACACGCGCTGATCGAAGAGATGGCCGTCGTCTCGCTGATCATCATGGCGTTTTTACTGCACGTGCGCTCCGCTCTGGTAGCGTGTATTACCTTGCCCATTGCCATTTTGCTGGCGTTTATTCCTATGGGATTCCAGGGACTCACCGCCAATATCATGTCCCTGGGGGGCATCGCTGTGGCCATTGGAGCGATGGTCGACGCGGCCGTGGTGATGATGGACAACATCCATAAACGCCTGGATCAAAGCGGCGATCCACTCGTCCGCAAAGCCGTGATCATTCGTGCCATGCAGGATGTGGGGCCGAGTATTTTCTTTTCTCTGGTGATCATCACCATCTCGTTTGTACCGGTTTTTGCATTGGAAGCGACGGAAGGTCGGCTGTTTAAACCCTTGGCGTTTACCAAAACCTACAGCATGGCCTTCGCAGCGATTTTATCGGTGACCTTGATTCCGGCGCTCGCCGTCTTGCTGGTACGAGGCAAGATCCACGCGGAGCGCAACCCGCTGAATCGATGGCTTCTCGCTTTATTCCTGCCGATGATCCGCTTTTGCATTCGGTTTCGTTGGCCTGTAATTGCCGTCGCCGTGGTGTCACTGGTGCTCACCTGGCCTGTGGCCCGGCAGTTGGGCAACGAGTTTATGCCACCCTTGAACGAAGGCAGCATTCTTTTTATGCCGACGGCGCTGCCAGGGATGTCCATCACCGAAGCCGGCAAGGTGCTGCAAAGTATGGATGCGCAGCTCAAAACGTTCCCCGAAGTGGAGCGTGTCTTCGGCAAGGTGGGCCGCTCAACCAGTGCTACTGACCCGGCGCCGCTGTCCATGGTGGAAACGGTCATTACCTTGAAACCCAAGAATCAATGGCGAGAAGGATTGACCTGGGATGACCTGATTGCCGAGATGGATGAAAAACTACGCTACCCCGGCATGCCCAATATCTGGTGGATGCCGATCCAGACCCGCACCGAGATGCTGGCCACCGGCATTCGCAGCACGCTCGGCATCAAGGTCTTTGGTGACGATCTAAGCCAGATCGAGGCGACGGCGGTGGCAATTGAGAAGGCTTTGCAAGCCGATTCGCGCACCGCACCCTATACCCGCAGCGCGTTCGCCGAGCGTTTAACCGGCGGTTACTTCCTGGATTTTGATATTAATCGGGAGGCCGCCGCGCGTTATGGCCTGAATGTAATGGATGTAGAAGAGGTATTGATGGCGGCAGTGGGTGGCATGCCCGCCACGCAAACCGTTGAAGGGCGTGAGCGTTATCAGGTGATGGTGCGCTATGCACGGGACTCTCGCGACTCCATTGAGGGGTCCTGGGGATTTTCCGTCTTAAAAAGACATAATACTACACAGCCCCCGTGGTTCCTGGTCTCCAGAGGGGTATTAACTTAGACATTTCCTCCAGTTTCGGTAATCGG
>Ga0207904_1000116_pt1 | contig 52457 bp, 50 predicted proteins | sample MalvirmetaMSP118_FD_184232 | JGI IMG/M metagenome (GOLD analysis project Ga0207904, IMG submission 184232) | Marine viral communities from the Deep Pacific Ocean - MSP-118 (SPAdes) | ecosystem: Environmental > Aquatic > Marine > Oceanic | place: Pacific Ocean | collected 2011-05-30 | reverse complement strand
ATATCGAGGAAATAATGCGGCCGATTACCGAAACTGGAGGAAATGTCTAAGTTAATACCCCTCTGGAGACCAGGAACCACGGGGGCTGTGTAGTATTATGTCTTTTTAAGACGGAAAATCCCCAGGACCCCATCATCAGCTAACAGGATATAGTCAGTCGCCAAAGCCAGTTCATAGCCACCCCCTGCAGCTACACCCTTCACCGCTGAGATATAACGCTGCCCGGAGTTTACGCTGGCATCCTCTATAGAATTTCGTGTTTCATTCGTAAATTTACAGAAATTCACTTTGTGCGCGTGGGAAGACACACCCAGCATAGAAATATTCGCGCCCGCACAAAAGATGTTATCTTTTGCCGAATCCATGACGACAGTCTTGACTTCGGGGTGTTCGAAGCGGAGTCGTTGAACCGCATCATAGAGCTCAATATCAACGCCAAGATCGTAGGAGTTAAGCTTGAGCTCATAGCCTTCGTTTAATGTCGCAGAAGGATTTACATCCATTGTCAAATGGGCAACTGGCCCATCAAGGGTCATTGTCCAATGGTTATAGTTAGCTGGCGCTGTTTGAAAATCTATCATGGTAGCAGTACCTTTCAATAACGTTTGTAAATCTGAGTCAACCTGAACTTTAATGCATTATAAATCATCAATTATATATTGCAAGAACTATAATTCATATTCTGTTAAATTATTGCTGCTGCATCTAACAACTGCTTAAGTACAGCAACATCACCCTGAATCGCCGTACGCTGCATATAGTGCTTCAAACCGCGCATCCCGCCCAGCTCTTCTCCACCACCAGCTCTTCCCGGACCGCCATGCACACACTGTGGCATCACGATACCGTGCCCGGTATGGCCAGCCTGCACCGTCTCATTCACCAGCAAGACACGGCCATGGTGTACCGCCAGCATTTCGACTGCCCGCAGCGCCAAGACATCATCCGCAGTAAACACCGAACAGGCCAGTGAACCGCCGCCGCGTTGCGCCAATGCCCAAGCCTCAGACTCACTTTGGTAGGCCATCAACGTCGACACGGGCCCAAACACTTCGGTATCGTGAATCCGCTGTGCTTGCAGTGGCTCATCACAGCGCAGCAGTGTGGGCTGCATAAAACAGCCTGCCGCAGGGTCTTCTGCAACAGGACTAAAATCTTTACCACCACCAAACACCAGTTCGGTTTCTTGCAGTAGTACCGTCAAGCCTTCCTCAGCCGCTTGCTGCTGGGACTTATTCATTAACGGCCCCATGCGTACGCCTTCATTGCGTGGGTCGCCCACTACCACTTTAGCCAACCGCGCTGACAAGGCTTCTGCCACTGCATCAATCTGACTGGCAGGCACCATAATCCGGCGAATGGCGGTACATTTTTGCCCGGCCTTGGTAGTCATCTCTTTAACCACCTCTTTAATGAAGGCATCAAACAGCGGTGTACCGGCTAACACATCGGCCCCCAGCAAAGACATATTCAGGCTGTCAGCCTCTACACTGAAGCGCACATTAGAACGGATAACATTGGCATTGCTGCGCAGCTTAATAGCGGTATCGGCAGACCCCGTAAAAAACACTAAATCACTGGATTGCACATGATCCATCAAATCGTGGCCCCCCCCACAGATAAGGGAAAGACTGCCTGGGGGCAGAATATCGGCATCGACCACGTCTTTGATCATCAGATAGGTAAGCAGCGATGAGGTTGTCGCCGGCTTAGCAAAAACAGGCACCCCGGCCAGCAGCGAAACCGAGGCCTTCTCCCATAACCCCCATGAGGGGAAGTTAAAGGCATTGATATGAATGGCCACCCCTTTCAGCGGCGTGAGCACATGAGCGCTTTGAAAGGTTTTCTCTTTGGACAATCGATCCATACCGGCCTCAACGGCAAAGCAAGACTCGCCCAGCGACTTACCCAGTGCGGAAAAATACTTGAGCGTACCGATACCGCCATCCACATCAATACCGGCATCAACCGCAGTATTGCCCGAGTTGCTAAGTGCCGCCTGATAGTAGCTATCGCGATTAACCATCAATACATCAGCAAGCTGTGCCAACAAATCTGCCCGCTGGGCAAATGTCAGCGCCTGCAATGCAGGGTTGGCCCGGACACGCGCAAAGTCGAGTGCGGCAGCCAAATCCAGCCCCTCAGAGCTGGCGAAAGCAACCGGCTCCGCCGAGACTGGATCACACAGGGAAACCCCCAGCCCTTCACCTTCTACCCACTGTCCCGCCAAATAATTCAATAGTTTCACTGTGCTCACCTTGATATGTAATTGGTTGTAGTCATTAGCTGCCCGACGTGTGAAAAACCAGCCAGCCTGCTGAGAATATTGATTAACAGCTGACTTTTGTGCATTGAGCCTGATAGTCATTAATCATTGCCAGCTGTGCTTCAGGAATTGGCATAGCCTTGCCACCTAGGGCTTTACTGGTAAAGCAGTACACAAAGCGCCCAGCAAACGACAAGCTCACATCCCCATTAGCGAGTTTTTTGCACCCCTCGAAACATAAGGTGAGGGACTTGCTTCCCACCCGTGCCACATCGACCTCAACAGCTAAGCCATCGCCACCGTGCAGTGGCCCCTTGAAATCAATTTCCATGTGCACCACAGGCGTACCCATGCCCAGCTCTGTGTTGATGTGATACCAGTCAAAATCCAGGTACTCCCTGAACCACACCTCCGCCGCCTCCATACAAAAATCAGCAAACCTTGGCGTGTATACAATAGCGGCGGCATCTGTTTCGCCAAATTTAATGGTACGGCGGTAAATAAAGGGAAAATCCTGATGCATCTATAACTATTACCTGTGACGTTTTAACCCTGCTGGACCGCAAGGCCGAATTTGTATTATATTGCACCAAGCAGTTTAGTCAATATTTTTAGTGCATTATAATTCCACTCATCTATAATTAGCCCTACGTTTAGACCCTAAGCACTATAATTGGAGACAACTACCATGGCTGAATTTTCGCTCGACAGCTACCAGCAACTGCTACAACCTATTACCGACTTTATTGCCGCCGCCCCACTGGATAAAAACCTGCAAGACCAGTTAAACGCACAATTTCCTGCCAATGGTGAGGCCTTTAATGCCATTGTTGCAGCCAGCCACGCCGGCATCGCCACCAAGGCTTTGTGCAAGCACGAAGCGCCCGGCATTAAGTATGGTCGGGTGATTAAACCCTCACCGGCACTCAATGGTTACAGTGTCGATGTGGTCAAGATGGACAGTGTGGTTGGCCCCCACCACCGCCACCCCAATGGCGAGATCGACCTGATCATGCCGATTAGCCCTGCAGCCAAATTTGATGACCACGGAGCCGGTTGGCTGGTGTATGGTCCCGACAGCGCGCACTGCCCAACAGTTACCGATGGCGAGTCCATAGTGCTTTATTTGTTACCTAGCGGTGAAATTGAATTCACCCGCCAATAATCGATCTTTCAGCGCAAACTTTTATGAGCATGACTATGAATATTGACAAATACCGCGATCAATTCCCGACGCTCTGCTTTGCAGAACCCCAGCAGGGTATCCTTGAGCTTATCTTTCAGACTGAAGCGCCTTTAAACACCATGAATGCACGCATGCACAATGAAGTCGCTTATATCTGGCGTGAAATTGACCACGACAGCAGCGTTCAGGTGGTGCTGGTTAGGGGGGCAGGCAAGGGCTTTTCCGCCGGCGGAAACTTTGATCTCGTTTCCAGTATGATGAATAACGATGATACGCTGCTGAACGTGTGGAAAGAAGGCAAAGACCTTGTCTACAATATGATTAACTGCTCTAAACCAATCATTTCAGCTATTCACGGTCCCGCTGTTGGCGCGGGATTAGCCGTTGCCTTACTCGCCGACATTTCCATTGCCGCCAAAAATGCCAAACTTATCGACAGCCACACCAAGTTAGGGGTTGCCGCCGGTGATTTTGCTGCTATCCTCTGGCCGTTATTATGCGGCATGGCAAAAGCTAAATATTATCTGCTTACCGGCAAAAGCATCACTGGCGAAGAGGCCGAACGCATCGGTATGGTGTCTCTGTGTGTGGAGGAAGCAGAGCTGTACGACACAGCCTTGGATACAGCCCAGACCATTATCGCCAACAGCCCTTCCGCTGTGCGCTGGTCCAAGCATTCAATCAATGGCTGGCTGCGTATGATGGGGCCTAATTTCGACCATTCTTTAGCCTTGGAGATGCTTGGCTTCAAGCTGCCTGATATTCAGGAAGGTCTGGCCGCCATGCAGGAAAAGCGACCAACTAACTTTAACCAAAACTGCCCACTGTAGCGAAAAAAAAGCCGCCAACCCGCTACAATGGCTACCATATTTATTCATGACTAATGGGATCGGCAAACTTATGGCAGTAAAGCCAACTGTAAAAGACGAAAGCAATACTGATGAATTCCTCCAGCAGGTGGGCGACCTGATTCGTGGCGCAAGAGCAAAACGCGGCATAACGCGCAAAACGCTGGCCGTGGATTCATCCGTATCAGAGCGTTATCTAGCCAATCTTGAACAAGGCAAAGGTAATATCTCCATTAACCTTCTGAGACAGGTTGCCGACGCCTTAAACACACCTATGGATCAACTGCTACCCAGCAAAACTCGCCAATCACCTGAGCAGGCACTCATCAATGAACTTTTATCTCAACTCGACCGCAAAGAACAACAGCTAGCACTGGAGTTACTGCATCAAAAATTTGCTACTGGCAACGGGCATAAAACCCGTATTGCCTTAATCGGCCTTCGTGGAGCGGGTAAAACCACCCTCGCAACCTTGTTAGAAGAAAGGCTCAACATCCCGCTAATACGCCTGGCCGAAGAAATTGAAAACCTGTCTGGCGGCATGCCTATTTCGGAAATATTTTCACTGTGGGGACAGCAAGGTTATCGCAGGCTCGAAGAAAAAGCGCTCTTCAGTGCCTTACAAGCCAATGATTCCTGCTGTATAGAGACCGGAGGTAGTATTGTTTCTGAGCCAAAAACACTCAATTTGCTACTCACCACCTGCCTGGTCATCTGGGTGCAGGCGAGCCCTGAAGACCATATGAATCGCGTCACCGCACAAGGTGATTTAAGGCCCATGGCCAACAACCCGGATGCCATGGAGGATTTACAGCATATTCTTAAGGAGCGTACACCTTTTTATGAACAAGCTCACAAACAGCTATTCACATCGGGTAAAACGGCTGAGCAATCGTTTCTGGAACTTGAACAGCTAATCAAGGAGCACCAGGCTAGCAGCTAACCCCTTTTAGCTTGCAATTAAACTCAATGGCGTTAACCAATAACAGGCAACTGACTTCACAGAATCACTATGGCATTGCCCTGCTCGAACAAGCAGAAAACAGCGGCTGATAGACTACAACACCACGCAATCAGCGTCTTCCCGACAAATCAAAAAAGCGTTACTACAACGTCAACCCCCATCCTTCGAAGACAACGAAACCACCGATAAGGGCTATTTAAATCAACACGGAATATTGAAAAATCGAGCGACTACGGTGGCCTCTCTTTATACCAAAAATGAATTATCGTTCAACATCATCTCAGTATAAATCCAAAACGCAGTATAAAGCTGCCTAACCCCAAGTAAAATCAACATAAAAAAAAAGGAATTATAATGCCTTTATTTGTTGATTTATTATTTATTGGCAATATAATGCATTTCACTGCTATGGCAGATACCTAGTATTCACCACAGCAATACAGAGTGAAGCAACCCGTACTAATGTCGTCCCAGCCGCAACCAATAACAAAGGGTATTCCCATGAAAATTCACCATCTACCACGTGTTCTAAGTAAAACAGGATTGTTAGCAAGCAGTATGGCTATGGTGCTTTCAGCGCCATCAACCAGCTTCGCAGCGGAAGGCTTTGCCCTTCTTGAAGAGATTATCATCACGGCTCGCAAGCGTGCTGAAAGCTTGCAGGATACGCCAATATCGGTAGCCGCATTTTCAGCAGACAGCCTCAATGATCGCCAAATTGAATCCGCGGACCAACTAACTCAAGTAACCCCTAACCTGTCATTTTCCTCCTACGCACCCTCTGCCGGTAACAACGCCTCTTCACAAATTTTTATCCGCGGCATCGGCCAAACTGAGTTTTTACCTACCACAGATCCCGGCGTAGGCCTTTATATCGATGAGGTTTATATGGCCCGCTCTGTGGGTGCAACCATCGACTTTGTTGACCTGGAGCAAATTGAAATTCTTCGCGGCCCGCAAGGTACGCTGTTTGGCCGCAACACCATAGGTGGAGCCATTAACATTACCACCCGCAAACCCGGCGAAGAATTTGGCGGCAGTATTGATTTAAAAGCAGGTAGCGACAATCGCCAGGAAGCGCGTGTCACAATTGACATGCCTGTTAGCGAAAATCTACTTACCACAATATCAGTGGGCTCAAGAAAACGTGACGGCTATGTGGATCGCATTTTAACCGGTGATGAGCTCGGTGATGATGAAAGCCTCGGTGGTCGTTTTGCAGTGCTGTGGACACCCACAGATAACAGCAGTTATTACCTAACATCTGACTATGTTAAAGAAAACGAAGGGGGCTCTCCAATCGTTTTTAATGGCCTAGGTATTACTCAACCGCCTAATTTGTTTGCCTTTTTAGCCATTAATGGAATTTTAAGCGCCCCCTTGGGTACCCCCTCTTGCGCTACTCTTGACGCCTCCTTGCAAGCTCGTTGTACCAGTGGTGACTGGGATGCCGACCAGGAAAAATCCTTTGGTACCTTCCCGGTAGAATCCTATTTTGAAACCTGGGGCACCAGCCTGACTGCGAGCTGGGATCTTGAGTGGATGAGCATCAAATCCATTACGGCTTATCGCGACATGGAGTGGACCGGCTCACGCGACGCGGACAGTACGCCACTACAAATACTCCATACGCGCAATGATGATACGCAAGAGCAATTCAGCCAGGAAATGCAATTTTCCGGTATCGCCATGGATGACAAACTCAACTGGCTGGCTGGTCTGTATTATTTCAAAGAAGAAGCTAGTGATGATTATTTTGTCCCTGTCGCCGTGGGTACATTTAATTCTGGCGGACTGGTAGAGAATGACTCACAAGCCGTGTTTGGACAACTGACTTATGACCTTAGCGATAGGCTAGCTCTAACGCTGGGTGCACGCTGGACCGAAGAAAACAAAGCCTTCAAGCCATTACAATTTGCTGAAACTGCCTATCTATTCCCTGTAGCGCCCAGTGAGATTGCTGGCGGTGTCTATGTCCACCCCTTTGATGGCAACACCTATCCGCTGGCTTTTGGCGGCGTGGCAGCTAGCGTCCCTGCTGGCACGCTGTTTTTCCCGGAAGAATGGCGGGAAGAAAGTTATTCTGATACCACGTTTATGGCTAACCTTGCCTACGAAATAACTGACAGCATCATGCTTTACGGCAGTTTCTCAGAAGGCTTTAAAAGCGGTGGTTTTAATGCTCGAAACGTCAAACCCGGTGTGGAAGTCAGAACCTTTTCTCCTGAACTTGCAACCACCTATGAGTTAGGGTTTAAGGCTGACTTACTGGATGGAAGCCTGCGCTTGAATGGTGCTGTTTTCCAAACGGATTACGAAGACTTACAGTTTGTAATTCGTGAGGATTTTGCACCTATCGTCTTTAATGCCGGCGAATCCGAAATTCGTGGTCTTGAACTTGAGTGGACATGGATACCGACTTCTGCGCTACAAATTGTTGGTGGCCTGGGTTATGTCGATGCAGAATACAAAAGCTTAGACGCCGAATTACAGGCGGCGGGCGTAACAACGGCTAATGAAATGCCACATGTCCCTGAACTCAGTGCGAACCTTGGCGTTGCCTACACCTTCAATTTATCATCAGGCACAACGCTGACGCCACGAATTGATTGGTCCTATCGCGACGATGTATTCTTCGATGCATTAAACCAGACAGATATCGACCAGACTGGTTATGATATCGTTAATGCATCCGTCAGCTGGGAGAATACTGACGAAACCATTAATGTCGTTCTTGCAGCAACCAACCTGGGGTTCTGGGGATTTTCCCCCCTAAAAAGACAAAAATCGCTGTAAGCCGTGCCTGACATGGCCTCCAGAACGGCATTAGATCCAGTTTTAGCAAAATATCGCCGATTTTCGCTATCATGCCCCGTTTTGGGGTATCAAAATGGCAATTCGAAAGCGACTCCAAATTCTCATTGAGTCCGAAATAAATGATCTCTACGGCCCACCTCGCTTTACCCTTGAAGAACGCAGGTTCTACTTCGCGCTGAATGACCGTGAATCCAAAGTTGCCAATTCCATTCGGAATCGGTCTCAACGCTGCTTTTTTGTTTCCCTGCTTGGATACTTCAAATCGAGACCCGTGATGCTCAATCCCAACTTTGGTGATGTCGAAGACGATCTGAGGTTTATCGCCAAAGAGCAGTTGCCTGGCCCCGGTCTCCGGCGCTTCTCACTGGATCAAAGGCAAAAAGACCGTCTTTATCAAAAGGTGCTTAAGCTTGCAGGCTATGAAAAGTGGCGCGACAACATTCACCGTGGCCACGTACTCAACCACCTGCTACAAGCAGCCAGGTCATGGATCGATGCCCGATATTTGTTCGATGCGGCGACTGAATACCTGGCGATGCGTTGTATAGCAATCCCGAAATATACCGTGATGCAGACGCTGGTGAGTCAGGCGATTAACGAAGAGCGAGCCCGGATCACTGACACGCTAAACAGCCAAATGACAACTGAGATGACCAATAACCTGACAGACCTGGTGGATGGTAAAGAGAAGTTGCCACTATCTGATCTAAGGCAGTCTGCCAAGAGTTTTGCACCTCCAGAGTTGGACAAGGAACTCAAAGTCAATCGGCATATTCAACTCTGGATGAGTGACGTGAACACAATGGTAAAAACACTGTCACTGTCGCTAAAAAACCAGCAGCACTTTGCCTCCATGGTCGAGTATTATGGCAGTAAGCTTAAGCGCTTTGAGCGATCAACCCAACAACTCTATTTACTGTGCTACCTGCAAGAACGAGCCGAACAGAATGTCGAGCGGCTGACTGATGGTTTTGTTTATCACTTACGAAAGCTCCAGGAGCAGGCAAAGGCCTATGCCAAAGAAGCGGCCTACCAGGACTGGGAGGGTGCTGCAGCAAACGTCGGTAAGGCCGCAGAGCTGCTGCATCTGTTTATCGATGACTCCATCGACGAACAACAACCCTTTGGTGCGGTAAAGCGCCAAGCTCTGGCGGTGCTGAAAAATCAGGATATTGAGTCACTGTGCCTGTACCTGAACAAACAAAAACGGGCCATTGACGATTACCTCTGGGAGTTCTACGACCTGCAGAAACCTTTTCTCCACCGGGTTCTACGTCCGATCTTTTTGTGTTTAACCTTTGAGCCCACTGAAAAAACACAAGCCCTGGCTGCACAGTTGGCTATCACCAAAGAAGAGCTGTTAGAGCACAAAGCGCTTCACTCCACCGATAGCAGGTTAATACTTGGCAAACACAAACCCTACCTCATTGATTTGGACGATAACGTCCGCTCGGATCGCTTTGAGTGGCTGCTGTATTTACAAATTCCCAATAAACTGACTGGCCAACTCCATGTGCCCAACGTCATCAAGTACCGGTCCCTACAGGATGATTTGGTGAATAACCACCGCTGGAAAGACAAAGACATGTTGATTCAGCAATCGATGTTGCCGCGCTTGAAAGAAAGGCCGGGCAAACTCATTGAATCCTTAGCGGAAGAGATGAGCAATAAATTACAACAGGTGAGCCGGCGTATTGAGAATGGTGACAACCAGAATGTTATCTTGCGCAACCGTTCCGGTAAAACGAAGTGGCGACTGCCATCCGCAGGCATTAAAAGCATGTTGAACAATCCGTTCTTTGATCATATCAAGCCTATCAATATCGCAGATGTACTGCGCTACGTGGATCAGGAAACCGGCTTTATGGGGCACTTTGAGCATGTGCTCCCGATTCAGTCAAAAGGCCGTGATCATATTAATGATTTGCTCGCGGTTATCATCGGCAACGGTACCAACTATGGGCTGTATGGCATCTCCAATATCTCCGACCGCAAGTATGATCAACTAAAAGGCATCCAGGCCAACTACCTACGTCCCGAAACGCTAAACAATGCCAATGATGTTATCAACAACGCAGTAGCCAAACTGGCCATCTTTAAGCATTACAATATCCAGGAGGATCTGATCCACGCCAGCGCTGACGGCCAGAAGTTCGAAACCCGGTTGGAAACCTTTAAAACCCGGTACTCCTCTAAGTATTTTGGGACCAATAAAGGCATCTCGGCCATCACCCTTATCGCCAATCACGCCGCGTTGAATGCAAAAGTCATCGGTTCCAACGAGCATGAATCCCACTATATCTTTGACTTGCTACAAAGCAATACCTCCGAGGTTCGACCAGATGTACTGTCAACCGATACACATGGGGTAAACCATGTGAACTTTGCGTTGCTGGATTTGTTTGGGTACACCTTTGCGCCCAGATATGCGCAGTTCGGCAAGGTTGTCGAAGAGATGTTTAACGTCAGTGAATATGAGGATCAAGGTGTCACGCTGACTCTGAAAAAGTCGATCAAAACAGGCCCTGTCATTGAGCAATGGGATACCATCCAGCGGATTGTCATATCACTGCAAGAAAAGAGCACTACCCAAGCTAACCTGGTGCGGAAGCTGTCGGGTTACAGCAAAAACCATCCGTTGTTGCAGGCACTCACAGAATACAATCGCATGATCAAAGCGATGTACCTGCTGGATTACATTGATGACGCCAGTTTGCGTGGTTACGTCCAACGTGCACTCAATCGAGGCGAAGCCTACCATCAGTTACGCCGGGCCATCGCCTCGGTTAATGGGAACCGGTTCCGAGGGTCGTCAGATTACGAAATCAGCCTCTGGAATGAGTGCGCGCGTCTTCTGACGAATGCCATCATCTACTTCAACTCTATGATACTAACCCGATTACTGACACACTTCGAAGCGATCGGAGATGAAGAAAAGCTGGCCATCACAAAGCAGGTCTCACCGGTAGCCTGGCACAACATCAATCTTAACGGGACATATACCTTCAACTTTGAACAAAATCTGATCGACATCGAGGAGGTTATGCGCCCAATTACGGAAAATGAAGAGGTATAGCTAAGTTAATACCAATCTGGAGACCATGGCTGGCGAGGCTTACAGCGATTTTTGTCTTTTTAGGAGGGGAAATCCCCAGAACCCCTAATTGGCCCTGAGTTCTTGCCGATGGTCAACAAAGCGGCGGGAAGCGGGGTGATCCTCACAGGTTACACGCAGTCCCGGGCTGACCTTGAAGCCGCCTACGGTGAGAAAGCGATGGCGCAAGTCATTGAGGGTAACTTCAACAACCTCATCATGCTTCGCGTCCGTGATAAATACACCGCCGAGCTGATGACCGATCAGCTGCCGGAAGTGGAAACCACCACAGTGATGCAGGTCTCCGGGGCTACGGACTCCTCCAACCTTGATTCCGAGCAGGATTTTACCAGTTCAACTCAAGATCGTATTTCTGTGGTTCAAGGTCCAATGCTTGAACCCAATGCCTTAATGTCCTTACCCAAAGGCCAGGCCTTCATGTTGGTCAACGGCGGTGAGCTATACAAAATACGAATCCCGCTGCCCGAAGACGAGCATATATCCATCCCGGAAACGCCTCGCCAGATGACTGAGCAAATGAAGCGCACTGGTTTTACCCCGATTCCTCGGACACCTAGTTAAGAGTAGATAATCTACTTTAACGAGGTGTTTAGATGTCCCATTCCAGAAGAAAATACTCCGCAGAATACAAGCGAGAAGCGATAGCACTAACCCAACAGCCAAATACTTCGATTGCTGCTGTTGCCAGAAGCCTGGGGATCAACGCAGTCAATCTAAGGCGTTGGATCAAGGAAGCTGAAGCCGATTCTCCAATTGCTTTTACGGGCCAGGGTAATCCCCGTGATGAAGAGATTGCCAGGTTAAAGCGGGAACTGGCTGAAGTTAAAAAGGAACGTGATTTTTTAAGAGAAGCGGCAGCGTACTTCGCCAAACAACCCAAGTGAAGTTTCACATGATCGAGCGCTGCCGCGATGCTTTTCCCGTCAGAATGATGTGCCGCTTATTGAAGGTATCTGCCAGTGGCTATTACGACTGGCGTACCCGTGAGCCAAGCCAGCGACATCAGGACAATGCCCGCTTAAGCCGCAGGATTCATCAGTTACATCAGGCCAGTGATGGGGTTTACGGCAGCCCGCGCATCTGGGAGGAGCTTCAGTATGAAGGCGAGCATTGCAGCCTTAATCGAGTCGCTCGGCTCATGAGAAGCAATAATCTAGCGGGGATACCAGCAGTAAAGCGCTGGCGGAAGAAAAAGTCAGGGCAGCGCCCTGACTTCGTACTCAATCACCTGGATCGCAACTTCACTGCTGATCAGCCCAATGCTAAATGGGTCACAGATATTACCTATGTGCCTACCCGAGAAGGCTGGCTGTATCTGGCAGTCGTTATCGACCTGTTTAAAGGTGTTGTTGTCGGCTGGTCTATGAGTCAGACCATGGAAAAGCAACTGGTGATACAGGCGGTGCTGATGGCTCTCTGGCAAAAAGATCATCCAGACCCTGTAATATTACATTCAGATCGAGGCTCTCAGTACACCAGTTATGAATACCAGCGCTTCTTGTCTGACCATAATGTGATCTCCAGTATGAGCGCTGTGGGGAGTTGCTATGATAATGCAGCGGCTGAAAGCTTCTTCGGGTTATTGAAGAGGGAGCGAGTGAATAGGAGAAACTACCGAACCCGCTCAGAAGCTCGAGCTGACGTATTTGATTACATTGAACGATTCTACAACCAGAGGAAAAAGCGTAAGCTAACTCAAACCGCTCTTAACTGACTGTCCGAGGAATCGGGGTAAAACCAGTGCACGTCAGGTAAGGAACGCCGCGTAAGTCGATGGGATCATGAATCCATTCTAGATGAGGTGCAAAAACGGTTAGATACGAATCCAGGAATCATGCGAGTCCGGAAGTCGACCGTCGAACACCCGTTCGGAACCATCAAATCATGGATGGGTACGAGCCATTTTTTGACCCGAAGGCTAAACAATGTCTCTACTGAAATGAGTTTGCATGTACTGGCTTACAATATGAAACGAGTGATAAATATCCTAGGCGTGCCAGCCTTACTACAGGCTATCAGGGCCTGATAAACCCAAATATTTATCGGTACATCCAGCCAATAGCCTCATTTATCTGGAAATATCCCGAAAGCTTGCCTTTATATAGCGATTTTCAGCAGGAATGCGCATAAGTCGCAAACAGATCAACGACTAAACTGGTTGCGTCGGAGTTTTCACACAGCCTGCCGCAAGAGCCGCCATTCGACTCCTTGCTCAGCGAACGGCAAACTTCGATCAAAAGCTGTCTTTGCAAGTGAAGGGTCTAAAGAACAACCACACAATCGAAAATGCCGGAGAGATCCGGAATCATTACTACGTCGCCGGTAATTAATTACTAATATACCGGCGCAGATCGAGCTTTTAATAAAACCTATTCTACTCTTCTGATTTCCTGTCGAAAATTTCCATGGGACTGCTCGGTGTGCATGACTCTCTAACGTATTTGTAGATGGAATCCAACCCTCTGCGAGGGATTGAAGACGAGACTATTTAACACAAATAATTTGATGGCGAATTATTTGTGTTGACCTAAATCAAATTTGTATCTACCATTATCAAAATTAGCTATCTAACTTTAAGGTGGTAGCGTCTGACAGCATAGGTGCGTCCGCTAGGCGATTAGTCTGTAAGCGCATCACATATGAACTAGAGATTGTGCGTAATGCATAGATAATAACAGGAGGTCTAGAGGACGGGAGATATATTTATTGGCTGTCGTGTAATCCGGCAGCTGAAGACAATACAAATAATGCTTTACATAGTTGGTTGACTACCAAGTTCAAAAATAAGAGGAATTTAACTATGTTATCAAGTTTGAAAAAGTGTCTTGCAGTTTCGTTTACGACAGCTGCATTGCTTCAAATGCCAACCGCGCAGGCTGAGTCATATGAGATGACTGTTGCAGGTGCGTCTCCGGGAGGGCTTTGGAGCTTGTTAGGCGCTGGTTTAGATTCAAGCGTCAGAGCCGCATACCCTGATTCAAAAATCACCTATCAAACCTCTGGTGGTGGTATCGCCAACATTGGTCAACTAGACCGAAATCAAACGGATCTGGCTATTGTTCACGATGCAGAATTGCTATTGGCCAAAAAAGGGGAATCACCATTTCGCGAACCGATAGATTCTATTCGTGTTCTTTCCTATTTATACACTTGGGCTCCGATGCAGGCGCTTGTACGTAATAGCTTTGCAGAAGAGTATGGTATTCATACCCTTGAAGATATCGCGAAAGTTAAACCACCGATCACAATTGCTATCAACAAGCGCGGTAACATCGCATCAAATGTAGCCGTTGAAATGCTGAATGCAATCGGTGTTACCGAAAAAGATATCGAAAACTGGGGTGGTAAAGTTATCTATGCTGCTTCAGGAGAACAGGTGTCTTTGATTACGGATCGCCGAGCAGATCTGATGATCAACTCGCTCTTCGTACGCCACAGTTCTATTCAACAGGCAGCTAACAGTGTCGAATTAACCCTGCTAAGCATGGATCCTTCAACTGTTGAAGCGGTGAACAAGGTAAGTGGAACGATGCCTTTTGTTATTCCTGAAGGGACCTATGAATGGTCACCAGGAAAGGTCGACACCCCGTCCTTGGGTGCAACCCTCGCTGTAAGAGCTGATATGGATGACCAGAAAGCTTACAGCCTAACAAAGGCCATCTTTGAAAATTACCAGCAAATCGCTGGCGTACATCCAGCCATGAAAGCGTTAACTCCTGAGGTAATGGCCTCTGTCACTGTGGTTCCATACCACCCAGGTGCGTTGAAGTATCTGGAAGAAGCAGGCTTGCGTTAAGCTAATTAAAGCTATAAAAGTTATAAGAGCTAGTTAAATGTCGAATATACTTTCATCAATGTTAGAGACCGGTACTAAACGTAAGTTGAGTCCTGGACTTGCCCGAATACTCCAATCAATCGCAGCAATAATAGCGTTAGGAGTGATCTACACAACTACTATCGTCTACGTCGATCTCTTTGCAATGACGATCGTATTTTTGTCATCAATGCTAGCTCTTCTATTTTTACTTTATACGCCTGGACCTTGGGGACGCACTAATTCTCCAAGTATAATCGACTGGGTGCTTTCGCTTACTAGTGTAGCAGCCGGTGTGTACTTTCTAGTAGAAAGTTCTCGAATCGTAGAACGGATTACGTTGTTATTTCCTCTGGAAATGCCCGACCTTATTGCGGGCTCGGCACTATTTTTCCTGACAATTGAAGCTACACGAAGAACAGTCGGGTTTGGACTAACCAGCGTAGTAACGATTTTTTTACTCTACAATCTCTTTGGGCATGGTTTGCCCGCGGGACTTGGTTTCCGCGAAGTAGGGTATAACCACTTTCTTGATATCATGATGTTTACCAGTGATGGATTGTTTGGCGTACCACTCCGTGTAGCTGCAACTTATGCGTTTCTTTTTGTCCTCTTTGGTACCTTCTTATCCCGTGCAGGTGGTGCAGATTTCTTCTTTGATCTTGCATCAGCTGTAGCGGGTAGACGTGTAGGTGGTCCAGCAAAAATCGCTGTTATCTCTTCAGGTCTGTATGGAACGATGTCTGGCAGTCCTACATCTGATGTTGTAACTACCGGTTCGATTACGATTCCGATGATGCAACGTTTGGGTTACGGAAAATCGTTGTCTGGAAGTGTTGAGGTTGCAGCATCGACAGGCGGCAGTTTGTTACCCCCTGTTATGGGGTCAGCAGCCTTCATTATGGCTGAATATACGGGTATCGAGTACCGGGATATTGCTATCGCAGGTATTGTTCCAGCGCTTCTGTACTACGTGTGCGTTTATACACAGATTCATTTGCGATCTGAAAAAATGGGTCTTAAAGGTCTAGAGGAAAACGAAGTTTCAACGGTAAAAGTAGCAATGGCGAACGGCGGATTGTTCATTATTCCTCTACTAGTCCTTTCAGTAGCTCTTGTTATGGGATATTCGCCAACTTATGTTGCAGCATTTGCCTCTTTAAGTGTCATTGCAGTTGCAGCGATAAAACCCTCGACTCGTATGGGACTAAAATCCATTTGGGAAGCGCTCGGTGAAACGACCCTTAGAATGGTTTCGGTAACAGCTGCTTGTGCTGCTGCCGGTCTCGTAATCGGCGGTATATCAATGACAGGACTCGGTGGTAAGTTTGCTGATCTAGTATTCATGCTTGCTGGTAATAGCAGTATCTTGGTTCTGATCATTTCAGCAATTTTGGCAATCATTCTAGGTATGGGTATGCCAACACCCTCAGCCTTTATCCTCGCGGCAGTATTGGTAGGACCGACTCTGAGTTCACTCGATTTCTCTGCGATGCAATCAAATATGTTCATCCTGTATTTCGCTGTCCTTTCCGCGATGACACCACCTGTTGCTGTGGCAGCATTTGCTGCTTCGGCGATAGCGGATGCAAAACCTCTTGGTATATCGGTTGGGGCGGTAAAGCTTGCGATTACAGCATTCGTGGTTCCATTCGCGTTTATGTATGGAGAAGGGTTACTGCTTGCAGGGCCGATTACGGGGATAGTTTTGAACTGTCTGACTGCTACCCTAGGCGTTATCGTGCTAAGTGCAGGTATAGAAGGATACTGGAAAGCACCTCTATCAGGCATTGCGCAGGCTATGTTGTTGGTGGCTGGCTTAATGTTCTTAGCACCGAGTATCATCGCATTGGGCATTGCCATCGCTTTGGTGGTGGTTGTTGTCCTATCAACACCTCATCTGAGGTCTCGAGCCAAAATAGCTTAGTCTTCAGAAGAGTTGGTCTCTAACCAGACATGCTTTAAAGCGAGGCAACATAGTGGAAGTGATTTATGCATTATTGTCTTCCATTATGTTTGCGACTACATTTTTACTTGTAAAAATAGGTCGTGAAAGTGCCTCGCACCTTTCTGTTTTATGGATCACGCTTACCATCAATGTCGTTGTACTGGGTTTATCTACCTTATTTGTAGATATTCCTAAATCTCTTACTCTGCTTGATCTTAAGTTTTTTATTATTTCGGGTATATTTGCGCCATTACTTGGCCGGCTATTCCAGTTCGTTGGTATGTCTAGATTAGGGGCAAATACAACGACAGCCTTAACTCTGACTCATCCTTTGGTAACAGTATTAATGGGATTATTATTTCTAGGCGAGTCCGGAAGTGTTGTTCAAATGCTGGGTGCATTTTTGATAATCACAGGGTCGTTGTTAATTGCTATATTTTCCGGATCAAATGCGAATATAAGAATTTCCAGTGGTCATCAGGTATATATACTATATCCTTTGCTGGCATCATTGACCTATGGGATATCTATTGCCTTTAGGAAGGTGGGCATCGACCAACTTAATTCACCTGTACTTGCTAGTGCGGTGACGGTTTCTGCCTCGTGGATTATACTAAGCCTATATATTTTGATTGCTAGATGTAAAATTTCATGTAGTAGTCGAGAGCTTAATTATTTTGTTTACGCAGGAATACTTTCAAGTATAGGACCTATTTTTCTTTATTTATCGTTGGCAATTGGAAATCTTCTTCTGATTGCTCCCTTAGCTGCTACCACTCCGTTGTTTGTGCTAGTGGGGACTTGGATTTATTCAAAGAATAATGAGAAATTTGGATATCAGATAATCGTTGGAACATTCGGTATATTTATTGGAGTGACACTGCTAACACTATTTAAAAATTAGCAGTGTGCTTAGTTTGAAGTTGATAACTATCAAACTTCTGGCAGCCAAGACTTCTGGGCCTTTATCGCTCGTGTTTTCCATAGATTCCATGGGCGCTCTACTTGCCCTTCGTTGGTTACTTGAGTAGCGTGTGCTTCTCCCTCTGATAGATATTCAATCGGTCCGAGTCTGGACGCTTCGATCTGTAATTGTGCGTTAACTTCTACATATACCGCTCTATAAACTGCTTGTTTTAGGCTGGGAGCAACGACTGTAGAGCCATGGCCCCTCATCAGTACTAAAGTGTTTTTTCCAAGAGATTGGGTTAATGAAGAACCAAGTTCCTGGCTGGTAATCAACATGTTGGTTTCATCACCCGCAACATCACGTATTTCGAATATAGGAACATGTGTACCCATAAATCCACTCATGTGGCACATAGGTTTTAAAGGGGCGGACTTTACAACGCTGAACGGTACAGCAGAGTGAGAATGACTATGAACGATCGCTTCAACATCATCTCGCTCCCGATAGATTTCGCTATGAATATAGCGCTCTAGATAGACCTTTCTGGGATCATCGTTTACAACTTCACCATCAAGGTTAAATTCCAGTATATCATCCTTGGTAACAAGCCCTGGAGCCATATTTCGAGCTAAGAAAAAATGGTCTCTGTTATGAGGATTTCTTACGCTCACGTGGCCGAAAGCATCCAGTACACCTTCATTGAATAGAATTAAATTAGCAGTTACTAAATCGTCTATTAGGCTTTCTGATATTGTATTATTCATGGATATTCCTTTTCATTTTGTTATTTGTTTTAGGGTTGAAAGTAATAATTTATTATATATAATTAGCTATCTAAGAACTAGATTTTACACCTCATGAAAAGGAAAATAAATGATGAGTTATGAGTCTCCTTATCAGGCTCTGAAAGAATCAGGGATTCGAAATTTGGTTAATGAATTTTACAGAATCATGGATGCCTCGCCAAACTATTCAGAGCTGAGAGCTATGCATTTAGCTGATCTTAGTGGTATTTCTGAAAAGTTAGGTGACTATTTAGTTGGTTGGATGGGTGGCCCACAAATTTATTTAGAAAAATATGGGTCGGTATGCATGACAGGGCCGCATAAAGCTTTTTCTATTGGTCCTAAAGAAAGGGACGCTTGGGTCTCGTGCATGTATGAAGCTATGGATTCATTAGCACTTAGTGACGATGTAAAAGGGATGCTAAAGAATCCGATATACCGCCTCGCTGATGCTGTAAAGAACAGGTAATATCATTAATAAATATGGCTTGTTTTAACTACTAGTCTCCTCGAGGAGCTGCTTTGTTGCAGCTTTTCTTTCGCAGATATTATATATCTGCTTTTTTTTGAACGAGAAAATTTTATCTATCTAGAGACTAGCCATTTGTGTAATTTCTTTGTGAGCCAAGGTGCGATTAGAGCCGTTGTTATACCAGTAAGAATTGTGGCGACTAACAACAGACCGATAGGTTCGGCTACTTTCGACGTAATCGGTTTTAGTAGATAGATTAATACGATAAGGGCCGGGTACACAGCGACTAAGCTAACAATCCATCGTTTCCAAAGGCGTGGAGGCTTTGGGGGGATTGGTAGGTTAACAACAGGCTCAAACCAAATATTTGAGCCATAGGCTTGTTGTCTGGCTACGTCGAGTACGGATAGTGTTTCAATAGGGTCAAGTACGGTCTTCCTGTCCGGAGAAAGCTTCCAGGCTTCTAAATCATCTTTACTTCTAAACCTCGCGATACAAAATATATCGATGCCTTGCCCATCATCTCGACGCACGATGTCGATAGACTCAAATCCGTCATGATCTTCTAATAGAAGATTCAATTTAGCAAGATGCGATGCAAACCTATCAACGTCTGAATAATTAATACGCAGAGAAACTAAATAGGATGCTGAATGGTCGGTATTGTGCCCTGCATCGAGTAAGTTATCATCGTTCATGTATTGAATGTCTCTGCATCGGAGTAATGGTTCAACATTGGGTAAAAAACCAGCGAGGAGTGACCTGGCTGGTTTGCTTCTTTACCGTTTGTAACTAAATATATCTACAGAGAATAGACCTCGGTAGTTGCAGGGTGGAACAGTTCATCTACAGAAAGATGTCTTGAACTCAGTCCCTGTTCGTAGTGGTTGCGCAGGAAGTATTCTAGCGTTTTGACGTTCGGTGCGACTCCGTATGACCAAAGATCCTTGGACATTTGTTGCGTTACGCCCAAAACATCTTCGACAAATGGCATTGTAACCTTGGTTGCTGAAGTATCTGATAGGGCATCAAGTGCCATTGTTTTAGCTTCAGTAAAGGCCTTGAGTAGAGCGCCTGGTAACCAGGGGTGCTGCTCAGCCAAGCTGCGACGTACGCCTAGAACGTGCATGATTGGGAACAACCCGGTTTCTTGATGCCATTGGCGTGCCGCAGAAAATCCATCCTGCCATAGGCGGCGGATCTGAGGGTGGCCTTCGTGGTAGCAGCGTGGCCATCTAGGGCCGATAAAACCATCAATTTCCCCGTCGATTAGCATCTGGTTTAGGGTAGCGCCTTCTGGAGCGTTCTCAATAGTTACGTTGTCTGGTAGATCAAGTTTGATCTTTTCAGGGCGACCAGGCTTGTCCATTCCACCGCGTACCCAGGTTATCTGGTCAGGTGTGACACCTGCATCTGCAAGAATAGCTCTAACCCATACGTTTGCTGTGAGTTGGTATTCCGCGATGCCGATGCGGCGACCTTTGAGATCTTGAGGTGTTTCTATTCCTCTATCCGCACGAATATAAACGGAGGAGTGGCGAAATGCACGGCTAAGGAAAACAGGAATTGCGATGTATGGAGGATTCTCTCGAGTCAACGAAACGCAATATGAACTCAATGATATTTCTGAAATATCACATGTCTTGTGGCGAAATGCGTTGAAGAACATCTCTTCTGGTGATTGAAGAAAAGTGATCGGATCGACACCGTCGATCTGTACCCGTCCATCATGAATGGGGCGAGTTCGATCATAATCACCCATTGCTAGGGAAAGTTGGAGCTTAGACATTTTTTATCCTTCTTGGTAATTAAGTGTGACTGTGTCACCCGTTTCGCTACTGGTAAGTAGTGCATGACAGATTTCGAGTGAAGCTCGGCCCCATTTGCCATCCTGCAATGGAGTCGTTTGTTCACGAAGTGCAGCATAAAGCGTGTCAAATACTTCTGCTCGGGCGGTTCTAAAAGGTGCGGGGTAGAATTCGGGTCCATTCGTATCGGTAATTTCCACTCCGTTCGGTGTCAGGCGAATGTCTCCGCGGTCGCCGAATACGAAAACCTGACCAAAGTGCTCGTGAGTTTGAGCCTGAGGGCAGGTTTCGAGTGATGAAAATCCGCGTGATGACTTAAACTCTGATTCGTCCTGGACGGATTCCAGTATTTTACGGGCGCTCTTGAATTCATCTGACTTGGATATGCCTAATTCAGCAGTGTTTTCCATTAGCCGGTCGCCATCAAAATGAGCGTAGCCTGAGTACGTCAAGCTGGCAAAGACACCTTCGCTAAAATCAATCAGCATGCTGTAGGCGCCCTCGGTCGGTCGATCAGCATCCCAGGCTCCACCAGTTCTGGCGGTAACACGCTGAGCGGGAACACCAGCGAGTCGGCGGACGAGATCGATTTGATGGACGGCTTGGCTAAACACTACACCTCCACCTAAGTCTGTTGAAAGCTCTGCCGCTGTTCTTGGGCGATATAAGAAATCAGTAGCATAGAGCGCATGTATCATCCTTACGCGCCCAATCTTACCTTTCGCGATTAAAGCTTCCGCGAGCTTAACCGGACCATCAAAGCTGTGGCTAGGACCAACAATGATCTGTACTCCCGCCTTTTTTGCCGCTTCAATTAGTGATGACGCATCTTCTAATGTGACAGTCATCGGCTTTTCGATAAGGACGGATTTACCGGCGTTTATAGCGGCTAAAGCATGCTCTTTATGTAATCCATGAGGCGTGGATACATAGACCACTTCCACGTCAGGGTCTGTTACTAGGTCGCTAACATCGGCATAGGTCTTTGCACCAAAAGTCTTTTCAAATGACCTCCTGTGTTCGGAATTTGGCTCCGCGCCAGCAACTAAGGTAACCCCTGTGTGTGCATGGATAGCGGGGGCCGATAGCGCAAAGGCTCTCCCTAAACCCGCTACGCCTAGGCGTATTGGATTAGATATCGAGGACAAGGTGATCACCTTTCGCTCGGGAGACACATAACATTATTGTGTCGGACTTCTCGTCATCCATTAAAGCTAAGTCACGGTGATCAACTTCACCGCCCGTGTACTTGCATTTACAGGTACCACAGGTGCCGGTTTCACAAGAGCTGGAAAAATCGTGCCCATTTGCACGCAGCGCTTCCAGAATAGTGTGATCAGCGGGAACGGTTATTGTTTCTCCTGATTTTTCGAGTTCGATGGTGAATTCGGTATCACTATCTTTAATGATTTCAACAGGCATGAACTCCTCAAAGTGAACTCGGCCATCAGGCCAATGTCCCGTACCGCCTTTCACTTCTTCCATAAGCGAAGTTGGGCCGCAGCAATAGATATGCTCCTGCGTTGGCGTCATCAGCAAGTCCCAAAAATCAAAAATAGTTGCATTATCGCCTTCGCTATAGTGAATAGTGATGGCTTCTCCGCAAAGTTCCTGAAGCTCATCAGCGTATGCTGCTTTTTCATAGCAGCGAGCTAAATAGACAACTCGGAATTTTCTACCTTCTGCTTTTAGTCTTTGTGCCATAGAGTAAATCGGTGTGATACCTATACCGCCACCGATTAACAAAGCATCGTGCTTCGGACCGAGAGGAAACTCATTATCAGACGTTTCTACATCCAGAACCGTCGATACTGTTGCCTGCTCATGCATCGACTTTGATCCACCACGAGAATTGAGCTCTTTTTTGATCGCAACAGTGTAAGCGCTTGGGTTGTCACCAGAATAAACCAATGAATAATAACGATGAGCTCCAGAGGGCGTGGTGATAGAAATATGCGCACCCGGTTCAGCGGGCGGCAACGGTTGCCCATCAGTAGGGGCTAACGTGAATTCTTCAATCTCTGGCGTAAGCGTACGCCGAGCAGTCACTTTCAGTTTCATTTTTCTTCTCTCTGGGTGTCGCTATATATGGATATGGTGTCATCAATCCTTAAATCGGGATGTTTATGACCTGGATCAATATTAGCAATCTAATAATTTTCAGTCAATAATAATTAGATTGCTAATAATGTTGACTGTCGATAATTAGATGTCTATTATTTCTTCCGCTGAGGTAATCGAACATGGGAATTGATTTTCTGTTAATACCTCCTCGACATGTTTTGTCGACTCGTCGAATAGAAACATGATTACAAATTTGGCTTACAAGCAGTGACGTAGGGTGCTTGTAGCTATGCGAAATAAAATAAAACGGAGAAATGCACAATGCTTACACCACAAGAAAATGAATTGTTAACTCATGTTATGCCGACCGACCCGATGGGTAAGCTTATGCGCCAGCATTGGACTCCGGTTTGTTTGCTCGAAGAAGTTAAAGAATGCGATGGCACTCCAGTACTGGTTGAAGCTTTGGGATCTCGTTATGTAGCATTCCGCGATACCGAGGGCCGAGTAGGGTTGTTGGATGAGCTTTGTCCTCACCGTCTTGCGTCTTTAGTTTTCGGTCGTAATGAAGATTGTGGTATCCGCTGCCTGTATCACGGCTGGAAGTTTGATGTGGAAGGTAACGCTGTAGCAATGGCTTCAGAACCACCAGAAGCAGAAAAGTCTATGTGTTCAAAAGTGAAGCACAAAGCTTATAAAACTGTGGAGTGGGGTGGTTTCCTTTGGGCTTGGCTGGGTGAGGGCGATGCGCCGGAATTTAAAAAGCCGGCATTTGCACCTAATGAAGATGTGCAAGTCTCTATCCTCAAAATTCGCCTACCATGTAACTGGGCTCAAGTTCTAGAAGGTCAGATTGACTCAGCTCATTCTTCATCATTGCACTCTTCGGACATGGTTCCTGCAAAAGTTGAAAGTGCGGCTGCGGATGATCAAGGTTGGTACCGTCCATCAACTGATAAGTCCCCGCGTATGCAGTCTGCGAAAACTGATTATGGATTCCATTACGCTGCGATTCGTCGTCCTATCGCGAACGCTGCAACCCATGACTACATTCGTATCACTCAGTATGTCGCACCTTACTACGCGCTGATTCCGCCTAACACTTCATACAACGTCGCAGCAGTCATCGTTCCGATCGACAATGAAAACTGTAACTTCCACTTTATTGCCTGGGGTAACCCTGAAACTACGCCAGATACGACTGCTTGGCGTGAGTTTGCTCGTGCAGTGCCGGGCGTAGATGTTGATCCGATTACGTGGGCGACAGTGGGTACGATGGAAAACCGCTTCCGTCAAGATCGCACCAAAATGAAGGAAGGCGACTTTACAGGTATCGCGGGCATTCCAAACCAAGACATCGCGATGTGGGTATCAATGGGTAAAATCGTTAACCGTACCGATGATATTCTAGGATCTTCTGATTTAGCGATTGTGGAATTCCGTCGTACGATGGTTGAAGCTGCTCAGAAAGTTGCTGATGGTGAGCCTGCTATCGGTAGTGCACCATCAATTATTCAGTCGTCAATTGCTTCCTTCCAGGGAGTTGTTCCAAAAGAATCAGATTGGCGTGAACTTTGGAAAGAAAACGTAGTGGCGGAATAAATACTAAAGAGGTTGGCTTCCTTAAGGTTTCTTAGAAGTCCAAAATGCCCCAGTAATGAGCAAAGTCTTGTTGCTGGGGTTTTGCTTTCTGCTAACGCTACCGGCTATTTGCTGCCTTAGCAGTCATCAATAATTAGGTGTTGTCTTTCACAAGATTAGAATGCATATTCAATAAATATTTGCGAACGATTTCAATTTCCTCAGGGTTCATGCCGCTTTCAGCCACGTCATTAACCTCTTTTGCTAGAGGTTCAAGGGTGTCCTTAAGGCTCTTTCCATATTCAGTTAAATAAACGACCTGTCTTGGCTTTCCTTCAATGACAGGGCGAAGTTCAACGAGGCCAGCCGCTAACATGCGTTTAACAACGGAGTTCGTTGTGGGTCCAGTAAGCCCAACTCGTTCACTTAAGGTTTTTTGGGAGATTCCTTCCTCGTTCCACAGCTCACGTAAATATCCCCAAAATCCATGGTTTACGCCGTAGGGTAGTAGTCGCCGTTCCAATGAATTAAAGTACTGCTTAGAGAGCTCTCGAACGATGTGTGCCATCCTCTCGTATTTTAGCTCTGGAACAGTATTTAATTTCTCTACAGACATGTTCTTGTATCCTGAGATTTCACATAATATAGAACCTGTAAACTAGGCTTTGAGAGCTCTAGGTTTACTGGTGCTTTAAGCATCAGGGTTAATCCGATCGTGTTGGTATAATAAAGTTAACTAACACGATCTGTCATCTTAGGCCCTTACATGCTTCCATGTATAGTCGCATCGATAAATCGACAGCTTTAATATCTTTGGTAAGCGTACCCATTGATACATAGTCAACGCCAGCTTGTGCGATGTCTATTAGCGTATCGTCATTTATACCGCCAGAGGCTTCGATTTTCGCCTTACCGCGACTCAATTCTACCGCTTTCTTAGTATCTTCTAATGAAAAATTATCCAGCATAATGATATCCGTACCGGATTGAAGAGCCTGCTCTAGCTCCTCAAGTGTTTCCGTTTCAACTTCGATTAGCTTATTAGGTGCCAGAGCACGTGCAGCCTGAACCGCTTGGTCGATACCACCACAGGCCGCGATATGATTTTCTTTTATCAAAAATGCATCGTAAAGACCCATTCTATGATTCTGTCCCCCACCGCAGGTGACAGCATATTTTTGAGCTAATCTGAGTCCAGGTATCGTTTTCCGTGTGTCGATGAGCTCCATTGGGTTTCCATCAACTTTGTTAACAAAGTATCGAGTTCGCGTTGCGACAGCTGACATGAGTTGAAGAAAATTAAGTGCTGTTCTTTCTCCAGTGAGGAGTGAGCGGGCGGGGCCAGTTACTTCTACGATAAGGTCATCGGCTTTAAGGCTATCACCATCATTAAAGTACCAACGTAGTTCCACTGATGGATCAATTTGTCGGAAGGCTTCGTCTACCCAGGCTGTTCCACAGAGAACCGCATCTTGACGTGTAATAATTTTTGCGAAAGCAGTTTGAGACTCCGGGATCAATAATGCGTTGATGTCGCCACTTGCAACATCTTCAGCAAGAGCTGCACTGACATTCGCTACTATCGCAATCTGTAACGCCGTATTATCTAATTTGTACACTATAAATTCCTATCTCTCTGATGTTGTCACTATGTGAGTTTTTTCAGGGCCTTGTCGCGACTAGCCCAAAATATCGACAGTGTTACTAGTACTTTTAAGGATCGATTCTACCATATGAAGTGGACTCTAAACGAAATTATTAGATATATAATATTTATGGGGTTGCGGCTTCAATAAGAAAACTGTTTAAGCTTACCCCGATTGCTCGTAAGGGCCACTTTTCGCTCATTCTTGCCGTTCAATTGCTTAAAAATCGCATGGTTTGATAGACCGGTTTGGGCAAACACCTGCCCTTCTCATGAACTCCGACTCCTATTCTGAACTTGAACATAGAATAGGAGATACATCATGCATAACTCATCTTGGAACAAAGGGAAGATTATCGGTCAGAAGCGACCATTGAAGCTTCAGGAAATATGGGCGATTCGCATTCTAATCCAGCTAGAAAAAAAACCTACGAGATCTCGCAATGTTCAATCTGGCGATCGATAGCAAGTTAAGAGCCTGCGATCTCGTAAAGATTAAAGTGTCAGATACAAAGACACCAGACTTACGTAGTTCATTGCTAGTACGATGCTGGCCATGAGCTGGCTGTTCAGTCGCATAAGCCACTACCGCTTGCTCTGTTGCTTCATCAACTCTGTTCTTAGGATTGGGAGCTCTACGGCTTTTATTGATCAGGCTATCGATACCACCTTCTTCAACAAGTTCTTGATACCGATAAAATGTATCGCGTGATACGCCCATTACTTTACAAGCTTTGGACACATTACCAAGCTCTTCTGCCAGATTAAGCAAGCCCGCTTTGTGTTTAATGATTGGATTGTTAGTATGGATCATGAGAGTTACCTTTTTGTTTTGATTTAAGATTCGACACCTTTATCAAAACGGGTAACTCTCTCTTTTTCAAGATGATATGTCAGATCTAGTCGGAGCTAATTCATCTAATCGCCCTGGTTCAAGGCTCTATATCGATGTCCTTGTCTCTATTATCTATCTGTTGCACTTTATCTTTCAGCGTTTGATAGAACTCGCTATGCTCAACATCATCCCTGGCGATGTAGTTCATTAGCGCTTCATTAATTCGCTCGCTACCGAGCGAATTAACAACCCAGGCGGCCAGATCGTCTTTATCTGCTATAAATGCCGTGTCGCCATTAGAATCTATATAAAGCTGAGTACTTCCAGGGTGTTCCGGAGAAGAAAAGTCATGAGAGTTATCAATTATGGCTTTCTCATCTGCCTTATCAAAAAAATCGCCCAGGTTGTTAAGGCTTCGATCATAGCGCCTGATTACGTCATTATCTGGAACATTATGGCCACCTTGGGCCACACGGTCAGAAATTCGAGCAATATTGATATAGGGGCTTTCAGTAGAAACATAGGCTAACTTTATTGAAAAGCCGCTGTCCTTGGCTTGATCTACAAGGCGTTGATAAACGCCTTTAGATGACAACGTAGTTTCTACCAGGAAGCTGTTACCCTGGGCGATGTTTTCTTTGACTCGGTTAATCGCCTGCTTGCCTGCAGATACTGCATGATCTTCTGGGGATTTTGGGGAAAGCTCTCTCGCTATCCGATCCGGATCAATGACTTCATAGCCATCTTTTGAGAACTGTGCTGTTGTTGTACTTTTACCGCTTCCATTCGGGCCAGCGACAATCACCATCACCGGCCCCGTATCCTTTTCACTCATTAACCAACACGTTCCAATTGTGAATTTTCAGACGGGTTAACAATTTCTTTGCGGCCATCTGGCCACGTCCGGACAACCTGTTTCAGTTCATTATCCCAACCAACGGTAGGCCGTCCCAGGTCTCGCGTTTTAGCTGCAGCGTCACTGAAAACCTTATCGCAGTTTTTAACTATCCGTGAAAACTCGAACATGACAGCACCTGTCTATTACAAAAAATTTATCTTGGCCGGTGGTATCAATCCCACCGGCTAAGAATTGAATTATACCATTTTGCTTTTATTCTTGCCTGTTTATCGAGCTGCAGCCGGTCGGAGCTTTCTGATCCAGCCCCCATCGAGGGGTTTCCGGATCAACATACAAATCAAAAACCTGAAAAATAATCTGCGCTTTTTCAATTGGCCAATCGTTAAAAGCTGCTAAATCTCCAGGAGAGAAGGGCGCACTAATACCCATAAAATCTAAATATGCAAAAAAGTCCGGAGCTGGTATCTCTCGCAATGATTCTTTTAGTGCTGACTGATTACTTTGAAAATCCTGGTTCAAAATAACGTCTATTTGTTGAGGGCTATATAGACTAAATCCTTTCATTCTTTCCAGCTCCTTTATCCCTGGTTGCATTTCCTATATAGTTATTATATATACATTAACTATATATCATTAAAAACTTTGTGATAATTGCGCATTACCTGGAAGAAAAGAGGAAGGGAACCATGAGCCTGATAGAGCACCTGGAAGACTACAAAGAGGATCAGCGAAAGGCCCACAGAATCTACGCTGAAGAGATATTTTTAACAACTGTCTACCCTTATGATGGTTCGCCGGTTCCTCTTACCGACACAGAAATTCATAACATCACTGTGAGAGCCAGGGCGATGAAAGCCCAGGCGTCAGGAGCTGGAACCAAAAGGCTGAAAGCTGCAATCCTACTAGAGCACATGGATAAGCTGGTTAATCAATTTGATATGACTTATTACTTATCGGTGAAGATTGCCACGCGGCTGATCGGCAGGGCTATCGATAGAAACAAGCTGTTTGAACGCTACGCCACAACAGGCCGTGAAGCTGACAAAAAGACAGCCGATATTGCTCCGGAACGGTTTGAATTGATCACTCAATCAGCCCCATATATCGAGTGTGAGAATGATCTAAATGAAGCCTATGAAATGATGGATAAGATTAAGTCCGGAATTCTTGCAGAACCAGAAATGAAAGCACTGACTGAAAATGTGAAGCGCTGCCTAACCAATTCACTAAAAGCAAACGGGTAAGCCGATAACTCAGCCTTTTATGGTTAGTATATATATATTAACTATATAAGACAAGCCACGTGAGGGAATTATCAGGCTGCAGGGCTGGGAAGCCGCAACGTGGCCAACAAGACCCGAAGGGGTGCGTTAGTTTTTTCGCATGCGAAAAAGACCAGGTGTTTTGCACCTGGAACGATGTTATTTGAGCAAGAGGAGCTTAAAGCTCCTCGTCATGTTCCATTTGATACGTGTGAGCATGGCCAGCGTTACAAGTCGCTTTAAACGGAATATCAGGGGTATTGGTGGTTTCAACCGGAGCACCGCATTCAGGGCAATTAGGGCGGGTCATATCTGGGGTGAATGTATAAACTGTGTTAGCCATTTTTTGAATCTCCTTGTGAATGTGGAACTCAATAACGCAGAGAGTAGAAGGCTTCACTAGACTCACCGGAAGCCGCAGCTAAAGGAGCTGCTGCGAAGCGAACTATTGAAGCCTTCGGATCGGCGCGTATAGTCCCCCTTGAATTCACTGAGAGATTCAGCGGCCCAGGGTAAGCAGGCTGTAATACAAAATCCTAATTACTCTCCTTGTCCAAGCATCTTTTGATGCTTTGCCCATACCAATTTAACCTGACTTTCACTGCAACCAGATAACCGGGCTGTTTCTTTAATGGAATGATGAGGGCGCAACTTAATGATTAGCTCATGCTTTTCAGTATCGGCCTTTCGGCCCTGGTATTTGCCTTCTTTCTTGGCTAACTCAATACCCTGTTTCTGGCGCTCTCTGCGCCCCTCATAGTCATCCCTGGCCATCTGCAATGCCAGCTTTAAAAGAAGCTCCTGAACGGCCTCTAAAACAATCCTGGAGACGCCATCAGATGCAGCCACTAATTCGGACAAATCAACTACACCAGGAACAGATAACATCGCTCCTTTTTCCCGGATCGATGCAATCAATTTTTCAGCCTCCGGAAGTGGCAACCGACTGATTCTGTCAATTTTTTCAGCAATCACCAAATCTCCTGACTGCAGATCATCGATCATACGTAACAGCTCTGGCCGGTCGGCCCTGGCTCCTGACGCTGTTTCTCGATAAACACCGGCCACATAGTAACCGGCTGCTTTAGCGTCTTGTATAACGCTCTCTTGCCTTTCCAGGTCTTGGGATTCGGTGCTTACTCTCAAATATATACGGGCGCTTTTTGTCATGTTTATCAACACTGTGCTTGATGATCGATAGCCGTTAAAAATGGCTACCGATCACAGAGAATAATAAATTACTGGTTTTGTCCAGCCACCAGGGACAGCGGCCAAGCATGAGATTTCAGGGCGTCATCAGCGCTGACAACAACGGAAGCCAGCTCAACAAAGCCGTTGCTTTCTGCACACTCCATAACCCCGATAGAAGGTGATGCCATAGATTCCTCTATAGAGTTTCCGGCTGGCTTTTTACCAATCAAGCATTCTTGAGTAAATGCCTTAACAGCAGATTGGCGCCCTAAGTCATCACCAGCCCACTCAGCCAGTGACACGGCCCGAAGGTCACCAACTGAATAATAATATTGAGCGAACTGACCAGCACCTGCAGACGCGGTGATTACCCCACAAAGTAACGCCATTTTAAAAAGTGAATTTGGAAAAGAATTTTTCATTTTAACTCCTTGTTTATGTTTAACCGTCTACTGGTAATAGACGGGTAAAATCCTTTTAGAGGACAATCAATAAAAAAATATTTATTAGCTACACGCATCCAGAAATGATTTTTTTACGCTATCGGGAAGCTGGGCCGATCCCAAATCAAAAACAGCGTTTAGCGTTTCCATTGCTACTTCATAACCAAGCTCTTTAATAAGCGCTTTTTCCAACTTCTCAATATCATCCCCAACGTATACAAATAGAGCTTCGTTAAGTCTGAGCTGTTGAAGTAGCTTTATTTTACTGACCATCTGGGGGTTCTGGGGATTTTCCCCCCTAAAAAGACAAAAATCGCTGTAAGCCGTGCCTGACATGGCCTCCAGAACGGCATTAGATCCAGTTTTAGCAAAATATCGCCGATTTTCGCTATCATGCCCCGTTTTGGGGTATCAAAATGGCAATTCGAAAGCGACTCCAAATTCTCATTGAGTCCGAAATAAATGATCTCTACGGCCCACCTCGCTTTACCCTTGAAGAACGCAGGTTCTACTTCGCGCTGAATGACCGTGAATCCAAAGTTGCCAATTCCATTCGGAATCGGTCTCAACGCTGCTTTTTTGTTTCCCTGCTTGGATACTTCAAATCGAGACCCGTGATGCTCAATCCCAACTTTGGTGATGTCGAAGACGATCTGAGGTTTATCGCCAAAGAGCAGTTGCCTGGCCCCGGTCTCCGGCGCTTCTCACTGGATCAAAGGCAAAAAGACCGTCTTTATCAAAAGGTGCTTAAGCTTGCAGGCTATGAAAAGTGGCGCGACAACATTCACCGTGGCCACGTACTCAACCACCTGCTACAAGCAGCCAGGTCATGGATCGATGCCCGATATTTGTTCGATGCGGCGACTGAATACCTGGCGATGCGTTGTATAGCAATCCCGAAATATACCGTGATGCAGACGCTGGTGAGTCAGGCGATTAACGAAGAGCGAGCCCGGATCACTGACACGCTAAACAGCCAAATGACAACTGAGATGACCAATAACCTGACAGACCTGGTGGATGGTAAAGAGAAGTTGCCACTATCTGATCTAAGGCAGTCTGCCAAGAGTTTTGCACCTCCAGAGTTGGACAAGGAACTCAAAGTCAATCGGCATATTCAACTCTGGATGAGTGACGTGAACACAATGGTAAAAACACTGTCACTGTCGCTAAAAAACCAGCAGCACTTTGCCTCCATGGTCGAGTATTATGGCAGTAAGCTTAAGCGCTTTGAGCGATCAACCCAACAACTCTATTTACTGTGCTACCTGCAAGAACGAGCCGAACAGAATGTCGAGCGGCTGACTGATGGTTTTGTTTATCACTTACGAAAGCTCCAGGAGCAGGCAAAGGCCTATGCCAAAGAAGCGGCCTACCAGGACTGGGAGGGTGCTGCAGCAAACGTCGGTAAGGCCGCAGAGCTGCTGCATCTGTTTATCGATGACTCCATCGACGAACAACAACCCTTTGGTGCGGTAAAGCGCCAAGCTCTGGCGGTGCTGAAAAATCAGGATATTGAGTCACTGTGCCTGTACCTGAACAAACAAAAACGGGCCATTGACGATTACCTCTGGGAGTTCTACGACCTGCAGAAACCTTTTCTCCACCGGGTTCTACGTCCGATCTTTTTGTGTTTAACCTTTGAGCCCACTGAAAAAACACAAGCCCTGGCTGCACAGTTGGCTATCACCAAAGAAGAGCTGTTAGAGCACAAAGCGCTTCACTCCACCGATAGCAGGTTAATACTTGGCAAACACAAACCCTACCTCATTGATTTGGACGATAACGTCCGCTCGGATCGCTTTGAGTGGCTGCTGTATTTACAAATTCCCAATAAACTGACTGGCCAACTCCATGTGCCCAACGTCATCAAGTACCGGTCCCTACAGGATGATTTGGTGAATAACCACCGCTGGAAAGACAAAGACATGTTGATTCAGCAATCGATGTTGCCGCGCTTGAAAGAAAGGCCGGGCAAACTCATTGAATCCTTAGCGGAAGAGATGAGCAATAAATTACAACAGGTGAGCCGGCGTATTGAGAATGGTGACAACCAGAATGTTATCTTGCGCAACCGTTCCGGTAAAACGAAGTGGCGACTGCCATCCGCAGGCATTAAAAGCATGTTGAACAATCCGTTCTTTGATCATATCAAGCCTATCAATATCGCAGATGTACTGCGCTACGTGGATCAGGAAACCGGCTTTATGGGGCACTTTGAGCATGTGCTCCCGATTCAGTCAAAAGGCCGTGATCATATTAATGATTTGCTCGCGGTTATCATCGGCAACGGTACCAACTATGGGCTGTATGGCATCTCCAATATCTCCGACCGCAAGTATGATCAACTAAAAGGCATCCAGGCCAACTACCTACGTCCCGAAACGCTAAACAATGCCAATGATGTTATCAACAACGCAGTAGCCAAACTGGCCATCTTTAAGCATTACAATATCCAGGAGGATCTGATCCACGCCAGCGCTGACGGCCAGAAGTTCGAAACCCGGTTGGAAACCTTTAAAACCCGGTACTCCTCTAAGTATTTTGGGACCAATAAAGGCATCTCGGCCATCACCCTTATCGCCAATCACGCCGCGTTGAATGCAAAAGTCATCGGTTCCAACGAGCATGAATCCCACTATATCTTTGACTTGCTACAAAGCAATACCTCCGAGGTTCGACCAGATGTACTGTCAACCGATACACATGGGGTAAACCATGTGAACTTTGCGTTGCTGGATTTGTTTGGGTACACCTTTGCGCCCAGATATGCGCAGTTCGGCAAGGTTGTCGAAGAGATGTTTAACGTCAGTGAATATGAGGATCAAGGTGTCACGCTGACTCTGAAAAAGTCGATCAAAACAGGCCCTGTCATTGAGCAATGGGATACCATCCAGCGGATTGTCATATCACTGCAAGAAAAGAGCACTACCCAAGCTAACCTGGTGCGGAAGCTGTCGGGTTACAGCAAAAACCATCCGTTGTTGCAGGCACTCACAGAATACAATCGCATGATCAAAGCGATGTACCTGCTGGATTACATTGATGACGCCAGTTTGCGTGGTTACGTCCAACGTGCACTCAATCGAGGCGAAGCCTACCATCAGTTACGCCGGGCCATCGCCTCGGTTAATGGGAACCGGTTCCGAGGGTCGTCAGATTACGAAATCAGCCTCTGGAATGAGTGCGCGCGTCTTCTGACGAATGCCATCATCTACTTCAACTCTATGATACTAACCCGATTACTGACACACTTCGAAGCGATCGGAGATGAAGAAAAGCTGGCCATCACAAAGCAGGTCTCACCGGTAGCCTGGCACAACATCAATCTTAACGGGACATATACCTTCAACTTTGAACAAAATCTGATCGACATCGAGGAGGTTATGCGCCCAATTACGGAAAATGAAGAGGTATAGCTAAGTTAATACCAATCTGGAGACCATGGCTGGCGAGGCTTACAGCGATTTTTGTCTTTTTAGGAGGGGAAATCCCCAGAACCCCAAATGGGGAGCTGAGGACGAGGTTGGATCACTCAATTACTTGGATTCGGCACATGTCCTATCCTCAATCAAATCAATAAAATCTGGAAAAACATTTACACTACAAGTACCCATGGGAAATCCTGACGGTGACCCTGTTTGGCCCGGCAGGCGCGGTTGCGAAAGGCATCAAGTTATAGACGAAAGCCATTGGATTTGCGGCAAGGGCCCCGATCTACCCGGCGGCTCACACTATTCAGATGATATGATGTCCGCCTTCCTGCAAGGATCAACTCAGTATGATGCGCTGGGTCATGTTTGGTATGACGGTCAGCTCTACAATGGCTACGATGCTAACTCAACCATTGGTGGTATGGCCAAGGCTAGTGTCCAACCCATTGCTGAGAAGGGTATTGCAGGACGGGGGGTCCTACTTGATATAGCGCGTTTACGGAGTAAGCAATATCTTGATAAGGGCGAAACTTTCACCCATAAAGACTTAATGGCCGCCGCAGAAGCTCAAGGTATCGAAATACTAAAGCGCGACATCATCATGATCCGCACGGGTTTTGTTGAGACATTCTATAACCATGGCGGCACAGAATTTTATAAAGACTTTATAGAGCCCGGCCTCACTTATTCCCCAGAACTTGTTGACTGGTTTCAGGAAATGGAGATACCTAATTTAGTAACAGATACAATAGCCAATGAAGTGACCATTGACCCGGTCAGCGGTGTCGTTTTACCACTCCATTCTGCACTGATGCGCAATCTTGGCATAGCCTTTACTGAGCTTTGCGACTTATCAAAACTGGCGCGCGATTGCGCAGAAGATGGACAATGGGACGGTCTTTATATTGCAGCCCCATTGAATATAGTCAATGGATCTGGCGCGCCAGTTAATCCTATGATCATCAAGTAATTTTATGGCCACCACATTGTTAACGGTACTAATTTAACAGTACCAAGATTAAGCACTCAGGTAATAGGATTCGATTTCGCTATTTGTACACCCCCTGGTACCTGCATGGTTGGTAAAAGTTCAATATGCGACACATTGACATGCGGCGGCGCAGAAACAGCATAGTAAACGGCCGCAGCTATATCATCCGGTAAAAGTGGCTCAAAGCCATCAAAAAATTGCTGATCCGCCTCTTTAATAGTTTTACCAAGCGCCTTTGAAAACATCTCTGTTTTAATCCGTCCCGGTGTAATTTCCGTTACCCTGACGCGATGTCCAAACAAATCAATTCTTAACTGGCGCGAGAGCATATGGATTGCCGATTTTGTAGCATGATAAGCAGCATTGCCAGCAAAATTATAATGCCCTGACATTGAACCAATAGAAACAATATGACCACAGTCGCGCGCCATCATACCCGGAAGCAACAAATGTGCGAAGTGCATGATAGAACGTATATTGACATTAATCTGCTCATCAATATCCTCTAGGCTACCGTTAGTAATCGACCCAGGCTTTGCAACCCCTGCATTATTAACGAGCACATCTATCTCAAGCGAAGCCGCCAACTCAGTAATCGCTGAAGTATCCGTAATATCAATGGCATGTGAAACACAGCCGGTTTGTATAGACAGCTGTTTTAATGTTTCAGCGTTACGTGAAACGGCATGCACCGTCATCCCTGCCGCACACATTTTCTTGACTATCGCCTGACCGACTAAACCTGAAGCCCCAGTCACTAAGGCTGATGAATAGCTCCTCTCATTTTCACTCATACATAAAGCCGCATTGACAGAAATCACTCATGACACTAACCCTTTGTGTTTGATTATGAATACGCACAGGCAAACCCGGTATAAGGATCGGCAACAACACTATACTGAGTGTAAAGATATTCATCGATACCTTCAAGACTACCTTCGCGGCTCAAGCCAGATTGCTTAACGCCACTAAAGGATACCCGATAAAAACAAGGCGGAAACGATGGCTACTGAAAAAGTTGCTTAACTGTGTTGTAAAGAAATTCTGGTCCACGTCATTGATCTAACCCAACACTAAAAAGTGGGATGGTTTTAAATAATAAGCTTAGGGTAAATTATCGAAAACCGAATTTAACAGCATCAACTCTTCGTTAAAGTAATATCAATTTCGCCTTTCTCTACAGAAGGATTTCCATATAAGTCAGTTTGATTTCTATTTTTAAATGGCTGGTCTGCATGATAATCTGTAACTGAAAAGAAGGAAAAAAGCAGTCGTTAATTTTGAATCTGCACGTTATACGCACGCTGACATTAAGGCTGTAAAATGAGGGAAGATTTACCACTCTCCCAAAAAGCAAAAACCCCCGCAGCCAGTGGGCTACAGAGGTTTTTATTTTCTACTAAATAATGGTGGAGCCTAGCTCCCTGCACTTTCGGTAGTTTTGCTATAGTTTTGACCTTATTTTGGTTAGTTTTATTGAGTTTTCAGCAGAAGTTGTGCGGGAATTCTTCAGTCTGAAAAAACATTACTGGCAGCCGTACTGTCGAGATCTTTCATTTCCCTTCGGCGGCTTAATTTCCAAATTTTACCAATTCGCCATATTCAAGAAGTTAATACAGTTCCTCGTAAGGTAACCCCACATACTGATTGGCGATAACCTTCAGGCCTTCCTCATTCGCAAGGTAGTACTCCAGTTCCGAGGACATAAAGCGCTCGAAGGTTTTGTTGTCTATTTCGCTGACCGCGGTTTCGCCAAAATTGTGCAGCATGCTGGACAACCACCAGGAGAAACGCTCGCCGTGCCAGACGCGACGCAGAGCAATCGCTGAATATTGTTCAATGCAGGCCGGGTCATTATCGCAATACACGCGGGTGAGTATTTTAGTCAGCGTGGCGACATCCGATGCCGCCAGATTCAAACCCTTAGCACCGGTGGGTGGCACGATATGCGCTGCGTCACCCACCAGAAACAGCTTGCCGTATTGCATTGGTTCGCACACGAAAGAGCGCAGCGGTGCGATACTTTTTTCCAGACTCGGACCGGTGACCAGTTTGGCGGCAGACTCGTTCGGCAACCGCATTTTCAATTCATCCCAAAAGGCATCGTCGCTCCAGTCTTCAACGCTGTCAGTTAACGGTACCTGCAGGTAATAGCGTGAACGTGTAGTCGAGCGCCGACTGGCCAATGCAAAGCCACGCTCACTTTTACAGTAAATCAACTCCTCAGCGACCGGCGGGGTATCACTCAGCAAACCCAGCCATCCAAAAGGATAAACTCGTTCGAATTCCGTGCGCACATGCTCGGGAATGGTTTTGCGCGACACCCCGTGATAGCCATCGCAGCCGACGATGTAGTCACACGCCAGCTGATAGGTTTCACCCTGGTATTGAAAACTTACAGACGGACTGTCTGATTTGACGTTCTGCAACTCCACGTCACTGGCTTCATAATACGTTTGCAATCGAGCCTTCTCCCTTGCCGCCATCAAGTCGCGAGTAATCTCTGTTTGGCCATAGCACATCACCGTTTTGCCACCGGTCAGTTCCTGCAGATTGATATGCGTCCGTTTGCCATTGACAGCAATCTCGAATCCATCGTGAGCCTCACCTTCTTTGTCCATACGTTCCGAAGCTCCGGCTTCGCGCATCAGATCCACCAGCCCCTGCTCCAGAATACCTGCGCGTATACGCCCCAGCACATACTCACCGCTGACGCGCTCCAGAATGATATTGCTGATGCCCTGTTTGGTCAGTAATTGACCGAGCAACAGCCCGGAGGGGCCGGCGCCTATAATAGCGACCTGGGTGTTAAGTGTGGGCATCGGGATCTCCTATACGGATATTATTGATGGCACCAGTGTGGCGGATTAAAGCCGTCAGAGTTATTCACTTATCCATCAAATTATTGTACTTTTCAATCACACCAGCATTACCCTCACGCAGGACACCTAAGCTATGCCAACCAACACCGCAGTAGTACCCGTTTACGGTCTTTATGGAGAAGCATTGATCAACAGTGACCCCGGTTTTGTGCATATCGAAGATATCGCCACCCGCAGCAGCGAGTTGGGCTGGCGAATCAAACCCCATCGCCACAGTCGGCTGTTACAGGTGTTATGTATTTTTGATGGCCAGCTGGAAGTTGAACTGAACCGCGAACCTCATATTCTTAACGGCAGTTGGCTGGTGACTATCCCTGTTGGGATAGTGCATGGCTTTCGTTTTCAGCCTAATAGTCGGGGCTTTGTCTTATCTATCGCCGCCAATATATTGGGCCGTGACTCAGATCAGGAATACAGTCGCTATACCGAGCCATTAGATCTTGCCCCACAGTTGATAGAACTAAACGACGATGTACCGCTGCAGCAATTTCTGCACTACATCAAGCTTATTCAGCAGGAATTTACACAGCTTAATCCCGACCGGGAACAAGCACTGGTGTTTTTATCCCGGCTGGCGATGTTAAACCTGAATCGCCAGCTGCGAAATTCCAACCTCCATACCAGCGACAACAAGGACTCACTATTACTGAGGCGTTTTCGAGCATTGCTAGAACAACATTACCGACAGCACTGGTCTGTCACACACTACGCCGAGGCACTGCACGTTTCCTCTTCAACTCTGGGCCGTGCCTGCCATGAGCGCTTTAACGAAAGTCCAAAAGCCATCATCCAACAGCGGCTGTTGAGTGAGGCCAAGCGACGACTGGTTTATACTCGACAAAGCAATGAGGAAATTGCCTACACCCTGGGTTTTAAAGATCACGCGTACTTCGCTCGTTTTTTCAAAAATCTGGAAGGGATAACGGCCGGAATGTATCGTAAAACAGCAGGTGACTGATAGCCAACACATCGAAGCCATCCAGGGCGTTCAATAAAATACAAACCAATACCGCCAGCATTTGGAAACGGTTCATGGGGCCTGGTCGAGAATAGAATCAGCTGTAGTTGCACTATCTATAGGTTTAACTCTTTTTATTCTTTATAAAGCAGTGAAATTGATCATACAGTAGTAATAGTTGATGTGGTTTATCGCAGGAAGAGCGATTAGTAACGAAAAACTTTGCAAAAAATACCTTACCGTTCCTTTTTGACAGTCCGGGGAAAGTCCTTCTGAGCAATACAGCGATGCCAACAATCGAGCGACACTGGCCATTCATCACAGGATAAATATTTTTTTGATCAATGCGTCGTAAGTGTTGCCTACCGATATCAATATGGAGTGTCATCGGGTACCGCTGGGGACTGGCTAACAGATTCTCTTATTGGCGTTAAGCAGTGGTTAAACAAAGTCCTCCGTATCGATCTCCGCCAAGGTAGCGTCTGGATAACGCGCGCCATAAATCGACTGTTGATTAATCAAATCACCGGCGGCCTGTAACACCGACTCGTTGAGTTTCAATCCTGCCGCCTGGATATTCTCCTCCATATGCTGAACCGAGCGAGTACCCGGTATTGGGAGAATATGCTCACCCTGGTTGAGCAACCACTGCAAAGCCAGTTGCCCCGAGCTACAGCCGGCTTCTTCGGCCAGTTTTTGCAGTTGTACTAGTAAAGCCTTATTGGCTGCGAAGGCCGGTTGCTGAAAACGCGGCATGTTGCGGCGAATATCCTTTGCTTCCAACGCATCCGGGTCGTCGACGCCACCGCTGAGGAAGCCCCGGGCCAAAGGGCTGAAGGCGACAAAGGCGGCACCGAGTTCCTTACAGGCCTCCAGCACGGCAATCTCGGCATTACGCGACCACAAGGAGTATTCGGTTTGAACGGCCGCGATGGGATGTTCGGCATGAGCCCGGTGCAGAGTGGTTGCTGAGACTTCGGATAATCCCAGCGCGCCCACCTTGCCTTGCTCTACCATCCGCGCCATAGCGCCGACACTGTCTTCAATCGGCACCTGTTTATCCCAGCGATGTAGGTAGTACAAATCGATATGATCGGTTTGCAAGCGCTTAAGTGCGGCATCGATAGTGACCTGCAATGTTTCCGGGCGGCCGTCGATTACCCGTTTGCCATCGACGCCGGTCATACCACATTTGCTGGCGAGGAAAAGCTCTTTACGCAAGGGTTTTAAGGCTTTACCCACAAGTGTTTCGTTGCCACCAAAACCGTATAAGGCCGCGGTATCAAAGTGCCGTACTCCAAGCTCAAAGGCACGATGTAACAGGGCGATGGCATCGTCTTCCAGTGGTGCCTGGCCATAGGCGTGATTGAGATTCATGCACCCCAAACCGATGGCGGGTACCTGGTGATTGGCTAGTGCGCGCAGCTGCATACTAATGTCCTGAAATGAAAACGGTTTGAGGGCGTGCCGGGAGTTTACCACGCATCAACTGATACCGGCGCTCCGCAATCGCGCGGCTAACCAGTGAGAATGGCTTACTTATTTCAATGGCTAAGTTGCTGTTCCAAATCGTGCAATACTTTATAACAGGGCAGCACCTTGGCAACGCTGGAGTTGGGTTCCCGGCCTTGCTCTATCGCTGAGAAAAACTCCCGATCCTGCAATTCAATACCGTTCATTGAAACCGCCACCTGAGAGACATCAATGGCCTCTTCCTTGCCGTTAAACAGGTCGTCGTAGCGGGCGATATAGGTGCCGTTATCACAGATGTAGCGGAAAAACGTGCCCAATGGTCCATCGTTATTAAAAGACAGTGACAGCGTACAAATAGCCCCGTTTTCCGCACGCAACTGAATAGACATATCCAGGGCGATACCCAGTTCCGGATGAATCGGCCCCTGAATGGCGTTGGCTTGCACAATCGGTGAACCAACCTGATAAGCGAACAGATCAACCGTATGGGCGGCGTGGTGCCACAACAGGTGATCGGTCCAGCTGCGGGCCTCGCCCTTGGCATTGATGTTTTTACGGCGGAAGAAATAAGTTTGCACATCCAATTGCTGAATGTTTAATTCCCCGGCCTTGATGCGCTTGTTTACCCACTGATGGGAGGGATTAAAACGGCGGGTGTGCCCGACCATGCATGTCAGCCCTGTTTCCTTTTGCTTGTCCATCACCGCTTCGGCGTCTACCCAGGTATCTGCCAGCGGTATTTCCACCTGAACGTGTTTGCCGGCCTCCATACATTGAATCGATTCTGCGGCATGCTGCTGGGTGGGGGTGCACAGAATGACGGCTTCCGCAGCGGTCTCTGCCAGCGCAGTCGCCAGATCTATTGATACATGGGCAATACCATAATCATTCGCAACCTGTTGGGTTTTATTCAGCTTACGGCCGACCAGCGACACGGCCTCGACGCCGTCAATATTTTTAATACTATCCAGATGTTTAATACCAAAGGCACCAGGCCCTACTACCATGACTTTCATAACCATCTCCTGTTTATTGATTTTCCAGAATTAAATGTCCGACAGCAGTATTGGAGGCTGGTACGTGATAAAAGCGATGTTGCTGTTCCACCGTTTCATTCAAGGCACCCCGGGCAATAAACCACATCACCAACTCAACGCCCTCTGAGCCTGACAGGCGAACATAATCCACGTGTGGCGTCTGTGACAATTCTTCGGCGTCATCAACAATACGATCAAGAAAGGTGTTATCAAAAGACTTATTAATCAAACCCGCCCTCGGCCCCTGTAACTGGTGACTCATACCACCGGTTCCCCACACCTGCACATTCAGGTTTTCGTCAAAAGACTCTACAGCGCGACGCAGTGCCTTGCCCAGTGCATAACAGCGTTTGCCTGAAGGTGGTGGATACAACACCACGTTGACTGCAATGGGAATAACCCGGCAGGGCCATTGTTCGGGCTGGCCAAACATCAGCGACAGCGGTACTGTCAGGCCATGATCGACATCGAGATCGCGCACCACCGTCAAGTCAAATTCATCCTGGATCACCGATTGGGCAATGTGCGATGCCAGTTCCGGGTGACCCTGTACCATTGGCACCGGACGCGGCCCCCAACCCTCATCCGCAGGCTTAAATTGTTCGCCGGTGGCAATCGCAAAGGTTGGCACCAGATTAGAATCGAAAGCCGTTGCGTGGTCGTTATACACCAGCAAAATTACATCCGGCTTTTGTTCTGCAATCCACTGCCTGGAGTAGTCATAACCAGCAAACAGCGGCTGCCAGTATTCCTCATCCATCTTGTCATTATCAATCGCCGCGCCAATGGCGGGCACATGGGAGGTAAACACTCCTGCGGAAATTTTAGCCATGTTATTGTTCCCTTTTGTATAAATTGCCTTCGGGTGAGCGACCGCCGTCAAGCATCATCTGCGCATACTCGTCTACGGTCATACCCGTCATTGTGGAGGCAGCAGCCTGAAAGCTGATACCATCTGAGGAAAAAATCTTCGCCAAAAAATAAATATTGCCGCCCAGTGACATCATGCGATTGTAATCGCGGTCGAGTATGCTTAGTTTTTGCGCTTCCGTCATGGGCCACTGATCGAGATAGGCGCGTTCATCGGCCCTGAAGGCTTCGCGGTTTTCCGCCTTCATCAGCGACATGCAAAACTGGTTGAGGTGAAAGCCCTTGCGCGCCATGTCGGCGTCAAAAATCGTTGTCCCCGGTATATCTTGATAAGGTTTATTCAGTGCCATTTTAATTCTCCTGTAGTTCTGGCCAGTACAAACGCAGCGGATTGTTCACCAGTAAATGGCGTTGCAGCTCCACTGTGGGGGCAATTCTGGGGATAAAATCCACCAGTTTTCCATCGTCTGGCATATGTGTTTTCATGTTCGGGTGCGGCCAATCAGTGCCCCACAACACCCGTTGCGGAAATGCCTCGACGATACTGCGGGCAAAAAGCACCACATCGTTGTAGTGGGGTGGCCCCTGCAGCGACAAGCGCTCCGGGCAAGTGACTTTGGACCAGAAGTTTTCGTTTTCACGCATCAACTTTACGAACAGCTGAAATTCCGGCCCGTCTACCGACTTACTCACATCAGGCCGCCCCATATGATCGACCACTACGGTAGTGGGCAACGCGGTGAAAAAATCATACAGCTCGGCCAGTTCCTGAGCTTCAAAATAAATGACGATATGCCAGCCCATGTGCTTGATGCGCTCGGCAATGGATTTCAAACCGTCGAAGGGCAGTGCATCGACCAGCCGTTTGACAAAATTAAACCGCACACCACGCACACCGGCATCGTGTAGATGCTGCAGCTGTGCATCGCTAATGTCTGGTTTTACCGTTGCCACACCACGTGCCAGGCCCTGCGACTGCTGTAGGGCGTCGATCAGTGCCCGGTTGTCGGCACCGTGGCAGGTGGCCTGCACGATCACATTGCGAGCAAAGCCAAGGCTGTCTCGCAACGCCCACAGCTGATCTTTCGACGCATCACAGGGGGTATATTTGCGCTCTGGCGCAAACGGAAACTGATCTCCTGGGCCGAACACATGGCAGTGGGCATCCACGGCACCGGCAGGCGGTTTATAGTGGGGTTTTGAAGGCGATTGATGCCAGTGCAGCCAATCGGCGTCAGGAGTAAATTGGCTCATTTTCCCTGCCCCTTTAATACGGCGTCCAATCGAGGATACACCCGGCGGGCATTGCCTTCGTAAACTTTATAGTGATCCTCAGGCGACAGATTCAAGGCGTCTACATAGCGCTTGGTATCGTCAAAGTACTGGCCGGTTTCCGGATCGATACCACGCACTGCCCCAACCATTTCTGAGCCAAACAGTATATTATCGATATCAATTACTTTAAATAACAAATCAATACCCGGTTGGTGATAGACACAGGTATCAAAATATACATTCTTCATCACATGCTCGGACAAGGGCGGTTGTTTGAGCATATCCGCCAGACCGCGAAAACGCCCCCAGTGATACGGTACCGCACCGCCGCCATGGGGAATAATAAACCGCAACTCAGGGAAATCCTTAAACAGATTGCCCTGTAAAAACTGCATAAAGGCGGTAGTATCCGCGTTCAAATAATGCGCGCCGGTGGCGTGAAAATTGTGGTTACAGGAACCTGACACATGCACCATAGCGGGCACATCCAGCTCGACCATTTTTTCATACAATGGGTACCAGCTGTGATCGGTCAGCGGCGCTGAAGTCCAGTGGCCACCAGAGGGATCGGGGTTGAGGTTGCAACCGACAAAACCCAGCTCGTTGACACAGCGCTCCAGCTCGGCAACCGAATTGACGATCGACACACCCTGTGACTGCGGCAACTGGCACACACCAATAAAGTGCTCGGGGTATAGATCAACCACCCGTTTGATTAAATCGTTACAGGCCACCGTCCACTGCTGTGACACCGTTTCGTTGCCAATATGGTGGGCCATGGTGGAAGCACGCGGTGAGAAAATAGTCATATCAGCACCGCGCTCTTTTAGCAGGCGCAACTGATTCTGTTCAACACTTTCTCGAATCTGCTCATCGCTAATGAATGGTAGCTGTGGCAAAGCTACACCTTGTTCAAAGGCGGCAATTTGCGCTTCACGAAATAGCTGATGGGGTTCCGGCGCGGTGGTGTAATGTCCGTGACAATCTATAATCATAGGGGTGTCTCGTTTAGGCTATTGTTTCGGTAGTTTTTGAGAAACGTGTGGATCGAGCTTTGACTGTAAAGCATCGAGCAATTCTCCCAGGCTCTGCTCGCCTAACAGTGCATTAAATTGCGCTGCCCACTGCTGCCGCTCGACACACCCTTCACTCATCCAGGGGTATAGGCCGGCTTCGCGCACCGTCTTCGATGCTTCACGCATTTCAGCGGCGCGCCGACCGCCGTGTTGTAGTGAACGGGAAATCAGGTACTGGGCATGTTGCGGCCAGTCGGGGCGCGGAAACAAGTTATTCAGCGATTCCAACACCGTCGCATCGACACCGTAGTAACGCGCGGCTAACAAAGATTCGGTCACCAGCGCCTCCATCCCTTTGATGATCACACTGCGACACATCTTGGTAGCCGCCGCAATACCCAGCGATTCGGATACCACTTGCAGGTCGCTAAAACCCAGCGTACGTCCAATCGTTACAAAGGCTTCGGCATACGGGCCTGCTAACAATATTTGTGAGGCGCTACGCTGTGGAAAAATGGGCGACATAATTGCCGCCTCGACCAAGCGCCCACCGGCTTGTTCCAGCAAATGGTAGAGCTGCTGCTTAGTCACCGGTGATACCGAGTTCAGGTCGACAAACCAGCTCTGTTTAGCCAGCCCCGGCAGGATCGATTGCGCAGCAGTTACCGCCTGATCGGCGGTAACTGCTGACAGCACCAACTGACAACCTTGCGCCGCCTCTGCCGCGCTGGTTGCGAGTACAACCCTTGTCGGCTGCGACAGCGACCTGGCGTTAGCCATTGCTGCACTGTTGGCCTCGGCAAATTGCTGATCCCACAGCTGCAGCGCATAGTCGCTATTGTTTAACAGGTCCTCAGCCAGGGTGCGGCCAACTTCGCCGCAACCTAGTATACATAGCCGTTGCAGCTTCATGGTTGATACACTCCGTCCGGCACCATCACCTCGCCGCGCATCAGCAGCCTGGCGGTGCGCAATAAGGCGGCGCGATTGACTGTGAAGGACTCGTATTTGGCACTGTCGGCAACATCCATTTCAACTGTAAAAAAACCCGTCGGGTGCTCCACGTCGAGCCGACAAACGCCATCGCCGACACTCATGCCACTAACCTGTTCCGCAACCGAGCCGGGTAGCATACAGGCGGTAGCCACACTCACCGAGCCCAGCACACCGATGGCTTCGTGCACACGGTGGGGGATAAAGGTACGGGTATTAATCGCACCACCAGCCAGCGGTGCAGATACCAGGCTCATTTTGGGCACGGTTTTGTTGGCGACATCGCCCAAGTTCATCAGCGCACCAGCCGCCAGCCGAATTTTTTTGATACGGCCCTTGAGATCGGCATTGGCTTCCAGCTCCGTCGGCGATTCATTACCCATCAAACCAAAATCACTGGCCTTGAGTAATACCACCGGCATGCCGTTATCGATACAGGTGATCTCAACGCCCTCAACCACATCGACAATATTGCCGCTGGGCAATAAAGCACCACAACTGGAACCGGCGATATCGAGAAAATCAATCGGCACCGGCGCGGCACTACCGGGGACACCGTCGATGCGGGCCTCGCCCTGGTAATTAACCTGGCCGTTGGGCGTTTCGACGCGCGCGATAGCACGAGCCCCAGTATTCACCATATAAATGCGCACGTTGGTGGTGTCGGCGTTAACAGCCACCAGCCCGCGTTCAATCGCAAAGGGGCCTACCGCTGCGAGAATATTGCCGCAGTTTTGGGCAGCGCTGACCTCAGCCTTATCCACCACCACCTGCAAAAATAAATAATCCACATCCGTATCGGGATCGGTGGAGGCGCTGACGATGGCCACCTTACTGGTGAGCGGGTGTGCGCCACCCATACCATCGATCTGGCGGCCATCGGGAGAACCCATCGCCGCAAGTAATAGCTGGTCGCGTGCCGCAGGATCGGTCGGTAAGTCGGAGGCAAGGAAGTACAAGCCTTTGGAGGTACCGCCGCGCATGACCATGCAGGGAATTGCCGTTTGCATGTGCTAGACGTCCTGTAGGGTTTTGACGTAGCGCAGGCCTTTTTCCTGCAGTCGGTCACGCATAGAGTAAACGTCCAGACCCAGTTCACCAGCAGCGAAACGGACACGCTTAGCTTCTTCGTTAGCTTCTCGCTGGGCGACTTTCTCAATTACCGCAGCAGCCTCTTCCCGGCGCACCACCACCACACCGTCTTCATCAGCGACGATCAGATCGCCTGGGTTTATCAGCGCACCGGCACAGACCACCGGCACGTTGACATTACCCACGGTCTCCTTGACGCAGCCCTGGGCATACACCACTTTGGACCAGACCGGAAAACCCATCTCCGTGAGAGTGGCGATATCACGCACCCCAGCGTCGATTATCAAACCAATCACGCCGCGAGCCTTGAGTGAGGTAGCCAGCAAGTCGCCAAAATAGCCATCTTCACAGGGGCTGGTCGGCGCCACTACCAACACGTCACCAGGTAGGCACTGCTCAACAGCCACATGCAGCATCCAGTTATCTCCCGGTGCGACTTCGCACGTCACCGCCGTGCCGGCAATTTTACCCGGACGATAAATCGGTTTCATATAAGACGCCAGCAAGCCCTTGCGACCCTGTGACTCGTGCACGGTGGCTACTTCGGCGCTCTGGTAACGGCTAACGATCGTCTCGGAAACACGTTCAATCTCGGTGACACAAACTGGCATAGCATTCTCCACAATCCGCAGGATAATGTTGTATGCAGACTAGTATGCACGTGAGGCTTCGCTATGGCTTGTTCAATTACTGTTACTTGCCATTAGTTTTTTCTATAATGCCCCAAGGATACGGAGCCACTGCATGAACCCATTAGCCACCCGCAACAGCCTGCCAAACCTGCGCCACTTGCTTGCCGCACTGGAGGTCCAGCGCCTCGGCAATATCACCAGCGCCGCCAACCACATACACCTGTCGCAGTCGGCGGTGACCCAGGGGTTGGCAAAACTGGAACGCGAGCTGGATCTATCGTTGTTTGAACGCAGTGTAAATGGCTTGTATGTCACCGAGGCTGGTGAGATTTTCCTGCAGCGCGCCGAACGCGCACTGACTTGGATAAAAGCGATGGAAGGCCTCTTTGCCAGCCAATCGCGCAGCAAAAAACCCCGGCAATTGCTGCGCCTGCTCACCACTAGCCAGTTACGCGCACTGATGTCTGTGGTGGAATATGGCAGCTATACCCTCGCCGCCCACCACCTGAAGCTAACCCAGCCGACCGTCCATCGCGCGGTTAAGGGTATGGAAAACCTCTGCGAACAGCGTTTTTTCCAGCGCTCACCGGCCGGTGTCGAACCCAGCTGGCAGGCTCGGCAACTGGCCCGCTATGCCAGCCTGTTCTTCGCAGAGCTGTCGCAAGGTCTAGAAGAAGTGAACGAATTTAAGGGCCAGATGGTCGGCAGCCTGCGGGTGGGAAGTTTGCCGCTGGCCAGAACCCGAATGGTGCCGCATGCTGTGACCTTGCTGCTAAAGGAATTTTCTCAAACGCAAGTCAGCATTATCGATGGCCCCTACGAGGAACAATTGCATAACCTGCTACACGGCCAGCTGGATGTTATTGTCGGCGCCTTGCGGTATCCTGCCCCCAGTCCGGATATTGTTCAGGAGTTACTGTTCAATGACCCCTTACATGTTGTGGTGCGTCCCGATCACCCGCTAATGAAGCAACGCAAGGTCAGCGTCAAGGCACTACGGGAATTGGATTGGATCGCGCCGCGGGAAAATACTCCGGCACGAGAAGCCTTCGCACATTTTTTTACCAACGAAGGGTTACAACCACCTGAACGTGTCATTGAATGCAGTTCTCTGGTTGCCATCCGCGGCTTGTTGCTGGAAAGCCATCGCGCTGCCCTGCTGCCCGCCCAGCAGGTGGAAGTTGAGGTCAGCAATGGGCTATTAGCAATCAGCCCGTGGCAGTTGGCGGGCACCGGTCGGGATATCGGCTTAACTCTGCGTAAACAATGGAAGCCGACCCGAGTGCAGGCCCGGTTTTTACAATTATTACGGACTTACAACTAACAGTAATATTGCTTCATTGCTAGCCATTTTGGCCATCCAGGTAACCGCTGCAGTCCCAGAGGGCGTATTATCAACCGAGATTGAAATATATTATGGACAAGCTAAAGGACGACTACGAAGAACCCTTATCAATCGCGCCATTAACCTTTGGCAGCCATTTTGTGGTCAATAGCCCCATACACCGAAATACCGTCTTTGCCAAACACTTCACAGCGGGGTCAATGTCAAACTAGGGCTTAGCTATAACGAAATTGTGGAGAATGAGGGTCATATTGAAATCAGTTTTACCAATGGATCAAAACAACGCTATGACCTCGTTATCGGTGCTGACGGTGTATTCTCCGGGGGGCATTAAAGCTATTGTCGCTGGACATATACCTTATGAACTATGACATCATGGCTTAGCCACAGACGGCTTAATATTAACCTTTTTCCTCGCTTCTAACTGTTTCTATTTTCCGCAACATAAATCGCTGAATCTTACCGGTGGCGGTTTTGGGAAGTTCATCAATAAATTCAATTTGCCGAGGGTATTTGTACGGAGCCAACCGTTCTTTTACAAAGGCTTTTAATTCATCGGCTTCTGCTGATGCACCCTCTTTCAACACAATATAGGCTTTGGTCACTGTTAACCCCTGATCATTCTCTACACCAATGACAGCCGTCTCGAGCACAGCTGGGCACTGAATCAGTGTGGCCTCAACCTCGAAGGGAGAAACATAAATTCCACTGACTTTAATCATGTCATCGCTTCGGCCAGAATAGGTATAGCTACCATCAGCGTTGCGAATATATTTGTCGCCACTTTTGGTCCAGGCACCACGAAATGTTTCATTCGATTTTTCACGGTTGGCCCAGTACATCAGCGCAGAGCTTGGACCGTTGATATATAAATCACCCACGTCTCCGTCAGCAACACTGTCACCATCGTCACCTACTAACTTGATGTCATAACCGGGCACAGGCCAGCCCGTTGTACCATAACGCACCTTGCCGGGACGGTTGGAAAGAAAAATATGCAGCATTTCAGTAGAACCAATACCGTCAATGATTTCAATGCCAAAATGATCGGTAAACCGCTCACCTAATTCAGCAGGCAATGCTTCTCCAGCAGACGACGCCAACCGCAGCGAAAGCTGATCTCTGGAGGGTAATAATGGCGAGGATAGCATGCCCGCATAACCCGTCGGCGCACCAAAGAAAATAGTGGGTTGATGCTCTACCCAGCGTTTAAATACAGCTTCCGGAGTGGGGCGTTCAGCCATCAACACTACAGTAGCACCAATACACAGCGGGAAGGTAAGACCGTTACCCAGCCCGTAGGCAAAAAACAATTTTGCCGCCGAAAAACACACATCGTCCTCGCTTATACCCAGTACTTCATTGCCATAAAGTTTGGCTGTCCAATACGGGTTACCGTGGGTGTGCACTGTACCTTTAGGGCGACCGGTGGAGCCTGAAGAATAAAGCCAAAAGCCCATATCATCCGGACTGGTATCAGCGGGCTCAGCCAGAGGCGCTGTAGATTTGACCAAATCGGCTAATTCATGCATTCCGCTAAGTTGTGGTTCAGTGGCACCCGATACAATGATCAGCTGGGGTTTGTGCTTAGCCTGAGCGATGGCTTGTTGCACAGTGTCCAACAACGCGTCTGAAACAACAACAGCAGCAGCACGGCTGTGCTCCAGCATATAGATGTAATCATCGACAGTGAGGAGCGTATTAACCGCAACGGGTACGCAACCCGCATACATGGCAGCCAGAAAAGTAATGGGGAAATCCCGGCTGTCCTGCAGCACCATTAATACTCGCTGATCACGCATCACTCCCTGCTGCAATAGCGCGGCTGCCAAGCTTCTAAGCTGATGGTCAAGCTCACCATAAGTCAGACTACCGTTGTCATCAATATACGCCGTTTTATTGGGCCGGGAAATATTTTGCTCAAGGACATACTGGGCAAAATTAAATTGGTCTGCTAACGCATTATGTTGCTCAACGCTCATAAAATACCTCTGTTTATTTTTATTGATAGCCGCCATAAGGAAGGCGTATCAAAGCAGTTTAACTAGCTTATAGAGGCAAACATCACCCATCATTAGCTCAAATTATAGGCGTATGTGCCCACTTGGCGGTGCTTAAAAGTAACGCAGGTCTACTAAACTGTTCAGCCAACAAAAATGTATTATGATGCACAAATACTGGCATTTCAATGACTTTAATGTATTATATATCGTTTAGTGCCATTTAGATCAAGGGCTTTTGCAAAATTAACACTATAAAGTAACCTATAAGAGGTAATTCCTATGCAGCAAGAAACGACTCACAGCATCAATTTCGGTAACCCTAATATTTTCGGCTTAAGCGCTTTTGGCTTCTCACTGTTTTTACTAGGTATGGAAATGGTTGTCTCACGCGATATTGCAGGCGGCGCACTGTATGGATTGCTGCTCGCCGGCATTTTGGAGTTCCTGGCGGGAATGTGGATGATTGCCAAGGGAGAAAGTTATTTAGCCAGTATTATGACGATTTTTGGTGCGTGGTTGATTTGTTTCTTTCTGCTGATGACCCATGGTAAAAGCATAGATGTATTTAATGGTGCTTCTGCTGGCTGGTATATGCTCGCCATGGAGGTACCTATTGCCATGCTGGCTATCCCTGCGTTTATGCAGAAAAAAGGCGTATTGAGCGCAGCGTTTATCTGCTTATTTGCACTGGTTTTTGCGCTAGGGCTTGGCTTTATTTTGGCCAGTACTAACTGGTTTTTTGTTTCTGGTATCTGCGCTTTCGCTTCAGCATTTTTCATCTGGTGGCTGCTGTGGCACAACATCCACGAATTGTTACCGCATTAAGTGGCAAAGGGGGGCACGCCCCTCGTATTAAACGCTAAAAACTAAAACTTGCTGTCGGTAATCGCTTTACGGCGCAATAGTGCTGAGGGCCGATAGCGGTCTTCCCCATAGCTGTTATAGAGATTATTGAGAATATCAAATACCAACACCACACCCAGCGTATTTGCCCAGGCTAACGGGCCTTTGGGGTAATTCACACCCTTGCACATGGCGGTATCGATATCGTCGGCTTCAGCCACGCCTTGATTAACCGCATCGGCGGCTTCATTGGCCAGCATACACACTGTACGCATGACTACCAGCCCGGGAATATCGTTTAATACTGACACGGATTTATCCAACGCCTGTAAAAAACCAATGGCTTTGTCGAGCGCAGCTTCACTGCATTGATCTGCTTTGGCCACAGCGATCCTCTCGGCCTTGGTATAATCTAGCGCCAAGTCAAACACCACCACATCATTGCAAGCTAACTCTGCGGCAATTTCAGTGGCACTGCGGCCATCGCTTTGCAGCAACAACACACCATCAATATCAATTAGAGAAGTGGTAGAAATTTCAAAGCTATAGGGCATATTAGCTTGTTGCAGCAACGCCATCAGTACACAGTCTTCAGCTTTGGCAGCTTTAATGATGATTTTTTGTGCCATAGGCTTGGCAGCGGCGGTGTTGGCCTGGAGCTTTTCATCAGTGTGGGGTCCTGGGGATTTTCCGTCTTAAAAAGACATAATCCTCTACAGCCCCCGTGGCTCCTGGCCTCCAGCGGGGTATTAACTTCCTCCTAGCCCTTAACTTGTCCCTTTCGGTTATTATGCTGAGCT
>Ga0207904_1000109_pt1 | contig 56521 bp, 45 predicted proteins | sample MalvirmetaMSP118_FD_184232 | JGI IMG/M metagenome (GOLD analysis project Ga0207904, IMG submission 184232) | Marine viral communities from the Deep Pacific Ocean - MSP-118 (SPAdes) | ecosystem: Environmental > Aquatic > Marine > Oceanic | place: Pacific Ocean | collected 2011-05-30 | reverse complement strand
GGCCGGTCTGATAATTTTGGCGGGATTAGCCGTCAACAAATCTCAGCAGCAGTTTGTTGAGCTGAAACGCTCTGAATACGTCAAGCTCACGAACACTGCACTCAATACCCTGAATTTTTTTTACCAGGAATCTCAGAACGGCAACCTAAGTGAATTTGATGCCCGCAACAAAGCAAAGCAGGCAGTCAATGCTCTGGCATTGGGGCCGCGTAATTATTTCTACATGTACAACCGTGGGCACGATCTCATTATTTCGCATCCTTATGTAGAAATACTCTACTCGGATAATACGCCGGAGGCATTGGAAAAGTCGGTCGCCCTGGACCGGAAAATCAGAGACGGTCTAAGGCAAAGAATGGGCTGGCCAGATCCGGTTTACACATCATTATTGATCATAGATGAGCTTTATCCTGAAACGCACACCGGCTTTTTTGATTATTACTATTTTGTTGAACCCGACACTCAATACCCGATGATAAGAAAAACATCCGAAAAGAATATTCCTGCCGGAAGCCAACTAAAGACCGCTTATTCGGCGTATTTTGAACCCTGGGATTGGGTGGTGCTCACCGGTGTCTATCGTGAAGATGAAGTGAACGCGTTCTACGGCTGGTTGTGGAGCATGTTGAGTATCACTGCTGCCATAATCGCTTTCATCTTTGCTGCTGCACTGGCAATCTCCAGTTCAATTACCAAACCCCTGCAAAACATTGTCACGCGGATGTGTGATATCGCTGAAGGCAGCGGCGATCTCACACATCACCTGAACGCTGAGGGAAAAAACGAACTCGCTCAATTTTCGCGGGCCTATAACCGGTTCGTCGACAAGATTGCCCTGACCGTACGCAAGGTTGTTTCAACCAATCAGGCCGCCAACGATCACTCCGTCAATATGACGCGAATGGTTGCCAGTACCGTCAACCGCTCCGAGGAGCAATTAAAAGAAACAGAAATGCTGGCGAGCTCTGCCAATGAACTTTCCTATTCCGTTAAGAGCGTTGCCGAACGCGCACTGGAATCGTCCGAAGCGGCCAGCCAGACCGAATCGGTGACTCACGCAGCGAACCAACCCATGTCAAAAAATATTACTGCTATCGACAACCTGGTGAGCGCACTCAAGAACACGCAGAATCAGGTACAGCAAATGGAGTCCCACAGCAACCAGGTTGCATCTGTAGTGGAAGTCATCAGAGGTATCGCCGAACAAACCAACTTGCTGGCACTCAATGCCGCCATTGAAGCCGCCCGGGCCGGCGAACAAGGGCGCGGCTTTGCGGTGGTCGCCGACGAAGTGCGATCTTTGGCTCAGCGAACACAGGTTTCAACGACAGAGATTCAAAAAATCATTGAGAATCTGCAATCCGGTACCAGCCAGGTGGTAAACGCGGTAGGTAATGGCTTAGAAAATTCCAAACAATGCATCAGCACGGCAACGGATGCAAACAACGCCTTGGAGCAAGTGGTTGTCTACGCCGCCAAGATAAATCAAATGAGCAATCAAATAGCCACAGCGGTTGATGAACAATCCCATGTGACTCAGGAAATTGCCAATAGCACCCATAAGATTTCCGGCAGCTCCCGGTTGAACCTGGAGGACGCTGAGCGTAATCAGAATGAAATTGAAGATATGAATCATGAATTGCTGGAGATGAGCAATCTGGTAAGGCAGTTCAAAGTCTAACTGCCTTACCAGCACCGCCTGACCTTTGAGGTCGTACTGGTACTCGACCTCCGACCACTGCTTGCGCAGGTTGCCCTGTTCGTCGTAGCTGTAGCAGGTGCTCTGCCCTTCGGCATCGATGAACTGACGGGCGTTACCGTTGTTGTCGTAACGCCCGTTGCGCTGCTGATCCTGTTGCGACGCCGTCATTTGCCTGTGATCGAAGGCACTGCCCTACCCGCTGGCACTGAACCTCTAACGGAATGATCCACCAGGAAGCGGGAGAACGGTTTGCGGGTTAACGGTTGGCACGGTGGGAGCCTGGCGCTTTGCGTTGCAGGTCTTGTTTGCAACGCATGTGATCAGGCGTATTTAGACTACCATTCCTCTTTCTCGTGGCGGATCTTCAAGACGATGACATCGGTTTCTTTCACGATGTAACGCGCCACATAATCACCTGCCACTAACTCCCGGACCCCTAACGGTTTTTCGATGGGCTTACCCATGTCAAGGTGCTTGGTCAGGTGCTTGAGGGATTGCTTTAACCGCTCGCTGTAGCGTCGAGCGGCTTGGGGATCGTGTATTGCAATAAACTGGCGAAGTCGTTTTAAGTCTCTAAGGGCAACTGGTGTAAATTTCAGTTTCATACGGCCGGCGGTTCCTTCTCATCCTCTGAACCCCAGCTATCAATCCAGTCCATCACTTCATCGCCATCAATAAGTTGCCCCGCTTCGGCCTGGGCCAGGGAGAGCTGGGTATCCTCTAATAGCTTCGCTTTGGCTTCTTCTCGGGACAGATATTCATCCAATGCGTCATTGATCAACCAACCTTTTGATCTTCTTAGCTTTTCTGCTGCCAATTCCAAGCGAGCCATCAGTTCTTCCGACATGCGTACACTAGTCATAGCCATAATGTGTCTCCTGCATAATGCAATGTAATGCTTTGCATTATATCCTCCTTTCCTGATCTCCGCCAATCATTCCCAGTCCTCCCCTTCCTGTTCCAGGGTGCTTAACACGGTCTGGGCGCTAGGTTCGGCGGTTTCCTCGCCCTCTTCCCACCCCGGATTCACCCGCTTCATCCGCGCCGGATGGGTCAAGGTATGCACTTCTTTCAGCTTCTTGATGCTCACCTGGGTGTAGATCTGGGTGGTGTTCATATTGGCATGGCCCAACATAGCCTGGATAAAGCGGATATCCGCCCCATTCTCCAGCATATGGGTAGCCATGCTGTGGCGGAACAGGTGGTAGGAGCCTTTTTTGCCGATATTCGTGGCGTTGATGTAATTACGCACCAGCGCCGTTAACCGATTGGGGTGGAACAGCGTGCCCAGGTTGGTGAGGAACAGGGCCTGCTCACTCTGGGCCGTAGCCAGTTCCGGGCGCACTTCGTTGAGGTATTTTTCAACCCAAGCCACGGCTCGTTCACCAATAGGCAACATCCGATCCCGCTTGCTTTTGCCCTGGCGAACCATCTGGGTGCCTCGATCCAGATCAATGTCGTACAGGCTCAGGTGGATTAACTCTAAACGCCGTATGCCAGTGCTGTAGAAGGTTTCTAAGATGGCTCGATCACGGATGCCTAGCGCGGTAGAGGTGCCGGTCTGGTTCAGTACCGTGGCCATTTCCGATTCGGTGAGAATGGCTTTGCGCAGGCGTTTACCCAACCTGGGTAATTCCAACTCGGAAGCCGGGTTGTACAGAATGTGGTTTTCCTTGGTCAGCCATTTAAAAAAGGCTTTCACCGGCACCGTGCGGGTGTGCTGGCTGTTGGCGGCTTTAGCCACTAAAGGGGTGAAGGTATCGGTACCATACGATTCACCGTTTACTTTTTTTGCTTCTGATGTGTTTTTTTCAGTGCTGGTGGTGATTTCTACCTGTGCGCCTTGTGTGCTCTGGCTTTTCGGCAATCTACTACCGCCATCCTTGCGGGCACTTTGGGGGCTGCTTGATGGCTCCTTGTGCGATTTTTCATGCTCCTTGTTTGCGTCATACCCTAAGTTTTTCAGATCCACCAACCCCATTACGAAGGCTTGACCGTCTTTGCCTTCGCCGTTGTACAGCAGTTCATACACGAACGACTGACCCCGCCCGCCTCGATGCACCAATAGGTATTCCATTTCTTCCAGCTTGCGGATGTGGGTTTTAACCTGGAAGTCTGTCCAGCCGATGTATTCACGCACTTCCCGGCGGGTAAAGCGGTCATCCTGTACGTTGGGTTGTTATTCATGGCTGCGCTGTTTCACCATGCTTTCAATGGTCATCAACAGACGGCGGGTTTGGGGCGGTAATTCACCGAGGCTGCGCCCCAATACGTCATGAGCCAAGCGGTTGGCGGTTTCAATATCACTGGGCAACACCTCGCGGTCTTAATAAGCGTTGGGCGTTTTGGTGTAACTGGATATGGGCATTTAATCTAAATACCCAAAATCACCATCAGCCTATGAAGTTACTCGTTGCTCCCACGAAACATCAAAATTCAATGTATCATCAGCAACATTACCTGGACTAGCGAATTTCACCGCAGCCATATTCAAGCTTATATTTAAAGCACCCGAAGCAGCCTGTAAATAGTCACCGGAATACAACCCACTACCAAGATCCCAACCACCAACACCAACGGTTGTAATCGGGCTATAACTCAACCCTTCACGCCATACGTCTCCAAGAAATCCACCACTAATGGCCGTGTCACCAAGACGACTGAACCCAGTTAATTCATAGTAGTCATCCGGTAAATTCAGCCCACCCTCGACAACCTAATCAGGATTGAACCCATAAGGATTATCCGAACTCATGGTGCCATTCGGATTAGTAATGGCATTCCAGGTGTTGTTGGGATCGACTCGGTTGGACGCAGTGCGTTTATCGACACTTCCGTTTGAGCGATAGGCTTTGATGCAACACTGCTCCCATCAGCCTGTTATATTGGGTTTATTGTACTGGAGCGGTTTTCAAATAGTGCCCCACACGCCGCCCCATCTCCTCACCTAACGCCTGCAGCCCACTCATGGGCCGAATCATCACTTCAAATTCGACAATTTTTCCATTTTCATCGAAGCGAATCATATCAATACCTTTCAATTCCTTCCCGTTCACTTCAGCACTGAATTCAAGCACTACGTCCAACCCCTCGGCGGCCGCAAAATCACGGTGATAACGAAAATTCTCGAACACCTGAATAACGGTACTCAAAATCATAGCGACTACCGGCGAACTGGAATAGGGTTTGTGGGCCATGGGTGAGCGGAACACCACGTCCGGTGACAGCAATTCAGATAACGCGCTCAGATCACGTTGCTCAATCATTCTGTGCCAATGCTGCATGGATACAGTTACTGCGGGATGAAGGGATAGTTTAGCCAAAGATAGTTCGGACATTGGGGTTACCTTTGAAAGAGATCATTCTTGGGTTCGTTTGCGGATTTATTCTGCACGAAACAGAGCCTCTACATCATCGGAATCATGTCGTTCCGCCAACTGCTGATCTTTATCTCCCCAATTCCGGTTGACCAGACGGCCGCGTTTTACCGCTGGTCGCTGCGCAATTTCATCGGTCCAGCGCATTACATTTTTATAGGTCTGCGTTTGCAGAAATTCAGCAGCCTCATAAACCTTGTTCACCACCAACGCACCATACCAGGGCCAAATCGCCATATCGGCAATAGAGTATTCATCCCCGGCGATGTATTGGTGTTGCGCCAGTTGACGATCCAAAACATCCAGTTGACGCTTCACTTCCATAGCATAACGGTTAATCGGGTATTCGTATTTTTCCGGCGCATAAGCATAAAAGTGCCCGAACCCGCCGCCCAAAAAAGGCCCGGCACCCATTTGCCAAAACAACCAATTAAGACATTCGGTACGCCCGGCAATAGACGCGGGTATAAACGCTTCGAACTTATCTGCCAGGTAAAGTAGAATCGAACCGGATTCAAATACCCGCACCGGAGGGTTCACGCTGTGATCCACCAATGCCGGTATCTTGGAATTGGGATTAACATCAACAAAGCCACTACCGAACTGATCTCCGTCCGCTATGTTAATGAGATAGGCATCGTACTCGGCCGCATTGATACCACGCGCCAGCAACTCTTCCAGCATGACCGTTACTTTAACTCCGTTGGGTGTGGCCAAGGAGTACAGTTGTAATGGATGCTTGCCTACAGGAAGACGTTTGTCATGGGTCGGACCGGCAATAGGTCGATTGATGTTTGCGAATTGGCCGCCACTTTCTGCGTCCCATTCCCAGACCTTGGGGGGAGTATAAGTTGGGTCGGACATATCACCTCTCTTTGCGCACTGTGGATTGGGTTTACGTGTACAGATAACACACTAGGAACCCATATACCATACACGCAAAAAAGCCAACTGCAATAACTTGCAGTTGGCTGTAAACGCCTTGGTTTACTGGACCGTAACCGATCTTGAAGCAACAGACGTGAATGTTTCTCCGTAGGAGAGGCTTTTCAGGCTCACCTTAAAGCTATAACTGGTCGGAACCCACAGCCATATGCTGGGGGCTTTTATTGTCCAGCTAACGGTACGGGTTGAGCCGTCAGCAATACTACCAAGATTTCTGCTAACCGAGCCGGAGACCAGACTGAACCCACTGGGCAATTTCAAGGTTGCCGCAACCCCATGTGCATCCAAGTCACCCACATTACGTACAGTGGTAGTTAAAACAAATGTTGAATTGCGGGATACCTGAACCGGTGCCGATAACGCAGAAGAAAATGATGGCCCGGACGCGGCGCTATAGTTTTCTTCGGTTGCCAGCGCATAAGGTTCAGTAGAGGCGCCGTCAAATGAACTGCTATAAGCATACACTTTCACAACGGAAGGAATCGAAGCAGTCGCTGCAACCTGGTGTACGTTATCTCGAATGCTGATATCGGAATCAACGATGGCATTGTTTGATTCGTTATACATACGTAAATCCAGGTCACTCAGATTACGGTAGCTGGTTGGTGTGGCTGCGTTATTGTAATTCACATCCCGCTCCCAAACCAATGTCGCCTTATCGCCATTGTAGGCATGGCCTTTATACAGCTTGTAACTACCTGATTGGCCTTTTGGCTTTAGGCTACCCTTAAAGTAATCGTTGCGATGATAGTTGGCATGCCACAAATCAAGATAGCCCCAGCCATAGGTTTTATTCCATTCTTTGCCCGTCTTAGCACCGTCATCGGCTGTACTTTGCGTATTGTTGTCTTCCCAGGAATCCGCCGTGTTTATCAATACGGCTTTGATCGCTTTCGGATCCCAGTTACCGGCATCCGTTAACAACAATGTACCTGCACCCACTTTAGGCGCTGCCGAACTGGTGCCACCGAGGTTAGAAAAACCACCACTACTGTTGCAGGTCATCGTGTTATTGCCCGGTGCACTCAAATCCGGCTTCTTACGACTGAACATCGTTGGTCCGCGGCTGCTGCTTGCGGCTATGACATCATCGCCACGGGAGATAGTGTTGGCATCATCCATATTGGCTACCGTCAGCCCGTTATAGTTATTTGCCGGCACGGTCATGGTGTTGGTCCCGAAGCCCTGGTTGCCGGCGGATTTCGCCCAGCTGGTGCTATAGTCGTATACCAACGCATCAACAAAACGTGAAAACGCGTGCCAGTCGCTGCCGGTTGCGTTGCCGTTACCCCAACTGTAATTAATCACTTCAGGATCATCCCCGGCACTGCGTACCATCCAGTCGGCACCGGACATTGAAGTAGAGGTATTGCCGGCATCATCCACCAGAATGGCATTCAGGCCGAATGCCAACCCCCGATAAGTGGCGTGGGTGCTCGCGTACATACAGGCTACGCCGGTTCCGTGATTACCATTTACCGCGTAGTTCTCATAAAAGGTATGGCCACTAAGAGCCGTATGGCTATCCAAAACGCCGCTATCCAACACGCCAACATCCCAAATGCCACCATCGTATCCACCACTCCAGAAGGAACCCACCCCGAGTGACGACGCTTGATTATTTAATTCCGGTTTACCAGGCTGATCATAAACCACCTCGGCAACGCCTTTCGTATCCGCAATGTCTTTTAGCGAGCGAGCCGGAATGGTCGCAGCCACCGCATTCAGGGTGATCAAGCGCTCAGTCACTTTCGCGCCGTTGGTTTCCAGGCCGGATACCAGGCGTCCTTGCTCGGACCGGATAGCTTCCTCGGAAACTCGTGCAATTTCCTTACGCATTTGTTTGGTGAGTGCTTCCCGTTTTATGTTGAGAGACTTAATGCGCTTTTTATCTGCATCGGATATATATTGCTGCAGCAGCTTGCTATGGACTATTTCATCATCCTGCGACTCAAAGGAATCTTTGGGTAGGTAATTGCTATAAATAGCCCGCACATCTTTGGCTAACGATTCAATATCACTTTCAAAACGATCACGGACTTTGCGCGCAACCTCACGTTGGGGCTGAGCACCAAAGATAATAATCACCTGCAGCGATTCCTGCGTTTTGGCTAGTTTTTCTAGTGCCGGATCAATCCGAACTACCGGATCCGGCCTTACCTCCTCTGCTTTTTTATCCTCATCACCATACGCAGCGGGAATTAATGCCAGACTGGCCATCATGCAGGCTCGGGCAATCGGTTTCAAAATAAATAAAGACGACTTTTTCATTGTTTTCTCCATGTCTTTTTGACGCTTTCCGTCATTAAACTCATGATCGGCTTGATCACGGTATTAGCATGGAGCAACAAGGATAAAACAGCAGTGAGAAAGTTCGATTAATAAGTGTGACTTTTCGTATCTGAATTAACCTCAATAAAATCACAAAAAAAGTTCGGCCTTTTTTCTCTCTGGTTTAAGGTTGCAACCTGCAAAGAAAATAGCTTATTCACTCTTTGAATCAGACTGGATCCATTCTATTAACTTGATACGTAGCTGCTTGAAAGAAATAGGTTTGCTGAGGTAATCATCCATGCCGGCGTCGAAACACTTTTTTTGGTCATCGGGAAACGCGTTAGCCGTCAGCGCAACGATCGGAATCGCCTTGATTTTTTCTCCGGCTTCGCCGTTCCGGATAGCCCGGGTAGCAGCATAACCGTCGAGCACAGGCAACTGACAATCCATCAGGATTAATTCAAACTGTATACCCGTGTGTTTCAGGCAGTCTAAAGCCTCTTCTCCGTTTTCAGCGATCACCACGTTCACTCCGAGCTTACTGAGCATGGCACGGGCCACCTGTTGATTCACCTGGTTATCTTCAACCACCAGCACGTTGCGGTTCTGGATTGTGCTCAAGTCCGCCTCGCTGATTTGATTCCGGCTGCTTTCTGACGACACCGGGTGACTATCGTCATTTGGGGCAGACTGCAACGACGTAGTGCGCGTCGTATAGAAATCCAAACTAAACGAACTGCCCTTCCCCGGCTGGCTTTGCAGCTGAATATCACCCCCCATTACCTGGCACAATTTTTTCGCGATGGAGAGTCCCAACCCGGTGCCGCCGTAGCGTCGGGTGGTGGTTTCATCGGCCTGAGAGAACTGCTCAAATATTCTTTCAATCGCTTCCGCTTCGATTCCAATACCGGTGTCATTGATGGTGCTGAATATATGGCATTGATCGCCATCGTAATCGCAGTGCACTTCAACTGAGACTTTGCCCTGTTGGGTAAATTTGATTGCATTGGAAATCAGATTGCTGAATATCTGGAGAACCCGCACCTCATCGCCCATAATCCATGTAGGCAGATTTGAATCCAGTATTACGTCCAGATTTATATTTTTATTCTGTGCCAGATAGTGGAATCCCGAAGTCAGGTTCTGCAATGCAACCACAAACTGAAACGGGCGTGTTTCCAGAACCAGCCTGCCACCATTAATTTTTGATAAATCCAGAATATCGTTAATCAAAACCAGCATGGTGGCGCCACTGCTGCGCGCGATATCCAGATATTTTGTCTGATAGGCGGACAAATGGGTTGTATCGAGCATATCCAACATACCCAGAATGCCATTCATCGGTGTTCTCAATTCATGACTCATATTGGCGAGGAACTGCTCTTTGGAAACAATCGCCGCTTCCAGTTCCTTATTTTTTTTACGCAGACGTTGCCGTAGCAAACTCATGGAAATACACAGCCCATCCATAATCAGGATCGTACAAAGCAACGCAATCCAGATCGCACCACTTTCCAGCCAGGTATAAGCCGAAATGCCCAAACCGGAAGATACGATGCTGTGCATCATTTGCAGGCTGATTACAAACAAGGCGTAACGTCGAAAATCCTGCGGGGTCAGACGAAACACCCCGAAAACCACGACAGTGAACAGCGAGCAATAGATCATTTCACGGTAATTCTGAACAATGAGCAGCGCGCCGAAACAACTAAAGCTGGCCCAATACATCATAGGCACACTGAAAGACGGATCTTTTAAATGCGCTGTTCTGCCTGTTGCAACGGCCAGTATAATGATCAAATTACTTAACCAGAATAGCACCAGGAGAGTAGCGAGCAACGAGCCGTTCACCCAGACCTTATCCATAGACCAGGCGAATACCACATCCATTGTCAACACTACTCCGCCAACGGCTGCCAACAGCGTGTTGTAAACAGGAATCCGGTTTAATCGACTAAAGGACACTTTTTGCTCTATCTCAGTCTGAGTTCTGCTTTATTAGAAAGAAGAAGCGACGCACCCTATCAAGATAGAAGTAAAATGCCGTTGTGTCATTGAAGCGTCAGGCGGATTGCGTCGAATGGCGTGCCTGAAGTTGCCCTGCAGAAAGCACGTCGACCAAATACCGAGCATCTCTATCCACCCCGGAAAACCTTCCGGAACCCCAGGTATACAGCCAGGGTAAGCCGATAAAGTATAAGCCCGGATACGTCGTCACCCCGCGCGCGTGTTGCGGGTAACCTTTTCCATTGAATACCGGGACATCCAGCCACTGGTAGTCCGGTCGGAAACCGATACTCCAGATCACCGATGTGATGCCGGACTGCGCCAGATCAAGACATCCTCGCTCCCGGGGGCAGCGCCATACGGGCATATAACGGCTGGCAGTGGTTGCCTGCGCTCCACTGACATCAATGTATTGATCAATACGCTGATTGATGCTGTTGTACGTTTTATCCGCGTTATCCAATACGCGGTTCAGGTTGTTTGAAAAATGAAGCCGCTCGCCATCAAAACCCTCCAGCTTACCGAACAGCTCCATGCCCTCTAAAGCAAAGCGCCGCAAGTCGATGTCACGTCCGCCATCGCGCCCGGTCACATAATGATTGGTATTGTCACGCACACCTTCCCGCAGGGGATGCTGATCAACCGGGATGTCGTAGTATTTCATCTCCGTTAACCAATCCACCACGTCTCTTCCCCGGTAGAAACGTGCACATCGTGGTGCGTCGCCCACGGCCAGAAAAACGTGCTTTCCTGCCAGGTGTAAATCCTCTGCTATTTGTGAGCCGGATTGGCCTGAACCCACGACCAGCACCGCGCCGTCGTTCAGTTGCTGCGGATTCTTGTATTGCTCGGAATGAAGTTGTTGAATGTGATGAGGTAATCGCTGGGCGTAATCCGGAATAATCGGCTGCTGGTAGCTGCCGGAGGCTACAACCACTTGATCAGCGGTGAAGGTATCTACATCGCAGCTAACCTGATAAACCGTTTGATTGAATTGAATTTTGCGTACCTCACAATGTTCTCTTACCGGAGCGTTGACCTTACGCCGGAATCCATCCAGGTATTGCAAAATCTGATCGCGATTCATAAACCCATTAGGATCATCGCCGCTGTAGGGATAATCCGGCAGTTGGCATTGCCAGTTGGGGGTTACCAGAGTGAAAGAATCCCAGCGCTTATTTTGCCAGGCATTCATCAACGTGCTTTTTTCCAAAACCAGATGTGTTAGTTGTTGTTTTTGGCAGTAGTAGCTAACGCTTAAGCCAGCTTGTCCGCCGCCCACGATGATGACGTCGTAATGCTTCATATCCTGAACCCTCTCCCCTCAGTAGATTCGCAACACTGTCACAGTGTCTTGTTTTTCAAATTGTTCGGACCGGAATTTTATCTGAGATAACTGGTCCGCTGCGGCTGAACAAAAATACCCGTGCTTATCCCTGACTCGTTCACTGGCCAAGGTGAGCGCCTGTTCGCTGCGCCGGACAAATTCGGATAAGTCATAGCTGTGCTCGGGCGTAAAAAACTGATCCACCACACTCGAAGGTGAGTAACAGCGCTGTTCGACACCATCCGGCCAGCGAACATCAAAATACCGTTCAGGCATAGCGTGAAGCCCCCTTGTCTGATACGTCGCTATTGGCGGTCAAGCCGGTCAGAGCCGTGGCCGTTAAATCCCAAAACAAGCCTTGATCGTTACCCGCTGAAACACAGCATCGGCCACTGGTGTTTAAGGAGCCGATAACAGCACCATGAATATCCCGGTGGTGGAACATTTGCAGTAATGTTTCGCAATTTTTTTGTTCAGCCGTCAGCAAATAGCCAAAACTGGGAAACGCGCATAGCCAATCCTGCCAAGCTACGCCGGCTGGTTTCGGAATGGCTTCTAACTCGATATCCATACCGACACCGGCACTCTCCATCAACATCACACAGGTACCCAATATTCCCGCCTGGCTGATGTCTTTGGCCGCACTGGCAAGCTGACTTTCTGCAATTGCGGAAAACAAAGCGAGGTCGCCGCGCAGTCGCTGCGGCGGTGCTTCTGTCGCCGCATTCCAATTCAGAAACGGCGCGCGGAATTCGCCCCGCAGATCCACAACCGCTATCAGGGACTGGCCTGCTTGCGCGGCAAAGCTACTCAGCACCCGGCGGCACCGCCCCAAAATAGACACGGACAGGTGTGGCTGCTGGCTTCGTAAATTGGTATGGCCTCCCACTATGGGAACCTGGAATACCCGAGACGCCTTACTCATACCTTGCAGGATGGCATCGGTCACTTCATCATCCCCTCCCCAAAGCGCATTAACTACGGCCACCGGCGTACCGCCCATGGCCGCAATATCACTCACATTCACCATAATCCCACACCAACCGGCAAACCACGGATCCGCTGCAACAAACTGATCCATAAACCCCTCCCCCGCGAGCAAATCAAAATGATCTCCGTGGGGAATGACCGCCGCATCGTCCCCGTTTGGAAACGGATTGGGGTAAGCCTGTTTCAGGTGTCGTTGAACACGCTGAATTTCCTGTTTCTGCAATAAGCCGGATGCGTCACGAACCTGGCTCAGCAACTCAGTGAGTGGCATGGCCGGTATCCCCCGTGTGTGAAGTCGGTGCTGAAGCCAGAGTTAACAGGGTGGGCGCAATTTCGTCCGGTACCGGATTCATCGTTCCTTTGATAACGTGGCCGCTATAGGGCGTGTAACATGGAGGGTATTGTTCAAGCCGGGCCTGCATCATCACATGAGGCCGATGACGAACTGACAATTCATACTGGCTGCGCCAATGCAAACGCTGGAACAGGGGCTCATTGGGCTTTTGTACCTGCGCAAAAAACTGTTCGCAACCCAATCCGTGGGCACTGCCAACGGCCAACTGAATCAGTCCGGCACCGATTCCGCTACGACGCCGAAATTCCTTCGCCACCGCTAAGCGCGATCCCCACCATACCCCTTTATCGTATTGATGAATGCGCACAGTACCGAGCACACGGTCCGGCCAGCCTCCGTGATTCCCAATCGCGACAATACACTGCGCAAGCGCATCGACTTCGTCTTCATCGGTTGCTTCAAACAATCGCTGCTCGACACAAAATACCTGGCGGCGCAACTCCAGAGCCTGCTGTTTTTCCCACTTTAACGTAGCCCACTTAATTGTAAAATCCGAATATCCACAGACAAAATCCGTCGTCGTCATGACTGCACTCCCGCTACGCTTTGTTGCGATGAAGCCGTGGTTGCCGATGCTTTTTCGTAGCTCTTCAGTGAGGAACAGGCGCCGCAGCGGGCACAGCCGGCTTTACTGGTCTCAGAGGTCAATCCAGCCTCACGCAAGCGTTGTGCGAGTGGCTGCAGGATGGCGTTCATCATTGCCGAAGGTGGTGCCGGATGATGCTCCAGAGGAGTGCCGGCAATCGGCACAAAGGGCACGACAAAGGGGTACACTCCCAACGCAATCAGTTCATCGCAGATCGTCAGGATCTGCTCTTCACTATCCCCCAGCCCGGCCAGGATATAGGTACTGACCTGGCCGCGGCCAAATAGCGGCACCGCATAGGCAAACGCCCGCAGATATTCCGCCACACTGATGTTGGCCTTACTCGGCATAATACGATGGCGCACTTCCGGCGCAACCACTTCCAAATGCAACCCCAGAGTATCGGCTCCGGATTGCTTTAATCGATCCAGCCAGACTAAATCCTTGGGTGGCTCACATTGCACCTGTATCGGAATGTCGACCGCGGCTTTCACGGCCTGAACGCTATCACACAACACTTGTGCTCCGCGATCGCGAGTCGCCGGTGTGCCCGTAGTCATGACCATATGTTTGACTCCATCAAGCCGCACCGCCGCACGCGCCACTTCCGCCAGTTGCTGAGGTGTCTTTTGCGCAATGGTTTTACCCGCAGCCAGAGACAACCCGATGGAACAGAATTGGCAGGCCGTTTCCGGCTGGTCATAACGGATGCAATTTTGCAAAACAGTGGTCGCTAACACATCGGTTCCGTGCAAGGTCGCAATCTGCGAATAGGGAACACCGTCGGCCGTGGCCAGTTCGTAGAATTTTGGCTGCCTTGCGAAACTGATATCGGTGACCGGAATACCACCGCGCATGAGTCGCTTCGAACCGGATTGCGTATTGTCTTCTAGTGTGAATGGCGACTGTTTAGCTGCGTGCGTATGCACCGGCACCATCACGGTCTGCCCTTCCATCAGCACCGCGATATGATCACTGGGCCCGGCTCCGCCTTGTCTGCTTAACGGCATGCCCTGGGATTGCTGTAATTGGATGCCCTGGGTTTGAAGTTCAGTCAACAGGGGCTGTTTGAACGCTTTCATATGGCCACTCCTCTGTGGGAACAAGCGGTTGGCTGGTCGCAGCGGGTTTATCGTTTATCAGCAAACTGAGCAGCTCGGGCCGCGCATAATGCCCGACACTGTCCATCATTCGTTTGCGCTTGGTAATCAGGCGCAGCTCAAGGTCGGCTATCACTACCCCTTCGCCACGGGTCAGGGGGGCCACAAGATGCACTCCTTCCGGAGACACAATGGCGGTGTTGCAACCATGACGCAGGGATTTCTGTAACCCCTCGTCCTCGGTGATACTGGCAATTTGTGATTCGGTTAGCCATCCGGTGGCATTCACCACAAAGCAACCGGCTTCCAGCGCGTGATGGCGTATGGTGGCTTCAATCTGGTCGCCAAAAATCGGACCCACCAACGAACCGGGAAACTGACTGCAATGAATTTGTTCGTGCTGGGTCATTAATGCGTAACGGGCAAGCGGGTTATAGTGTTCCCAGCATGCCAGCGCCCCGACCCGTCCCACAGCGCTGTCCACCACCTTTAACCCGGCAGCATCACCCTGCCCCCAAATCATTCGCTCGTGGTAAGTGGGCGTGATCTTACGGCGTTTTAATAACAAACAACCGTCGGCATCAAACACCAATTGCGTGTTGTATAACGTGCCGTGGTCACGCTCGTTCACACCCAGCACCACCACCATGTTATGTGCTTTGGCGTGGCGGCTGACTGCGTCCGTAACCGGACCCGGAATCGTTACCGCCTGCTGATACAAACGCAAATGCTCAGCACCGCATTTCACTGCCGGATAAACAAATGAAAAATAAGGGTAGTAAGGCAGGAAAGTTTCCGGGAACACAATGAGCTCCACGCCCTGGCTTGCAGCATCGGCAATACAGTCGAGCACTTTCGATAAGGTTCCCTCCAGCGATTGCAAATCCGGAGACAATTGTGCCGCTGCCGCTCTTACTACCCGGTTATCCTCCACAGCGATCTCCCTACACCGTCCAGGTATCGACAATCACGGCATTGTCACGGATGTGCAGCAGTTTTAAATCCAGTACATCCAACGGGTTAATCGGTCGTATACCTTCGATCAGAGAAGGTTCTCCGTGACCATATAACGCCTGCAACGCAAATCGACAAGCGTAAACCTTGCCACCTTCCGACATGAATTTTTTCAGCTGATTATTAAAATTCTGATGTCCCGGAAAGGCTTCATCGCCGATGGTCGGAAAGCCGCGCTGCAAGCCCAAGGTTACCCCTGGCCCGTAAAGCAGTATCGACGTTTCGTATCCCTTACGTTGCAGGCGCGTTGCCTGCAACATATTGACGAAACCAATTGAGCCTTCAAACGCAACCGTGTGGAAAGTAACGAGCGCCTTTTCACCCGGCTCTGCCTGAACATCTTCAAATACTTTTTCCTCGTAATCGACAAAATAATCTCCGCTTTTATGCATCGGTGTTTGGACTGTCGGCATGATGATTTCCTCTTGATGACATTAATTTATGTCGTCTGGTGTTGGTATGGGTATTGCGCCCGGCGCTGTTAATAACAGGAGTTTGTTACTGCAAAATCGAGCAATAACCCCGGCGTTACATCACTGACATAGCAACAGAGGTGCCAGCTTGAAATCCGGAATATACAATCAAGATGCAATCAATCCCGCGAAATGAATTTCTCCCGCCATAAAATTTTTATGTGTCGCACTAGCTCCGGTGCGTGCATACTTAGATAGCGACAAAAAACGCACCTCAACAGCACGTTCCAGAGTACGAGTGCGTTGTGATATTGCATTCGTTGATTGGGCATTGATTGCATTTTTATGCGATCAATGGGTTACGGTTTGCTTCCCGTTGATTGGAATAAAACCTGCAAATCAACTCATTAGATAATGAGTGAACGGCTAGCAACGGAGATAACCATGCCGACCGAGAAATACCGACACTGGGTCACCGAGTTACAACAAGGGAAAAAGCGGCCGGCTTATCTGTTGATTGCAGATCTGATCGAATCGGATATCGATCGGGGTGTTTTACAAACCCGGGATCGCTTACCGGCATTGCGCGATTTAGCCGACTTGTTATCGTTGAACTACACCACCGTGACCCGCGCCTATAAAGAGGCTTCTAATCGGGGGTTGATCGATTCCCACCCCGGCTCCGGCTCTTTCATAAAAGGCAAAACCCATACCTTACCGCTACGCAACGGTAGCGATATTGAAATGACGATGAACTCGCCACCGGAAATTGAGGATGCGGCATTAATTCAACAGGTACGGGATGATATGAACCGAACACTGGCTTCCCAAGATCTCCCGTCATTGCTGAGATATCAGGATTTTGGCGGCTCTATCACCGACAAAGAGGCCGGGGCTTTATTTTTGCATGCGCTTTTCCCACGCATGGAACCGCAACGGATTTTGGTTTGTCCCGGAATCCACAGCGCACTGCTCGCATTACTCAGCCTGCACTGCAGCAAAAGCAACAGCTTATGCGTGGGAAGTCTGGTCTATCCGGGGTTGAAAGCCATCGCAGCACAGCTTGGCATTCAACTGTTATCCGTTGATTCCGATCAGCAAGGCCCCAGGTTGCGCGCACTGGAAACACTCTGTAAAGCAGAAAAAATACACACGTTGTATGTCAACCCAACCCTGCAAAACCCGAGCACCGCGAGCATGAGCAGAGCCCGGCGCGAAGGTATTGCAGACCTGGCGCTACGCTATAACCTGACCCTTATTGAAGATGACGCCTATGGCTTGGTACCGGAGATTAAGCACCCGCCTATTGCTACTTACGCTCCGGAGTTAACTTACTATATAAACGGCTTTTCTAAATGCTTTGGGGCCGGGTGCCGCACGGCTTATCTATATGCGCCCACCAAACTGGCAACACAGAGAGTGGCCGGTGCCCTGCGGGCGCTATCAGTCATGTCCAGCCCGATCACAACCTCCCTGGCAACCCGCTGGATCCAGAACGGAACGGTGAGCAAAGTCACTCAAGCTCAACGCCAGCAATCACGGGCATTGCAGCAACTGGCCAAAACCGTTCTTCATCCGCTGAAATATCAATACCATGGCGATGGCTTTCACCTGTGGCTACCTCTGCCAAAGTCGTTTAGCGCCAACCCCTCGGACGTAGCCGTCTATCTTCGCAATCATGGCATCAGCGCCGTATCCAGCGCCGCATTTTGTACCGACAACAATCCACCGGACGCCATCCGCTTATGCTTAGGCGGCGCAGTGAATCAAAAGGAGCTACAACAAAGACTGATATTGCTTCGAGACACGCTGCAGGACTCGGGCAGTCTTATGCTGATGTAGCCGGACCAATGTCTTATTGCCGTTCCATCGCCCCGATATCGCAACCAGCCCCCACCGGCCTCGGGCGACCCCTCATATCATGGTCTTCACAGGGGTAAAGGCTGGCCGTTGCCGGGGCTCCGTTATCAATCGCAATGCTACTGGCCAACAATGAAAAATAAGCGAGATGATCCCACATTGAACGAGAACCCAGTCCGGGATCAAGCGGTGAATCCGCGCTGCCGAAATCAAACCACGCGGTATTGCCCCAGCTGTAATCGGTTAAGCTACACTGCTCGTTAAGCACGCCGACTATATTGTTGCGATAAGATTTAAACTGATACATATCGGGGCTGAAGCAGTCCGGTGCGTGATGCTGATAGCCGGAATACCAGGGATCTGTATTCTCTGCCAGAATGGAGCTGGCCATATAAGCGCGTCCGGTATTGTAGAGTCCACCGCCTTTGCGTTGTTCAACCGGAGCGCTACCCGATGTACCCGCTGTGTTGCGGGTGATGGTTGAAAAAGCAATATGCAGATCAGCGTTTGCATCACCGTTATTCTGGTTTTCTATTCCGCCACCAATAGAAACCGCTTCGTTGTCAGCAATAGTGGAATTTTCGATGCGCATCAGCCCGCCTTTATTGCTCAACCCGCCACCGCGGACGGCCAGATTATCAAACACCGAACTATCAATAATATAAACGGTGCCTTCCAAATTATAGATGCCACCCCCCCGCTGAGTGACACCGCCGCCGCCAAAGCTTTCCGGATGGCCCGCCACGTTATCCCGGACCGCTGATCGAATCAAACGCAGGTCACCGCCATTTTGCAAATAGATACCACCGCCAAAATTGGCCCGGCTTTCCCGTACTATGCTGTCGGTAATCTGTAAATAAGCGTTGTTGTTAACCTGAATCGCGCCACCCCGCGCGCCGGAGAAGGCCTCTCCACGTGCCATATCCAACCCGCTAAGATTGACTATCATGCTGGCTCCACCGCCATCAACATAGAATACACGTGACGCTTTTCGTGCATCGATGACCGGCATCTCATACCCTTTGATGGTCATGGGTGTGGTAATGTCCAATTGACCTTCTGTTAATTTAAACGGGCTTTTTCTGCCATCCACCAGAATCGATTGCGTTCCGGGATAGGCATTTGCCTCCTCAATAGCTGCCCTCAGCGTACAGCCCTTGGTATAGATGGGCGGCGCTTTAAAATCATCGGGAATCCGGCTTGCTTGCGGAGGGATCTGCAAACCCAGATCATTGAACCGCCCCAGGTCAATATTCTGCAGTTCCGTTTTACGGGGCGGTGTTGTCTTGCCGGGTAACGGCACCTGAAATTCACTGAATATCTTTGGATCCATAGCGGGTATAGGCACCGGAACAGTGACAAAATCCGTCAAGGTCAACGGTTTCGTAATGGAGCAAACACCGTCTCCCGGATCATAGTCGTGTTTGTCCAGCGGGTTATTCACAAAAAAATTGGGCTGGAACAGGTACAAATTGATTTCATGTTCCACTCCGGCCATACCACCGCTGTTGTTTTCAGAAAATGGCTCTGCCGAGATCTTGATCCAGCCCGGAGTTTGCAATTGAGGCGCCGCATTGAAATCGCCGGACGCATCACCGACCAATGAATAGGGCGCCAGATTTTCAAGACTGGACTCTACTCCATTAATCCGCATTGCAACGCTTTCTGTTTCCCCATTGACTTCGGCTTCTATTGATAAGGCATTGGATAACACAGGCAGTGGCAGAGATTGAAAATCTTCCAGTTCCTGAATACGAACGTCCGTTGCGGCGTCTACCAGCCATAAGCGGGTTACTTGCGGAGCGGCGATTGCACCCACAGACGGTAGCAACGCTGATATAAAAACCGCTACAGTCAGTGAATCCTGAAGCCGGCTTTTGCCCAAAAAGAATTTCATTTTTATCACCCGTAGAGTTGTGTATGTCATAGCCCAAAGGCACTGGGTATCTATTTTCATCCATGATTGTTTTCTTTCCTATGAAATAGCCCAACCCGGAAGTGTGAGGTTTTGCGCCTAAAAGGGGATTTATTGAGGCCGCAGCCGGGCGCACGGCCCGGCGCGGAGACAAGCAATGAACGATCATTCACTAAAGTGCTGTACGGGAAGGCCAAACGCCACATCAAAAGAGGCCACGGGATTCAGTTGTCTGCTGTACCAAACCCGGTTCCGGTTAAGACTTGTTAACCTTAACCCAACAGGCACCGGAGCAAGAATGAACAAAATAAAAAAACTTAACCCATTCAAATGGATAATCCTGGCATTAATGACCCTCACCGCCAGCACACTGTCCGTCTCACTTTTTGCAGGTTCAAAACACCACCCTTTCCCACACAATCCGGTTATTTTCGTGCATGGCGGCGCCGGCTCGGCATCGCAATTCGAATCCCAGGCAATGCGTTTTACCAGTAACGGCTATCCGCAAGACTATCTGTACGCGCTGGAATACGACTCGAGCTTTTCCGTTAACACCATGGCCGACGTTCATGCACGTTTAGATGCGTTGATCATTGAAGCAAAAGAAAAGACCGGCGCCGAACAAATTGATCTGATGGGCCATTCATTGGGAACGCGCGTCTCGCAGGAATTTTTAGCGTCGCCGGAACGCGCCGCTCAGGTTGCACATTTTGTTAACATTGACGGCTATCCGGCGGCGGCTCCGCCTGGCGGCGTACCCACATTGGCGATTTGGGCCGAAGTGAGTATTTCTGATCGAGGCACGATCGTCGGCGCGGAGAATATCCAGATAGAAAACCAATCCCACGTTGAAGTGGCAACCTCGGCTGAATCGTTCGCTCTGATGTATAAATTCCTGACGGGAAGCGAAGCTAACACCAGCGACATTCTGCTGTCCCGTTCCAATCGCATCCAGATTGCCGGCCGTGCGGTTTACTTTCCACAAAATACCGGTGTCGCCGATTCAAAAGTGGAAGTGTATCAAGTGCGCGGGTTCGACGGGCAACGTGTAAAACGCAGACCCGTTGCTCAATTCAATATTGACGAAACCGGTGAGTGGGGACCATTCAAAGCCAAGCGGGGTCATCAATATGAATTCGTGATTGTGCGCGATGGACAAAATCACCATGTATATAAAGAACCCTTTATCCGTGATGACTACTTTGTGCGTTTACAAACATCTCCCCTGGGGGCCGGTGTCGGTGCCAATATGGATATCAGCCCGCAACAAACCAACCTGGTCATATCCCGCGATAAAGAGTTCTGGGGTGATGTTGCAGTGGATAACGATATTCTCGCTATAAACGGCGTGAATACAGTAAATGCAGCCAACAGTCCGCTGAGCAATCGCACTACTGCCATCTATTTATTTGATGCCGGATCGGATAAGCAAAGCCAATTGGCAGAACCTCTGGCCTATTTTCACGGCTTGCCCTTTATCACCGGATCGGATCTGTACATTCCTGCCAGCCCGGAAGCGACCGGCCGGGTTCGACTGACCATGATCCCACGAGGTGAAAATGGTCTGATGCAAGTCATCAACATACCTGACTGGCCATCTGACACCGACCGGGTGACCGTCTTATTCAACGACTTTGTGCAGTGGGACAACGTACCGGCTGCTATGCCGATGTGGATTCGCTGATCCCCCCGCCAAGCTGCACAGTGCGGGCGGTAGCGCATACCGCCCACACTCCCGTTCACCGCGGACTCCCGGCTCTTGGACTTAGAGCCGTTAGCCTATTAGTCCTATCGTTAAAACTCATTATTGCGCTATAGAAAATGGCAATGTGGCTGAGTCAATTAAATCAGTTCCGTTACCGTTGGACACATAGAACCACTAGAATAAGCCGCCATCTGTGTCTATACATTAATAATGTATACAAACTTAAAGGTTTGCTGAAAGATGACAGCTATCCGGTGCCTGGCTGTGTGTCTACTTTGGCTATCAACATCTTTAGCGCATTGCGCTCCGCTCATCTTAAGCGATCAGACTCAGAGCGTCCCCCTGGGGCGGCATCTGCAATACCTTGTTGATTATGAACTCGCGTTAACGTTGGAAGACGTAAAACAACGCAGCGATTTCACTGACGGGCATGTGGACAATCTGAATTTCAGCTTTACCCAAGCGCGCGTCTGGTTGCGCTTTAGTCTTAGCAATCCACAATCCCGTGCCCATATCCGGCTGCTGCAGATTCGCTATTTCCTTCTGGATAACATCACTCTATACCAGCCCGACGCGACCGGAACCTATCTGCCGATTCACAGAGGCAGGCTGCACCCGGAGACTGATCCAGGTAATTCAAGCCGATTCTACCTATTTGAGTTAAACGTTCCCGCGCATACTGAAACGGAGTACTACCTTGCAATAGATAGCCAGGATACATTAGCGCTGCCAATCTACCTATCAACGCCGTCGGCTTATCAAAACTACCTGTTGGCTGACACCATAGCGATAACGTTATATGCAGGCTTAATACTTTCCAATATTCTGTTCGCCATTTTCATGCTCACCTCCCTAAGAGAGCGGGAACTGCTCTACTATCTGTTATTTCTTCTGGCACATCACGGGATGGGTATAGTCACAATGGAAGGAATACCCAGTACACTACTTGGCAGTAAAAATATATTCCTCAGCCGCGACATGCTCGCCTCCTCCATCAGTCTATCCATCCTGTTCGCGGTTCTTTTCATCCGTAATTTTTTGCAGTTGAAAACCCGCCACCGTGGACTCTTCCGCCTATCCGGCTATATCGCCGCACTGCTTGTTTTCGGTAGTGTCCAAGGACTCTTTTTACCCCACTTTTATTCCATACAAATCACCAGCATCGTCTGCATGTTTTCCGGGGCGGCTATTGGCTTTATCTTCTATATCTGTGTTAGACAAAAGCAACCCGCGGCCTTGTCACTTCTGTTGGGCTGGTCTGCCGGGATAGTTGGGGCGACACTCTACGGATTGAAAGCCTGGGGAATACTTCCGGTCAATCTATTTACTAGCTATGCATGGCATGTGGGCATCATGCTCGAAACCATTCTGTTTTCCTACACCATTGCCAATAAAGCGGCGTCCGAACGCAAACAACGGCTGATCGCGCAAACCGAACTGACCCACAAAGAAAGGGCCCTGCGATTAGCTCAGGAGGATTTGCTACGGGCGGAAAAAGAGGCCAAAAACGAGATGGAAATTCGGGTTCGGGAACGGACGCTGGATATTTCGCGGGTTCTGGCAAGCCTGGAGCATGAAAACAAGGTGCTTACGGAGCTGTCCATTAATGATGGCTTAACACGAGTGCGCAACCGGCGCTTCTTTAACGATATTTATCCGCAGATTTGGCAGGACGCCATTGATAAAAAACAATGGCTGAGCCTGATCATGTTAGACATCGATTATTTTAAAGCGGTAAATGATGAGCACGGTCACCTGACCGGGGACCGTTGCCTGGGATCCATTGCCGGTATTCTTAAAAAGGCAGTCAGTCGACCCAACGATATTATTTGTCGTTACGGTGGTGAGGAATTCATTATTATTTTGCCGGAAACCGATACCGAGTCTGCACTCAGTGTAGCCGAGCGCATCCGCAAAAAAATCAGTGAAACCCACATTGAAACTGATCACAACATTTTCTCTATTACTGCCAGCTTTGGCGTAATCGGAATACAACCATTGGCTGGCATAGACCCCACCCAGTTGATTGCACACTGCGATGAGGCCTTATACCGTGCCAAAGAATCCGGACGTAACCGGGTCACATTGGGAACCGCACCGACCGTCGCGCATTCAGGCAACGCCAGGGTCTTTTTAAAATCAGTCCGATGATGCTTCCAGACCGTTCCGCGCCCCCCCCTAACTGCCCCGGTTTAAAACGTATACCTGGCATTCAGAGTGTACGATCTTCCGGGCTCCAGCAGCGGTTTAACCGTGGTGAACTCCTGGCCGTAGCTGGCACGATCGGTATAGGCTTCATTGTTCAGGTTATCCACCGAAAATCGCAATGCCAGCGAATCCAGTAGCTGATAGTCGGCGTACATATTGATAACCGTGTAACCGTCCTGCTTAGCGCCACTGTCTTCCACCGCATCATTTTCAAGTGACACTTCAGCACTCACGCCCAGAGTCAAACGCTGCACGGGAAAATTATACGCCCCGTTGACGGCAATCAACTCACCCAAAGGCGCTGTGAAATAGTTGCCATCGTAAGAGGTCGCCGCTTGTCCGTCTTTCTCGGAATCCACATTGGAATACTTAATGGATAGGTGCGCACGATCGGAACTGAAACCCAAGGCCAGATCGTAGCCTTCAATATCAAAATCCGCGACCAGGTCAGGACCACCGCTATAGGAAGGTACCCGGCCATTATCTATTTTGGTGCGGTAACTATTGGCTTCAGCCAAAAAGCCTTCCACCGTCAGCACGACACCCACTGTGTAGTTCTGCGATTCCACCGGCTTCAGATCTGTGTAAACCCACGCGCTGTTGAGAATGTAATTTTCAGCCAGTGCGACGCCACCCCATACCTGGGCGTAGCCCGCGTTCACTGCAACATAATCGTTAATGTGATATTCGGCAAACAAATTACCGCTGGCTCCACTATCGTCGTGTGAAGAATCATCCGTGCCTTCAAACGCCTGACGGTCATAGCGCAACCCGTACGACAAATCCAACGCATCCACTAATTGCTGGCGTAATTGAATGAACGCCCCGACATTTTCGGCGTTCTCTTCCAGATCTGGATCACCCTCAAACCGGAACAAGGCACTGTCATTGTAATAATCTACACCGGACACTATTTCTGCAAATCCGGTATAGGAGCGGTTTTTCATCGTGGCCGTATAGCTTTCAGTTATGCCGTTATAGGCTACGGTGGTTTCCGGTGCCGCTAATGGTACTTCTATCGTTTCCAGCTCGGTTTCACTTTTGGCAACAGTCACCTCAGGATTCCACCCGCCTTTGCTTCGATCCAGTGTGTAGCTAAAGACAGTGTTGTCGCGGGAAAGGTCATAATTGCGTGACTCAGGCGTCGGTCTGCCCACGGTCAAGCCACCGAAATTGGCCCGATAGGGTCTTGCCGCATCATCGTTAACCAGCTCCCGGGAAAGTTCAAAGCGCCCTTCCTGCTCCGAGCCATAAGCGATTTTGGCCAACCCACTGATCAACGCCGACTCTGAATAATTCACTTCCTCCCCAGTGCCGTCTTCGTAATTATCGCCGTCTATTTTGTTCACATAGCCCAGCGCTTCGAATTTGCCTTCACGCCCGTAAAGTGAGCCAGAGGTGGTCCACTGCTCGCCATTGGAAGCATAGCGACCGTCAACGAAACCACCGAATTTTTGGTCCGGTGCCAGCATGTCTTCCACATCAACCGTTTCGTAAACCAAACTACCACCCAATGCACCCGGCCCGGCATCCGCCGGCGCGACACCTGCGGACGCCGTGGCAGCTTTCAGCAGCTTTGGATCAATCAAATTGGTGGCGTTATGGTGGAACACTTTATTGTTCTGACGGGCACCGTCTACGGTGACCAGCATCGCGGTTTCTTCCACACCGCGCACATACACTTTCTGATTTACCGGGATGGAGCCACCGACCGCCACCGCGGATTCGTTTTGAAAAAGATCTTTAATATCTTGCGGCTGTATCTGCTCAATTGCCTGGTGATCGTAAGTTACCGTATCGCGCTCCGCCGCGATCACCGATCCACTGACTTTAACCGGCGGCAATCTGCTTTGGTCCCGCAGTTTCAATGTATAACCCGCGTCACCCGGCTGCGCCTGCAAACCGGTTTCGTTCAGCAGCCTTTCCAGCCCTGCTTCGGTGCTAAAGCGGCCTTGTAATCCCTGGCTGGTTTTACCCTGAGTCAGATTACCGTCTATCGCCAACAAAATACCCGATTCACTGGCAAACTGATTCAGCACCTGATCCAAGGTGCCGGCCGGGATAGCATATTGCCGCGTTTGTTCAGCGGCCAACCCTTTCGGAGTTGACGTTTCTGCCATGATGGATACGGGCGTGAGAGAAAGCGCGGCCATCGCCGCCGCGGTGAGTAGGCCGGTGGCCTTGAGTTTATTACCTGGAATTCCCATGACTAACCTCGGAAGTTATAAAGTATTGGCGCGTTTCAATTTGCGCTTTTATCTATAATCCCGAGTGAGCAATGAAAAGTGCTACTTTTTTTAAGCGACCGCTTCGACACTGATCCAATAAGGGGTGAGGCGCCGGACACGAACAGGCAAGGCAAGCTCCAGCGCAGCCAGCACCCGATCCGTGTCTGCTAACGGGTAACTGCCAGACACGACCAGTTTTGCAGCACGCTCATCGCAACGCAGATAGCCGGATCGATAACGGCCCAGCACCGTCAGAAAATCACCCAACGATTGCCGCTCCACGATCAACAGCCCCCGGGTCCAGGCATTGATGTTGGGTGGAGTGGGCTCTACCGCGAAGATGTCATCGGCCGTGAAGCGGGTTTGCCATCCTGCGTCCAGAGCGGCTGTATTGCGGGCATTAGCGGGCGCAATCAGTACCCGTCCCTGCTCCACGTTTACCTGGGTAACGCGGCTGTCCTGACGCACCCCAAAACGAGTACCGAGGGGCTGCACATGACCCTGACGGGTTTGCACTATGAATGGACGGGTAGCTACGTCGGCCTCCTTCGTGCTTACCACAAAGATCTCCCCGCTGACTAATTCCACCTTGCGCTCATGGGCACTAAACGCAGTATTGATCGCAGTTCGGGTGTTCATATTCACCCGTGTGCCATCGGATAACGCGATTTCCCGTGTCTCCCCGGTTCCAGTCTGAAACTCGGCGAACCGGCTTTGCACTATCGACGATTCGCGCGCGCCATACAGGGCAGCGGTACCCCCCACCATCAGACCCAACACTTTTAGCGCATTACGCCGAGGCAGCGAACTGCGGACACTGCGCAAAGCGTTACCGTTACTGGCAGAAGTCGCAGTGCTCAGCCTGCCGGAGACCGACTGCACCTGATTCCAGGCGCGCTCGTGCTCTTCGCGGGCACTGCGCCAAGCTAGCAACGAGCGGGATTCCTGCTCGGTGATCTCGCCTGACCACGATGTCACCTGCCATTCCAGCGCTTGGATCAACACATCCAACGGCACTTCAATCTCATCCGCCAACCGTTGCAATGCCGCCTTCACCGCAGCACCTCGTCGACTGACTGCGTGCCCAGCGTGACCACGCAAGCCAGGGTCGCCTTAAGCATGTATTTGCGAACCGAAGCCACCGAAACCCCCAGCCGCTGCGCAATCTGGCTGTAGGTCAATCCGTCGAACTGCGACAATAAAAACGTGGAGCGCACCCGCTCCGGCAAGCTATCCAGCATACGGTCGATTTCGTTCAGGGTTTCCAATACCAGCGCCTGATGCTCAGCTGAAGGCATTTCTGCCAGCGGCAACAGCGCTAACGAATCAAGGTAACACCGTTCCAGAACCTGGCGACGGTGCAGATCGATTACCAGACCGTTCGCAATCTGCCGCAGAAATGCCCGCCCTTTGCCGGCTCCGGGCAAACGACCGGACACCAGCAATCGCAGAAACGTATCCTGCGTCAGATCCTCTGCCGTATCGCCGCAGCTCAGACGGGAACGCAGCCAGTTAAACAGCCATTGCTTATGGTCAATGTAAAGCGCATTGACTCGTGCTTGATCCCCAGAATTAGCAGACAACTCCTTACCCCAATACCGCAAATAATAACTATTCGCATTCTATTCGAGTGCGGCAGGGTTGTGCAAGTAGCAGACTCAGAAGCCTACGCGTCCCGATGCCCAACCAGACGGTCAGGCATTGATTTTATTGATACACCGGCGGTCTGATGTCATCGACAAATTTGCTGACAATGTCGCCAGCCGTGGTCAGTATGGTTCTAAAGGGCTTGCCATCCAAGACCTTCCATTCCGCTACGTAGGTGCCTCCGGCATCCGAGAAAATGCCTCTCACGATACAATTTTTAGCGTCGTAACAATTCGCATAAAAATATTCGACCACGCCGTTTACTTGGTGCCCTTTTTCCGCACCCGCGTTATACATGAAAGACGTATCCAGTTGGTATCGGGTGTCCTTGTATCGAAGTTCCAGCGCAGACAAATGAGAGATCGGGTGGAGGGATTCCGTACCAAAAACCGGTATGCCATTTTTGAAGCAGTGGCTTTCACTTTTTTCGCAAGCTGCCCGGTCGTCGTTGGTATATCGATATTCTTTGAATTCAAGCTCAATATCATCGCTGATCGCGACCTTTGATTCGATTAACGGAACACCGATAGCACAACCGGAAATCAGCACCAACATCGCTGAACACCCTATTCTTTTCACCGCACTACCTCCAGGACATCATCGCTCATTGAGGAAATCTTCTCTCTGGTTTTTCTTGACAAAATAATACACCCTTTCGATGCATTTCCAGGATTATTCATACTATCACCATGAATCAGAAATTCTGTACGCCCATGCGCGTTGTGCCCATACGGCGACAAGTCCAATACGTGGGGTCCGCTTTCACTACTGCCTCTGGGACTGCCTATATGATATGTTCCTCTGGGTATCGGCCCCACATTAACGATACGCTCCATATCCGGATTATCTTTACCTTCTCTATACCCGGAATACCCCTTTTCAACAAATACCCCGTTGTGCGTTAACCGCCCCGTCGATTGCGAGTACTCCCAACTCATCTCCAGCTCCTTACTTATGTTTGATAGCGCCCTTGAGAGATCGCCATTATTACCAAGACAGTAAGTAAGCAAATAATCTGCTCGTGCTAGCAATAATTCGACCTAAAGTTACTCAGAGTTTCAGTATTTGCTTATTGGTCAAATACGCAGCTCGGCAACTGAGTTACCTTCATCGCGATAACGCCGCCACTTTATGCCAAAAAAGACAAATCTATGGCCAAAAGGGGCGCTTTATTGCCCCCTCTCCCACTATAGATACACCTCTCCGCTACCGTACTTTATATAGTCCCGACCGACTTGAACAAACATTCATTTTTAAATCGCGGCTGGGGATAACAATGAAAAACAGGCCCATCAATACGCTCGCGCTGGTTGCGCTGAGTTTTTTTCTTCTGACTGGCTGGATGTCTACCGACCACCTTCCTGGACACGGCAACCCTGAAACACCCGGGGCCCGGACAAATCCGGCGTACCTGAGGGCGGTGGGTATCGGGGTGTCCGAACTGGAATCCTCTGTGGCATTTTATACCCACGGTTTGGGCATGAAGGAGACAACACGACTGATCCGCAATAACCGCGTCGAAGTCGTAATGCAATCCGCAGACGCCCGTGGATCGGATATTGTACTGATGCAGTACACCGATAATAAAGCGCGCGCATTCGATCAGAACCCCGGCAAAATTGTTTTTTATGCGAAAGATGTAAACCAGTTTGCCACCAACATTGTTTCTGCCGGGGGGCAGATTTTACTTCCCCCTACGGCACAACCCCAGTTTGATGGGGCGCTGGTGGGTTTCGCTCGTGACCCGGACAACAATCTAATTGAAATGGTCGGCAGTAACACTGCCACCGAATCGTTTATGAGCGCATTCGGGATTGGCGTTTCAGACTTGCAAGGCGCACGTGATTTTTATGTGCAAGTGATGGGGCTTAAAGAACAGCGCTATATAGAAATTCCCGGCCAGTACAACGAATACATTCTGGAATCGGTTGTGCCTGGCAGCTCGGCCCTGGTGTTAATGCACTGGACCAACGGCATTGAACGCAACTATAAAAACAATCCGGTCAAGCTGGAGTTCGCGACCGGAGTTCCTGTGGATTTAGCCATCGCAATTAAACAGTCCCGGCACCCCCTGCTTCAGTTTCCTCGCCCCGATAAAAGGCGAAACAAGGCTATTGTTGGATACGCCAAGGACGCCGATGGCACACTCATTGAAATAAAACGTTCCCATAAAAACTACCTGAGTGGTGCCGGTATCGGGGTTACCGACCTGGAAGCCGCCATTCAATTCTATACCAATGGCTTGGGGATGAAACAAGTGGGCCGGCGGCTCAGGCATAACCGGGAAGAGGTTGTGATGGAATCCGCGGATGCACGCGGCTCCCATCTAGTGCTAATGGGGTTCAACGATGGAAAGCCTAGAAATTACCAGCAAAATCCCGGAAAAATAGTGTTCTACGTAAATAACACAACCACATTCGTTGCCACAATGGTCGCAGCCGGCGGGCAAATTCTTTTGCCACCCATGCCCCAGCCGGAACTCGGTGGCGTGGAAGTTGGATTTGGTCGCGATATTGATAATAACTTAATTGAAATTGTCGGTGTGCCAACGGCCAACCATTCCTATTTTGCTGCCTTCGGTATTGGAGTTAGCGATCTGGAGGCTGCCAAAACATTCTATACCGAAACGCTTGGGTTCAAGCTAAGTCAGTTTTTATCCACCGCCAGTTACGACGAGTATATTCTGGAATCCACAGGCGGATCCGCTTTAGTACTGATGCATTGGACTGAGGGTAGCGACAGAAATTACCGGGATAATCCGGTCAAGCTGGAATTGCGAAGCCTATCTCCCCTGGGTGCAGCCGCCAATATCAAGCAATCCCGTAACCACGTTATTCAACTGCCCCATATTTCCCGCGACCAAGGAATGGAAGGCGCGATGGTTGGCTATGCAAAAGATTCAGACGGCACCTTGCTTGAACTCCTCAAAGCCCCCTGGGGCAGTGAAGACTGAGTGCCGATGAATAGACCACACACTTTCACTTACTGACGCATGGAGCATCTACTATGAACCGGGCTTTTACATTGCTTACCGTTTTTCTTTTTGCCACGCTCTTTAGTATTAATAGCCAGGCAACCTACAAGCACCACAGCAATAAAAAACTGCAACAAAAATGGCAGGAAATAATCGACAGTGGCGGTGCCTATACCACTGAAGAACTTATGCCGCTGTTTCTTAAACTTAGATCCATCGACCCCGAAGCCATCATGGGGCAATGGCGGGGCGGTAAATTTGACGGTGGACTACCCGACCCGATTAACTGGTACGGCAAGCGATTCGTTAATATGGAGTATGTGGAGCCATTATTGGTCACCGCGCCGGACGGCTCCATTCAGGCTTATACCGGCTTAGGTACAGCGCGCCTGCGTGAGGTATTATTTGAAAATCGCGTGTCGACTTCACTCATCTATGACAATCAACCCATTATCGATTACTTCCGTAAAGTGACTGATGATTTAATTATTGGATTTGGTGAAGTCAAAGGGGAAGAAAACGAGGATTTCTTTTTCTATTTGATTCGTGAATAAAACTGCAGGTCGTTACCTCCCATTTCGAGCGCGATAAAGCGCGCGTTGTTTTCCGGATAGAAGAAACCAGTAGGCACATTCTGGTTTTTTCTATCCGTTACGTCTCTCCTTCACAATCTTCTCCCACGCGCTAAGCCGTTGTTATTTTGTTCGTTTTACTATAATAGTATTGTTTACTTACCTGTAGAGAGGGGAAGCACATGCAATTAGACAGTCCAAGCCAGTTTAGTAAAACAACATTAACGCTACATTGGATCGTCGCCATCACGGTCATCAGCCTGCTGGCGGTGGGTATTTATATGGACGAGACGGGGACCCATAGCCTGTATCCCTGGCATAAATCGTTTGGGTTCGTAATCTTTTTTGTGATTCTGGCCAGGGTGATATGGCGTATTAAAAACGGTTGGCCGGTTCCTGTTAGTCAATATCAAAGCTGGGAAACATTGCTGGCAAAAGTGGTTCACTACGTATTGATATTCGGCACCATCCTTATGCCGCTGTCGGGCTTTTTAATGTCGGCGTACGGGGGTAGTGGTGTTGACGTATTCGGTATTGAAGTGGTGGCGCGGAATATCGATCCGGAAAATCCCATGAAGTCGATGCCCCACAACAAAGCGATCGCGTCCTTTGCACACGAAACCCACGGCTTAGTCGGCTACACTTTAGTGGGCGCGGTTATTTTGCATATCGCCGGTGCATTAAAACATCACCTGATTGATAAAGACGGCACACTACGACGCATGTTGGGCTCTTCAGTATAGATGGGGTCATCCCAACCCGATTGCGCCTGGCGTTTCAATTCAGCGGTCTATCTTAGTACCGATAAGGCGCTGTAGGATGGATTGGAATTCAGCCACACTCATATCAATATATTCGACTACTCTGCCGTACAACATGGTGGTGGGCACATTTCTGCCACCCAGTTCCTTTTGGGTTTGGTTCAGAACATACAACACGATACGCTCCTTTTTATTCAGCCCGTCGCGTACGTCCGGCAAATCATCATACGGATCCACTTCACACCTCATCCCCCTCAACGAGGGGCCTGTTCCAGCCCATTCCACGGAATACTATACCGAAATCAGGATCCGGGGATTAGAAGAAATCCGCCCGAATCCAATTCGCACCATAAAGGCGCACCAATAAAATCAAACCGCCCTAAACCAAGACGCCAAATGGACAAATTGCGGCGGCCTATAGAATTCACTCCGGCCACCGCACCAAACTGGAACAAAAATATTGGCTAGCATCGAAAATCATTAAATCTGCCTCTCACCTCAACAATATATTCCCTTATAAAACATCGACTTAATCTTAGCCCTCCGTTCTGGTTCATTTTTTGCTATTCCTCTGTCATATGGCTGCCTGCTTCGGCGGGTCATAAGGGCAACTTTCTTTTATCTTTCTGTGAGAAGAGACCAATGGCTTATTTACTTCCTTCCGAGTTCGTCACCAAGATGATAGACGCAGGTGAATCGAAAATATTTATGTCCACCCGGGACACGCTTATTCGCTCCTATATGGCTGGCGCTATTCTCGCCCTGGCCGCGGTGTTTGCAGTCACCATCGCGGTTCAGACCGGCGTATTTCTGATTGGGGCGGTGTTATTCCCGGTCGGCTTCTGCATGCTGTATCTAATGGGGTTCGATCTGTTAACCGGGGTATTCGTTTTGTGCCCCCTTGCCCTGATCGATAAACGCCCCGGCGTCACCATGGGCGGTATACTGCGCAACTGGGGTTTGGTGTTTTTAGGAAACTTCGGCGGTGCGCTAACCGTCGCTTTTATGATGGCGTTTGTATTTACCATGGGATTCAATACCGAGCCCGGCCCGGTAGGAGCCAAAATTGCCGGTATTGGCGAAGCCCGTACCCTGGGGTACGCAGAATATGGTGCTGCCGGCTGGATGACCATTTTCTTCCGCGGCATGCTGTGTAATTGGATGGTGTCCATGGGTGTGGTAGGGGCCATGATTTCCACCACCGTAAGTGGCAAGGTTATCGCTATGTGGATGCCAATCATGCTGTTCTTTTTTATGGCATTCGAACATTCGGTAGTAAACATGTTTCTGTTCCCGTCCGGAATTATCATGGGCGCTGAGTTCTCCATTATGGATTACTTTATCTGGAATGAGATCCCGACTGTATTGGGCAACCTGGTGGGTGGACTGGCATTCACCGGCCTGACTCTGTATAGCACTCATGCCCGTACCGCTCCGAAGCGTAAACAGGCCGGTGTCGTTGCCGAGCCACGCAGTGCCACTGCTTAAGCCGGACCAAGGTTACTTTTAAATAGCGACAGTACCCCTGATCTTTTGCGAAACTAAAACGCCCAGGCTATCAACGTAGCCCGGGCGTTTTTTTTATTGAAAGCTGCCACGGGACAATCATGCCAAACCAACTGCAACTGTCTATCGGACAACATTCCGATAAAGGCCGCAAGGAAATCAATCAGGATTTTCACGGCGTAATGATCCCCAAAGAACCGTTATTGAGCACCAAAGGCGTCGCTATTGCACTAGCGGACGGAATCAGTACCAGTGAAGTCAGCCAGATAGCCAGCGAAGCGGCAGTGACCGGTTTCTTATCAGATTATTACTGCACTTCCGAAGCCTGGTCTGTTTCCAAATCGGCGCAACGGGTGCTATTAGCCAATAACTCATGGCTGCACGCTCAAACCCGGCAGAGCCAGTATCGTTACGAGCGGGATAAAGGGTACGTTTGCACCTTTAGCGGTATGGTAATCAAATCCAATACCGCGCACTTTCTTCACGTCGGTGATAGCCGCATCTATCGTTTGCGGGACAAGAAGCTGGTTCAACTTACGGAAGATCACCGGTTTTGGGTTTCTCAGGAACAGAGCTATCTGAGCCGGGCGATGGGCATTAATCAACAGGTGGAAATTGACTACTACTCGCAGCCAACGTTCTGTGGGGATGTGTATATTCTGGCGACCGACGGGGTTTATGAATTCGCCGATACCGACTACCTGCTTAATACCATCATCGAACTGGCCGACGATCTGAATCGTGCGGCCGCCAAGATTGTGGATCAAGCGCTGCAACAAGGCAGTGATGACAACCTGACTATTCAAATTGTGCGCGTGGATGCTGTTCCCGACCAAACCGCCAACGAAATTGTGCAGCAACTAACAGCACTGCCTTTTCCCGATTCTCTGCAACCCAGAGACAATATCGACGGCTACACTATCGTACGGGAACTGTATGCCAGTAGCCGTAGCCATGTCTATCTCGCGACCGATGACAACAGCGGAAAACAAATCGTACTCAAAACCCCGTCTGTCGATTTACGTCATGACGCGGCCTATCTTGAACAATTCTTAATGGAAGAATGGATCGCACGGCGCATTAACAGTGCCTATGTGTTAAAGCCCAGCCCTCAAGATCGCAAGCGACATTTTTTTTACATCGCACTGGAATACATTGAAGGTCAGAGCCTGGCACAATGGATGATTGACTACCCGAAGCCCGACGTGGAATCCGTGCGTCAGATCATTGAGCAAATCGTCAGAGGATTGCGGGCATTTCACCGCATGGAAATGTTGCATCAGGATCTGCGCCCGGAAAATATTCTGATTGATCAAAGCGGCACAGTAAAAATTATTGATTTCGGTTCAACCCGGGTTGCCGGGCTTCTGGAAATGGACGATACGCTGGATCGGAGCAGTGTACCGGGTGCCATTCAGTACGCCGCGCCGGAATATTTTTTAGGAGAGCCGGGATCTGAAGAGTCCGATCAGTTTTCTTTGGCTGTGATTGCCTATCAAATGCTGTGCGGACGTTTACCCTATGGCACCCAGATTCCGAAGATTCGTAACCGCAAAGCACTACGCAGCCTGAGCTATCAATCGGTTCTGGATGAAGAACGCGATATTCCGGTCTGGATCGATCACGCATTAAGAAAGGCGCTCAACCCGGATCGCTATAAACGCTATGAAGACTTGTTCGAATTTGTTCACGAGTTGCGTCATCCCGGAAGACGCTTTCTGAGTCAGTCCCGCCCTCCTTTGATTGAACGCGATCCATTACGTTTCTGGAAAGGGTATTCGTTAATTCTCACTTTCGCTGTACTATTTTTGCTTTATGACCGTTTCACTTGATTGGCCTGCTGTTGCGGCAGAATAAGGCTTTTGCTTAAAGCGCATTTTCCGCTAAGGTTTAACACCGACCATCAACCATAGCGGACCGGATATGAACACTTCCGAACTCAACAAGCTGACTCCCTGCAGAATTATTATTTTCGGCGCGGGCAGTGTTGGCTGTTATGTCGGAGCCAGACTGCTGTCTGCGGGCGCTAATGTCACCTTTGTCGGCCGCCCCCGTATGCGCGAAACGCTGCAACAACACCCGTTGCTCGCCACGGATTATCAGGGTTTTAAATTTGAAACGCGATTGCAGCCCAATCAATATCAAACCGACGCGGCCTGTGCCGCTAACGCGGATTTAGTACTGGTCACAGTAAAATCCGCAGCCACCGAAACGGCCGGTCTTCAGCTGGCTGAGTTTATCCGCCCTGGTACCGCCGTCATCAGTTTGCAAAACGGAATATCCAATTCTGCCCGGCTCGAAAAAGCGATACCGGATGCACAAATCCTGGCAGGCATGATTGCTTTCAATGTATTACACCAACATCCGGGGCATTTCCATCACGGAACTGAAGGTCATTTGATGGCGACGCGGCACCCGTCATTGAATAGCGCCTTGCCGTGGTTCACTAAAGCCGGACTGCCATTGCAACTGCGCGACGATATGGTTTCGGTTATGTGGTCAAAATTATTACTCAATCTGAATAACCCGGTGAATGCGCTGTCCGGCGTCCCCTTACTTGAGCAGTTGTCGCAACGCAATTATCGCCGCTGTCTGGCGATGGCCCAGGACGAAACCCTGGCGTTGCTAAAAGCAGCCCGTATTCCAATCGTCAAATTGACCGGACTACCTATGCCACTGATACCCACAATAATGCGTCTGCCGGACTGGATTTTTGCCCGCCTCGCCAAAACCATGCTGGCAATAGATCCAGTGGCGCGCTCCTCCATGTGGGAGGATCTGGAGGCAGGCAGAGCAACGGAAATCGACTGGATTAACGGTGAAGTGATTAAACTGGCCCACGCCCTGGGTCGAGATGCGCCCGTTAATCAGCACCTGACCCGCTTAATCCATGATTGCGAGCAACAACGAAGGAATTGGACTGCAGATGAATTACTGTCCGAACTGAGTTAAATCACCCAGCAACGCATTCCGATTCAACCTGAAACGGTGTTTGCTTTCCCGTCGCCCCCCGGAATCTCACAATCAATATTATAATCCTGGCTGTCTTTATCGCATGAGGTAGAAGAACCATTAGGCTTCACCACATCGGTCGCCTGCTCCTGCCAACCACCGCCTAACGCTTTGTACAAATTCACCTCGCTCACCAACTGACTCAGACGGTCTCCGATGCGGTTCTGACGTACCGTAAATAATTGGCGTTGCGCATCCAACAACGTCAGATAACTATCCACCCCGCTACGGTAACGCCGCTCGGCCAGATCGTAATAACGTTGGGTGCTTTTCAACAATTCCTGCTGCGAATGCAACTGCCGACCGTAGGTTTGACGTGCCACCAACCCATCCACCACTTCCTGGAAGGCAACCTGAATCGCATGTTCGTAGCGGGCCACACGGATTTTCTGTTCGATCTCGGCTACGTCAACCTGAGCCTGCAGTGCACCGCTATTAAAGATCGGCAGATTCAACGACGGTGCAATCATCCAGGTGCCTGAACCGCTTTCGAACAGGCCCGAGAGTTCACTGCTTGCGGTACCCGCGTTACTGGTCAGAGCGACGCTGGGAAACAGCGCGGCACGTGCTGCGCCAATATTGGCATTCGCAGCCCTCAACATGTGTTCGGCCTGCAGAATATCCGGCCGGCGCTGCAACAATTGGGAAGGTAACCCCGAAGGTATTTCTGCCAGCAGCGTATTTTCCAGGCTGGCATCACTCATCACCTCCTGCTGCAATGGATGACCGATTAAGAGCGCTAACGCGTTACGGTCACTGGCCACCTGTCGCTGATACACCGCCAGACTGACCTTGGTGCTGTCCAGCGAAGTGCGGGCTTGACTCAAATCCAGTGCGGACGCATTTCCGGCATCGAAACTTTGCTGCGTAATATCAAAATTACGTTGATAGTTTTGTAGCGTATCCTGGGTTAAGTCCAACAGAGTATGGTCGGCCAGTAACGTGAACCAGGCCTGAGCCACACTGGCCACCAAACTGATTTGGGTACTGCGCTGCACTTCCACATTCGCAAAATAGGTTTGCAACGCCTGCTCGCTCAAGCTGTCCAGACGCCCGAAAAAATCCAGTTCCCAGGCTGGCATTCCGACCGTAGCACTGTATTGACTGGAAATCTGCTCACGTCCGCTTGAAGATAAATCCGCAGGTACTCGCTGTCGGGTGCCCGCCGCCTCCACATTCAGTGACGGAAACAATTCTGCACGCTGAATCCGGTATTGCGCTTGATAGGCTTCCACCGTTAACGCGGCGATTCGCAATTCCCGGTTATTCTCCAACGCCTCAGCGATCAAACCCTGTAACACCGGATCGAGAAAATATTCCCGCCAACCCAGCGTTGCCGCAGCCGGTGTTTCGTCAGCATCTAACTGCTTATCTATTTCTGGATTATTGGTTTTCCAATTCTGCGGTATCGGCGCTTCCGGTTGCTGATATTCCGGCGCCAATGAACAGCCCGCTAACGCAAGCACGGCCAACCCAACGAGTGAAACCCTGGTCATAAAAATATTGGACAACCTCATACTGAAACCTCTGCATCCGGAGCTTGCTCCGTTTCTTTATTCTTACGCAGTTTTAAACTGAAATGGGTAATCAAAACAAAAAATAGTGGTACCGCGAACACCGCCAGTAAGGTGCCACTGATCATGCCGCCAATAACGCCGGTACCGATAGCGTGCTGACTGCCGGAGCTGGCGCCACTCGCTATGGCTAATGGCACCACACCCAGAACAAACGCCAATGAAGTCATAATGATCGGACGCAAGCGCATGCGACACGCCTGCACCGCAGCACTCACCACCGGTTGCCCCTGATCCACCAGACTTTTGGCAAATTCCACAATCAGAATGGCGTTCTTGGCGGTCAGCCCGACGGTGGTTAACAAGCCCACCTGAAAGAACACATCATTGGACAAACCACGCATATACGTGAATAACAATGCACCGATCACCCCCATAGGCACCACCAACATGACGGAGAACGGAATGGACCAGCTTTCATAAAGTGCCGCCAGGCATAAAAACACCACCAAGAGCGAAAGCGCATATAAGGCAGGTGCCTGGGAACCGGATAAGCGTTCTTCATAAGACAAACCAGTCCAGGAGTGACCGATCCCCGGTGGCAATTGCTCCATAATCCGTTCTACGGCCTCCATCGCATCGCCAGAACTGTAACCCGCAGCCGGTGCACCTTGAATTTCGATCGCTTCCACGCCGTTATAGCGGGTTAATTTTGCCGGTCCGTAAACCCACTCACCACTGGCAAAGGCCGACATCGGCACCATTTGACCGGCGTCATTGCGAATGTACCATTTTGCTAAATCTTCCGGATTCATACGGGCATCGGCCTGTGCCTGCAGATACACTTTCTTCACCCGTCCCTGATCAATAAAATCGTTTACATAACGAGACGCCCAGGCGGTACTCACCATTTCGTTCACATCCGCCAGGTTCACTCCCATCGCCCGCACTTTCTCATCATCGATTAACAACTGGAATTGGGGTTGATCGGGCAAACCGTTTGAACGCGGCTTTTCGATCACCGGATCTTTCTCTGCTAATTCCAGAAACTGATCCCGCGCTTCCGTTAAGGCCAGATGGCCCAGTCCGGCACGATCCTGCAGATAAAAGTTAAACCCGGTGGCACGCCCCAACTCCATTACCGCGGGTGGCGCGAACGCAAACGCCATGGCATCACGGAATTGATCAAAGCGTTGCTGGGCGCGGTCCGCTAGCGCGGCGACCCCCAATTCTTCACTGGCACGCTCTTCCCAGGGCTTCAGCATAATAAACGCCATCCCGGCACTCTGGCCGCGACCTGAAAAATTAAAGCCCGTTACCGTAAATATCGACTGTACCGCGTCTTTTTCTTCGTCCAGCAAATACCGGCGCATATCATCCACCATGGCCTGGGTGCGGCCGGCAGTGGAACCGACTGGTGTTTGCACCTGGGCAAATAACACACCCTGATCTTCATCCGGTAAAAACGCGGTGGGTATGCGGGTAAACATCCACGCCATTAATCCCACTATCACCAGATACACCACCAGGTAAGGCACTTTATGCCGCAACATGGCGCTGACTCCGCCTTCGTAGCGGCTAACACCGCGCTCAAATGTGCGGTTAAACCAGCCGAAAAAGCCTCGTTTAGCGTGGTGTTCACCGGCTTTAATCGGCTTCAGAATGGTGGCGCACAAAGCGGGCGTAAAAATCAAAGCGACCAATACAGACAACGCCATCGCAGACACAATCGTGATCGCAAACTGCCGGTATATAACCCCGGTAGAACCACCGAAGAACGCCATCGGTACAAACACGGCCGATAACACCAACGCAATACCCACCAGAGCACCTTGAATCTGGACCATGGATTTACGGGTGGCTTGCAACGGCGACAAACCTTCTTCGGTCATCACCCGCTCCACGTTTTCCACTACCACAATGGCATCGTCCACCAGCAAGCCGATAGCCAGCACCATGGCAAACATGGTCAGTGTATTAATCGTAAAACCAAATGCCGCCAGCACGCCGAACGTGCCCAGCAACACGACCGGTACCGCCAGCGTGGGAATTAAAGTGGCCCGGAAATTTTGTAAAAACAAATACATGACCAGGAATACCAACACCACCGCCTCGATCAGGGTATGCACCACGCCTTCAATAGAAGCGGATATAACCGGGGTCGTATCGTAGGGATACACTACCTTTACACCAGGCGGAAAAAACGGCTCCAGATCGGCGATGGTATTGCGGACCGCCTGGGCGGTTTCCAACGCATTCGAACCAGTGGCCAGCTTAACCGCCAGACCCGAAGCAGGATTGCCATTAAACTGCGCATCGATCTGATAACTTTCACCCCCCAATTCCACTTTCGCCACATCGGAAAGGCGAACCTGAGCGCCGTTGGTATCCACCTTGAGCAAAATCTTACGGAATTCTTCGGGGCTCTGTAACCGGGTTTTACCGATGATAGTGGCATTCAATTGCTGATCACTCACGGCCGGCAATCCGCCCAGTTGACCGGAAGACACCTGCACGTTCTGAGCTTTGATCGCGTTGGCTACATCCGTTGGTGTTAATTGAAAACTGAGCAGCTTGGCCGGATCAAGCCAGATACGCATGGCATACTGGGAACCAAATACCTGAAAATCCCCGACGCCCTTAGTACGGGATATCGGGTCCTGAATATTCGCCACCAGATAATTGGCCAGATCGTTTTTGTTCATGCTGCCGTCGGTTGACACCAACGCCACCACCATCAAAAAGTTACGCACGGCTTTGGTAACACGAATACCCTGTTGTTGCACTTCCTGTGGCAGCAAGGGAGTTGCCAGCTGCAGTTTATTTTGCACCTGCACTTGAGCAATATCCGGATCGGTACCTTGCTCGAAAGTCACGGTAATCGACATACTGCCGTCGGAGTTACTTTCCGAGCTGATGTAACGCAGATTGTCGATGCCATTCATTTGTTGTTCAATGACCTGCACCACCGTGTCCTGAACGGTTTGCGGTGAGGCTCCGGGATAGCTCACGCTAATACCGACCGCAGGAGCCGCAATACTGGGATATTGATTAATGGGTAATTTGATAATGGCCAGAGTTCCCGCCAACATCACCGTAATGGCAATCACCCAGGCGAAGATCGGCCGGTCTATAAAAAATCTCGACATGGGGACTACTCCAGAGAGGTCTTAGTTAAGGTGACATTGGCAGCGGCCTGCACTTCCACCTGCATACCGGGTTTGATGTGCTGCAAGCCCTCGGTGATCAACTGGTCTCCCGCTTGCAACCCGCTATTGATTAACCAGCGATTGCCCACGGTCTGAACGGCGTCCAGATCGCGCTGTTCCACCTGGTTATCGGCATTTACGACGTACGCCACCGGATCGCCCCTGAAATTACGCGTGATACCCTGCTGCGGTGCCAAAATGGCATCATTGTCCACCCCTCCCACCAAACGGGCATGCACAAACAGCCCCGGCAGCAGGTTTTCATCGGGATTGGGGAAAATGGCGCGCAAGGTAACAGAAGCAGTACCTTCATCGACGTTCACTTCGTTGAACTTGAGCGCGCCGGTTAACGGGTACTCTGTGCCCTCTTCCAATGTCAGTTGCACCTTGGCAGAACCGTCACTGACTTTTTGCAGACGCCCCTGCTCGTGAGCCCGGCGCGACTTCAGCAGTTGCCGAACCGGCTGGGTTACATCCACATAGATCGGATCAAGCTGTTTGATCGTCGCCAGCTCGGCAGCCTGATTAACGCTGACCAGAGCCCCCTCACTGACCCGGGACCGGCCTATCCGACCGGAAATCGGTGCCCGAACCTTGGTGTATTCCAGGTCAATCTTAGCCATATCGTATTTGGCCTGCGCCTCCAACAGCGCGGCGTTGGCCTGTTCGTATTCGAGCTTACTAACGGCTTGATTTTCAACCAAATCTTTGTATCGTTTCTCTTTTGATTCCGCTAAAGCCAGGGTCGCTTTTGCACTCTTTAATGCCGCTTCATAGGTGGCAGAATCGATTTGATAGAGCGATTGGTTGGCCTCCACCAGACTGCCTTCCTCAAACAGACGCTCGAGAATGATGCCGCCCACCTGGGGGCGTACTTCAGCGGTACGGTAGGCCGAAGTCCGGCCAGGCAATTCCATTGTGTTTTCATAGACTTCAGCTTTTAACGTGACCACCCCGACTTTCACCGGAGGCATTTCTTTGGGGTTAGTTTCCTGACCGCAGCCAGTTAGCATCAGGGCTGAAAAAGCGAGTGCATAGAACCCGTAAAGACGACGACAAAACAAGACCATTAGGCCCTCCTACTGAACTCTTGGGATTTAGTTGACAAGGTCAATCATATATTTATATAGTTGACCAAATCAACTAGTATTTAAAATATTGAATTAGGTTTTTTTATACCAACTAATAATGACACCCCGGTAAATCACCACGACGACGGACACAGCAGATGAATCAACGAGCCTTATCACGGGCGATACGCACAACGTTCATGCAGTTAAAGCGTAATACGCAAAAGAAATACACGGCAACTAAACTGCCAATCCATCCGCGGGATGCCCACTTTATGGAACAACTGGAGCTAAACCCGGGTATGAGTCCGCAAGATCTGGCTCTGAAGAACGACATCGATAAGGCCTATATCACGCGCCGGGTTCGTGAACTGGAGCAACGGGGATTTATATCCCGAAGCCCGAATCCGGACGATCACCGTCGTGTACATTTGGCATTGACAGAAGCAGGCGCAGAGGTGATGACCCGGGGATTAACCCTGATGGAAGAATCGGAAGCGATGGTCTTTGCGAAACTAACAGAAGCCGAGCTACTGACGCTGTACGGGCTTTTGAAAAAATGCGTGTGTGATAAGAATTAATATAAGGTAATCAGACGCTAGGGCTAAAATACGCATCCCAGCGTTGATCCAGCCGGGAAACGGCCTCGTCGATGGATACCGCGCGAAAGCAGCCCTGATCATCGTAAACCAGGCCAAACCGAAGCAGCTTATGAAGTGCATCGTCAATTTCAAAATTGATGACGCAATCCCACTTGCTCAGCATCCAATCCTCTACTCTGGCATCAAGCTCGGCTTGTGTCAGGGCAGCTCCACTCGTTAACAAAATATAATAAGCGAGCAGCGCTTCCTTGCCTTCCTCTTCTTCCGCATCGTCTACTAACCGATGAAAGACGCCCGCATTATTATCCAGGTTTTTGAAATAGAGGTTTTTGGTCAGCATTTGCATGAAGCGCAATTTGCGATTCTTAAAACTATTAAATTGTTTCCAGAGATAACCCGCCAGCGCCCCGACACCGGCGAATAACACGGTCATCGACGCTTTATTTAACTCTACCGGTTCGGCACTCAGGCCAATCCAGAAACCGATTAACGAACCCAGCAATAACAGCGTCGCTCCCAATTTGGTCGTCAACACGATGCCGCCGCTAATGACGGCGGGTATACCGATTAACAACTTGTCTATGGTGCGCATCTGTACATGGGTGTTGGGGAATAACATTTCGATATCGGACCGGGGCACGTTTTGGAACAAACGCAACAGCATTGCATCAGGTTTGCCATCCGTCCAACCGCTTTTTTCCGGATCAAAATCGGCCTTGGTGCGAAGATACACCACTACCCGTTCGTAATTTAAAAAATCAATTGTTTTTGATCTTAATCCCAGCCACTGCTTCACCTGCTCACGCTTGGTGGATTGCCCCCGGCAAAACAGTAACACTTCCGAAAAATCGGAAAAGTCGACTTTTAACTGCACTTTGAATAATGAGTGCTGAGTCAACGCGTGGTTTAGATCACTCTCCGTAATCTGTTCGTAATTCGCTTTTTCTAATAATTGCTGCAACGTTTGGATAAAGCGATCCGGCGTGGCTTGCTGCAATCCCGGCACTGATCGGGTATCCGCATCGGGATCGAAAGGGGCATAGGCTTTCTTTAAAGCGCTGAGCTTCTCATGAAACTCAAAATGGAAAACGCTAACAAGAATGGTAAATAACTGACGAAACTGATCATGTTGTGCACCCAGTTTACTTTCCTGGATGCACATTTCAATCAGATCGTGCATTTTGTAGGGAATGAAACGATAACCGGAAACGGATACAGTGTCTTTCATGATTTGAATTAATGCCCTGTATTAAACCGGCAATTCCTTACAGCAATGACTTTAGATCTCGTCTATTTGAAAAAACCTTTGGCCACGTTCATAACGCTGTCACCCAGATTCCCTCCGCCAAACTGATCCACCAACTGGGGAATCATATCAGACAAACCGCTGGCCGCACTTTCTTTTCCTAGGCCCAGTTTGCTGGCGAATTCTCCGACATTGGCATCGCCCAGCACTTTCAGAATCTGATCCGCTGAAATATTGTCATTGCCACCGCTGCCCATCCAGGATTTCACCATATCCTGTAAACCGCCCTGCTGGGAAAACGTTGCGATCAAACCGGCAATGTCCAATTCGCCACCATTGGTAGGCAGAAGGCCTTGCAATGCAGAAATAATGCTACCGGTGTCCAGTCCGTTGGTCTGCGAACCCATCTTGTTTTGAAAAATTTCAGCCGCCGTGCTTAATAAGCTCATAAAAACATCCTCGATAGTAGTTGGAACCGATTTATAATTTCGCAACCTCAGCGTCAAATTCGCTGGCTGCTGCATCCGTGAATTTGAAATTACCCCGGATATACTGCAGGGTTTTCTTCTCGGTGTCCGTGACTTCGACGCCATCCTTTGCCGATGTAATCAACTGCGACACTTCGTCCTGAGAAATTCGACCATCCCCTCTACCCGATATAAGCTGCTTCGCAAGATCAATGAGTTCTTTCTCGTATTTCTCACCTTCAATAGTGATATAGGCCATTAGGCTTCCCCTTGAGTTCGGCACCAATGAGTGCCGGTATAAAAAGAGGTACAGATAATAATCATAGAGCCACCTAAATGGGAAGGGCAAATACACCTAACCCCTTAAGATGGACGTTATTCCGCGAAATATTACCGAAACACCGGATTAGTTTGGCTGCCGAATTGACCCCTGCCCTGATGTGAAGGATTTATGACAGTGTTCCAAACTGTTTAGGCTAAATCGGGTACAGAAGCGCGCTCGTTGGCAACGCTGCTTCTCGTGAAACGATTCCGGATGGTATACAAAATCCAATAGAACAATGGCACGAAGAATAGGGCCAATAGGGTGGCCGATATCACCCCGCCCAAGACGCTGATACCGATGGCATTCTGCCCGGCTGAGCCCGGACCGGAAGCGATTGCCAAGGGCAACACACCGGCACCGAAAGCCAGCGATGTCATGAGTATTGGGCGTACACGCTGACGCGCGCCCTCGATCACCGCGATAGCCGGTGTGCTTCCGGAACGCACAGCGGCCTGGGCAAACTCGACAATTAAAATCGCGTTTTTTGCTGATAGCCCGATGGTAGTCAGCACACCGACCTGAAAATAAATATCATTATGAATACCGCGCAGACTCACTGCCAATACGGCACCCAGGATGCCCAACGGAATAACCATCAGCACGGCCAGCGGTATAATCCAGCTTTCGTAGAGTGCAGCCAAACACAGAAAAACAAATAGGATAGACACCGCGTATAACATCGGCGCTTGCCCTCGGGACAACTTATCCTGATACGACAAACCACTCCATTCAAAACCCGTGTCGGGCATTGTGCCCGCAAGCCGCTCCATTTCTGCCATGGCGTCACCGGAACTGACCGCGGGAGCCGCGTCGCCGAATAACTGGATGGCCGGAAATCCGTTAAACCGGAATAGCTGGGGTGATTCTGCTTCCCACTGAATATCCGCAAATGATGAAAACGAGGTCATCGAATTTTCACCGCCACGAACAAACCAATAATCCAAATCCTCCGGTGCGGCACGAAACTCGGCATCCGCCTGCACAAATACTTTTTTGACCCGGCCATGATGCACAAAGTCGTTCACATACAACCCGCCCCATGCCGTGCTCAGTGTGCTATTCACATCTGACAGATTTAACCCCAGGGCCGACGCTTTCACCTGATCGATGTTGATCCGCATTTGTGGTTTTTTCTCCGTACCGTTGGGATGTGCAAACAGGACCGCATCACTTTGACCCGCCTGATCGGCTAGCCGCAAACTGGCTTCGACCAGCTTGTCATGCCCTAACACTCCGGTATCCTGCAACCAGAATTCAAATCCATTGGTGTTTCCCAAACCTTCGATGGGCGGCAGGATATTGCTGAATATATCGGCTTCCCGAATGCCGCCCAGTGCCGCTGTGGCCCGATTGGCTATGGCCGACGCGCTGTTCTCTTCTCCTTCCCGCAGCGACCAATCCTTTAACGCCACAAACGCCATACCGGCATTCTGCCCTGAACCATTGAAACTGAAACCGGACAAGGTGTAGATGGCATCCATATTGCCGGCCTCTTCTTCCATGAAATACTGTTCAATTTTTTCGACCACCTGGGCGGTTCTGGCGTAGGTGGCTCCGCTGGGCAACATGAATTGCACCATCACCGTTCCCTGATCATCTTGCGGAAAAAACGCGGTGGGCAGGCGCTGATATCCCCACAATACCGCCACCGCCAACACACCATAAATGACACCGAATCGCAGTGGACGCTTTAATATGTGATGCAGGATACTTTGATAACGCTGACCCCGAGGGCAGGTGGCAGCATCGCCAGCGGACGGACTATTGTGCCGCTGACCGGGCTTCAGCAATAACGCCGTTAGTGCCGGTGTCAGGCTCAGGGCAACCACCACAGACAGCCCCATTGCCGTCACCAGGGTGACAGAGAATTGCCGGTATATCACACCAACTGATCCGGGAAAAAAGGCCATCGGCAAGAAAACTGCGCCTAAAACCAACGCAATCCCGATCAATGCGCTACTGATTTCCTTCATCGACAACAGCGTCGCATCACGGGCATCCAGACCGTTCTGCACCATATTACGTTCCACATTTTCCACCACCACAATGGCGTCATCCACCAACAACCCGATCGCCAATACCATGCCGAACAAGGTTAAGGTGTTGATGGAATAACCGAGCGCCGCCAGCACCGCGAGGGTACCCAATAAAACAACGGGCACGGTGATAGCCGGAATCAGCGTCGCGCGCCAGTTTTTCAGAAAAAGAAACATCACCAGCACGACCAACACCACCGCCTCGAGCAGGGTCTGAATTACGGATTGGATGGACAGCTTTACAAAACGAGTGGAATCCTCCGGATATACAACCTTTATCCCGCTGGGAAACGACGCTCGCATTTGCTCAATTCGCTGCTTCACCGCGGCGGCAGTATCCAGCGCGTTCGCCCCCGGAGCCAACATCACCGCGAGCCCGGAAGCGGGCTTGCCGTTTAATCGCGAAGTACTGCTATAGCTCTCGTCCCCCAGCTCCACCCGAGCCACATCAGCCAGGCGAACAATGGCGCCGTCCTCTCGGCTTGTAATAACAATATCGCGGAATTGTTCCGGTGTTTTCAGACGTGACAACGCCGTCACTGTGACATTCAAACGTTGCTCATCAGCGGAGGGACGGGCACCCAACTCCCCCACCGGTACTTCGGTGTTCTGCGTTTCAATGGCGTCTATAACATCCGCCGGATTCAGTCCATAACTATTCAGTTTGTGCGGATTCAGCCAGATACGCATGGCGTAGGGTGAACCAAAATTATTAACCCTGCCGACGCCGTCTATGCGACTGATTGAATCCTGAATACTATTGGAAAGCCAATCGGAAATATCGGTATCACTGCGGCGTGCAGTATCGTCGTAAAATACTGCGATCATCAGAAAACTGCTTAACGTTTTTGAAACGGTTATACCGTTCAACTGAACAATCTGCGGTAACCGGTTGGCGACCTGGTTGACACTGTTCTGCACCTGAACCTGAGCTTTATCTATATCGGTTCCGTGTTGAAAGGTCAGCATGACTTCAGCCTGCCCGGAGGCACTGCTGGTGGAACTGAAATACATGAGGTCATCCAGGCCTTTTAATTCCTGTTCCAGAATCTGGGTGACACTGTTCTCCACTACTTGCGCAGACGCCCCTGGATAACTGGTGGAGATAATAACCGCAGGCGGAGCAATATCCGGGTATTGGGAAATCGGAAGCAGACGAATCGCCAACAATCCAGCGAGCATAATAACAATGGCCATTACCCAGGCAAATACCGGGCGATCCACAAAAAACGCTGACATCATGGCGGGTTTACTCCGTTATCGCAGTCAGATCCAGGGCTTTTTTGTTCACCGCCGGGTTCTGTTTCCAATCCACCGTCACGACCGCGGCCCCCGGATGAACCCGCTGCAACCCTTCCACAATTAACCTTTCTCCGGCAGCCAGCCCATTGCTTACGATCCATTGGCCGGATTCGCTGCCGATTAACTCCAGCACCCGTTCCTGTACTTTATTGTCGTCGTTCACCACCCACGCCACAGGTTCACCCTTCTCGTTGTGAATCACAGCCTGTTGCGGAATCAATATTACGTTTTCCTGCGAACCTTGCTGCACCTCTGCCCGCACGTACATACCCGGTAACAGCATGCGGTCCGGGTTAGGGAATTGGGCCCGCAGCGTCACAGCACCCGTCCGGGCATCTACATTCACTTCCGTAAATTGCATGTTGCCCGAATGTTCATAGCCTAACCCATCTTCCAGCGTCAGGGTGACCGTGGTTCCTGCCGGCTTTAAACCACCACTAGCCATACGACGCTTAAGATGGATTAACTGCTGACTCGATTGCACTATATCCACAAAAATCGGATCGAGTTGTTGAATTGTGGCTAACGGTGCTTCCTGGGCGATGGAGACAAGCGCGCCTTCGGTTACATTGGAGCGACCGATACGGCCGGAAATAGGTGCCGTTATCCGGGTACGTTGCAAATCAATCTGTGCGGATTTTAATAGCGCCTGACTGGACTGCAAACGCGCCAAACCCTGCCGGTATTCTGCTTGTGCTGTTTCAAAGTCCTGCTCGCTGATGCCCTTGGTATGAATCAGTTGTTGATAACGCTGCATATTACTTTTTAGGCTGACTAAACTGGCCTTTGCCAAGGCGACATCGGCCACGGCCTGTTCGACCCTGGCCTGATACTGGTCGGAGTCAATCTGGTATAATGCCTCACCTGCCTCAACTAACGTCCCTTCTTCGAATAGCCGCTTCTTTACTATCCCGGTTACCTGAGGGCGTACTTCTGACATTCGGTAAGCGGATGTGCGTCCGGACAATGTCTTTTTCGAAACATGCTTTTGTGCATCTACCACCACCACGGCCACTTCCGCCGCAACCGGTTCCTCGGCCTCACCGGCCACAGCCGGAACAATGCTCTCCGGATCACTCTCGTCCGATTCGCTACAACCCGTCAGTCCGATAACAGATACGGAGTAAAATACAATTAAAAATAACCTAAACATGAAAAATCCGTTTTGATTTCGAAATATTCGATTACGCGGACAGAGTCGCCCCGCCATCAACGACAATATCCTGAAGGGTGATATGACCAGCCAGATCAGAAGCCAAAAACAAAATGGTGTTAGCAATATCCTGCACATTGGCAATTTTTTGCAGCGGTATACCGAGTTTGAATTGTTCAGGCAGGCCTGCGATGGTGTTGTGTAAAGCGGCGTCGTCTTTCAGCATACCACGTAGCATGGGAGTATCCGTGGATCCCGGCGACACCAGATTGCAACGAATACCGTATTGCGCCAGCTCCAGCCCGACGCAATGACTCAGGCTCACCAGCGCTGCTTTGGAGGCGCAATAGGCGGCCATTTGCATGCGCGGCACGCGCGCAGCATTCGACGCCACATTCACAATCGCACCCCGCTTTTGCTGCACAAATAAAGGCGCCAGTTGTTTTAACAAACAAAACACACCACCAGCGTTAACGTTCATACAGGCATGCCAATCGTCCATGGTCAACGTTTGCAAAGAACCTAAACGCAATAGCCCGGCGGCGTTCACCAACGCATCCAGTGCCACACCATCAGTGGTCAATTGCGCCGTCAGTCGGGCACACACCGATTCAATCTGATGGGGATCGGACAGATCCATTTCCACGGTTAGGAAGGGGTATTCCGGGTTGCCAAAGGCACGGTCTATCCCGATCACGTGTGCGCCGGCTTTTTGAAACCGCAATGCGGTTTCAAAGCCGATGCCCTGACCTGCTCCGGTTACCCAAACGGTTTTACCTGAAAAATCCATTATTAACTTCGCATCTTTTCTATCGCTCGCCACCACCCGTTCAGGGTGGGTTCTTTCAGCAGGTCATCTACTTTGACTACCAAACCCATACGATCCCACTTTTCGATCATGGTCATGACCTGGACTGAATCCAAACCGTAATCCACCAGGTTTTCATCGGCATCAAAAAAGGCTTCGTCTTCATCAATGCATTCGAGTAACTGTGACCGCAACCAGTCAAAGGTTATTTGCGGTTTTACATTGTTTAGAAGATCAGCAGTTGCAATGACTTTGCCGCAACGGTTAGCCACATAATCCAGAGCCATTTGGTGATCCTGGGCGCTAAAATCCGCCACGGCGTCCGCCACCAGAAAGGGCTTAATATCTCGCATAAAAGCATCGCAGGCTGTCATCATGCAACCGATGTGCGCATAGATACCCACTATGATTAGTTGATCGCGACGCCACTCCGTCATCAGGTCCCGCATCGGTGATCGCTGGAACGCACTGTATCGCCATTTAACCAGCACCGTATCATCTACTCGTGGTTGCAATGCGGAAATAATGTCTTTAGCGGTCGGCTCAGTTGACTGCAACCCCGGCCCCCACATATCGGTCAAAAGCGCGCGGTCCTCCGCGCTCTGATCTTCCGGTTGGGCTGTATAAACGACCGGTATTGCCCATTGATCCGCCCAGTCTCGGATTGCAACGATGTTGTCTTGCAGCGTGGATATCAGGGAATTACTCTGACCATAGTAATTAACAAAATAGTTTTGCATGTCGTGGATCAACAAAACGGCTTTAGCAGGATCGCATTGCCAGTCTACCCGATTGACCGGCAATGCCGAGGGTTCTGGTAACGAATAGGAAGTGATAGCAGGAATAGTCATGACAATACCTTAATTGGAGAATCAACCATAAGACGAAGAGTGCGCTTGTCGATTTTGCCTACCGCGGTGAGTGGCAATTTATCCAGAAACCGGAAACGATCTGGTAATTTGTATTCGGCAATGCCTTTTTCACGCAGGAATTTACGCAACGTCACGGCTCGAACATCACCATGCACAACCACACAAGCACAGCTTTTTTCACCCATTATTTCATCGGGTATTGCTATCAGCGCAGCCTGGCTAACAAATTCGTTCTGGACCAGCAACGCTTCTATCTCCTCCGCTGCAATTTTTTCACCACCGCGGTTTATCTGATCTTTGACCCGCCCGACTACACGGATATAGCCATCGTCATCCAGCTGCACCAAGTCGCCGGTGAAATAGAACCCGTTTTCATCGAACGCATTACGATTATGATGGGGAGCCCGATAATAGCCCCGCACGGTGTATGGACCACGCGTGATCAACATGCCGGTTGAGCCGGGGGCAACATCCTGACCCTGTGAATCAACCACCCGGACTTCGTCGTGTTCGCACATGGGCTTGCCCTGGGTGCCAAGCACTTTTTCAGCGCCGTCATCAAGGCGGGTGTAGTTCACCAGGCCTTCTGCCATACCAAATACCTGTTGCAATTCACATCCGAGTTCGGCCCGCACCCTGCGTGCAATACTGTGCGGAAAGCTGGCACCGCCAACCTGTAGCAACCGCAAAGAGCTTAGCTGGCTACGGCGATGCTCTGCTGCCTGCAGCCAAATAGAAACAGCCGCAGGCACCAATGCCGTCATCGTAATTTGATGTTGTTCTATTAACGAAAAACAGATTGGCGCCTCCGGGCCGGGTGCCAACACAACCGTGCCTCCGCAATAGAACACACCCAACGCGCCGGGTGAGCTAAGCGGAAAATTATGTGCTGCTGGTAAGGCACATAAGAAACGGGTTTGCGCCGAAAGCCGGCAGAGTTCGGCACTGCGACGAACACTGTAGTAATAGTCGTTGTGCGTGCGCGGAATTAATTTGGGTGTACCCGTACTACCACCGGATAACTGAAAAAAGGCCACCTGGTCAGCGTAGGTGTGCGCCTCTTCAGACAGGCATTGTTCCTGTAGCATGGCATCCAGGTTTTCCGCAAAGTCCGATTGCCCACACATCACCACCGTATCAAGCTGATGGTTTTCAGATTGAAGTTCAGAGAAAAAACGCGCATCACTAAAAAGGCAGTGAGCGGAATCGCCGATTAGCAACTTCGGTTTGAGCTGTTTCGCATAGGCCCTCAACTCAAGGCGCTGGTGACTGTACAACGCGTTAACCGCCGTTATCCCGATTTTCAATAGCGCAAAAAAAACGATATAGAACTCGGCAATATTGGGCAACTGCACCAAGGCGGTATCGCCGGGCTGTAATCCACGCTGCTTCAGAGCCTGTGCTAACTGACCGGACAAAACATCAAGCTGACGGTAGGTAAATTTCCGCTCAAGACAAATCAGCGCAACCGCATCCGGCCTTGCTGCAACCTGCTGCGTCAGGATGTCGGTGAGCGGCACATCAGCCCAGTATCCCAAAGCGCGATACCGGTCGGCCAATTCCTTTGGCCAGGGAGTATGACTCAGATCCATTACGCTTCTGCCTCCTGTGTAATATCCAAAGCCCGCAACATGGTTTGCAGTTTGGCCTGGGTTTCGCGCCACTCGGATTCCGGGCAGGATTCTTCCACAATTCCGGCTCCGGCAAACAACGAAATCGTGCTGTCTTTCACCGTTCCGCAACGGATGGTGACTACCCACTCACCATTGCCCTGATCATCACACCAGCCCACCATTCCGGTGAACAATCCCCTTTCAAACGGTTCAACCAGATTAATTAACTTACGCGCTAGCGAGGTGGGATAACCACATACTGCCGGTGTCGGATGGACGCTGCAGGCAAGCTGCAACGCAGTGGTCTCTGCCGACGCCAACTGCCCTTGAATGAAGGTGGACAAATGCCACATCGCAGGCGTACTGAGCAACGACGGCCGTACCGGCACATCAAGTTCCAGACAATACGGCAATAGCGCCCGTTGAATTTCGTCGATCACTAACCGGTGCTCATGAGCATCCTTACCAGAGCACATCAATAACTCACTGGCTAAGCGATCATCCAGCGGGTCCGCTTGTCGCTTCGCTGAGCCTGCCAGCGGATTTGAAAATAGCTGTTCACCGGCTTTGCGGATTAACAACTCCGGGCTCGCACCAATTAATTCAGAACCGTCATTCAAGGGCAGACGAAAATTAAAACCCGCCGGGTTTTGCGCCACCAGTAAATCAAAAATACGTTCGACATCCACCTGACTGGTCAATTCAAGCTCCAGCACCCGGGACAACACGGCTTTGCGAATATCACTCAATTGAAAATTGGCAATGGCCTGTTTAACACCTTGCTTAAAGCGGCCTTCTTCCGGAATACTGCGCTGACTTTTTATCTGTAACCGTGGATGTATCGCATCATCCGTGGCCGCCGCTGCTGAACGCTCGAAGTATTCGTACTGCCTGGGCACGAACAAACAGGAGGGCAGCGTTACGTCGAAAGGAATGGCGCCGATGATAACCGGCTTTTCGATTCCGGATTGTTTGGCACGCTGCAGGGTGTTATTTACCGAGGTCTGAAATACACCACCCGATAAATGCCCGTCTACTGCGGGGGTTGTGATTTTGTCGAAAATGCCGCTGGCCCTGATACTCTGATGGGTCGACATAAATATAAAATCAGACGGCCGCCGGGGGTCAACCGAAGGACTTGCTTGATAGGGGTCGCATAACACGTTGTTTCCGGCGTTCATTCGAGCACCTCCCTTTGCAAATCTAAATGATAACGATTATTATTTGCTGGAAAGATAGAACTTAATATAACAAGAGTCAAATGAATTTAGGATGAAACCCAAAATACTTTTTAACTTGATCAGGATGCACTCAACCCCATGAAATTCACTGCCAATCCTTTCGTACGTTTAATCGGTTGTTTGCTGTTAATCACTACTTTATCGGCCTGTGATAACACAACGGAACAAGCGTACACGCCTGATTCAGACGCAAATAAAGCGACAATAAACAGCACCGGACCCCAAGGTGATCACTACGACACAGGCTGGCCCAGAACCATAGGCAGCGCCGATGAAAAAATCACACTGGCTGCGCAACCCAAGCGCATTGTGTCCACCAGCGTTAGCGTGACCGGAGTCCTATTGGCAATCAACGCACCCGTGATCGCTTCCGGCGCCAGCCAACCCAATACGACCGTGACAAACAAAGACGGTTTTTTTACCCAATGGTCTGACATCGCGAACCAGCGCAACGTACAGCCGCTGTATCATGGCGAAGCCGATGCGGAAATCATTGCATCGGTAGCGCCGGACTTGATCATTGTGACAGCTACCGGTGGTGATTCGGCTCTGAAAATTGTGCCCCAACTAAAGCAAATCGCCCCCACCCTGGTGGTAAATTACGATGATAAAAGCTGGCAGCAAGTCGCCGAAATACTGGGCGCGGCGACCGGGCATGAAAAGAACGCCCGGCATGCGATTCAACAATTCTCGGATCAGGTGCAGCAAGTTAAACAATCCATCACGCTGCCCCCGCAACCGGTGACCGCGATCACCTATTACGAAGACGGTTCCGGCGCCAATGTTTGGACTGGACAATCCGCGCAAGGCAAATTACTCACACAACTGGGATTTGAACTGGCCATTATTCCGGAAACGGTGAAAGGAGAATTGAGCCAGGGCATCCGCAAAGACATCGTCCAGGTTTCAGGTGAAAAGTTTGCGGATGCACTACAAGGACAAAGCTTGATGCTATTTTCCGCTGATCAGCGCAGCGTTGAGCAAATCAAAACCAACCCCTTTTTAAATCATCTGCCTCCGGTGCAGCAAAACCAACTTTACGCACTGGGGCTGGACACGTTCCGCCTGGATTATTACAGCGCCAGCCATTTGTTAACGCGCCTGGAAAAACAATTCAGCCAACTTCAATAAATCCATTGCCTAACTCACAGCCTCCGCCACGGGGCTGCTCTCCGTTGCCGGGCCTGACTCTGAATCGGAATGCTGACCCGGTTGAAACGGCTCCTGTTGCAATCGCCGAAGCGAACCAAAGCCAATACTGAACAGCACCCCCAAGGCAGCAGCCCCCACTCCGAAAGAAAAGACCGCCACTAAAGGCGTTAACAAACGCGCCAGCACACCAATACCCATGGCGCCCGCCGCATCACCTGTCACGTCTTGAGCATTCCACAAGCTATTCACGCGGCCCAGCAAGCGATCCGGTGTATGCCCCTGAACCAGTGTGAATTGCAGCAACGAGGCAATCGAACCGAAATAACCGATCACCACCAGCGCGGCCAAACCAGCGTATAAATGATGAATCATACCCAGTGAGGCAACCGCCAAAGCTGACACAATCACACTCCCCATCATCATTAAACCCGGACGCCGCAATCCGCCGACCCAGCCGCTGGTAAACGCTCCGACCATGGCCCCCAAAGGCACGGCCGAAAACATTAATCCCACTTCAAACGCACCGCCACCGTAGCCCTCTTCCGCCAGGGACGGGAACAGTACACGGATGGCAGCCAGTAGCGCTTGCAAAGTTCCGATCACAATGACCGCGCCCACCACTTTATTCTGAAACAAAAATTGAAAGCCTTCCGCCAGGGAACGCAGCGGATGATCCGGTTCACCCCCCTGAGGATTCAGTTGCGGCAATCGCACCAGCGGTATCAAGGTTGCGACCGTGCCGATGCCGGCCAACAGGTAATTCCAACTCACGCCCTGCGCAGCGATGATAACGCCGCCTATAGCCGGTGCCACCACCGCACCAAAGCGCACGGTCAACATGCTGAGCGCGCCCGCTGCAGGTAAATTTTCACGGCCAACAATAGTGGGGATCGCTGCCATCAACGCAGTGATCCCCATGGCGCCAAAGAAACCGTCCCATACAGAAACGATATACAGCGCCAACACCGATGGCTCGGAAATAAAACTATTCAGGGCCAGCACCAAAAACCCGGCACCACATAAAAAGCGGGCCAATAAAATCAATTTACGACGATCAAAGCGATCCGCCAGCACCCCCCCGCACATCAAACCGACAAACATGCCGACCCCGTCCATTGCCATGGCGATACCCACTTGCACGGTGGAGCCGGTGAGCTCGTGAATCTGGACCGGAACGGCCACCAATAATATACCCAACGCGAAAACGGACATCATTCGCGCAACAAAAATGGCACGAAAATGCCGGTTGGTTTTTAACAGGCCGAAATCGACCACGATAGAAGGCTTACCCATAACAAGAACCACACAATTGAGCCGGAAAAATTATGCTACTATACAAACATATTTCTAAATCACAATCATTATCATTCTCATAAAATGCTTCTGTCAGAACGTTTTTTCATACATGGCCGATCCGCAAGGGTCCGTAAGTT
>Ga0207904_1000104_pt1 | contig 58236 bp, 59 predicted proteins | sample MalvirmetaMSP118_FD_184232 | JGI IMG/M metagenome (GOLD analysis project Ga0207904, IMG submission 184232) | Marine viral communities from the Deep Pacific Ocean - MSP-118 (SPAdes) | ecosystem: Environmental > Aquatic > Marine > Oceanic | place: Pacific Ocean | collected 2011-05-30 | reverse complement strand
CTGCGGTAAGGCCCGAATACGGCCACCCGACGCAAGCTCCTGGAAAACCACCCGCGCGGAGCGTCTGTCTTCGTCGAAACGGTATTTCTTGTTCTCATCCGGGCGAAGGCCCGGCGCTCCGCCTGCCCTCCAACCCGCCGCAAACACGGACGGGGGCACAGGCGTGCCGCAACGACAAGGGGCCGAAGCGTCTCCGCTCCGGCCCCCGTTCGGTTTTCAAGACGTGTCGGCAGTTACGCGCCGGCGGTGCCGCCCATGCCGGTCACAACGGCATTGAACTTGGTCTTGATGGTCGTGCCGAGCGCGGTCACGGCCGAGATGATGACGACGGCGATCAGGGCGGCAATCAGGCCGTACTCGATGGCCGTGGCGCCGGATTCGTCTTGAGCGAAACGCGAGATGAACTTGGTCATGTGATAGTCCTTTTCCTTGAGCGAGCTAACGATTGCACCATCAGGGTCGTCGGTTTTGCCCGCTTGACCCCCTACACGCTCATCATGCACGGCACCGCTTAAGGACAAGTAAAGTGAACAGCTTTGCTTGGATTATTCATGGTTACCGGGATATTTACTCTAACATGGCTGTTTTTGCAGGCTTTCAGCCTTTCTTGAGGATTCAGTGGTCCCTTGGGCCTCGCGCGCGCCTGACGCGGGCGCGCTGATGATATTGGAAGGCAGACCGCCCCATGGCTCGCTACATGCCCCGCTCCCTGATGTTCGCCGCCGCCGCCCTCGCGGCCTCGGCCATTGCCGCACCGGCCCTGGCCCAGGACCCGCTGCGGGTCGACATCGACCAGACCGCCCGCATCCAGCTGCGCGCCCCCGCCGGCTCCGTAATCGTTGGCAATCCGCAAATCGCCGACGTGACCGTCGTCGATGCCAACACCCTGTTCGTCACCGGCAAGGGTTATGGCGTGACCCAGATCGTCGCCGTCGACAGCATCGGTCGCACCGTCTTCCAGAGCCAGATCGTGGTCAGCGCCGGAGACTCCGGTCAGGTCCGGGTCTGGCGCGGCGGTCAGGTGACCGAAATGGCGTGCGGTACCACCTGCTCGCCCAGCCTGCGTTCGGACGGCACGCCGTAATATGCTCCGGGCGGCCCGATCGCGAACGGCCCTTGACCGCTTTCTCGCGGCGCGTCGGGGCTCGACCGCGGTCGAGTTCGCCATGGTCGCCATGCCCTTCTTCTTCATGATGTTCGCCGTTCTGGAACTGGCGTTCGTCTTCGTGCTCGATTCCGTCCTCGAGAATGCCGTCATTGAGACCGGCCGTCTGGTGCGCACCGGCCAGGCCGAAAGTCAGGGCTTCAATGCCACCCAGTTCAAAACCTCCATGTGCGGCCGGATGAGCATCTTCTCCAGCGACTGCATGGCCAAGGTTACGGTCGATGTGCGCGAAATCCCCCAGTTCACCAATCCCAATCCGCCCGATCCGACCGCCGGTAGCAGCTTCAGCGAGGCCGGCCTCGGCTATGACGGCGGCGACCCGGGCAGTCTGATGCTGGTCCGCGCATGGTACCGGCACACCCTGTTCACCCCCTTCCTGGAACAGGGGCTGGCGCGAATGGGTGACGGCAAGGCGATCCTGACGGCCACCACCGCCTTCCGCAACGAGCCCTGGCGATGAGCGGACGCGGCATCCCCAGGCGCCCCTGGCAACGACTGGGATCCGACCGACGCGGCGTGTCCGCGGTCGAATTCGCCATGCTGGCCCCGGTGATGATCTTCTTCTACTTCGGCCTGGCCGAATTCTGTCAGGGCTATATGGCCCAGAAACGCGCCAGCCATTCCGCCGCCATGGTCGCCGACCTGATCGCCCAGCGCGAGCGGATCACGCCCGGCGAGATCGACGACATCTTTGAAGTCGGTGAGCTGATCATGGCGCCCTTCACCGCCACCGGCATGAGCCTCAGGGTGTCCAGCGCCCGACGGATTGATGACAGCACGGTGCGCATCGACTGGAGCCGGGGCAGCGGCATGACCGCCCGGACCACCGGCAGCACCATCACCGTGCCCGCTGGCCTGATCGCGATCGGCGAGAGCATCGTGGTGTCCGAGTCGCTCTACGACTACGACTCCCCGGTCGACTATATGATGCCGGGGATCACCACCTTTTCGCACACCTTCTATCTGCGGCCGCGCACGGTCGAGCGCGTGGCGCTGGTGCCCTAGGATTCCATCAGGGCCCGTCTGATCGCCGAGATCTTGGACAGGACCTCGGCGGATTCCGCCGCCGGATCGCTGTCGGCGACGATGCCCGCCCCTGCCTGCGTCCGCCAGTGCCAGCGCTCTTCCCGCTGCTCGAAGGCGAGGGTGCGAATGAGGACCGAGGCGGTCATCCGCCCCTCCCCCTCCCGCAGCAGCAGGCTACCGCACCACGGCCCGCGCGGCGGCTCATGCCCGGCGATGACCTTCATGGCCTGATGCTTGGGCGCCCCTGTGATGGACCCCGGCGGAAAGGTCGCGGCCATCACCTGTCCCACGCCCTGCCCCGGTCTCAGCCGGCCGCTGATGGTCGAGACCAGATGATGCACATTGGCATAGGACTCCGGGTGAAACAGGCGCTCGACCCGGACCGAAGAGGGCACACAGACCCGCGACAGGTCGTTCCGCATCAGGTCGACGATCATCAGATTCTCGGCCCGGTCCTTGGCCGACGCCAGCAGGGCCTCTACCTCGGCCTGGTCTGCGACCGGGTCGGCGCGGCGCGGGCGGGTGCCCTTGATCGGTCGCGTCTCGATCCGTCCGCCCGATTCCAGCGTCAGGAACAGCTCCGGCGAGTTGGACACCAGCGCCCGCTCCCCCCGCCGCCAGAAGGCCGCATAGGGTGCCGGACTGTCGCGGACCAGACGCAGGAAGACGTCCAGCGGATCCGCTTCCCACGTCAACTTTCCGCTCCATGCCCGGGCGATATTGGCCTGAAACAGCTCGCCCGCCGCGATGCGCGCCACAACATCGGCCACCGCGGTGCGATAAGCCGTCTCATCGGCCTCGGCGTTAAAGGTCGCGGACAGAGGGCCCTCAATGGCGCCCCGCGCGCTCGCCGCCTGCGACCAGTCCTCGGCCAGATCGAGCGCCCGCTCAGCCTCAACGGCATCCTCACCTCGCCCGACCGCCGTCAGGGTCCGGGTCGCGGTCTCGAACACCAGCCAGGCCGGATAGCGGGCCGCCATCAGGTCGGGCCAGACCTTCGGCCTCAGCCCCGTCGCGGGCCGGGCCCCGCCATCATAGGCCAACAGCTGCACCGCCCCTTCGGCCCAAGCGGGATCATCCAGCAGGGCCGTGACCTGCGCCGCATCCCCGTCGATCTGACGGATGGCATCCGGATCAGCGGCAATCAGCACCCGTCCAGCCGTTCCGCTGAACAGGCCCAGCGCACCGTCCCGCGCACCGATGGCCTGCAGAATCTCCAACGGATCGCGCCACGGCAGGGCGCGTTCCCGCCGCGCCGCGTAAGGCCGGATCATGCCGACAGCCGCTCCACAATCCGGTCGCGCCGGTCGGTATCGATGCCCAAGGCCTCGGCCAGATACTCGTCGACCGAGCCATGGGCCGTCGTCATCTCAGAGATGGCCGCATCCAGAAACTCGGGCGCCACCCCCAGAAAGGCCACGACCGCCGCATGCGACGCCGTGCGCCCCGTCATGGTCTTCAGCCGCTCAGCGATGAACCCGGCCTGTCCTTCCAGATCGACCGCCGTATTGGTCAGCAGATAGTCGTCCATCAGGTCGTCATGACCGACACCCAGCAAATGGTGGGTCAGGGCCGCCAGCAGCCCCGTCCGGTCCTTGCCAGCCGCGCAGTGGATCAGCACCGGCCGGTCGCTTTCGGCCAGCGCTTCGAAATAGCGGCGGAACAGGTCGATGTGCGACGCCTCGAACGGCAGGCGGCGATAGGTGTCGGTCATGAAGGCCCGGCCCGACTCCTCGGTCAGATCGGCGGTCTTGAGGAAGGTCATATGGGGCGCTTCGCCCCCGTCGTCGTGGGCGCTCTCGATCAGGTGGGCTGCAAAGCCTGCGGGCCTGCGGCTGGGCTGGCCCCGCCGCTCGCTGGGTCGCCTGAGGTCGACCACCACCCCCAGGTCGAGGGCCTGAAGCGCCACCAGATCCGCCTCGGTCGCCCGGGCCTGATGGGCGCTGCGGAACAGCCGCCCGGGCCGCACATGCCGACCCGCGACCCCGGCGTAGTCACCGAAGTCGCGGAAGTTGTCGATCGCCTCAAAACGCCTCAGTCGCTCGCTCATGCCCTCTCATAGCGCAGTCGGCAGGGCATGCCACCGTGACCGTTCGTCTGCCGGGCTACCTGGGCGGGATCAGCGCCGACAGCGTGTCCAGATAGGCCATGAAGGCGGTCCGGCCGGCGTCGGTCAACTGCGCTTCAGTAAGGGGTTTGCGGCCCTGGAACCGCTTGGTGATCTCGACGAAGCCTGCCTCTTCCAGCTTGCGCAGATGCACCGACAGATTGCCGTCCGTGGTCTTCAGCCGGGCCTTGAGATCGCTGAAATCCGCCATGCCCGCGCTGGACAGATAGGCCATGATGCCCAGCCGCACCCGACCATGGATGACGTCGTCGATCTCATTGATGTCAAACGATGGCTCCATCAGATCACCTCGGCCGGTTCCTGACGCACCAGGATCAGGCCGGGGATCATGGCCAGCAACACCAGTCCGGCGGCATAGCCCAGCCACAGCACCGGCGTACCGATGAGCGAGGCGATGGCTGGCGCGCCGACCCAGCCACCGATAGCCAGCCACCACTGCCACTTCTGTCCGGACATGGTCGCCGACACTGCCCAGCCCGCACCGTAGAGGGCGAAGATCAGCGACGGAAACAGAAAGACCGGCACCTCGCTCTGCAGCTTGTAGGACAGGATCGCCATCGACAGCGCCATCGTGAAGATGCCGAGGCCGACCCCCATCCATCCGGCGCCGACGGCCCGGTTGACCGCCGAACGCGCTCCGGGTTTGCTGCGGATCTTCGATTTGAGACCAATCAGACCGATGAAGAACAGCACGAGGGCGCCGAGCCAGACGTAGTTGTAGACGACCGGTTCGGCGGCAATCAGACCGCTGTCGATTCCGTAATGGATCAGGGAGGCGATCCCGAAGACCGTGCCGGCAACGATCAGAACGCCCCCGCCAAGGACAGGGGTGTTGCGCCCTTCCTCGGCCAGGGCGCGGATGTAGGCGATGTCGTCTTGCGGGGACGTGGTGTCGTGATGGGGCATTGGCCCTTCCCTCCAGTCAGCGGGGGCACTGCGCCCCGTGTGTGACCCTTGATTGCCTCATATACTTTGTGTTGTAAAGTGCTTTCTTGTGGCCTTGCCAAGCCATGGCGTTACGGCTGGGCCATGCGCATGAATTTCCACCGACTGGCCTATGAGGCCCTTGAGGTCTGCAACGCCCTGACGCTGGAGACCTTCCGGACATTTCTGGCGCAGGCTGGTCCGAAGCCGGGCGGCCGGGCGCTGGAGATCGGGGCGGGCAATGCGGCGCTTGCCATCAGTCTGGCCCGCGACTTTGCCATGGTGGTCGACGCGGTCGAGGTCGATATGGCGGTGGCGGCGCTGGCCCAGTCGCGCATCAATGCGGCGGGGGTCGCCGACCGGGTGACGCTCAGCCGGATGCGGTCGCTGACCCTGCTGGAGGATCTGCCGCCCCAGGATCTCATCCTGTGCGTTGGCGCCACCGATCCTGTGGGCGAGGAGCACCGCGATCCTGACGCCGCCTTCCGCACGCTGGCAGGCCATCTGGCGCCCGGAGGCCTGCTGGTCTGGGGCGACCTGTACTGGACCGAGAGCCCGCCCGAGCCGCTGGCCCGGGTCATGGCCCTGACCAATGCCTGCACGCCGCTGGCCGACTGGACCACGGCAGCCGGGGCCGCCGGGCTGGAGGTGCTGGACATCCACGTGGCCGACGATGCGACCTGGGACGCCTATGTCGCCACCATGGACCGGGCGGCGCGCGACTGGATCGCCGCCCATCCCGGCCGGATCGAGCGCCCCCACATCGAGGCGACGGCCGACCGGGTCCGGTCCTTCCTGACCTTTGCCCGACCCTATACCGGCTTCGCCCTGCAGCTGATGCGCAAACCCGCGCCCTAGCGGAACGGCGGCTCGTCGAAGGCGCGCAGCTTGCGGGAGTGAAGGCGCTCGCCCTCTTCGCGGAGCAGGTCGACGGTCTGGATGCCGATCTGCAGGTGCTCCGAGATCGAGCCTTCGTAGAAGCGGTTGGCCTGTCCCGGCAGCTTGATCTCGCCGTGCAGCGGCTTGTCCGAGACGCACAGCAGGGTCCCGTAGGGCACCCGGAAGCGATAGCCCTGGGCCGCGATGGTCGCCGATTCCATGTCGATGGCGACCGCCCGGCTCTGGTTGAAGCGCAGGGCCGAGCGGGTGTAGCGCAGCTCCCAGTTCCGGTCGTCGGTGGTCACCACGGTCCCGGTCCGAAGGCGCAGCTTGACCTGATCGCCGGGCATTCCGCTGACGGACTTGGTGGCGTCATAGAGGGCGCGCTGGACCTCGGCGATCGAGGGGATGGGGATGTCCGGCGGCAGCACCGCATCCAGCACATGGTCATCGCGGAGATAGGCGTGGGCCAGCACATAGTCGCCAATCGACTGGCTGGCACGCAGGCCGCCACAGTGACCGATCATCAGCCAAACGTGGGGTCGGGTCACGGCCAGATGGTCGGTGATGGTCTTGGCGTTCGAGGGGCCCACGCCGATGTTGACCAGGGTGATGCCTTTCGCGCCCGGCGCCGTCAGGTGATAGGCGGGCATCTGGTGTTTCTTCCAGGCCGTGTCGCTGATTGCGGCCTCGGGGTCTTCGGTGTCGCGCGTGATCAGCACCCCGCCGGCGCAGGACAGGGTTTCATAGGGGCTGCCGGGGCGTTTCAGCTCACCGATGGCCCAGCTGACGAATTCGTCGACATAGCGATTGTAGTTGGTGAACAGCACATAGGACTGGACGTCATCGACCGGCGTGCCGGTGTAGTGCTTGAGCCGGGCCAGCGAGAAGTCGGTCCGAAGGCCGTCGAAATGCGACAGCGGAAAGTCGCCTGAGGTGTCGAACAGGCCGTCCGGAATCTCATCGCCGATATGGGCCAGCTCGGTCGTCGGGAACCAGCGGGCCAACGCCGCCGTCATTGACCGGTCCAGCGCCACCTCGGCCCCGTCCAGCACATAGGGGAAGGGGATTTCCTGACGCGACAGGCCGACCTCGAAGGTCGCGTCATATTCGTCGGCCAGCAGGGTCAGCTGTTCCTTCAGATAGCTGCGGAACAGGTCGGGGCGGGTGACGGTGGTGGCATAGGTGCCCTGCTTCGACAGCCGGGCATAGGCGCGGGGCTGAAGGTCCTGGGGCCGGTCACCGTGCCAGCGGATGCGCAGTTCGGGATAGGCGAACAAGCCATCGGCACGGGCGGCGGCATCGGGCCGGGCGCCGTGGTCGACGAAGTCCCGCACCGCCTGGCGCAGGGTGTCGACGGATTTGACGTAAAGGGATTCAAGGCGGTCGATTACCGCGTCGGGGGTCATTTGCTCTGTCATGGCCTCCTCTAGCGGAACAGTATGACCTTGGCGAGACGGGGCCGCTAATCCGTGCCGCGGACCCGTTCGATCAGGGCCAGAGACACCGCGTCGCCGGCATAGTGGGCGACCAGCGCCGCCTCGTCAGCCTCGAGGCTGTCGCATTTCAACTCGGCGACGGCCGCCTCGATCTGGGCGCCGCGCTCGGCGTCATAGGCGTCCTCGCCGCTCCAGTGGTCGCAACCCAGCCGGCGACCGGCCCAGCCCAGGATGTCGGCCGGAATGGTCGTGGCGGCGGTAATGAGCGGATCATTGACCTGCAGGTGCTCGACCACCAGCCGGTCCCCCTCGATCGCCAGCGACACCCAGGCGTCGCCGCCGGTCGGGCAGCAGTTGGCGTCATTGTCCTGCCACAGGCTGGTCTCGGCCATCAGGGCGGGCCAGCGATAGCCGACACCCTTCCACACCGCGAGGCCGGGCGGCAGCTGGTCGGCCAGGTCGGCTTTCCACGAGGTCACGTCGATCTGGGTGAAGGGGTGCTCGGCGTCGAGAACCCAGCGGAACAGGACGTCGGCATTCATGCGCCCGGTGCCGTCATGATAGCCGGGGATGGCGACATAGAGGTCGTCATACCCCTCGATCAGGACCGGCGGCTCGTGGACGATCGCGGTCTGCACCCAGCTGCGGGCCTCGAGACGCCCGTCCGCCATCGGCGTGTAGAGGACGACGGCCGCCAGAGGCATATCCCATTGGCCGCCGGTCCGGAGCTGTTGCCAATAGAGGCTGCGGGCAGGCGTTCCTGTCTCCGAGTCAGCCGGCAGCAAGACCACACCGGCGGCCTCGACCCGGCAGGCGTCAGGCCCGAGCGGCGGGCAGGCGGTGGCCAGGGAGTCGAAGTCGGTGATGTGGCCCGCTAACTGGCGATCCCGGGCGGTGGCGCGCTCCAGCTCGGCGATCCGTTCCGCCTCCATGGCCGGGCGTTCGGCGGGGTCCGTCTCCTGCCACCACAGGCGCCACTCGCGGGCCGCATCGCGGGCGTCGACCGGCAGAGGCGTTGCGGCCAGATAGTCCGCCTCGGCCCGGTCGACGGCGGTCTGGGCGTAGACCGGGGCGGCGGTGACCAGCGTCAGGGCCAGGGCAACAGCAAGACGGCGCAGCATCACGGATCCTCCTTCAAGCGTGGCCGCACTGTGCGCGCTCAGGCCGGGCGATCCAAGGTCCGGTGGAAAAAGTCAGAGACCTCGGCCAGCACGGGGGCCTTCTTGCGGAACAGGGGCGAGAAGGTCGCGACCAGATCGGCATGGTTCAGCCCCTCATAGAAGCGGGCGGTGCAGGTGCCGCCAACCGCGTCCATCCGCTCGCACAGCAGGCGGGTGTCCTCGGCATGGACCACCTCGTCAGCGGTGCCGTGGCCCAGCCACAGGGGCGGGGCATCCGCCCGCGCGAAGGTGATCGGCTGGGTCAGGGTGGGGTCGGGCGCGCGACCAAAGGCATTGACCGAGGCCTTCACGTCGAACGGCAGGAATTCGTAGGGGCCCGCCAGCCCGGCCGCCGCCTTGATCAGTCGGGGCCGGTCGACGGCGGCCATATAGCGTCGGTCCAGGGCGATCATCAGGGCCAGATGCGCACCCGCCGAATGGCCGATGACGCCCAGCCGGTCCGGATCGCCGCCGAGATCCCGCACCCGATCGGCGGCCACCGCCGTGGCCAGGGCCGCATCCTCGACGAAGCCGGGGAAATGGACCTCGGGCACCAGCCGGTAATCCGGCAGGACGACGACGAAACCCCTGGCCGCCAGCGCCTGGGCCGCCCAGCCGTAGACGTCGCGCGACCCCGAATCCCAGCCCCCGCCATAGAAGAACACCAGCGTCGGCACCGGGGCGGCGGTCGAGGCACCGATCGGGGCGTAGACGTCCATCTTCTGGCGCGGGTCGTCGCCATAGGGCAGGTCGCGGGCCACGCGCCGGGCCCCGGAATCGCGCGGCCCCAGACTGTTGAGCAGGCCCAGCGGCGAGCAGGCGGCGGCAAGCCCGGCCAGCAGGCTGGCCAGGGTGGCACGGCGGGTCATAGGGGAACTCGGGATCAGCGTCATGGGACCCTAGATACGCGCGAACGGCCGATTTGGCTGCCCGGGGTGGGGGAGCGCCGGGAGCGGGTGGGGAAAAAACACCGTCTGAATGGTCTGAACCGTCTGAACCGTCTGAATGGTCTGAAATGCGCGCCTCCATCAGCCGGGTTGTGGCAACCGGACAGTATGGGTGAGGCGACGACCCGCGCGGGAAGAACGGTGCGGCAAACGGCACGGGTATTGAAACGGTTGGCGTTTCGGGCGGCGGGCATGATGGTTGCTGCCCTCAGCCCCTCGTCATCCTCCGACTTGATCGGAGGATCGGTTCTGGCACGTCGTCAGCCGTCGCGGGTGACACCGATCCTCGGGTCAAGCCCGAGGATGACGGGAGGAAGCGCGGAAGGGCCAGAAAAATAGGCCGTATACCAAGGACATGTCATTTTTTCTGTCACAAACTGTCATATAATATTTACATTGAGATCAATCGGCGCATTCTGTGCGGGAAGACGTCTGAGAGCGTCCCCTTTTTGCTGGAGGCCCACGCCCATGATCCGTACTGCCCTGTCCCTGTCCCTTGCCGCCGGTCTGGCCCTTGCGGCCGCCATGCCCGCCTCGGCCTCGGTCGATCCGAAAACCCAGCGCGCGCCGGCCCAGACCGTGATGATCTGTGCCGAAGATTCCGCCACCCGGGCCAGCTTCGAGCGCGAATATGGCGAGCGTCCGGTGTTCGTCTCGGCCCGGGACCTGCTGGCGGCGCGCGATGCCGGTGAGCGTTGGGAGGCCCCGCGCTGCATGACCGAGCGCGAGTATGCCCGCTATGAGCGGATCAACGAGCAGCACGCCGAACTGCGCCGCTAGACTCTTCACCCCCTGACATGACGAAGGGGACGCCGGTTTGATCCGGCGTCCCCTTTTTCACGCCCTGCAGCGATCGCTTATTCGCCGATGTGTTTGTCCAGCCAGCCGAACACCTCATTGTGCCATTGCAGGCTGTTCTGGGGCTTGAGGACCCAGTGGTTCTCGTCCGGGAAGATCAGCAGGCGGCTTTCGATGCCCTGGCGCTGCAGGGCGGTAAAGGCCGACAGGCTTTGCGAGGTCGGGATGCGGAAGTCCTGCTCGCCATGGATGACCAGCATGGGGGTGTTCCACTTGTCGACATGGTTGGCCGGGTTGAATTCCTGATAGCCCCGCGGGTTTTCCCACGGGGTGCCGCCGTTTTCCCACTCGGTGAACCACAGCTCTTCGGTGGCAAAGCCCATGCTGAAGGTGTCGAAGACGCCGTCGTGGTTGACCATGCATTTAAAGGCATTCGGCCAGTTGCCCGCGATCCAGTTGACCATATAGCCGCCGTAGGAGGCCCCGAGCGCGCAGGCCCGGTCGCCGTCGAGGAAGTCATAGGTGTCCAGCGCGTGGGCCCAGCCCTTTTGCAGGTCTTCCAGCGGGCGATCGCCCCAGTGCTGGCTGATCGAGTCGGTGAAGGCCTGGCCGTAGCCGACCGAGCCGTGGAAATCGATCATCACCACCGCATAGCCGGCGCCCGCATAGGTCTGGGGATTCCAGCGCCACGACCAGTTGTTGCTGAAGGTGCCCTGCGGCCCGCCGTGGATCAGGAAGGCGACGGGGTATTTTTCGCCCTCGACATAGTTGGCGGGCTTGATCACCCAGGCGTGGACGGTCTCGTCGTTCCAGCCCTCAAAGGTGAACTGCTCGGCCTCGCCAAAGGCCAGCTCGCCCACGACCGGATTGATCTCGGTCAGGCGGCGCGGCATTTCGCGGCCGCGATAGGTCTTGAACCAGAGGTCGCCTGGCTGATCCAGGGCGGCCAGCGAATAGACGATGCCCGAGGGCGTCAGGCTGCTGGAGGCAACCGACCCCTCGCCGGTGAAGGGGATGACCGCACCGTTACGGCTATCGACCGCGAACATCCGGTAGTGGCCGGTGTCCTGGGCGGTGACATAGAGGGTGTTGCCGTCGGGGCCCCAGGCCAGGCTGCTGGCCGAGCGGTCCCAGTTGGCGGCGATCTGGCGGACCTGACCGGTTTCCATGTCGCGCAGCATGATGGCGAATTTGTCGGCCTCGAAGCCCGGGCGGGACATGGCCCGATACGCCAGGGTGCGACCGTCGGGCGAGAACACCGGGCCGGCATCCCACGCCGGATTGCTGTCGGTCAGATTGGTGAAGTCGCCGCTGTCGGCGAGGCCATCGGTCAGCCACAGGTCGAAATCGGTGCTCCACGGCTCGGTCGAGCCGGCCTCGCGGGCCGAAAAGACGATCGCCTCGCCGTCCGGCGTGAAGGTAAAGTCCTCCTCGCCGCCGAACGGCTTGGAGGGGGTGTCCCCGTCAAAGCCGCGCGTGACCCAGACGGGATCGCCCTCGGCCCGGCCATCGGCGCCCAGCGACACGACGAACAGATGGTTCTGGGTGCCGTCCTTCCAGGTGTCCCAGTGGCGCACGAACATGCGGTCATAGACCCGGCCGGTGCTGCTGCGGGCGGCCTCGGCCTCTGAGCGTTCGACCGAACACGCCAGGGTCTCGCAATCCGGATAGACGGCCAGCGCCACGACCAGTCGCTCGCCGTCCGGCGAGATCTTGTAGCCCTGAACGTCGAACGGCAGGTCGGTGACCTGGACCTGTTCGGTGCCCTCGGTGTCGGTGGCCCAGATCTGGTTCGAGCCCGAGCGCGACGACAGGAAATAGAGGGTGCCGCCATCGGGGGCCCAGCGGACGGTGTTGCCCTTTTCGCCATTCGGGAACAGGGGACGGGCCTCATCCGATCCGGTCAGGTCCTGCAGCCACAGGGTGGTGCCGCCGCCACCCATGACGGGATCGACCTCACGCACCTGATAGGTGACCCAATGACCGTCGGGCGAGACCTGCGGGTCCGACAGGCGGTTGAGGCCCAGCATGATGTCGTAGGTGAAGGGCTCTGCCCCCGTGTCCTGGGCGGTGGCCGCCGGGGCGGCGATCAGACTGATCGCCAGAACGGCTGCAGCCGCCGTGGAGCGGATCAGGGATGTCGGGAGGGATCGCATGCGCCGGACCTCTTGGGCTTGTCTGAACTTTGGCCAGAACGGAGGAATGCAGGCGTAGCACCGCCGGGCGGCTCCGGCAAAGCCTGCTCGCACACCACGCTTGCCCGACCGCGCGGGAGCGGCGACAACCGGACCATGACGGTGGCCCCCGATTCCCGACATATCTGCGATGTGCTGATCGCCGAGCGCGCGCCCCGGCTGACCGGCTCGGTCGGCTGGCCTCTGGTCCGGCCGTTCCTCTACGCCCTGCTGGGCTATGGCAAGGCGCGCCGGATGGCCGATGCGGTGGCGCCGATGGGCGGGGCCGAGGCGCTGGATCACGTCTCGAAACTGCTGGCGCTGGACGTCAAGGTGATGAACGCCGACCGCATTCCGGAAAGCGGCCGCTGTGTGATCATCAGCAACCATCCGACCGGGATTGCCGACGGCATCGCGGCCTATGACGCCATCCGCGCGCGGCGACCGGATGCGATCTTCTTCGCCAATGCCGATGCGTTGCGGGTCGCGCCCCGACTGGGGGAGGTGGTCATTCCGGTCGAATGGGTGACGTCCAAGCGCACCCGTGAAAAGACCCGCGCCACGCTGGAGGCCGCCCGCGCCGCGTTCGAGGCCGAGCGGCCCGTGGTGCTGTTTCCCGCCGGACGGCTGGCGCGCATCGCCAGGGACGGCAGCCTGACCGACCCCGACTGGCCCCCGACCGCCGTCAGCCTGGCGCGAAAATACGGGGCGCCGGTCGTGCCGATCCATATGTCGGGGCCGTATTCGCGGCTCTTCCACACCTTTGCCCGCATCTCACCCGAGCTGCGCGACATCACCCTGTTTCACGAGATGCTGAACAAGGCCGGGGGCACGTTCCGCCTGACGGTCGGGCCGACCATCCCTGCCGGGCGACTGGACACCGATGCGGCGCGCGCCACCTATGCGCTGAAGGCCTATGTCGAGCGGGTGCTGCCCGGCCAGCCGGATGCGCCCTTTGCCTGAGGTGCGCGACATCACTCTGGCCGACGAAGCGGCCACGACCCGGCTGGGGGCGGCGCTGGCGCAGCATGTGTCGGCGGGCGAGGCCCTGCTGCTGAACGGCGAGCTGGGCATGGGCAAGTCGACGCTGGCGCGCGGCCTGATCCGGGCCCTGACCCGCCCCGACGAGGATGTGCCCAGCCCGACCTTCACCCTGGTGCAATTCTATGAGGGCAGCCCGCCGGTCGCCCATTTCGACCTCTACCGGCTGGAAGACCCCGAAGAGATCCAGGAGATCGGCCTTTATGAAGCGCTGGAGGACGGGGCGGTGCTGATCGAATGGCCCGAACGTCTGGGGACAGGCGGCGCCGAGGCCTTGAGCCCGGACCGGCTGTCGGTCAGGCTGGAGACCGGCGGCGCGGGCCGCCGGGCATGCCTGACGGGCCATGGGGCCTGGGCCGGAAAGCTGAAGGAACTGCATGTCTGAGCGGAATGCCTTGATCGCCGATTTCCTCGCCGGAGCGGGGCTGGCCGAGGCCCGGCGCGATCCCCTGCCCGGCGACGCCTCGACCCGGCGCTATGAGCGGCTGACCACGCCTGCAGGTTCGACCCTGATGCTGATGGATCAGCCGCCAGCGACCGAGTCCCTGCCCTGTGATCCGTCGTGGACAGCGGCACAGCGTCATGCGGCCGGCTGGAACGCCGTGGCGCGGCTGTCGGCCGGACGGATCGAGGCCTTTGCCGCTGTCGCCGCACACCTGCGCCATGCGGGTCTGTCGGCGCCGGAGATCGTGGCGGTCGATGCGCCGAACGGCCTGGCGGTGATCGAGGATTTCGGCGACGACCTGTTCGCCCGGGTGATCGAGGACGGCGAGCCGCAGGCGCCGCTGTACCTCGCCGCCGTCGAGGCCATTGCGCGGCTGCACCTGACCGGCCTGCTGCCCGAGGTCATGCCCGGCCTGGGGGGCGACTGGCCGCTGCTGGCCTATGACGCCATAGCCCTTCAGGGGGGTGCCGACCTGTTCGTCGAGTGGATGCCGAAACTGCACCCCGGGCTGGAGTTCGGTCCGGCGGCGCGGGACGAATGGCAGGCCGCCTGGGCACCTGTTGTGGCCATGGGCGAGGCCAGGGCCTGGGTGATGGCACACCGCGACTATCATGCCGAAAACCTGCTTTGGCTGCCGGACCGTAGCGGCCATCGCCGCGTCGGCCTGATCGACTTTCAGGATGCGGTGCTGGCCCACCCGGTCTGGGACCTGCACTCCCTGCTGCAGGACGCCCGCCGCGATGTGCCGCCGGAGTTGGAGGCGGTCGCGCTCGACTACTATTTCGACATTATGCAGGTCGACCGCGAGGAATACCGCCGCGACTATGCCGCGCTGGCTGCGCTGAACGAGGCGCGGATTCTGGGGGTGTTTGCCCGGCTGATCGCGCGGGACGGAAAGCCGCGTTATCGCCAGTTCATGCCCCGCATGTGGGGCCATCTGGAACAAAACCTGAAACGTCCGGAACTGTCGCAGGTCAGGAGTTGGTTCGACCGTCATGTTCCGAAGGAGATGCGCGGATGACGGTTCCGACCACAGCCATGGTGCTGGCGGCAGGGCTGGGCACGCGGATGCGGCCCCTTACCGATGACCGGCCCAAGGCGCTGGTCGAGGTGGGCGGTCGGGCCCTGATCGACCATGTGCTGGACCGGCTGGCGGACGCGGGCGTGACCCGTGCGGTCGTGAATGTCCACTGGTTCGCAGACCGGCTGGAGGCCCATCTGGCGGCGCGGGGGCGCGGGCCGGAGATCACCATATCCGACGAGCGGGCCGAACTTCTGGAGACCGGCGGCGGGCTGAAGAAGGCCATGCCCCTGCTGGGCGATGCGCCGGTGTTCGTCGCCAATATCGACAGCGTCTGGACCGACCGGGGCGATGCGCTGGCGGACCTCGCAGCACAGTGGGACCCGGAGCGGATGGACGCGGCCCTGTTGCTGGCGCGGCGCGCGGGCGCCATCGGCTTTGAAGGTGGCGGGGATTTCTTTCTCGGCGAGGAGATTCCGGGAAAGGGGGGGCGGCTGACCTTCCGGGGCGAGGCGGCCGAGGCCCCCTTTGCCTATATGGGCGTGCACATCTGTCGGCCGGGCTATGTTGCCGAGGGGCCTGACGGGCCCTTTTCGCTGAGCGGATTGTGGCGACGGTCGGCGGCGGCGGGGCGGCTGTTCGGCTGTGTGCTTGACGGGGACTGGATGCACGTCGGCGACCCCGGGGCCCGCGACGAGGCCGAGGCCCGGCTGACGAACCCATGAGCCGGTTCGATCCGTTTGCGGGCGCCGGGCCGCGCTGGTGGTCCATCGAGGCGCACCGGCCGTTTCTGGAGGATCTGGCGGCGGGGGTGCTGGACTGGCTGGGCGAGGACGCACCCGAGACCCTGAGCGATGCGGTCATCCTGCTGCCCAACCGGCGCGCGGCACGGGCCTTCACCGAAGCTCTGACCCTGCTGTCGGGCGACCGTCCCGTGCTGCTGCCCCAGGTGCGGCCCTTGGGCGATCTGGAGGAGGACGAGCCACCATTCGCGCCGGGCGAGCTGGAGCTGGACCTGAAGCCCGCCATCTCGCCGCTGAAGCGCCGGTTCGAGCTGGCGCAACTGGTGGCCGCTCACCACGGGGGGGCGGTCGAGCCCCTGCGCGCGCTGGAGATGGCCGAGGCGCTGGCGGCGTTTCTGGACTCCTGCCAGATCGAGGAGGTGGCTGACCCGGGCCGGGTGGCCGATCTGGTGGAGGCCGATCTGGCCGAGCACTGGCGCTCCACCGCCGCCTTCCTCGCCGTGGCGGTGGAGGCATGGCCCCGGCGGCTGGACGAACTGGGCCTGAGCGATCCGGCAGTGCGGCGGGTGACGCTGCTGAAGCGGCTGGCCGAGGCGTGGGATGAACGGCCGCCGGCCTTCCCGGTGATCGCGGCGGGATCAACGGGCACGGTGCCCGCGGCGGCGACGGTGCTGGGGGCGGTGGCGCGCGCGCCCTCGGGCTGCGTGGTGCTGCCGGGACTGGACCGGGACCTGTCGCAAACGGCGTGGGACCAGATCGCAGACGACGACGGCGAGCAGCATCCGCAGGGGGCGCTGAAACGCCTGATCGGGCGGCACGGCATTGACCGGACCGAGGTACGGGCCTGGCCCGCGCGGGACGCGGGAGAGAGCGCGCGTCTGGGCCGGGCGCGGCGTCGACTGATCGCCGAGGCGCTGAAGCCGCCGAAGTCCACCGCCGACTGGACGAAAGCCATCACCGAAATGCGCGAGGGCGGCGGCGATCCCATCGCCGAGGGGCTGGAAGGCCTGACCGCCGTCACCGCCCGCACCGAGGAGGCCGCCGCCGCGCTGGCCGCAGTGCTGATGCGGGAGGGGGTGGAGAAACCCGGGCAGACCGTTGCGCTGGTGACGCCCGATCCGCTGTTCGCCCGAAGGGTGCAGGCGCGGTTGGGGCGGTGGGGGCTGATGGCCGACTCCTCGGCGGGTTCGCCTTTGTCGGAAACGCCGGCGGGCGTGCGGCTGGCCCAGCTGGCGCAGCTGGCCAAGGCCTTCGGGGCGGTCCCGCTGCTGGCCATTCTGAAGCATCCGTGGACGACGCTGGCCGGGGCGGACGAGATCGAGGCGCTGGAGCGCGAGGGTCTGCGCGGGGCGGGGCCCGCCGACTGGGACGCGGTGCGACGGCGGCTGGAGACCAACCGATATCGGGCCGGCAAGCGCCGCAAGGATGAAGATCAGGCGCGCATCGACACGGGCCACGGTCTCGTGGACCGGCTGGAGGGCGTGCTGTCGGCTCTGACCGGCATGGACGAGGCACCGCCCGCCGACTGGGCGCGGGTGATCTGCGAGGCGGCGGAGGCGCTGGGCGAAGGCGTTGAGATCTGGCGTGGGCCGGACGGGGCCAGCGCGGCGCGGCTGATGGCGGCCCTGATGACCGAGGGCGCGGAGGCGGGCGTGCTGAACGCCTCCGCCTTTGCGGAACTGCTGGACCGACTGATGGGCGCGGAGGTGGTGCGCACGGGCGGCGACGCGCATCTGCGTCTGAGAATTCTGGGCGCCATCGAGGCGCGGCTGGTCCGGGCCGACCGGGTCATTCTGGCGGGGCTGGAGGAGGGGGTGTGGCCGCGCGGCGGGGGGACGGATCCGTTCCTCTCCCGACCCATGCGCAAGACCCTGGGCCTGCCGCCGCCCGAGCGCCGCATCGGCCTGTCGGCCCACGACTTCGCCCAGATCGCCTGCGCGCCGGAGGTCTATCTGTTGCACACGGAGCGGCGGGACAATCAGCCGTCGGTGAAGTCGCGCTGGCTGTGGCGGCTCGAGACGCTGGTGCGCGGGGCGTTCCCGGAGGCGCCGCGCCTGCCGCAGCGGCCGGACCTGCATGATCTGGCCCGGCGGCTGGACGCGCCCGACGCCGATCCGCCGCAGACCCTGAAGCCCGCCCAGCGCCCCGCCCCGACGCCGCCCGTCGCGGCGCGCCCTGACAAGATGTCGGTGACGCGGGTGGAGGAATGGGTGCGCGATCCCTACGCCACCTACGCCCGCTTCGTGCTGAACCTGCACCAGATGGAGCGCCCCGACGAGCGGGTGGACGCCCGCCTGCGCGGCACGGCCATCCACAGTGCGCTGGAGGTATTCGCCCGCGAGTGGGAGACGTTGGGTGAGACCGGGGCGCAGGACCGGTTCCTGACGCGCTATCTGGACGAGCTGGAGGCGGCGGGCATGACCCCGGCGGCACTGGCCCGCGAACGGGCACTGGGCGCGCGCATGGCGGACTGGGTGACCGGGTTCGAGCGCGACCGCCGGGCCGGGCGGCCCCATGTGGCGTTGGAGGCCTACGGCGAGTGGTCGCCCATCGAGGGCTTCCTGCTGACCGCCCGGGCCGACCGCATGGAGGTCGCCGAGGGCCGCCTGTCGGTGATGGACTACAAGACCGGCGCCCCGCCGACAAAGAAGCAGGTGGAGAGCGGGTTCAGTTCGCAACTGTCCCTGACCGCCGCCATCGCCCGCGAGGGCGGGTTCGGGGCCGTGCTGAAGGCGGAGCCCGACGACCTTCTGTATGTGCGCCTGACCGGGCGAGACCCGGCGGGCGAGATCATGGATCGCAACGGCGAGGCGGGGGCCCCCGCCCTGGCCGATGAGGCGGTGGAGGGGCTGAGGAAACGCATCCGGCAGTACGCCAGCCCGAGCCAGCCCTACCGCTCGCGCATCGCGCCCCAGTTCGCCCAGGCGCGGGTGTCGGACTATGACCATCTGGCCCGGGTGGCCGAATGGTCCACGGCGGCGGAGGATGAGGGATGACGCGCTCCCCCCAGGCCATCGCCGCCGATCCGGCGGTCAACGCCTTCGTCATGGCCAACGCCGGGTCGGGCAAGACCACGACCCTGGTCAACCGGGTTGCGCGGCTGCTGCTGGCCGGGTCGGCGCCCGGCGCGATCCTGTGCCTGACCTTCACCAAGGCGGCGGCGGCGGAGATGCAGCGGCGTCTGTACGAGCGGCTGGGCGACTGGGCGGTGGCCGGCGACGCGCGGCTGAGGGACCAGCTGGCCGAGCTGGAGGAGCGCGCGGCCGACAGCTTCGACGCCCATGACCTTTCGCGGGCCCGCGCCCTGTTCGCCCGGGCGCTGGAGACGCCGGGCGGGCTGAAGATCCAGACCATCCACGCCTTCTGCGAACAGCTGCTGCGGCGCTTTCCCGTGGAGGCAGAGATCTCGCCCCTGTTCCGCGTCATCGACGAGGCGGAGGCCGCCGACATCCGCCGCCGTGCCCGCGACCGGGTGGCGCTGGCCGACGACATTGCGGGGCTGGCGGGCGCCTATCTGCACATGGCGGGAAAGCTTTCCCAGCCCGATTTCGAGGCCATGTTCGACCGGTTCGAGTCCAAGCGGGCCGAGCTGACCGCCTATGTGGCCGAGGACGGCGGGGCGGCGACCCTTCAGGACCGGGTGGCGGCCTCGGTGGGGCTGGAGGGATGGACCGAGCCGGAGGCGGCGGAGCACGCGGCGGTGACGGCGCCGGACTTCGACGCGGCGGCCTGGCTGGACGCGGCAGCGATAGCGGCCGGGTGCAGACAGCCTACGGCGCAGGCGCTGGCTCAGAACCTTCAAGCTGCGGCTGAGGCCGTGCTGAACGGCGAGGCGCCTGTCGAACTGGTCCAGACGATATTCTTCACCGACAAGGGGCTACCCCGTGGGCGTCTGGGCGTGAAGGACATGGGTCCCGCGACCCTGGACTGGCTGGCGCGCGAGCAGGCGCGGCTGGCGGAGCATTTCGAGCGGGCCCGGGCGGCCAGGGTGGCGCTGGACACGGTCTCCGCGCTGGTGCTGGCCTATGCCTATGGCCGGGCCTATGAGACGGCCAAGGCCACGACCGGTGCGCTGGACTTCGCCGACCTGATCCAGCGGGCGCGGCATCTGCTGACCGACGGGCCGGGCGCGGCCTGGGTGCTCTACAAGCTGGACGGCGGCGTCGATCACGTGCTGGTGGACGAAGCCCAGGACACCTCGCCCGAGCAATGGAGCATCGTGCGCGCCCTGACCGCCGAGTTCTTCACCGGGGCCGGATCGCGGGACGGGACAGCGCGCACCGTCTTCGTGGTGGGCGACGAAAAGCAGTCGATCTTCTCGTTCCAGGGGGCCGCGCCCGAGCGACTGGCGGCCGAGGCGCAGGACTATGACCGGGCTATCACCGGCGTGGGCGGGGTGTTTCAGGGGGTGGAGCTGCTGCAGTCCTGGCGCTCCACCGCCGAGGTGCTGGCCGCCGTGGACGCGGTGTTCGCCGAGCCGGCCCTGGCCCGCGCCCTCAGCCCCGGCCGGGGCGAGGCGGGCGAGGACGCCGCCGCCCTGATCCGGCATCAGGCCGCGCGCGCCGACGGGCTGGCGGGGACCATCGACCTGTGGCCGCCGCTGCAGGACGAGACCGACGAAGAGCGCCGCGCCTGGGACGAACCGCTGGACGCCTCGACCGCGCGGGGCGCGCGCCGCCGGGTGGCCGAGCGCATCGCCGACGAGATCAGGACCTCAGTGGAGGCCGGGCACGCGGTGCACGACAAGAAGGCCGGCCTCCGCCCGATGGACTGGGGCGATGTGCTCATTCTGGTGCGCAAGCGCGGACCCATGTTCGAGGAGGTGCTGCGGGCGCTGAAGCAGCGGGGCGTGCCGGTAGCGGGAGCCGATCGGCTGACCCTGTCGGCCCATCCGGTGTTCCAGGACCTGCTGGCGCTGGGGCGGGTCGCCCTGCATCCGGCCGACGATCTGACCCTGGCGGGGGTGCTGCGCTCGCCCCTGTGCGACCTGTCGGAAGAGGCGCTGTTCGAACTGGCTCATGGCCGCGAGGGCTCGCTGTGGGGCGTGCTGAACGCGCGGGCCGGGCAGGATCCGACGTTGGCGGAGGCGCGGGACCTGATCGCCGATTTCCGCGAGGCGGCGCGCGTCATGACGCCGTTCGACCTTTACGGCCGCCTGCTGAACCGGCTGGACGGGCGGGGCCTGAGCGTGCGGCAGCGGTTCCTGACCCGGCTGGGGTCCGAGGCGGCGGACGCCATGGACGCCTTCCTTGATCAGGCGCGCGCGGCGGAGGGGCGAGGTCCGGCCGATCTGGAACGGTTCTGCCACCTGCTGGCCTCGCTGGACCAGACCATCAAGCGCGAGATGGATGAGCCGCGCGGCGAGGTGCGGGTGATGACAGCGCATTCGTCCAAGGGGCTGGAGGCGCCGGTGGTGATCCTGCCCGACGTGATCTTCGAGGAGCCCCGGGGCGACGCCCTGCTGGAGACGGAAGGCGGCGCCTTCCTGTGGTGCGGCTCGTCCGGCGAGGACTGCGCCGCGTCGCAAATGGCGCGGGACGCGCGCAAGCGGCGGGGCGAGGAGGAGTCGCTGCGACTGCTCTACGTGGGCCTGACCCGGGCGCGGGACCGGCTGATCGTCACGGGACGCTACGCCTCCAACCGCAAGCTGGAGAACCTGAAGGCGTGGTGGGCGCCGATCCTGTCCGCCTTCGAGCGGCTGGAGGGGGTGCGCGAGGTGAAGACCGCCACGGGCGAGGCCCGGCGGTACGGCGCTGATCCGGTGGCCATGGCGCGGACCGCCGCGCCGGCCGTCGCCGTCCCGCCGCCGCCGGCCTGGCTGACCACCGCGCCTCGGGCCGAGGCGCCGGAGCGTCGCATGGCCCCGGGCCGGATGGAGGACGCCGCGCGCACGCCCGCGCCATCGCCCCTGTCGCGGGTCGGCGGCGGGCTGGGCCGCTGGCGGCGCGGGGAGCTGATACACCGCCTGCTGGAGCGGTTGCCCGACGTTGCGCCCGATCGGCGGGGCGCGGCGGCAGTCGCCCTGCTGGCGGGGGAGCCCGATCTGGAGGCGGCGCAGAAGGCCGAGATGGCCGCGGCGGCGCTGGGGGTCCTGGACGATGCCCGCTTCGCCGAGGTATTCGGCCCGGCCTCCCGGGCGGAGGTGGCGCTGTCCGGTTCGGCGCCGGAGCTGCCCGCGGGCGTGGTGGTGTCGGCACGGCTGGACCGGCTGGTGGTGACGCCCCGGCGGGTGCTGGTGATCGATTTCAAGACCAACCGCCCGGCGCCGGACCGCGTCGAGGACGCCGATCCGGCCTATGTGCGCCAGTTGGCGATCTACTGGGCCGTGCTGCGGCGGCTGTATCCCGAGCGGACGGTCGAGGCCGCGCTGGTGTGGACCGACGGGCCACGCCTGACGCCGGTTCCCGAAAGCCTGATGCGGCAGGCGCTTCACGCGCTTGTGCCCGCCCTGTAGTCTTCACCTTGAACGGGACGGGATTCGTCCCACATCCGATAGCCGAGGGGCGCCCGCCGCCCCGCCTGCAGAGAGCCTCCCCATGACGACGATCAAGGTCACCGACGACAGCTTCGAGACCGATGTGCTGAAGGCCTCCACCCCCGTGCTGGTCGACTTCTGGGCGGAATGGTGCGGTCCCTGCAAACAGATCGGACCGGCGCTGGAACAGATCGCCGACGAAATGGCCGGTCAGGTCACCGTCGCCAAGCTGAACATCGACGACAGCCCCATGACCCCGTCGAAACTGGGCGTGAAGGGCATCCCGACCCTGATGCTGTTCAAGGACGGCCAGATGACCTCGATGAAGGTCGGCGCCATCCCCAAGGGCAAGATCGCCGAATGGCTGGCCGAACAGGGCATCGGCAGCGACGCAGCCTGAGGGCTAGGACGAATCGACATTCAGCGCATCCAGAGCATGGAGGCAGCGATGTGGACGAAGGCCAGGTAGTGGCTGGCGAGCCTGTCGAAGCGTGTCGCGAAGCGGCGGAAGTGCTTGAGCTTGTTGAAGCAGCGCTCGACGCGATTGCGCAGCTTGTAGATCCGAGGGTCGTGCGGGATCGGTGTCTTGCGCGAGCGGGTTGAGGGGATGACGGCCTCGGCTCCGATCTGATCCAGATAACGACGGAGGCTGTTGGCGTCATAGGCGCGGTCGGCGAGCACGGCGGCGGGCCGATGGCCGTCGAGCAGAGCGGGCACGGCCAGGATGTCGTGGCTCTGACCGGCGGCGATGAGGAAGCGGACGGGTCGGCCAAGACTGTCGCAGGCCATGTGGACCTTGGTGGTCAGTCCGCCTCTGGAACGCCCCACAGCCGGGTCGAGGCCCCCTTTTTTCGGCCGCTGCCCCGGCCGGTCGTCGCCTGCTGGTGAGCCCGCACAAGGGTTGAGTCCAGCATCAGATACTGGTTGTCCCGATCCTTGGTCAGATCGTCGAATACCTTCTCCCAGATCCCCGCTGCGGCCCAACGGCTGAAACGCTTGTGCGCCGTCTTCCACTTGCCGTAGCGCTCGGGAAGGTCCTGCCAGTGAGCGCCGGAACGCAGCACCCACAGCACGCCGTTCACGAACAGGCGGTTGTCTGACCCCGTCCGCCCGGGATCCGACGCCTTCCCCGGGAGCAGCGGCTCGATCCGAGCCCACTGCGCTTCATCCAGTTCGTACCGCTTCACACCCATCACAGACCTCCGTCAAAGCGGAGACCTATGAATCACGCATTCAGGCCCAAGTGAATCCCTGAATGTCGATTGGTCCTAGACCGGCCAGGTGTCCTCGGACGCGGCCAGCACTTCCCCCGCCAGGTAGAGCGAGCCGCAGATGATGATGCGGCCGGCGCCGAGGTCGAGCGCGCGGCGGACCGCCTCGTCCACGCTGTCGGCGGGCAGCGCGCCCAGCCCCTGACCCCGGGCCACAGCCGCCAGCGCTTCGGCGGGGACGGCCGCGCCCTCGAAATCGACGGTGATGACCGGTGCATCCAGCAGACGCAGGGTCTGGAAAAAGCCGCCCGCATCCTTTGAGGCCAGCAGGCCGACGATCAGGGCCATGGGCCGGGGATCGCGGCGCTGACGCTCCAGCAGGGCCTCGGACAGGGCGCGGCCCGCATGGGGATTGTGCCCGCCATCCAGCCACAGCTCGGCCCCGGCCGCCTCGGCGCGGGTGCCATAGGGCCCGGCCTTGAGCCGCTGCATGCGCGCGGGCCAGACGGCCGAGGTCAGGCCCGCCTCGATGGCGTCCACGGTCAGGCCGAGGTCGAGCGCGGCGGCGACCGCCAGACCGGCATTGTCGATCTGGTGCGGGCCGCTGAGGTTCGGCAGGGGCAGGTCCAGCAGCCGGTCGGCCCCCTGGAAGACCAGCCGCCCGTGTTCGACAAAGGCGTCGATGTCCTCGCCCATGACCGACAGGGCGACGCCATTACGGGCCGCGACCCGGCCGATGACGTCGCGGGCGACCTCGGGCTGGCGGGCAACCACAGCCCGTCCCCCCCGCTTCAGAATGCCGGCCTTTTCACCCGCAATCCTTGCCAGATCGGTGCCGAGGAACTCCGCATGGTCATGGTCCACCGGGGTGATGACGGCCAGCTGCGGCACCGGCAGGACATTGGTGGCGTCCAGCGATCCGCCCAGCCCGACCTCGATCAGGGCCAGATCGGCGGGCACCTCGCTCATGGCGACAAAGGCCGCCGCCGTGGTGCTCTCGAACACGGTCGCCTCGCCCGGAATGGCCTCGATCCGGTCGAGGATGGCCTCCAGCGCCGCATCGCTGATCAGGCTCCCGGACAGCCGGATGCGCTCATTGAACCGCACCAGATGCGGCGAGGAATAGACGTGGACGCGCAAGCCCGCCGCCTCGGCCATGGCCCGCAGGAAGGCGACGGTCGAGCCCTTGCCATTGGTCCCGGCCACATGGACCACAGGCGGGAGGTTCAGCTGCGGATCGCCCAGCGCCGCGCACAGGGCGGTCATCCGCTCCAGCGACAGGTCGATCCGTTGGGGATGCCGGGCCCGCAGTCGCGCGGAGATCGGGTCCACGGCGGTCAGGCCGCCTTGCGGCCGTCCATCAGCATGGACAGGATCTGGCCCAGCACGCGGGGCAGGTCGGCGCGGGGGACGACGCGGTCCACCATGCCCTTTTCCTGCAGATATTCTGCCCGCTGGAACCCGGGGGGCAGTTTCTCGCGGATGGTGGCCTCGATCACGCGGGGGCCGGCAAAGCCGATCAGGGCGCCCGGCTCGGCCAGATGGACATCGCCCAGCATGGCATAGCTGGCCGTCACCCCGCCGGTGGTGGGGTCGGTCAGCACGACGATGAAGGGCAAGCGCTGGGCCTTCAGGTCCTGGATGGCCAGGGTGGTGCGGGCCATCTGCATCAGGCTGAGCGCGCCCTCCTGCATGCGGGCGCCGCCGGCGGCGGTGTAGCAGACCAGCGGCACCTTGCGTTCAATGGCAGCCTCGGCGGCGGCGATGAAGGCCTCGCCCGCCGCCATGCCCAGCGAGCCACCCATGAAGGTAAAGTCCTGCACGATGACGACGGCCGGGCTGCCCCCGACCTCGCCATAGCCGATGGCCATGGTGTCCCGGCGGCCCGAGGCCTTGCGCGCGGCGGCCAGACGGTCGCGGTAGGGCTTGCCGTCCGAGAAGTTCAGCGGATCCTCGGGTACCTCGGGGGTGTCGATAGGTTCGAACGCGCCGTCGTCAAAGGTGTAGCGCAGCCGGGTCGGGGCATTGATGCGCATGTGGCGGCCGGTCGGCGTGACCCACAGGCTGGTCTCGAGATCCGACCGATACAGCATCTCGCCCGTATCGGGGTCCTTGACCCACAGATTGTCGGGCGTGTCGCGGCGGCCGACGATCTTGCGCACCCCGGGGGCGAAGCGGCTGAGCCAGCCACCCCGGTTTGGCGTCTGGGGGCGGGCGGGCGGTTGCGGACGGTCGGGGGTCTTGCGGTCAGCCATGGGCGATCTTCTACACGATTTCGGCGGCGCGCGCGTTATGCACGGCGTGCGACAGGTCCCGCGCAAGGGACAGAACGTCGGCGACCGGGTCACGGTTCTCGGTCACAGCGGCCTCGATGCGGTCGACCAGGGCCGAGCCGACCACCACTGCATCGGCGACGCGGGCGATTTCGGCGGCGCGTTCGGGGGTCTTGACGCCAAAACCGACCGCGACGGGCAGGCCGGTGGCAGAGCGCACGCGGCCCACCGCAGGCGCCACATCGCCGGCCACGGCTTCCTTGACCCCGGTCACGCCGGCGACCGAGACATAATAGACAAAGCCCGAGGTGCCGCGCGCAATGACCTTCAGCCGGTCATCGTCCGAGGTCGGGGTGGCCAGCCGGATCAGCGACAGGTGCGCGGCGTCCAGCGCCTCGACCAGTTCAGCGGATTCCTCGGGCGGGCAATCGACGATGATGACGCCATCCACGCCGGCCGCATCGGCCGCCTCGGCGAAGGCCTGATAGCCCATCTGTTCGACCGGGTTCAGATACCCCATCAGAATCAGGGGGGTGTCGGCATTCCCCTCGCGGAACCGGCGCGCCAGCTCCAGCGTGCCCTTCAGCGTCAGGCCGGATTTCAGCCCGCGCAGGGCGGCGCGCTGGATGGTCGGCCCCTCGGCCATGGGATCGGAGAAGGGAAAGCCCAGCTCCAGCACATCGGCCCCGGCCTCGACCAGACCGTTCAGGATGTCGAGCGTGGCCCCGGGCGACGGATCGCCCGCCATCACATAGGCCACAAAACCCGCCCGACCCTCGGCCTTCAGCGCAGCAAAGCGGGCGTCAATACGGGCGGCGGTCATTGTGAGGCCTGAACACAGTCTTCAGTCGACCCGAATATCGCTAGGTACATAGGCGCGTAGCTGGGCAATTCGGTTTCCGCATACTTTTCAAAATCCCAGAACGCCAACAAGGTGAGGCGATCACATTGCCCGTCGGTCCGGTCACGTTCGTACCAGATCGCGCTACCCGCTCCCGAACCCCAGCGCCAGCCTTTCTCCGTCGCTTCGGCTCCGTAATCCCGCGCCAACGCATTGATGCGCAACGGAATCGTGCGCAGACAGGCCATCCGACCCTCCGGCAACTCTGGCAGGATCTGAACGCAGTCCTCGCTCATTACGGCCCCCGGAAGCAATTGGAGGTCTGCGAAACCTGGCAAAAGTATCGGCTCCTGCGTGCCCAACGCGAGTGTAATGAGAGCCCTGACAACTTCGCTGCCTATCGTCGTCACAGCTCCACCCCCAGGTGCTTGGCGACCGAGAAGATGTCCTTGTCGCCGCGACCGCACAGGTTAAGCACGACATTGCCGCCCTTGCCGACCTCGTTCGCGATTTCGCCGACGCGGGCCAGCGCATGGCTGGGCTCCAGCGCAGGGATGATGCCCTCCAGCTTCGAGCACAGCTGGAAGGCCTCCAGCGCCTCGGCATCGGTGGCGGCGCGGTATTCGGCGCGGCCGGTCTGGTGCAGCCAGGCGTGCTCCGGCCCGATGCCGGGATAGTCGAGGCCGGCCGAGATGGAGTGGCCCTCCAGGATCTGGCCGTCGTCGTCCTGAAGCAGGTATGTGCGGTTGCCGTGCAGCACGCCGGGGCGTCCGCCCTGCAGGCTGGCGGCGTGGGAATTGCCCTCCAGCCCCAGCCCTGCGGCCTCGATGCCGATCAGGCGCACGCCCTCGTCGCCGATGAAGGGGTGGAACAGGCCGATGGCATTGGAGCCGCCGCCGATGGCGGCCACGCAGGCGTCGGGCAGACGGCCGTTGCGCGCCGCCAGTTGCGCCTTCGCCTCGCGCCCGATGACGCTCTGGAAGTCGCGGACCATGGCCGGATAGGGGTGCGGACCCGCCGCCGTGCCGATGATGTAGAAGGTGTCGCCGACGTTCGAGACCCAGTCGCGCATGGCCTCGTTCATGGCCTCTTTCAGCGTCGCGCGGCCATTGGTGACGGGCCGCACCTCGGCCCCCAGCAGCTTCATGCGGAAGACATTCGGCGCCTGACGCTCGATGTCGGCAGCGCCCATATAGACGATGCAGGGCAGGCCGAAGCGGGCGCAGACGGTGGCGGTCGCCACGCCGTGCTGGCCGGCGCCGGTCTCGGCGATGATGCGGGTCTTGCCCATGCGGCGGGCCAGCAGGATCTGGCCCATGCAGTTGTTGATCTTGTGCGCGCCGGTGTGATTCAGCTCATCGCGCTTGAACCAGATGTTGGCGCCACCGTGGTGCTCGGTCAGACGCTCCGCGAAATACAGCGGGCTGGGGCGACCGACATAGTGGGTCAGGAAGTCGTCCAGCTCGGCCTGGAACGACGGATCGGCGCGCGCCGCGTCCCAGGCCGCTTCCAGCTCGTGGACGGCGGGCATCAGGGTTTCGGCGACGAACCGGCCGCCGAACGGACCGAACCGGCCCTCGGCGTCAGGCCAGGTGTAAGCGTTTGAGAGCGAAGCGTTCACGATGACTGTTTCCCGGGGAGGGTACCTACGGCCTCAAGAAAGGCACGGATGAGGGCGGGTTCCTTAACACCCGGCGCGCGCTCGACGCCAGAGGACACATCGACCATGGGTGCGCCGGACAGCCGCACCGCTTCGACCACATTGCTCGGGTTCAGCCCCCCCGCGAGGAACCACGGACGCGGCAGATCCGCCCCCCTGAGCAGCGTCCAGTCGAAGCTCAATCCCATCCCGCCGGGCAGGGCGGCGTCTGCCGGGGTGCGGGCGTCGAACATCATGTGATCGGCCACCGGGGCCCAGTCGGCGACCGGCGTCAGGTCGTCAGGCCCCGAGACCGGCAGGCATTTGATGATCCCGGCCCCGGTGCGTGCTCGCACCGCCTCCGCCCGCTCGGGCGTCTCATGGCCGTGCAGCTGGATGAAGTCGGGCGCCACATGCCGGGTCAGGGCGTCCAGCAGGGCGTCATCCGGATCAACCGTCACCACCACGACCTTCGCGCGGCGGCTCTCGACCATGCCGGTCTGATCCAGCAGGCGTCGCGCGTCTTCGGGTGCGAGGTGGCGCGGGCTTTTCTCGAACGCCACCAGACCGACGAAGGCTGCGCCGGCCTCGACAGCGACGGTCAGGGTTTCAGGCGTCGTCAGCCCGCAGATCTTGGCCAGGGTCATGCCGGTCAGGTGAACCGGTCGGCGCAGGCGGTCAAGCGAAGATCAGGTCGACCTGCTCCGGGCTCAGCAGCCGCCATTCGCCGGGGGGCAGGTCGTCGGGCAGGGTCAGGGCGCCGACCCGTTCCCGGTGCAGGGCCTCGACGTGATTGCCGACCGCCGCGAACATGCGTCGCACCTGATGATAGCGCCCCTCGGTCACCGTCAGGGTCGCCTCGGTCGGGGTAATGACCTCGAGGATCGCGGGCGACAGGGGCTTGTCCTCGCCCTCCAGCACCAGCTCGCCCGAGGCGAACAGGGCGCCCTCGCCCCCCTCCAGCGGCCGGGCCAGGGTGGCGCGGTAAACCTTGGCCACATGGCGTTTCGGGCTGATGATCCGGTGCAGCAGGGCCCCGTCGTCGGTCAGCAGCAGCAGGCCGGTGGTCTGCTTGTCCAGCCGGCCGACGGTCGAAATGGCCGGGTCCCGCTGGCGCCAGCGCCCGGGCAGAAGGTCGAACACCAGCGCGCCGTCCTCCTTGTGCGAACACGTCATGCCCAGCGGCTTGTGCATCATCATCACCAGCCCCGGCAGGGGATCGAGCGGTTCGCCGTCGATCTCCATCCGCGTCGGCAGGTCGGGCGCGAGCGCGATGCGCTTCGACACATCGGTCAGGTCCGCCCCGTCCAGCACAATGCCGCCGGCCTTCGCCATTCGCGCCATTTCGGTGCGCGAGCCATAGCCCAGCGAGGACAGCAGGCGATCGACGCGGGCGGTGGGGGTCTTCACTTGCGGGCCTCGATGATCTTGTAGCCCTCGCCTTCGACCACGGCCCGCACTGCCTTGAAGGCCGACTTCAGCCCAGCCTCGTACGGCAGGTGCCGGTTGGCGACCATCCACAGAGTGCCGCCGGTACGCAGCGACTTCGCCGCCCGGTCGATGAAGGCCTGACCCAGCGCCCGGTCCTCGGCCCCGCCGTCGTGGAAGGGCGGATTGGCGACGACAAAGTCCAGATCAGTCAGGCTGTCGAGCGTGCGCACATCGGCCCACAGATGACGGGCGCGCGGGTCGGTCAGATTGCGCCGCGCCGCCTCGACCGCGCGCCGGTCCAGATCGATCAGGGTCAGTTCGGTGACCGCGTCCTGCGCCAGCACCGCCTGCCCCAGCGCGCCATAGCCACAGCCGAAGTCGGCCCCCCGACCCTTCAGCGCGCCCAGATGCCGGATCAGCAGGGCCGTGCCCGGATCGACCCGGTCCCAGGCGAACAGGCCCGGCTGGGTCCAGATGCCGGACTCCGGGTCCTGCCGCAGGGCGCCCGCCTTGATCGACACCTCGATCCCGGTCAGCGCGTCCGGTCGCGTCGCCAGACACCGCTTGTGGTGGGCCTTGGAGACGACCTCGCAGTCGACCCCGAAGCCCTTCAGCTCCTTCGCCAGCCGGGCGCCGCCCCTGGTCTTGAGCGCCATGGCATTGATCCGGCCGCCGGGCTTCAGCGCGCGGAGAACAAGGGCAAGCGTATAGCGCCGCTCGACGGCCCCGGCGGGGGCGTGGACCACGGCGTGATCGAAACTTTCAGGGGTCAGGTCTTCCAGCACCCCGGCGCCCGGGTGGCGCGGCGACACCTGCACGGCATCGGTCGGCGGATCGAAGATGAGGGGCGGGCGACCATAGATCAGGCTGTTCATAAGGCGGCCTATAGCGGCAATTGTCGCGGCGGGCACGGGTGACACGTCCGGCCCCATCCGGCAGAACCGGGCATGGCCTGTGATTCGTCCGCCAGCGGGAGCCCCCCGACCGCCCGATCCCTGCTGCAGCGCATCTGGGGCCATGACGACTTTCGCGGCCTGCAGGCCCCGGCGATCCAGGCGGTTCTGGACGGGCGCGATGTGCTGGCAGTCCTGCCGACCGGCGGCGGCAAGAGCCTGTGCTATCAGATTCCCGCCCTGATGAGGCCCGGGCTGGCGCTGGTGGTCTCGCCCCTCATCGCCCTGATGAGCGATCAGGTGGCGGCGCTGGACCAGCTGGGCGTGCCGGCGGCGAGGCTGGATTCCTCGCTCGATTCCGACGCCCGCGCGGCGCTGTGGGGCCGGATACGGGCAGGCGAGATCAAGCTGCTGTACGTCTCGCCCGAAGGCTTGGCCTCGTCCTGGCTGCTGGACCGGCTGGCCGAGCTGGACCTGTCGCTGATCGCGGTCGATGAGGCCCACTGCGTCTCCCAATGGGGCCATGATTTCCGCCCCGACTATCGCAATCTGGGGCGGCTGAAGGCGCGCTTTCCCCATGTGCCGACCGTGGCGCTGACCGCGACCGCCGATGCCCGCACCCGCGCCGACATCCTGCAGTCGCTGAACATCGGGGCGGCCGAGGTGTTCGTCGACAGTTTCGCCCGTCCGAACCTGCGCCTTTCAGCCCTGCCCAAGGCGGGCGGACAGGCGAAAACCGAGGCCCAGGTGGTCGAGCTGGTCGAGGCCCGGCGCGGCGTATCCGGCGTCGTCTATTGCGGATCGAGGAAGGGCTGCGAGCGGCTGGCCGAGGCGCTGGCTGGCGCCGGTCACGACGCGGTCGCCTATCATGCGGGCCTTGAGACGCGCGAGCGCCATGACCGGCTGACCCGATTCCTCGAGGCCGATCAGGGGGTGATGGTGGCGACCATCGCCTTTGGCATGGGGGTCGACAAGCCGGACGTCCGCTATGTGCTGCACGCCGACCCGCCCGGCTCGCTTGAGGCCTACTGGCAGGAGGTCGGTCGCGCGGGCCGCGACGGCGATCCGGCCGAGGGGATCACCCTTTACGGTTCGGCCGATGTGGCATGGTCGCTGAAGCGACTGGACGGCAGCCCCATGGACGCCGAGGTCATGGCCGCCCAGCGCCGCAAGGTCTGGCAGCTGTATGGCATGCTGGACGGGGCCGTCTGCCGGCCGCAGGCGGTGCGCCACTACTTCGGGGAAGAGGGCGCCGAGCCCTGCGGTGTCTGCGACCTGTGCCGCAGCCCGCCCGAACAGGTCGCCATGACGACCGAGGCGCAAAAGGCCCTGGCCGCCGTCCACCGGCTGGAGGGCCGCTATGGCCGGGGCCGGGTCATCGACCATCTGACCGGACGCCAGAAGGACGGCGAGGGTCTGGGTCAGGGCCTGTCGACCTGGGGCATAGGGCGCGACCTGCCGGTCAGCGAATGGCGCCGTATTCTGGATCATCTGGTGTTCGAGGGCCTGCTGATCGAGGACCCGAACGACGGACGTCCCCTGATCGGCCTCGGCGACCCGGAAGCGGTGCGGGCCGTCTATCGCGGCGCCCATGAGGTGCGGCTAAGGCGCGAAGCCCCGCAGGCGGCGCGATCCGCCGGCAAACGGGCCCCGGCCACCGACCTTGTGGCGCGGCTGCCCGCCGGGGCACGTGAACGGTTCGAGGCGCTCCGCGCCTGGCGTCGCGAAGTGGCCCATGCCCAGGGTGTGCCGCCCTATGTCATCTTTCAGGACCGCACCCTGCTGGCGCTGGCCGAAGCGCGACCCGCCAGTCTGGATGCCCTGTCGAGCGTGCCCGGGATCGGCAAGTCCAAGCTGACCACCTATGGCCGGGCCGTGCTGGATGTTCTGGCCCGGACGCACGACGTCGAGGCCGCCTGAGCTCCGGATCAGGCTCAGGGGTTGCCTAAGAACTCGTCGACCGCCGCCATGAAGCGCACCGGCTGGTCGATCATCACCATGTGTTCGGCCCCCTCGATCGGCACCAGCCGCGCCGGCCGCCTGAGGCCCCGGTAGGCCTGTTGCCAGGACGATTGCAGCTGATAGCGGGGCGAGTCCTCGCGACGGCTCCAGCCATAGACCACGGTCACCGGCACATTGATGCGCGCCAGATTGGGGCGCAGATCGACGGTCATGACTTCATACAGGCTTTGCGCCAGCACCCGCGCATCGCCCCCCTGCCAGCCGACCCAGGCCTCCAGCGCGCCAGCGGTAGAGCCCATGCCCTCGGCCCAGGGCTGACGGGCCAGGGCGTCGTCGCCGAGGAACAGCACGGCCTGATAGGCGACGGCGGCGATCGGCTCCAGATCCTGTCCGGTGGCCCGGTCATCGACCAGCGATGGAAAGAAGGGCGCGGCGTCGACGATCATGATCCGTCCCAGGTCGACCCCCGGATCGGACGCCAGTCTGAGGGCGATCTGCCCCCCCATGGAATGGCCGATGACGGCCGGGTCGCGTAGACCCCGGGTGCGGATATAGCGGGCCACCTCGGCGGCGACCGGGCCTGCGACCAAGCCGCGTCCGTTGTCGCCCGCCCCCAGCTCTCCAAAGCCACGCACCGACACCAGATGCACCCGGTGCGTCCGGCTGAGCCGCTCGGCCACCGGCTCCCAGACCAGGGCAGTCGAGGCGAGGCCCGGAATCAGGATCACGTCGCGCACCGGCTGTTTCGGATCAGCGGGCGTGCGAACCTCGACGACGATCCGGTCCGAGGTGAACCGCGCCTGCTGAGCGGCAGTTCTGACAGGCTGGCCGGGCACTTCGGTCGCGGGCGCAAACCGGCCAGGCGCAGGTGCCAGTTCGGGGCCGGTCGCCAGCGGCGTCGCCAGCGCAAGCATCAGACTGGTCAGGGCAAGCAGCGAAATCATGAGGCCATCCTCATCAGGAACGCGGCCCGGATGAGGCAGATCATCCGGCTCTTGCCAAATTTGCGTGATCGGCCTCTTCTGTCACCGGATCTTCTTGGGGGAGACACCGATGCTGACTTCGATCCTCACTGCCCTGGCCCTCGGCCTGATACCCGTTGCCGACCAGGACCCGCCGATTTCGACCGCGCCCGTCACCGACTGGCATCCCTTTTCCCGCAACGCGACCACGGCCTATCTGGCCGATGCCGGCCAGATCGTGACGACCGAAGGAGGCACCCGCGTGCGGATGGCCCGCGTCCCGCTGACCGGCAGCGATTTCAGCCACGAGATCGACACCTACGCCTTCCGCTGTGGCAGCCGCGAAATCCGCTTCCTGGCCACGGACAGCTACGACGGCAGGGGCGAGCTGACCGACCGCTACGAGGAAACCATCGAAGAGTGGGACACGGTCAATGAGGGCACCAATTACGGCTTCCTCTATGAGGTGGTCTGCAATGAAAAGCGCTCCGCCCAGGGATCCTACCCGACCGTGACCGCCTTCATCGGCCAGACCCGCTAACGCCTAGACGTCGACGGCGGCGTCGAGGGCGTTTTCCTGGATGAACTCGCGGCGCGGCTCGACGACATCGCCCATCAGCTTGGCGAACAGGTCGTCGGCCTCGTCGGCCTGATTGACCTGCACCTTCAGCAGGGTGCGGGCATTGGCGTCCAGGGTGGTCTCCCACAGCTGGTCCGGGTTCATTTCGCCCAAGCCCTTGTAGCGCTGGATCGACAGGCCCTTGCGGCCCGATTCCAGCACCACAGAAAACAGGTCCAGCGGGCCCCGCACGGTCGCCGTCCGCTCCCTGCGGCGGTAGGTGGCGGGCACGTCAAAGACCCCGTCAAAGGCGTGGGCGCGCTCGCCCAGACGACGCGCATCCAGCGAACGGATCAGTGCCTCCTCCAGCACAATGGTCTCGGCCACGGCGCGGCGGACGCGATTGAAGACCACAGCCCCCTGATCCCCTGGCGCCCCGCTCCACGGGCCGTCGCCCTCTTCGGCATAGCGGTCCAGCCCGGTCGAGACCCGGTCCAGCAGGGCCTGATCCAGCGGCGCGTTCTCGTCGAACAGGCCGCCCAGCGCCGCCTGTTCGATGGCGAAGGCCGGGGCGCGCTGCGACAGGCGATCCACGCTGGCCTTGAAGGCCTTGGCCTCGCGCGTCAGTCCCTGCAGGTCCATGCCGGTACGACGTTCGCCACCTTCCAGATCGAGAGTGGCCTCGCTGACGCCCTCCTCGATCAGATAGGCGTCCATCTCGGACTGGTCCTTCAGATAACGGCCGTGCTTGCCCTTGGTCACCTTGTAGAGCGGCGGCTGGGCGATGAAGACATGGCCGCGCTCGATCAGTTCGGGCATCTGGCGATAGAAGAAAGTCAGCAGCAGGGTCCGGATGTGGGCGCCGTCGACGTCGGCGTCGGCCATCAGGATGATCTTGTGATAGCGCAGCTTGTCGGCGTTGAAGTCGTCGCGACCGATGCCGGTGCCCAGCGCCAGGATCAGCGTCCCGATCAGGTCGGACGACAGCATCCGGTCAAAGCGCGCCCGCTCGACATTCAGGATCTTGCCGCGCAGGGGCAGGACGGCCTGGTTCTCGCGGTTGCGCGCCTGTTTGGCCGAGCCACCGGCGGAGTCGCCCTCGACGATGAACAGTTCGGACTTGGCCGGATCGCGTTCCTGACAGTCGGCCAGCTTGCCGGGCAGGCTGGAGATTTCCAGCGCCGACTTGCGCCGGGTCAGGTCGCGGGCCTTGCGCGCGGCTTCGCGGGCAGCAGCGGCCTCGACGATCTTGGCGACCACCAGCTTGGCCTCGACCGGATGCTCCTCGAACCAGGTCGACAACCCTTCCGAGCACAGGCCCTCGACCGCCGGACGCACCTCGGACGAGACCAGCTTGTCCTTGGTCTGGCTGGAGAATTTGGGATCGGGCACCTTGACCGACAGGACGCAGGTCAGACCTTCGCGCGCGTCCTCGCCCGAGACCGAGACCTTTTCCTTCTTCGCCTGTCCCGAGCTTTCGATATAGGCGCCCATGACGCGCGTCAGGCTGGCGCGGAAAGCCGACAGATGGGTGCCTCCATCCCGCTGGGGGATGTTGTTGGTGAAGCACAGCATGGTCTCGTGGTAGCTGTCGTTCCACCACAGGGCGAGATCGATCTCGATCCCTTCCTTCTTGCCGCGGATGACGATGACGTCGCTGAGGATCGGCGATTTCGACTTGTCGAGGTGACGGACAAAGGCCCCGACCCCGCCCTCATAGTGCAACAGGATCTCGACCGGCTCGGGATGGCGGCGGTCGATCAGCTTGATGACCACGCCCGAGTTGAGGAAGGCCAGCTCGCGCAGGCGGTGTTCCAGCGTCTTCAGGTCGAAATCGATGTGCGAAAAGGTCGTGACCGACGGATAGAAGGTGACCTCGGTGCCGGTCAGGGGCTTGCCCGTATCCTCGCGGATCGGGGCCTCGCCGGTGACCACCAGCGGCTTGACCGTATCGCCGCGCTCAAAGCGCATCTCGTGCGATTTGCCATGACGATAGATCTTCAGCTGAAGCCAGTCCGACAGGGCGTTGACGACCGACACGCCCACGCCGTGCAGACCGCCCGAGACCTTGTAGGAATTCTGGTCGAACTTCCCGCCCGCGTGCAGCTGGGTCATGATGACCTCGGCCGCCGAGACGCCCTCGCCTTCGTGGATGTCGGTGGGAATGCCGCGCCCGTTGTCGGTGACCGTCACCGATCCATCGGCGTTCAGGATCACCTGCACCAGATCAGCGTGACCGGCGAGAGCCTCGTCGATGGCGTTGTCGACCACCTCATAGACCATATGGTGCAGGCCCGAACCGTCGTCGGTATCGCCGATATACATGCCGGGCCGTTTGCGGACAGCATCCAGCCCCTTGAGAACCTTGATGGAATCGGCGCCGTATTCGGGCATGTCGGCAGTCGGATCGGTCATGAAGTCGGTCGATGAGACGCCCGTCTGGCGGGCCTGGAAAACAGGGGCGGACACGGAAGGTTAGCCAGACGAATCTGCCCCGTGTCGAACCGGCTAAATATATAGGAAATTCGGCAGGAATTGCGAGGAAAAGGGGTGGCGGAAGCTACCCTGGATTCACTCCGCGACGAGGGCACCCCCGGCCACGCGAACGAACCGCGCTCGCCCCTCCAGACCCTCGAACAGCACGCGTTCGGTGCCGGTCATGAAGGCCTGCAGGCCCCGCTCGCGGCCCAGTGCCACGATCTCGTCGAACAGGGCGGCGCGGCGGTCGGCGTCGAGGTGGGCGGGAGCCTCGTCCAGCAGCAGCAGGGGCCGCGCCGTCTGGTCGGCCAGACGGGTGATCTGGGCCAGGATCAGGTTCAGTACCAGCGCCTTTTGCTCGCCCGACGACCCCTCGGCGGCCGGTCGGTTCTTTTCGCGGTGAAGGGCGGTCAGGTCGGTCCGGTGCGGGCCGAACAGCGAGCGGCCCGCCGCCCCGTCACGGGTACGGGCCGCCCGGAAACCGTCGCGCAAAAAACCCTCGACCGTCTCCGCCTCCTCACCCGCCCCTGTGCGCCGCTCGGCCTCACCTGCCAGACCCAGATCGGCCTGGGGGAAGGGTCGCCCGGCACGGGCATCAATGGCGTCTTGCAGCGCCGACAGGGCCGCCACCCGCGCCCCGGCCATGCGGGCCCCCGCCTCGGCCAGCCGGGCCTCCAGCGCGTCCAGCCACAGGGGGTCGGCCTCACCCCCCTCGGCCGCCTGCAGCAACAGGCGCAGCCGCTCGCGCAGGGCCTTGTCATAGGCGGCGACCGCGGCCGCATGGTCGGGCACGGCGGCGAACACCAGCCGGTCAAAAAAGCGCAGCCGGTCGGCCCGCGCATCGGAAAACAGCCGGTCCTGCTCCGGCGTGGCCCAGACGGGCCGCAGATACTCCAGCAGCCGGCCCGGCTGGGCTGTCTCGCCATTGATGCGCACAATGCGCCGCGCGGCGCCATTGCCGGGGACGCCCGTGCCCAGCCGGGTGTCGTCGTCCAGCTCGACCGCCACGGCCCAGGGCCGGCCCGAGGCCTCGCCCGGTTCGCGCCGCCCCATCTCGGCCGCCGTCGCCCCACGCAACCCCTTGCCGGGCGTCAGCAGGCTCAGCGCCTCCAGCAGATTGGTCTTGCCCGCCCCGTTCGGCCCATGCAGCACCACGGGCCCCGCCCCCGGCTCCAGCCGCGCGGTCCCGTACGAACGGAAATCAGTGAGGGTGAGGGTGGTGATCACGGCTGCGCCAGTGGCGAGTGGCGAGTGGCGAGTTGCGAGAACACACGCCTGCCCAGCGAGCAGGCTGCGCGGTAGGAAATCAGTGCGGCGACGAAGGTGCGCTCGTCACTCGCCACTCGCCACTCGCCACTCAGGCTCACACCCTCAGCGGCATCAGCACATACTGGACGCCGGGGTCGCCGGGATCGAGGACCAGGGTCGGGCTGGCCGGGTCGGCGAATTTGAAGGCGGCGGTCTCGCCGGTGATCTGGCCGCAGACGTCCAGCAGATAGCGGGCGTTGAAGCCGATCTCGAAGGGCTCTTCGGAATAGCCGATCTCGACCTCCTCGACGCCCTGCCCGGCCTCCATATTGCGCACCGTCAGGGTCACGCGGTCCAGCTCGAAGGCCAGTTTCACGCTGCGGCTCTTTTCGGCCGAGATGGTGGCCACCCGGTCGACGGCGGCGGCAAAGACGGCGCGGTCGATGTCGGCCTGTTTGTCATTCCCCTTGGGGATGACGCGCATATAGTCGGGGAAGGCCCCGTCGATCACCTTGGAGGTCAGGGCGGCCTGGCCGAATTCGAAGCGGATCTTCTGCGGCGAGACGATTACCTCGACCGCGCCCGAGCCGTCGTCCAGCAGGCGGCGGACCTGATCGATGGTCTTGCGCGGCACGATCACACCGGGGCTGCCGGCCGCGCCCTCGGGGGCCGGGGTCTCGGCCAGGGCCAGACGGTGGCCGTCGGTGGCCACGGTGCGCAGCAGGGGCACGCCGTCCTCGGCCACCGTGTGCAGGTAGAGGCCGTTCAGATAATAGCGGGTTTCCTCGGTCGAGACGGCGAACCGGGTCTTGTCGATCAGCCGGATCAGGTCTTCCTTGGCCAGCGAATAGCGCGACCCGCCCGCCTCGGTCGACATGACCGGAAAGTCGCCCGCCGGCAGCACCGGCAGGTTGAACTTCGACCGGCCCGCCTGGACCGTCAGGCGCGGATCGTCGCCCGAATAGACCAGCGACACCTCGGCCCCTTCGGGCAGTTTGCGGGCGATTTCGTACAGGGTGTGGGCGGGGGCGGTGATCTGCCCCTCGACCTGGACGACAGCCTCGGCCTCATCGACCATTTCCATGTCGAGGTCGGTGGCCGAGAACGACAGCCGGTCGCGGCCTGCGCTGAGCAGCACATTGGCGAGGATCGGAATGGTGTTGCGGCGTTCGACAACGCTCTGGACGTGGCTGAGAGCCCTGAGGAGCGCGGATCGTTCGATAGTCAGCTGCATGTCGTCTCGCCCGGACGCAGCGACTCAGGGCCGCCACGAGAAAGAAGGGCCTTGGACACTAGCGTATCGCGCGGCCAGAGCAAGAAAGGGCTTGAACATCAGGCCCCGCCTCCTCGGCCAACCCGGACGGCAGGTGTGGATAAGGGTGTGGACGGACCACACCTCGCGCCCCGCGGACCCTAGCCGCGCAGCTTGCGGGTCAGGGTCTCGACGTCGCGGGCGATCTGTTCATCGGTGGCCAAAAGGCTGTCGATCTTGCGCACGCCGTGCAGCACGGTCGTGTGATCGCGCCCACCGAAGCGCCGGCCGATGTCGGGATAGGACCGGGTCGTATGCTGCTTGCACAGATACATGGCGATCTGGCGCGGACGGGCAACCGAACGGGTGCGGCGCTCGCTGAGCAGGTCGGCCTGTTTCAGGTTGAAATGCTCGGAGACCGTCTTCTGGATCTCGTCGACGGTGATGCGGCGCTCGGGGCCGCCGCGCAGGGCCGCTCCCAGCAGCTTTTGCGTATCCTCCACCGTCAGGGCCGACAGTCGCCCGCCCGACACGGCGGCCAGGGTCGTGACGGCGCCCTCCAGCTCGCGCATCGAGCCCGGGGTCCGGTCCACCAGATGTTCCAGCACCGCATCGCCGATCACGCCGTCAACGACGCCCAGACGCGACAGGGCCTCCAGCCGGTTGCGGGCCACGGCCAGCTTCAGCGCCCGGTCGCCCGGCTCGATCGGGCAGGTCAGGCCCGAGGCCATATGCCCGCGCAGGCGCGGTTCAATCTCGGTCAGGGCCAGCGGCGGCCGGTCGGCCGACAGCACCACCCGGCGGCCGTCCTGGATCAGGGCGGTCAGGGTCGACAGCAGTTCTTCCTGGGTCGAGGTCTTGCCGCCGACGAATTGCACATCGTCGATCAGCAGCATGTCGGCAGTGCGCAGGCTGTCCTTGAAGGCCGCCGTCTGGCGGTCCTGCATGGCCTTGACGAAGGTCGACAGGAAGCGCTCGGCCGTCAGATAGACCACCCGGGCCTCGGGCCGCAGGCGCTGGGCCTCCCAGGCGATAGCATTCAGCAGGTGGGTCTTGCCGAAGCCGTAAGGGCCACACAGGAAGACCGGATTGAAATGGCCGTCGGCCCAGGCCGCGACCTGTTTGGCGATCGCCAGGGCAAAGGCATTGCCGTGCCCCTCGACAAAGCCGTCAAACGTCAGGCGATCCTGCAAACCGGCGGCGCGCACGGCCCGCGGGCCGTCGGCCACGGGGCCGACCGTCGGGGCCGGCATGGGCTGGAAACCGGCCGAGGGTGCGGAGGCAGCGGGCGCCCCCTGCACGGCCGAGGCCGGCGGCACCGAGCCCATTTCGGCCCGGCAGCGAACCTCAAGCCGGCGCGACAGGCCGTCCAGGCCCAGCCACAGTTCATTGACGCGACGCAGGGCATTCTTGCGCACCCAGTCGCGGGCATAGGCGGTGGGCGTGACCAGGATCAGCTGGCCCGCGCTGTCCATGCGGACTGCCGAGGGCGCGATATAGGAGCTGAACGGTCCGTCGCCGATTTCCGAACGCAGCCGCACGGCCGCCTCCGTCCAGATCCGGTCCGGATCGGTCATCGCCGTCGTCTCGCTCGCCATCATTGTGCCACCCTGCATCACGCATCCCAAGCTTCTGCCTCGCACCCCCGCCCCGATGACCCCGGAGGCGCCCCTGACTTCAGGGACGACCCCGCCCGCCCCGAAAAGCTGGTGCTTTTCGGGCCTGGTAAGGCACTCGAACAGACATCTCCCACCGACACGAAATCTTGTTCCGCGCCGCCTTCATCCGTGTTGGGATGGAAGTGCGATGGAGGTCCAAACTACTCCCGGGACGAGGAGCGTCAACGCTGATTCGCGACCCCAAACGCAGTTAAATTTGTTGACTCCGCTAAAGCCATTTCACGCTTGAGAAATTGTCGATTTCGCCACACAGGCGAGCACAGAATTCGTTGCGAACGGTTATCCGCACACATGCAAACGGCGAGACAGGAAACCCTGTCTCGCCGTTGAAATCTCTGAATTTTCGCATGACAGCTGCGTGAAGGGCCGTCAGAGTGCCGCCGAAGCGGTCGTCGTCAGGCTGCAGAAATTTTCTTCAGCTGGGCGGCCAGACGCGACACCTTGCGCGAGCCCGTATTCTTGTGAACCACGCCCTTGGACACGGCCCGCATCACTTCGGACTGGGCCTCGACGAAAGCGGTCTTGGCGGCGGTGGCGTCACCGGCCGTCACGGCTTCCTGGAACTTGCGCAGGAAGGTGCGAACGCGCGTGCGGCGCGCCTTGTTCACTTCGGTACGGGCCTCGATCTTGCGGATCGCCTTCTTGGCACCGGCGTTGTTGGCCATCAGTCAGAACCTTTGAACAGAAAGCGCCGCGGAACCCGTCCACGGCGCGGAAATCTCAAGAGCGCGCGGCTATAGCGGAAAGCTCTTGAGGGGTCAACGCGAGTCCGCAGACCCGTTCACTTCCCCCTGAACGCCGGCTTCCGCTTTTCGACAAAGGCCGCCATCCCCTCCTTCTGGTCCTCGAAGGCGAACAGGCTGTGGAACAGGCGGCGTTCGAACTGGACGCCCTGGGTCAGGGTCGTCTCCAGCGCGGCATTGACCATCTCCTTGTTGGCCATGACGGCCAGCGGGCTCTGGGCGGCGATGCGCGCGGCGATCTTGCGAACCTCGTCCATCAGGGTCTCGTGCGGCACGACACGGCTGGCCAGCCCGGCGCGTTCGGCCTCGGCCGCGTCCATCATGCGGGCGGTCAGCACCATGTCCATGGCCTTGGATTTCCCGACCAGCCGGGTCAGGCGCTGGCTGCCACCGATGCCGGGGGCCACGCCCAGATTGATCTCGGGTTGGCCGAACTTCGCCTTGTCACTGGCCACGATGAAGTCGCACAGCATGGCCAGCTCGCAGCCCCCGCCCAGGGCAAAGCCGTTGACCGCCGCGATGATCGGTTTCCTGAACCGGGTGATCCGGTCGTGGCCGAGGGCAAAGAAATTGCCCGTATACATCTGGGCATAGGTCTGGTCGGCCATCTCCTTGATGTCGGCCCCCGCGGCGAACGCCTTGTCGCCCGATCCGGTCAGGATCAGACAGCGCACCGTATCATCGTGCTCGACCGCATCCAGAAACGCCGCCAGATCGCGAAACAGCTGCGAGTTCAGCGCATTCAGCGCCTCCGGCCGGTTCAGCGTCACCACCGCATAGCCGTCATCGTGGCGCTCGATCGCCAGGGTGTCATAGGTGTCGGTCATGGGGACTCCATCTTCTGTGCGGGCGGCTTAGCAAGCCTCGCCACCGCGCGAAAGGCGAAGCGGCCTTCACCGTTTCTGACAGGCCGGGCACCAGAAGGTCGAGCGGCCGCCCTGGACCTGTCTGCGAATGACAGGGTGGTCGGCATTGCGGCGGCAGGGCTGACCTTCGCGGCCATAGACGTCGAAACTGTGCTGGAAATAGCCCTGACCGCCGTCGGCATTGGCAAAGTCGCGCAGGGTCGAGCCGCCGGCCGCGATGGCCTCGCCCAGCACATCCCTCACCGCGACTGTCAACCGCTCCAGCCGCACCTGTGACAGGCTGCCGGCGGCGGCCCCCGGCGAAATGCCGGCCCGCCACAGCGCCTCGCACACATAGATATTGCCCAGCCCCGCCACATGGCGCTGATCCAGCAGGGAAACCTTGACCGGCTGACGGCGGTCTTTGAAGCGCGCCTTCAGATGATCGGCGGAGAAGGCATTGCCCATCGGCTCGGGCCCCAGCCCGGCAAACCAGGGGTGGGCCTCGATCTCATCGGTCGGGATCAGGCCCATGAAGCCGAACCGGCGCGCGTCGGCATAGCCCACCCGCGTGGCGACGCCCTTGCCCGTGGCGTACAGGCTCAGGTGCTCATGCGGCCCCCGCGCCGGGGCGTTGGTCTCAAACTCACCCAGCATCTCGCCGTCCAGGGTGAACCGCCCGGTCATGCCCAGATGGGTCACCCAGGTCTCGCCGGTCGACAGGGGCATTTGCAGATATTTGGCCCGGCGATTGACCGTCAGCACGCGCGCACCGTCCAGCCGGTCCGCGAACCGATCGGGAAAAGGAAAGCGCAGGTCGGCGCGGTTCTGGCGCACGTCCGACAGGGTCGCCCCCGCCAGCACCGGCTCCAGACCCCGCCTGACGGTTTCAACCTCGGGAAGTTCGGGCATGGCGCTGCTGTAGACCGACGGAACGGCACCGCCAAGCGACCATGGCTGGCCTTTCGTCGCGCGGCCCTGTATGAGGCGCGCGCTCCCCGCACCGTCGCCCTCACCCTGCGGCCCGCCTCTGCCGGCCGCCCTGCACGTCTGATATTCCAATGAACCTTCGTAACGTCGCCATCATCGCCCACGTCGACCACGGCAAGACCACGCTCGTCGACCAGCTTCTGGCCCAGTCCGGTGTCTTCCGCGCCAATGAGGCGACCACCGAGCGCGCCATGGATTCCAACGATCAGGAAAAAGAGCGCGGCATCACCATCCTGGCCAAATGCACCTCGGTGCTCTGGAACGGCAAGGCGGGCGAGACCCGGATCAACATCATCGACACCCCCGGCCACGCCGACTTCGGCGGCGAGGTCGAGCGGATCCTGGGCATGGTGGACGGCTGCGTCATCCTGGTCGATGCCGAAGAGGGCGTCATGCCCCAGACCAAATTCGTGCTGACCAAGGCGCTGAAGATGGGCCTGCGCCCCATCCTGTGCATCAACAAGGTCGACCGCGCCCACGCCGATCCCGACCGCGTCCACAACGAGACCTTCGACCTGTTCGCGGCCATCGGCGCGACCGATGAACAGCTGGACTTCCCCCACATCTACGCCTCGGGCCGCAACGGCTGGGCGACGCTGGATCTGGACAAGCCCAATGACGACCTGTCGCCGCTGTTCGACCTGATCGTCGACCACGTCCCGCCGCCCAAGGTTCAGGAGAACAAGGACAAGCCGTTCCAGATGCTGAACGTGCTGATCGAGTCGGACCCGTTTCTGGGCCGAATCCTGACCGGCCGGATCGAGAGCGGCAAGGCTGTCCCCGGCATGGCGATCCACGCCCTCGACCGCGAAGGCAAGGAAATCGAGCGCGGCCGCATCACCAAGGTTCTGGCCTTCCGCGGCCTGAAGCGGACGGCCCTGGACGAGGGCTCCGAGGCGGGCGACATCGTCGCCATTGCAGGCATGTCCAAGGCGACCGTGGCCGACACCCTGTGCGCCATGGAAGTCACCGACGCCCTGCCCGCCCAGCCGATCGATCCGCCCACCATCTCCATGACCGTGTCGGTCAACGACAGCCCGCTGGCCGGCCGCGAGGGCGACAAGGTCCAGTCGCGCGTCATCCGCGACCGCCTGCTGAAAGAAGCCGAGGCCAATGTCGCCATCCGCGTCACCACCACCCAGGGCGGCGACGCCTATGAGGTGGCCGGTCGCGGTGAACTGCAGCTGGGCGTGCTGATCGAGAACATGCGCCGCGAAGGCTTCGAGGTGTCGATCTCGCGCCCGCGCGTGGTGTTCCAGGAAGGTCCGAACGGCGAGAAGCTGGAGCCGATCGAGGACGTCATGATCGACGTCGACGACGAGTTCTCGGGCATCGTCATCGAGAAGCTGTCGGCGCGTAAGGCCGAGATGACCGACATGGGTCCCTCGGGTGCCGGCAAGACCCGCATCCAGCTGAAATGCCCCTCGCGCTCGCTGATCGGCTATCAGGGCGAATTCCTGACCGATACGCGCGGCTCGGGCGTGCTGAACCGCGTGTTCAGCCACTATGAAGCCTTCAAGGGCGAGATCGCCGGCCGCCTGAAGGGCGTGCTGATCTCGAACTCGGACGGTGAGACCGCCGCCTTCGCCCTGTGGAACCTCGAGGATCGCGGCGTCATGTTCGTCGGCGCTGGCGAAAAGACCTACCAGGGCATGATCATCGGCGAGAACAGCCGCTGGGACGACCTGGACGTCAACCCGATCAAGGGCAAGCAGCTGACCAACGTCCGCGCCTCGGGCAAGGACGAGGCCGTGCGCCTGACGCCGCCGCGCGTCATGTCACTGGAACAGGCCATCGCCTATATCGACGAGGACGAACTGGTCGAGGTGACGCCCAAGTCGATCCGTCTGCGCAAGCAGACCCTGAACCCCTCGTTCCGCAAGAAGCGCATCCGCCCCGAATAGGGTTTGCGCTCAACCGGACATGAAAAAAGGGCGGCCCCGCAAGGAGCCGCCCTTTCTCTTTTCAGTCCGTCACCCGTATCAGGCGCGGCGCTTCACCAGTCCCAGCAGGAACAGCAGGATGATGGCGCCGATGGTGGCGACGATGGTCGAACCGATCCAGCCACCCCAGGCAAAGCCCAGGGCATTGGCCAGGAAGCCACCGATCACGGCACCGACGATACCGACGATCAGATTGGTCAGCAGGCCGTGGCTGCGGCCCATGATCTGTTCAGCCAGCCAGCCGGCAATGATACCGACGATGATCCAGAAAATGATGTTCATGTGTGCGTCCTTCCATATGTGTCCAAGCTGAACCTTAAATGCGCTCCGTCGCGCCGGGTTGCATGAAGGACGGGATTCCGACGCAATCGCCGAACGCTGTCATTCCCTCGTGACGCGATACCGGCATGAGGTTTGCCGCGTGGAGGGCGAGCCGTTCCGTTTCGGGACAGGTCGCAACACGGGGAAACTGGCCATGGCCACTGACATCGATCTTCACCTGGGGCGCCGTCTGCGCCGCCGCCGCCGCCTTCTGGGCCTGACGCAGCAGCAGCTGGCCACCCAGGTCGGCATCCGCTTTCAGCAGATCCAGAAATACGAATGCGGCGCCAACCGCATCTCGGCCGCCCGCCTGTGGCAGCTGTCCGAAGCGCTGGAAACGCCCGTCAGCTATTTCTATGACGGCCTGACCGAGGCGCTGGAGCGCAGCGAGACCGCCGGGGGTGCGGGGGGTGAGATGTTTTCCCGCAAGGAAACCCTCGACCTGATCCAGGCCTATTACCAGCTGGGCGAGCGTCCACGCCGTCGCCTTCTGGATCTGGCCAAGTCGCTGCACTCGGAAGGCGACGCCATCGCTTAAATGGGTGACGACGGGCGGCGGCGTCTGTATGCCGCCCACCCATGACCGCACATGAAGCCTTCGCCCTCGAGCTTGCCCGCGTCGCCGCAGGCGTGACCCTGCCCCTGTTCCGCACGGGCGCTGTGGCCGAGGACAAGGGCGAACCGGGGGCCTTTGACCCGGTGACCGAGGCCGATCGTGGGGCCGAGGCCGCCATGCGCCGCCTGATCGAGACGCGCTTTCCCGATCACGGTGTGGTCGGAGAGGAATACGGTGCAGATCGGCCCGACGCCGAATGGGTCTGGGTGCTGGACCCGGTCGACGGCACGCGCGCCTTTGTCGCCGGCCTGCCGCTGTGGACCACATTGATCGGCCTGACCCATCAGGGCCGCCCGGTCGTGGGCGCCGTGGCCCAGCCGTATCTGGACGAGGTCTTCCTCGGCGGCCCGTCGGGGGCCCGCTGCGTCGCGCGCGGCACCGACACACCGATTGCCACCCGTGCCTGTCCGAAACTGAACGATGCGGTGATCTCGACCACCGACCCGGACATCTTCACCGGCGCCGAACTGGGCGCCTGGCGACAGGTGCGCGCCACGGCTCGCCTCGCCCGCCTCGGCTGCGATGCCTATGCCTATGCCATGCTGGCCTCGGGCCATATCGATCTGGTCGCAGAAACGGCGCTCAAGCCCTGGGACTGGACCGCGCTGGTCGCCCTGATCGAGGCCGCAGGGGGTAAGGTCACCGACTGGCTGGGCAACCCTCCGCACGACGACGGTCGCATTCTGGCGGTCGGCGATGCCGCTTTAACCGAGCAGGCCCTGCTGACCCTGCGCCGCGCGGTTACCTGATCCCACTCCCGCTCATCCCCGCGGACGCGGGGACCCAGTGATTTGGCCGCATCCGGATTGTTGTCCCGTGTACCAGAACCTGATCAGCAGAGGGTGATCGAGACCAGGACTGGGTCCCCACTTTCGTGGGGATGAGCGGAGAATGGTTGCGGGCCTCAGACCGGCTCAGCCTGCGATTCCAACGCCTTGCGGGCCAGTCGCGCCCGGCGCCAGGCCGCCCACAGGAAGACGGCGGCCCCCAGCCAGATGAAGCCGAACGACACCCCGCGCAGCCAGGTGAAATCCTCGCCCTGACTGACCCCGATGACGAAGCTGATGGTCGGGGCGACGAACTGCAGAAAGCCGATGGTGGTCAGCGGCAACCGCCGCGCGGCCCAGGAGAACAGCACCAGCGGCCCGACCGTCACCGGCCCGGCCATGGCCAGCCAGAAGGCCGCATTGGGACTCTCGAAGAACACCCCCGCCCCTTGTGTCTGCAACCAGATCAGCCAGGCCAGTCCAAACGGCGCCATGATCAAACATTCGACGAACAGGCCCGCCTGGGCATCGGCCCGGACGCGTTTGCGGATCACCCCATAGGCCGCGAACGACACCGCCAGCGTCAGCGACACGATCGGCAACCGCCCCAGCGCCACGGCCTGCAGGGCCACGCCCGCCGCCGCCAGACCGATGGCTACAAGGCCGGCACGGCTGATCCGCTCGCGGAACAGCCAGGCCCCCAGCGCCATATTGAACAGCGGGTTCAGATAATAGCCGAGGCTGGTCTCCAGCGTGTGGCCATTGTTGACCGCCCAGACGAACAGGCCCCAGTTCAGGGCGATCAGGCCGGTCGACAGCATCAGCCAGCCCAGCGTCCGGCGGTCGCCAAAGGCGGCCTTGACCTGGTCCGACTGGCGCGCCCACAGGACCAGCACGGTGGCCCACAGCAGGCCCCAGACTGCCCGGTGGCCCATGATCTCAAAGGCATCCGCCCCCGCCGCACCCATCGGCTGATAGATCAGCGGCGACAGACCCCACAGCACATAACATCCCAGCCCCGCCAGCAGGGCCGCGCGGGCGTCGGGCGCGGAAGCCGTCACCTCAGACCGTCAGGGTGCGATAGCCGCCGGCAGGCTTGATCATGCCGGTCTCGTCCAGCAGCTGGGCGATCTGGACGGCGTTCAGCGCCGCGCCCTTCCTCAGATTGTCCGAGACCACCCACAGGTTCAGGCCGTTCTCGACCGTCGGGTCCTTGCGGATGCGGCTGACGAAGACGGCGAATTCGCCCGCTGCGTCGATCGGCGTGACGTAACCGTCGGCCTCGGCCTTGTCGACGACCAGCACACCGGGCGCCTCGCGCAGGATCTCGCGCGCCTCGTCGGGCGAGATCGGACGGTCAAACTCCAGATTGACGGATTCGGAGTGGCCGACGAACACGGGCACCCGCACGCAGGTGACGGTCAGCTGGATGTCCGGATCGAGGATCTTGTGGGTCTCGGCCCACATCTTGGCCTCTTCCTCGGTATAGCCGTCGTCGCGGAAGGCCCCGATCATCGGGATCAGGTTAAAGGCGATCTGCTTGGGGAAATGCTTGGGACGGGCGTCGCCGAGGCCATAGATGGCCTTGGTCTGGGTCCACAGCTCGTCCATGCCCGCCTTGCCCGCGCCGGACACCGACTGATAGGTCGAGACCACCGCCCGCTTGATCTTCGCCGCGTCATGCAGGGGCTTCAGCGCCACCACCAGCTGGGCGGTCGAGCAGTTGGGGTTGGCGATGATGTTCTTCTTCGTCGCCAGCTTGATCGCGTCCGGGTTCACCTCGGGCACGATCAGCGGCACGTCCGGATCCATGCGGAAGGCCGAGGAATTGTCGATCACCATCGGACCGGCCTTGCCGATCTTTTCCGACCATTCGCGGCTGGCATCGCCGCCGGCGCTCATCAGCACCAGATCGACGGTCGAGAAGTCAAAGCTGTCGATGCTCTCGCATTTGACCGTCCGGTCACCAAAGCTGACCTCGATGCCCTTGGACTTGCGCGACGCAACCGCGTGCATCTCCGTCACCGGGAAGTTCAGTTCCTCGAGGATGTTCAGCATTTCCCGGCCGACATTGCCGGTGGCGCCTACGACGGCGACGCGATAGCCCATAATGGTCATGTCCTTCGGACGCCCTACGCTCGCGCCGCGGGCGCTCGCTACTTGAGGGCTGTTGGGGAAAGCGGGTGCAGGCCCTGCATGTAGTCATTCCCCCGTGCCACGCAATCGCTTTTCAGTCGCGGCGACGCCCGCTATCCCCGTCGCATGGTCTCCCGTATCGAACGCGTCCACGCGAAAAAGCTGAAAGACGGCTCCCTGAAGCCCGATCCGGGTCAGGACGCGGCCCTGAAAGCCCTCGCCCGGCTGGAAAAGGATCTGAAGCGGCGCGGCCTGTTCGGCGGCGTGCCCGAGGTGCGCGGCATCTATCTGTATGGCCCGCCCGGACGCGGCAAGTCCATGCTGATGGACCTGTTCTTCGCCAATATTCAGGAGCCGCGAAAGACCCGCGCCCACTTCCACGCCTTCCTGTCGCGCGTTCACATCCTGATGCGCAGCTGGCGTGAGGGCGACAAGCGGGCGCGCAAGGCCACCTTCGGACAGTGGAAGGGCGACGACCCGATCGGCCCCGTCGCCGCCCTGATCGCCTCGGAGGCCCGCCTGCTGTGCTTTGACGAGCTGCAGGTCACCGACATCGCCGACGCCCTGATCCTTGGCCGGCTGTTCCAGGCCCTGTTCGAGCACAAGGTGGTGCTGGCCGTGACCTCGAACCGCCGACCGCAGGACCTCTATCTCAACGGCGTCAACCGCGAGCTGTTCGTGCCCTTCATCGACCTCATCGAGGCCCGCTGCGAGAGGGTCGAGGTTGCGGGATCGAGAGACTGGCGCATCGACCGGCTGGCCACCTCGCGCGTCTGGTACGCCCCCGCCGACACGGGCCGCCGGATGGCCTTCGACAAACTGTGGGACGACCTGAAAGGCGACCAGCCGGAAGAGCCCACTCATATGCAGGTCACGGGCCGCGACCTGGTCATCGAACGAACGGCGGGGGGCATGGCGCGCGCCACCTTTGCCGACCTGTGCCAGAGGGCGCTGGGCGCCAATGACTATCTGGCGCTGGCCGACCGTTTCCACACCCTGTTCCTCGAGGATGTGCCGGTACTCCGCCCCGACGACCACGCCGCCGCCCGCCGTCTGGTGACGCTGATCGATGCCCTGTATGAAGCCCGCACACGGCTGGTGGTTCTGGCCGCCGCCCCGGCCGAGGACCTCTATCCCGAAGGGCTGGAGACCTTCGAATTTGGCCGCACCGTATCGCGCCTCAAGGAAATGACCGGCAAGGCCTGGTTGTCCGCCACAGGATCGCCCCCCTCGCCCCCCACAGATAAATGAACCTCAAAGGGAGATATTGATGTTTCGTCGTTTGAGCGCCCTTGCGCCCCTGATCGCCGCCCCCGCCCTGCTGATGGCGATGCCCGCCCTCGCCGCCGCCGATCCGGGCGCGGCGTCCCTGGCCGTCCCGGTCGCAGCCCCGACGCAGGAGGCCGTCGTCGGCCTGACCCCCGCGGAGGTTCGCGCCTGGCTGATGGAAAAGGGCGCCACGGTCGAGGAACCGCAGACCATCGAGGGCCAGACCCTGCTGCGGGTCAATGACGGCAGCGCCAACTGGTTGATCTTCTTCTACGGCTGCGACGCTGCGGGCCGCTGTCAGGACATCCAGTTCGCCGCCAACATCGTGGCCGACGGCCTGTCGCTGGACCGGATCAATGCCTGGAATCGCGAGCAGCGCTTTGTGAAGGCTTATCTGCAGTCGAACGTCGATGGCACGCCGTCCGCGGTGCTGCAGTTCGACGTGCTGCTGCTGGCTGGTCTGGGTGTCGATCAGCTGAACGACCCGACGGTCGTCTGGCTGGAACTGCTGGCCCGCTTCATCGAAGGCCTGATCGCCCCCACGACCGAAACCACGGCCCCGGCCCCGGTGACCCTGCCCACGAACTGATCGCGGGCAGGATCACGAGGGATCAGGTTCAGGCCAGCGAGGCGTCGATGTCCTTGCAGGCCTGGATCAGGCCCTGGACGGATTCGACCGACTTCTTGAACATCGCCTTCTCATCGTCATTGGTCGAGAATTCGATGACCTTTTCGACGCCGTTCGCGCCGATCAGGGCCGGCACGCCGACATACAGGTCCGACAGACCGTATTCGCCCGACAACCAGACGGCGCAGGGCAGGACGCGCTTCTGGTCCAGCAGGTACGACCGCGCCATGGCGATGGCCGATTCCGCCGGGGCATAGAAGGCCGAGCCGGTCTTCAGCAGGGCCACGATCTCGCCGCCGCCCTTCCTCGTGCGCTCGACGATGGCGTCCAGCTCGCCCTGCGACAGCATTCCGGCCGACACCGCGTCCGGCAGGGGCAGACCGCCGACGGTCGAGTGGCGCACCATCGGCACCATGTCGTCGCCGTGACCGCCCAGGGTCCAGGCGTGGATGTCCTGGATCGACACGCCGGTCTTTTCAGCGAGGAAATAGGCAAAGCGGGCCGAGTCGAGCACGCCGGCCATGCCGACGACCTTCTCCTTGGGCAGGCCCGAGAATTTCTGCAGGGCCCACACCATGGCGTCCAGCGGGTTGGTGATGCAGATGACGAAGGCGTTGGGGGCATGCGCCTTGATGCCCTCACCCACAGCCTTCATGACTTTGAGGTTGATGCCGATCAGGTCGTCGCGGCTCATGCCGGGTTTGCGCGGCACACCGGCGGTGACGATGCAGACGTCGGCGCCGGCGATGTCCTCATAGGCATTGGCGCCCTTCAGCGAGACGTCGGTGCCGATCACGGCGGTGGCCTCGGCGATGTCCAGCGCCTTGCCCTGCGGCATGCCCTCGGCGATGTCGAACAGGATCACGTCGCCCAGCGCCTCGCGCGCCGCAACGTGGGCCAGGGTGCCGCCGATCATTCCGGCACCGATAAGGGCGATCTTGGCGCGAGCCATGGGCAGTCTCCAGTCAGCGATGGGGAGGTAAAAAGTCTGGGCGGCGGTCTAGACCCGGGCGCACCGCACTGCAAGGCTGGGGCATGACCGCCTTTGCTGCCGACCCGGCCTTTGACGCCGGATCCCTTGCCGTCACCGACTGGCCGCTGTGTCAGGTGCGGCTGCAGGACGACGCGCGCTTTCCGTGGCTGATCCTGATCCCGCGCGTGCCCGGCAGGGTCGAGATCGAGGACCTGTCGCCGGAGGACCGGACCCGGTTTCTGGACGAGGGGCTGCGCGCCGGGGCGCTGGTCCGGCAGATGGGCGAGGTGCTGGAGCGACCGGTCGACAAGTTGAACCTGGCGGCGCTCGGCAATGTCACGGCCCAGCTGCATCTGCATGTCATCGGGCGCAGGCGCGATGATCCGGTCTGGCCCGATCCGGTCTGGGGACGCGGCACACCTCAGCCGTGGCCAGATGTCGAGCGCGAGACCCTGATGGCGATCATCCGCGCAGCCTAGTCCGGTTTCGGGACCAGGCTGACTCTCAGGCGACGGCGCTCGCCCTGAAGCGTGCCGGACCAGCCGCGCCCGACCCGTTGCAACTCCAGCCGCCCGCCCTCGGTCGGCCCCTCCCCGATCAGCAGCAGGCTGACGGTGTCTCCGTCCCGGCTTCCGGACGTCAGGGTGCCCGCCGCGGGTGTGGTGCGCGACATCCATGCCCCCTCGATCGGCTGCCCCGGCCCATAATCGACCAGCACGATCGACATCAGCACACCACCCTCGGGATCGACCAGCTGCCAGGCGCCGTCCATCGGGCCCATGCGCTGATCCATGCGCATCTCGGCCGAGATCACGCCCTGGTCATAGGCCAGCGCCGCATCGGTCGGTCCGGCCTCGAACTGACCTTCATAGGCATTGATCGTCACCATGCCGCGGATCGGTCCGCGCCAGGTACCGGTGCTGTTGTCACCCTCCGCACCGTCATCTCCGAAGCCCGCGGGTGGCTCAAACGGGCGGATGGCCGGGGCCTCATACAGGGACTGGCTGGGCAGGGGCACCGGATCCTGCGGCGGCGGGCCGGGATCCTGCAGGCCGGACAGGACGATCAGAAAAGCAGGGACAGTCGCGATCATGGTCCGACCCTAACGCGCGACTGCGGCAGATGGCCACCCCGCCTGCCCGGCACGTTTCCGGTCTCGTAACTTCCCCTGTGACACGGCGTTTCGTTGACAGGGGCTCGCGCGGCTCTCTAAAGCCTTGGCCGTTCCCGTCCGTTGATTTGTCCCGGGTTTTTTGAGAACCATTCGCATGTCGGAACCCCTTTCGGGCAGCCCCGCCGATCAGGCCGGACCGCCCCAGTTCTACACTCCCCAGCCGAACGGCCGCGTCCGTCCGACTTCGCCCCACCTGCAGATCTGGCGCTGGCATGTGACCATGCTGGGGTCGATCCTGCACCGCATTACGGGCTCGGGTCTCGCAGGCGGCACCGTGCTGGTGGCCTTGTGGCTGGGGGCGCTGGCCTTCGGGCCCGAGGCCTATGGCACCTTTGTCGGTCTGGCCGGGTCGCCGTTTGGATTGCTCATCTGGTTCGCCCTGTCGCTGGCGGGCTTCTATCATCTGGCGTCCGGGGTCCGGCACCTGATCTGGGACACCGGCGCGGGCCTGTCGCCCAAGGGCGCCTCGACCCTGACGACGATCACCCTGGTGTTCGCCGTCGTCGCCACCCTGGCCTTCTGGGTCTGGCTGTTCGCTTCCGGAAAGGTGACGCTGTGAGCGCGCACAGGTCTGTCTATCGCAAGAACGTCAAGGTCGCCGAGCGCAAGGGCGCGGGCGGCTGGCTGGCCGAGCGGCTGTCGTCGCTGGTGCTGGTGCCCCTGACCCTGTGGGCCCTGTGGTCCGCCGCCATGATCACCGGCACCGGCTATGAAGGCGCGCTTGACTGGTTCGTCCAGCCCTTGAACGCCTGGCTGCTGGCCGCCACCTGGCTGGTCACCCTGTGGCACATGAATATGGGCATTACGGTCATCGTCGAGGACTACATCCACAAGCGCTCGACCCTGGGCCTGCTGCTCGGCCTCAACACCCTGCTGTGCCTGTCTCTGGCCGTCATCGGCCTGCTGTTCATCACACGACTGGCGGTGGGCTCTGACCCGCTGCCGGCCGGCTTCGGAGTCTAGTCGTTTGGCCTCTTACGAATTCGTCGATCACGAATATGACGTCGTCGTCGTGGGCGCCGGGGGCTCGGGCCTGCGGGCGGCGCTGGGTGCAGCCCGCGAGGGGCTGAAGGTCGCCTGCGTCACCAAGGTCTTCCCGACCCGGTCGCACACGGTCGCGGCCCAGGGCGGCATCTCGGCCTCGCTCGGCAATATGGGCGAGGACTCGTGGAAATGGCACATGTACGACACCGTCAAGGGGTCGGACTGGCTGGGCGACCAGGATGCCATCGAATATCTGGTCCGCGAGGCCCCCAAGGCCGTCTATGAGCTGGAACACTGGGGCGTGCCCTTCTCGCGCACCGAGGAAGGCAAGATCTACCAGCGCGCCTTTGGCGGCATGACCAAAAACTATGGCGAGGGCCCGGTGCAGCGCACCTGCGCCGCCGCGGACCGCACCGGTCACGCCATCCTGCACACCCTGTACGGCCAGTCGGTGCGCCGCGAGGTGAAGTTCTTCGTCGAATATTTCGCGCTGGACCTGATCATGCAGGACCAGGCCTCGGGCCCCGCCGCCTGCACCGGCGTCACCGCGCTCCAGCTCGACACCGGCCAGCTGCACCGCTTCCGCGCCAAGATGGTCATTCTGGCCACCGGCGGATACGGCCGCGCCTATTTCTCGGCCACCAGCGCCCACACCTGCACGGGTGACGGCAATGCCATGGTGCTGCGCGCCGGCCTGCCGCTGCAGGACATGGAGTTTGTCCAGTTCCACCCGACCGGCATCTATGGCGCCGGTTGCCTGATCACCGAGGGTGCGCGCGGCGAGGGCGGCTATCTGACCAATTCCGAGGGTGAGCGCTTCATGGAGCGCTATGCCCCCTCGGCCAAGGATCTGGCCAGCCGCGACGTGGTCAGCCGCTCCATGACCATCGAAATTCGCGAAGGGCGCGGCGTGGGCCCGAACAAGGACCACATCTTCCTGCACCTCGACCACCTGGACCCCAAGGTCCTGCACCAGCGCCTGCCCGGCATCTCCGAATCGGCCAAGATCTTTGCCGGGGTCGATGTGACCAGGGCCCCGATCCCGGTGCTGCCGACGGTCCACTACAATATGGGCGGCATTCCCACGAACTATCACGGCGAGGTCCTGACCAAGGCCGGCGACGACGGCAGTGTCGTGGTCCCGGGCCTGATGGCCGTGGGCGAGGCCGCCTGCGTCTCGGTGCACGGCGCCAACCGTCTTGGCTCCAATTCCCTGACCGATCTGGTGGTGTTCGGCCGCGCCGCCGGCCTGCGCGCCGGTGAAGTGGTCGACAAGGCCTCGAAGGTGCCCGACGCCCCGGCCTCGGCGACCGACGCCCACGTCGCCCGTCTGGACCGGTTCCGCAACGCCTCGGGCTCGACGCCGACCGCCGAGCTGCGCCTCAGCATGCAGCGCGCCATGCAGTCCGACGCCGCCGTCTTCCGCACCGGCAAGACGCTGGACGAGGGCGTGGCCAAGCTGCGCGCCATCGACGATGCCATCGGCGACATCCGCGTCACCGACCGCGGCATGATCTGGAACACCGACCTGATCGAGACCCTGGAATACGACAATCTGATCGCCCAGGCCGCCGTCACCATCGAAAGCGCGGCCAACCGCAAGGAAAGCCGCGGCGCCCATGCGCGTGAGGACTTCCCCGACCGCGATGACGTGAACTGGATGAAGCACACCCTGGCCTGGAAGACCCCGGGCCAGCGGGTGAAGATCGACTATCGCGCCGTTCACGACTTCACCCTGACCGACGAGATCGACTACATCAAACCCAAGGCGCGGGTGTATTAAGCATGGCTGAACTGACCCTCCCCCGTGCGTCGCAGCCCCAGCGTGGCAAGGTGCACAAGGCCCCCAAGGGGGCGAAGAACGTCAAGACCTACAAGGTCTATCGCTATGATCCCGAGGTGGACGCCAATCCGCGCTGGGACGTGTTCGAGGTCTCGGCCGACGACCACGGCCCGATGCTGCTGGACGCGCTGATCCACATCAAGAACACCATCGACCCGACTCTGGCCTTCCGCCGCTCCTGCCGCGAGGGCATCTGCGGCTCCTGCTCGATGAACATCGACGGGCGCAACACCCTGGCCTGCACCAAGGGCTGGGACGAATGCTCGTCGTCCAGCATCTCGATCGGCCCCCTGCCGCACCAGCCCGTGGTCAAGGATCTGGTCACCGACCTGACCCTGTTCTACGCCCAGTACGACTCGATCCAGCCCTACCTCCAGTCCGACGAGCCGGACCCGACCACCGAACGGCTGCAGACCCCGGCCGACCGCGAGAAGCTGGATGGCCTGTACGAGTGCATCCTGTGCGCCTGCTGCTCGACCTCCTGCCCCAGCTACTGGTGGAACCAGACCGAATACCTCGGCCCGGCCGCCCTGCTGCAGTCCTACCGCTGGATCGCCGACAGCCGCGATGACGCCACCGACAAGCGCCTCGACGACCTTGAGGACCCATTCAAGCTCTATCGCTGCCACACCATCATGAACTGCGCCCAGGTGTGTCCGAAGGGCCTGAACCCGGCCAAGGCGATCGCCGAGACGAAGAAGCTGATGGTCTCGCCGGCCCGCAAGAAGGGCAAGGTCCCCGCCTGATGGCGAAGATCACCTATATCGAGCACGACGGCACCGAACATGTCGTGGAGGTCAAGAACGGCCTCAGCGTCATGGAAGGCGCGATCCGCAACAATGTGCCGGGCATCGACGCCGACTGCGGCGGGGCCTGCGCCTGCGCCACCTGCCACGTCTATGTCGATGAGGCCTTCGCCGCAGAGACCGGGCGGGCCAGCGCAATGGAGGAGTCCATGCTGGACTTCGCCGAGAACGTCGAGCCGAACTCGCGCCTGTCGTGCCAGATCCGGGTGTCGGACGATCTGGACGGCCTGATCGTGCGCCTGCCCGAAAACCAGCACTGAGGTGTCCGGTCCCCGGATCGCGCCGGACCTTCTGGCCCTCGTCGGTCGACTGATCGAGGCGGCACCTGCCGGTCGCCCCGTCCGCATCGCCATCGTCGGGGCGCAGGGGTCGGGCAAGACCACGCTCGCACGCGCTGCCGCCCATGCCTTTGGCGCGGCCCAGGTTTCCATCGACGACGTCTATCTGACCCGGGCCGAACGTGAGGCGATGGCCCGCGATGTCCATCCGCTGTTCCTCATGCGCGGCCCGCCCGGTACGCATGATCTGGGGATGCTGAGTGACTTGATTGACCAGCTTTCGGCGGCCGGCCTCGACGACACCACCTGGCTGCCCGACTTCGACAAGCGCAGCGACGACCGCCTGCCCCGCGACCGGTGGCGCCCGTATCACGGACGCCCCTCAGCCATACTGATCGACGCCTGGTGCCTGGGTGCGGTGGCCGAGGATCAGGCCGCCCTCGACCGCCCCGTCAATGCGCTGGAACAGGCCCGCGATGCCGATGGCCGATGGCGGACCGCCATCAATGACCTTGTCGCAGGCCCCTACCGCGCCTTTGCCGACAGCCTCGACGCCATCCTGTTCCTTCAGGCCCCGGGATTCGAGGTCGTGCTGGACTGGCGCTGCCAGCAGGAGGCCGACCTGCTGGGCATCGCCCCCGCCGACCTGCCCGCCGAAGAGCGCGCCCGCCTCGCCGACTTCATCCAGTATTTCGAGCGCATCACCCGGCGCATGCTGGCGGGCGGCATCACGGCAGATGTCGTCGTTAAACTGGATCGAAACCGTGTGCCGGGCCCTATAGCCGGATGAGTATCGAGCGTCGCCTTGAACCCCGCAGCCCGATCGACGGACGCGCCCTGATCGTGGCCCCGGCGGTCGAACACACCTGTCGACTGGTCGATCAGTCGCGCTCGGGCCTGCGCATCCGCCTCGATCGCTCCGTCAGCCTGCCGCGCGAGGCCCTCATCGTCGACCTGCCGACCGGTATCGCCACCCCCGTCCAGATTGTCTGGCAAAAGGGCATGGAGGCGGGCCTGAAAAGCACCGGCGAGGGCGCCACGCTTCGCGGTCTGGTGCCGTCCCGCCTGATCGCCGTGCGCGACGCCTGGCAGCGCGCGGGCGGCCGCTAGGGTCAGCCCGCCGGCAT
>Ga0207904_1000096_pt1 | contig 63785 bp, 44 predicted proteins | sample MalvirmetaMSP118_FD_184232 | JGI IMG/M metagenome (GOLD analysis project Ga0207904, IMG submission 184232) | Marine viral communities from the Deep Pacific Ocean - MSP-118 (SPAdes) | ecosystem: Environmental > Aquatic > Marine > Oceanic | place: Pacific Ocean | collected 2011-05-30 | reverse complement strand
ACAGTAAAACCCCGATTCCTTACGGGCGTCAAAGAAGGAACAGTGCCGGCGGGCATATCCTCAAGGGTATTCAGTGCCGCCGTTAGACCCGCCTTTGTGTTGTGCTCCACAATCCAGCCTGCTTCCGGATCTTTATATAAACTTAACTCGACATACTGGATGCTACCATCGTTCAGAGCAACTGTGGCAAGCGTACTTGCCGTCGGTTCCACCTGAGTAGTCTGAAAAAATGTTTTGCGGAAGTTAACTACCTGCTCTAACGAGCCTCCCAATTTATTTTCCAGATATTGTTGCGAAATATATTCTATAGTGTCGTTGGAATCGTAATCACGACGAACGGTACCGATCTCCCAGACTAAATCTTTTTTGGAAGCATCAAACCGACCTACAAGATAGCTCTGATCTTCATCCGGCAGGCGCAGCCTGATATCACCGGAAACACGTTCATCTTCCGCAAGCTCAATGCTCAAATGCAACCAGAATCCACGATCGTAAGATGTTATCTTGGGGCGCTTATTCAAATTCTCATATTCAAATAGATATACAGGAGGATGATCGATAGAATCAGGCCCAAGATCGAGCAAAGTGGCACCTGCGTTATGTAATCCTGTTTTCCGTAAATCAATTGCCAACTCAATCGAAGGGCGGGCGTCGGGCAGGCTGCGCATCCTGAGCATGCCGTCGATTAACGTCGCCCGCTCTAACGGTATATCCTGCCCTCCGAAATGCAGTACCACCCCTTTCCCCATGCTGTCCGCTAACGCGTTTACATCGTCTTCTGAAGCGAAAGTATAGCGATCCAACGCTAACGGTGTGCTTGCAAAAGCGGGGGCAATTATATTTCTTACAGAAGCCAGTGGAGTGCCGTCAAATTCGAACGGGTAAGCCCGGATATGAAGAGAAATAAAAAATAATAAAGCGATGAAACTGGTGAGGTGCACAACCCCCTGAACACGATACCGCTTCCAATGTTCAGCATAGAAGATTGGCCAGCTTGGAGGCGCAATCAGTGACAGCAAACCCCAATAGGTCTTTTCAGCGAATGCACGCTTTACCATCACTACGGTACACACAACAAATACAGCCAATGACAAAAAAATCAACGGTAAACTCCAGTCTTTTCTATGCTCTGCTCAGGATGTTCTTATTATTATCAGCAATACAAAATAGTAAGTATGGTTTTAATTCAGCAATAAATGCGCACGTGCTGTGGCAACGGGCTCTTCTTTTTTGGATTGCCAGACCACGACAGATACGTTGGCAATACGACGCCCCATCCGCAGAACCGTGCATTCCGCAAAACTGTCCCTGAACAATCCTGCGCTAAGGTAATCGATAGACAAATCCACCACTTTCGGGAACTGAGGTGTATCCATCAACATGAGGATATGCAGTATCGCAGACTGCTCAATAAACCCACCCAACACTCCACCATGGATGGCCGGTAATGTCGGATTTCCAATATTATTCTCGTTTGCGGGCAACGTAAATATCACCTCTTCACCCGCTTTCAGGCAGGACATTCCTATGGTTTTAGCGTAGGGAACAGCTTGAACCAAGGTGTCGTAATCATTGGTCTCCCGACACTGCTCCAGAACCGTTTCTATTTTCATTCGCCCTGCCCTCCGTGTTTAAATTCCTGCCACGGCACCTTACTTAACCCCATGCGCATGAAATTTGCCACACAATGGGCGATAGGCTGGTTACGATTATCCTGATAAGCAATACCCCGTGCAAACACCACACTTTTGGTTTTTCTGTAGGCCGTAACATAGGCCAACACGTCTTTGTGGGGTTCTGCGGGCCTCATATAGTCGATGCGCAGGTCAATTGTGGGAGTGATATCAAAATCCGGTGCTAAAGATTGTGCCACGGCGAGCCCGCACGCCTGATCCATTAGGCTGGTAATCGCTCCGCCATGAATAACACCGGTTTCGGGATTACCAATGATTTGCTCTGAGTAAGGCAGCCTGACAACCAGGCCATCCTCAGAAATTTCGTCTAATGTCATTCCAAGCAACATGCTATGTTTGACGCTACTTAAAAATAACTGGAGACCCTCTTCCAGCGTCATTTCACCGATATGCTGTTTCTCTTTACCCACGCAGCGCTCTCCTGCTTGCAATACACGTACTGATTATCAGGTTCATGGTAAGGTGCATACCCAAACTCGTAATAATAGCCACTTAACCGGGACACAGTGTGCCGAATAGAAGTCACAATATCAAAGTAGCGGCAGCCTACGCCATTCTTACTTCGGTCTTCGCCACTGCAGTTGCAGCCATTACAAAGTACCTTTCCACCTCTATATCAGTGGGAATGATTGTTTTTATTCAATATCTTATCTGCTTATTTACTTTATTACCGTGGTTAGCCCGGGTTGGAGCAGAAGGCATTAAAAGCGATCATTTAAGCCAACATCTGATTCGTGGGGTCGCCGGCTGGCTTTGCTTTTATACCTACTACCTTGCTATCAGTCATATTCCGCTGGTGGACGCCTCGTTACTTAGAAACACTGCGCCGATTTGTGTTCCCTTTTTCATGCTGATTTTGTTCAAAACAGGAATGGCCTGGTACAAAGGTGCCGGTATCGCATTGGGCTTCATCGGAATATTACTGATACTAAAGCCCGATGGAAACAGCATCAGCCTTTGGCACGGGGTCGGCTTTGTTTCCGGAATCAGCTTATCGCTATCAATGATTTACACCCGGGAATTATCAACCACAGAGCCTTCCAACCGTATCTTGTTCTACTACTTTGCGATTTCAATTGTGCTGAGTTTACCTATTGCGATTAGTGAATGGGGACCGGTCCCAGTGCAGCTATGGCCTGGCCTACTGACGGTCGGCTTGTCTATTTTTATCACGATGAAGCTCTACAACCTGGCCTATACCCACGCTCCGGCCAATACTATTGCCCCGTTGTCTTACTTTGGAGTGGTGTTTGCTGGGTTGTTGGGTTGGTTGATCTGGGACCATAAACCGGACGCACAGAGTCTTATCGGCATTGCCCTGGTGATAGGTGGCGGGATCGCCAGTTTGCTTGCTGCGAGCACCAGGTTCCGGAAAACACCCACAACCTGAACTCGATCGCCCTGAAAATTTTCCCATTTGGGATCATTGTTTGATTTAGTCTCTCCCGGGGCGCTATACTTAGGTCGTTTATACCAAATTAACCAGTTTCACGGTGAAGCATGAATACTAACCCTGAACAACCGCTTGCTTATTCAGAATCTGAAGATCGGCTCAGCGCAGCGGCCTTGCTTAATTTCTTTGGCATTACCAGTGAGTGGGCCCTTTCCAGCAAACAACAAATAACGCTGTTGGGTAACCCTGCCAAGAGCAGCTTTTATCGCATGAAGGATTTTGCGGACGGGAAGCAGGCCAAACCCATCCGCCTGAATCAGGACACGCTGGAGCGAGTCTCCTATCTAATGGGCATTTATAAAGCCATCAACATTTTGCTGCCCAATTCCCAGCAAGCCGCTGAATGGATTAAGAAACCCAATAAAGCACCCTTGTTTTCCGGTCGCAGTGCACTGGAGAAAATGCTCGGTGGACGCGTGGTGGACCTCAGCGATGTGCGACGCTACCTTGACGGCGAACGAGGACATTAATGACAACAACCGATTACAAGGAAGTTTGGGTCGAGGGCCCCCACTACCGGATTATTCCCACCCGATTTCCGCCTATCAATTTTTTTGAGCGTTTCACGCCTCCGGAGTTAATGGAGGCTGCATTTGAATTGGAATCCTTAACAAATGAGAGATTGAGAAACGAAGTTGGACATCTTTCTCAGGTTAGACCGGAAGACAGGGTATCCGGCCCTGGTGCGAGTGTGGTGATGGCGGCTTTTACTCATACCGGGCATGCAAGCCGCTTTACCAATGGTGACTATGGAGTGTATTACGCTGCCAGAAATCTGGAAACCGCCATTAGAGAAACCGTCTATCACCGCGAACGATTTCTTCACGCTACGGAGGAGCCAGCGTGCGACATTGATGTAAGGGTTTTCAAAGGAACCGTTAAAAAGCCACTAATTGACCTTTGCTCTGAACGCTTTCAATACCTGTTCGATCCGGACCCTGCCCACTATTCCGTGCCACAAAAGTTCGGTGCTGACATGAGGGCCCAAGATCGCTGGGGACTACTCTATCCTTCAGTGAGAAAACCGGGGGCGGATTGTATCGCGGTATTTCGGCCAACTGCCATCTCGCTGCCGGTACAAAGCAAGCTGCTGGCTTATCACTGGAATGGTAGGCGCATCGCCACGGTATATGAAAAAACACAGATACTGGTTGATTTGTCGATGATTGATGCCGATATTAGCAGCGAGAAAAACACCGTTATCGAACGGTAGCACGCGGCGTCGGATTACGGGCCTTCGCAATTGCTCCCGCGTTTTAACTAAATATAGTCGAGTTTAACCGGCAGCTTATCGGCCGGAACGGGCAATGAGGTCATATCGACCGGCATGCAATAGTTCGGGTCAACAGACCATTTATATCTTAATAGGATCTGATGCAGAACCGCCTTCACCTGCATATCCGCGAAATGCAGACCAATACACATATGGGCCCCGCCACCGAATGGAACCCAGGCATAAGGATGCACTTTATCTTCGCGCCGGGCCTCAGAAAAGCGATCCGGATCAAAGCAGTCAGGAAATTGCCAAAACTCATCCATGTAATGAGTAAAATAGGGCGAGACTGCCAGCAAAGAACCCTTGGGAATCAGGGTATTTTTGTATACCACATCTTTCACAGTACGCCGCGGTAAAGAAGGCACGGGTGAGCACATCCGTAACGATTCTTTCATGACCCGGGTCATGCCATCGAGCACCTCAAGATCGGAGTGATCCAGCTTATCTTTACCCAGAGCCCTGCTCTCACTGCGTAACCGGTTTTGCCACTCCGGGTTTTTCGCCAGATGATACATCATGGTACACAACGTAATAGTGGTTGTATCATGCGCCGCCATCATCAAAAAAATCATGTGATTTACTACATCATCGTCAGTAAATTTCTCCCCATCTTCAGTTTCGGCTCTGCAAAGCTGACTGAACAAATCATTGCCGGTTGAGACTCGCTTTTCACTTACTTTTGAGTGAAAAAACGCTTCCAGCAACTTGCGACCATCCAGCCCTTTCTTCCAGCGCCCACCAGGAATTGGAAAACGGACAAAAGAAGTACCCGCACGCACAGTATCGATGAACGCCTTGTTTAGTTTATTGGCTTCTGTACCCAGGTGGTGCCCCATAAACACTTCGGTGGCCAAGTCCAATGTCAGTTTTTTTATGGCCGAGAAAACGTGAAAGCCGGTCTGCGGACGCCAAAGTCCAATGCCCCGCTCAATTGGATCGTTCATTTCACTGAGATACTGCACCAGCACCGGTTTTTTGAACGCGTTTTGCATGATGCGACGATGATGCCGGTGTTCTTCGAAATCCAACAGCATAATGCCGCGATGGAAAAACTTTCCTATAAAGAAATCCCAGCCCTGATTATTGGAAAAAAGATCGCCCCGATTCTGCAATACAAATTGGTTGGCGTCCGGCCCGAACATACTGATCATTCGTATACCAAACACGTTGGCCCAGCTTATCTCACCATATCGTTCATAACGTTTACGACCGAATTTAATGGGATCGGCAATGGAATGAAGTGTGTAACCGACAATCGGCAACCCCCCGTCTCCGGGAACCAGACGCGTTATGGAGTGGTTCAGAACAGGGGGCGTGGTTTCCGTTGGAGCCATCGTTGTCGCCTCGATTTTTATTGTTGTCTCGATACAAGGGTGTCTTGTTATTTCCAGAATAGAAGGGTAGAAAATACAATACAACCCTGTATGTTTTTCTTATCGAGGTGCAATGTGCCAAAATTAAACCGGGACAAATGGATTTCAGCCGGCATCAACCAGCTCAAGGAATTCGGGCCTACGGGCATTTCTGGTGAACAGATTGCCCGGCGACTTGATGTAACCCGAGGCTCTTTTTACCACCATTTCAGCAATATGGACGATTTCATCGAGGCGTTACTCCAGCAGTGGGAAGCCGAGCAAACCATCGCTGTTTTGAATAACACCATCGCCAATTCCTCGGATTTAGAGGAAAAGATGGGGTTATTGATGGAGTCGGCATGGAATAGTGATGCTGACCTTGAGATAGCGATTCGCCAATGGGCCTTCATCAATGATGTGGTCAGAGTCCGGGTTGAGCGAACAGATCAGCTCCGCCTAGGCTATTTGATCGCTGTCTACTCCGGTATTACAGGAAATAATGACCGAGGTGCAATGCTGGCGAAAATAGCCTACTACGGGCTATTAGGGGCCTTCCATGCGCGCCCTAGACTGTCCAAACCCGAGTTAAAGTCGTTAATAATGCAAATTCAGGCGTTGCTCACAGAAGGCGTAAAAAGTAGTGATATAACCTAAAGTGCTAACATCGCTCAGTTCGCACTCGCCCGCGCAGCCGCGATTTCACCCTGATAGACCAACCTAACCCTTTGTATAATTTGTAAAATATGGAATTACTTTTACACTGTAGTAATAGCTTGAAGCACGCAATGATTAGGCATTCTGCAGACAACAATTTAAAGCAAGAGCAAGATTAAAGGGATGTAAAACGTTTGAAGACCGGACTCAGACACTGGCGACACACAGCGTTAACAACGCTGGTTTTGTTCGCTTGTCTGAAATGGTCCGCATTATGCCAAGCCAGCATTCCCGGGGAATACGATGTGAAATTAGTTTATCTGTATAATTTCACCAAGTACCTTACCTGGTCTCACCCGTTCCCGGAGGGTGATACTGATTCGCCCTACATCATTTGCGTAATGGGAAAACTACCGAGTGATGTGCCGCTGGCTGATCTAAAAAGCAAAACCACGCGCAACCACCCTATTGATATCCGACTTCTTGCTAAATACACACCAACTACAAATTGCCATATATTATTTTTGACAAAATCATTAGGGCGAAAATATATTCGTGATATTACCAGCGCTTCAACACCTGACATGCTTGTGGTAGGCGAGACCAGCGACTTTGCCAGAGACAACGGAGAAATCGGATTTGTACTCGATGAGAAAAATCGCGTGAGATTGGAAATAAACCTGCAACGTGTACAGCAGAAGGACATGTCTATCCGTTCCCAGCTGCTTGAAATTGCGCGCAAGGTTTACCGCGTACCTGAGGAGCATCGGCAGTGAGGTTTTTTCAAAAGCTCTCTCTTCGCATTAAAACCATTATGATTGCAATGATCACCAGTGCGCTTGCATTGAGTATCTCAGGTATTTTTTTCACACTGTACGATTACCAAATAGCTCAGAATAAAGCGAATCAGGAATACCGGGTTATTGCTAAAATACTGGCCGACAGGAGCACGGCGGCTTTGGAGTTTCTGGACGAAGAAGTTGCCAGAGATAACCTGCGTTCCCTGGAAGCACACCAATCCATCACCCTCGCCTGCCTTTTCGATGTCAATGACGATCTTTTTGCCGCTTATGAGCGAAAGTCCTATCGCGCCTACAAGTGTCCTCATTTACTGAAACGCGACCAAATGATTGACGACAACCAGTATTTGGAAATACGGGAAAAAGTCATCTATGACGAGAGTGTCATTGGCGCATTATATCTGCTAACCGATCAAGGTGACCTGCGAGAAACAATGTTCCTGCGGGTTGTCACCAGCGTCATCATTATCCTGATTTCATTATTCATCACTTTTCTGCTTGCTGTACGGCTGCAAACATTTGTAACCCGCCCCATTACCCGTTTGCAGGATACGGCGATAAAAATACGACAATCCGATAACTATTCATTACGCGCAGAAAAAACCACGGAAGACGAGCTGGGCGATTTGGTAGACGCATTCAATGGCATGGTGGCAAAAATTGAAAATGATAACGTTGCACTACGAGACAGCGAAGAGCGCTTCAGAACCCTCACCGCTTCTTCACCCGTCGGTGTGTTCCAGACCGATGAAGATGGTCAGTACACGTATGTGAACGCCCGCTGGCGCGAAATCACTAATATTTATGATATCCATCTGACCCAGGAAGCCTGGATCAAAACGTTGCATCCTGAAGAACGCTTTCAAATCATGTCGCGGTGGCGAGAGTGCGTTGAGAAAGGTGACGAAATTCGCATGGAATACCGGTTATTGCGCGACGATGGTGAAGATGTGAATGTAATCTGCCATGCGAAACCGCTATACGAAGGCAGCGGCAATATTATCGGATACCTGGGCAGCCTGTCTGATATTTCAGAGCTAAAATCCGTCCAATTGCAACTTGAGCAGTTGGCGCTGTACGACCCCTTGACCAAGTTGGCGAATCGTTATCTGTTCCGCAATCGTTTGGAAAAGGCGCTCAAGCATTCAGAGCGCGAAAAAACCAAGCTGGCCCTGCTATTCCTCGATATTGACCACTTCAAAAAGATCAATGACACCATGGGACACGATCAGGGAGATGACTTGCTGAAAGCCATCGCTCACCGTCTTCGGTTCTGCACCCGGCCCGGTGACACGGTTGCCCGGATGGGCGGTGACGAATTCACTGTTCTCGTACCCGAGATTCACCATGAGCATGAAGCGGATGCGATTGCCAGGAAAGTACTGGACGTGTTGAAAGTACCCATCCGTCTGACCGGAATGGAAGTTATTATTACTACCAGCATTGGCATCAGCATCGGGTTGAGTGATGCTATTGATGCCAATACGTTGATGAAGAATGCCGACCTCGCGATGTACCGGGCAAAAGCAAAAGGTCGTGACAATTATCAGTTTTTTTCAGATGAAATGAACATAGAACTGACCCGTCAACTCGCAATGGAGGGCGAGTTGAGACAGGCATTACAACGGAACGAATTTGAACTGTATTATCAACCTCAAATTGATCTAACCACCAATCAGCTGGTGGGCTACGAGGCCTTGATTCGCTGGAACCATCCTGAAAAAGGTCTTGTTCCGCCGGGTGAGTTTATACCTGTCGCTGAAGATTCCGGATTAATCCTACCGATGGGTGAATGGGTACTAAAAACGGCATGTGAACATATAAAATTATTCAACAGTACCGGGTTATTGCCCGCCCACGGTCATGTTGCGGTGAACCTGTCTCCGCGCCAGTTTCATGACCCTAACCTGGTCACTGTGATTCGAGATCTGGTGACTACAGCGGATATTCCCAGCCAACAGCTCGAGATAGAAATCACGGAAAGCTTGTTGATGGATAATGTGGAAAGCACCATTCGTACATTGGAAATGCTGAAGGATCTCGGCATCATCCTCGCGATCGATGATTTCGGTACCGGGTATTCATCGCTCAATTATCTGAAGAGACTTCCGATCCATGTGCTCAAGGTGGACCGTTCCTTTGTAATGGACATACCTCACGATAAAGACGATGTTGAGATTACCGCAGCTGTGATTGCTATGGCCCACAAGCTGGGATTGAAAGTTGTTGCAGAGGGTGTAGAGCAACTGCTGCAAGCGGATTTTTTGAAGGAAAATTCCTGCGATTATGCACAAGGATATTATTACGGGAAGCCAATGAGCGTAGACGATTTATATAAAAATATCGGACATTACGAAAAGTGGCGTTCTCAGGGCTAATGGTTTCGGCTTGCCCTACAGATGGTTTAATAGCTTTCTGATTATTCCGGACTCATGGTCCTGCTCACGGACCGTCAGCAATTCTCCAATCAACGCCTGAATTGCAAACGCGACCTCGTCACGCAGCTCAAACAACGCATTTTGATCATTTTCCTGACCAGAAAACTGAGAGACGTCAATTTCATCTCCGATGGCGAAATAAAACCGTTCTGGGCGTGGCAACATGGACAAACCCAGGCCTCGAGTTAGCGGCATAATCAGATCACCTCCACGCAGTATGCTGCTTTTATCGAGCAAGCCGGTTTTTCTTAGCATTTTGCCTAGCACCGATTTTTTAATATCTTCAGCATCCAGTACGATGTCGTACATATCATCCGGACCGACTGCCGCAAACGGAACAATGTTATACCCATGCTGTATTGCCATACTGCAAAACCCGGTGCGTCGCTTCCAGGTCAGCTGGTATTGCTCGCCTTTTCGCTTGCTGACTTCACGCGCCCCTCCCGGGAACACCATTATGTGCTCGCCCCGCGTCATTAGCTCGGAACAATTTTCCCGCGTGCCCTCTACACCTCCGGTCCGGTCCAGCATGTTTCGCCAACCCGGAATAGAATAGTGAGCGTGATCGGCCAGCGTTCTGATCAGCACGCCCTTATCCCGGTATACCTGGGCTATCAGTAAAGGGACATCAAGTACCCCATAAATAGTGTGATTGCCCACCAATAGAGTCGGCTTCGAAGAATCTACTTTTTCCAATCCGAAAAACTTGGGGCTGAAATACATGCGCAGGGGTTGCGTAAGTTTCCACAACTGCTCGGGTTTAACAAGCGAGGTATCAAACGGCTTGTGCTGGTAGGTCATGAATTTTCCCGGAAACTGATCATCCGCTTTATAATTATATTAGCGAGAACGGTAATAAGTAGGCCATTGTCGCAGAATTCCGGACAACAAAAAACCGGCAAACAGTCTCCTGATACCGGCTTTCTGATTTGCTTTCTTTGCTTAACGGGATTTTTACCAGCCAGTCAGCTCTTTCAACGCAAGCCCCATTTCGGATGGGTTGCGAACAGTCTTAACACCTGCCTCTTGAAGCACGGCAAATTTATCGTCAGCAGTACCTTTTCCGCCTGCGATAATGGCGCCAGCGTGTCCCATACGTTTGCCTGGAGGTGCAGTAACACCGGCAATGTAAGAAACAACCGGCTTGGTGACATGCTCTTTAATAAAGGCGGCGGCTTCTTCTTCTGCGGTTCCACCTATTTCACCTACCATAATGATAGCCTCAGTCTGGGGGTCTTCCTGAAGCAACGCCAACGCATCGATAAAGGTCGTACCGGGAATCGGATCACCGCCGATACCAATACACGTGCTCTGGCCGAAACCCAATGCGGTTGTCTGGTTAACCGCTTCATAGGTTAAGGTACCGGAACGCGATACGATGCCGACTTTACCGGGCTGATGGATGTGACCGGGCATGATACCGATTTTACATTCACCTGGGGTAATTATGCCGGGGCAGTTAGGACCGATTAGGCGCAAACCTTTCTGTGCGACATATTCTTTTACGTACAACATATCCAGAACAGGAATGCCCTCCGTAATACACACGATCAAAGGAATGCCTGCATCTGCCGCTTCGATAATAGAATCTTTACAGAACGCAGCCGGTACATAAATCACGGTCGCATCACAGTCGGTAGCGGCTTTCGCCTCAGCTACGGTGTTAAAAACGGGCAAGCCCAAATGCTCGGAACCGCCTTTACCCGGAGTTACGCCACCGACCATTTGCGTACCGTATTCAATTGCCTGAGTGCTATGCAGAGTACCTTGAGCACCAGTGAAGCCCTGGCAAATGACTTTTGTGTCTTTGTTGATTAGAACGCTCATGATTAACCTCTCACCGCTGCTACAACTTTCTCGGCAGCGTCATTAAAGCCAGTCGCTGCTATAATATTCATCCCGCTTTCAGAGAGTACTTTCGCACCCAGCTCAGCGTTATTGCCTTCCAGACGAACCACTACCGGAATCTTTACGCCCACTTCCTGAACCGCACCGATAACACCTTCTGCGATCAGATCACAACGCACGATACCGCCGAAGATGTTAACTAGAACGGCTTCAACACTTTGGTCAGAAAGAATGATTTTGAATGCTTCCGTGACACGTTCTTTGGTAGCACCACCACCCACATCCAGGAAGTTAGCAGGCTTACCGCCCTTCAGCTTAATGATATCCATGGTAGCCATAGCCAAGCCGGCCCCGTTTACCATACAACCAATATTGCCTTCCAGCGCAACATAGTTAAGATCCCACTCTGCAGCACGGCGCTCACGCTCATCTTCCTGGCTCGGATCGTACATGTCGGCCAGATCCGGATGACGCAGAACCGCGTTTCCATCAATTACCAGCTTTGCGTCCAGGCAGTGTAAATTGCCTTCAGACGTGATAACCAGTGGATTCACTTCAATCAGGGAAATATCTTTTTCTTCGAACAATTTAGCCAGACCCATAAAGATCTTAGTAAATTGCTTAACCTGATCGTTAGACAGGCCCAACTGATAGCCTAGATTGCGACCCTGATAGGGCTGCGCACCGACTAAAGGATCAATCTCAGCTTTAAGAATTTTCTCGGGAGTTTCTTCTGCAACTTTCTCTATCTCAACACCGCCTTCAGTGGATGCCATGAACACCACACGACGTGTTGCACGATCAACAACTGCACCTAAATACAATTCCTGATCAATATCGGTACAGGTTTCTACCAGAATTTTATTAACCGGCTGACCTTTTGCGTCGGTCTGATAGGTTACAAGGTTAGTACCCAATTGTGCTTTCGCGAACTGGATAATTTCTTCTTTAGAGCTGACCAGTTTTACACCACCCGCTTTACCACGCCCCCCCGCGTGGACCTGTGCTTTAACCACCCAGCGATCTCCGCCGATTTTATCAGCGGCGTCTGCTGCTTCTTCGGGTGTGCTTGCTGCAACCCCTTGTGAAACAGGCAGACCGTACTGAGCGAACAATTGCTTGGCTTGATACTCATGTAAGTTCATTGGCTCACCATCGATCTGAAATTGTGTGGAAATTCCCACATTAAACTTGCTTGACGCGAATCTTTTCCCTCGCACCAGTTTGCGCAAAATGCGCTTTGGAGTTGTTAAGCTCCTACCAACTGAACAATCGTAGTCCTAGTCCAGTAAAAAGGTTGCACCGGGAAACCCGACTTAACCCAAACTTCAAATTATTACTTACGGCGTTTACGCTTAGCTGAATGTATGGCCTTGCCATCCACATCCAAACAAGCTTCATGGAAAACTTCTGACAAGGACGGATGGGCAAAAACCATCATTTGCAAGTCTTCCGTACTGGCACCGAACTCCATCGCAATCAGGGCTTGCATAATCAGTTCCGATGCCTGAGGCCCGACAATATGAACACCCAAAATACGGTCACTAGCGGAATCGGAAACAACTTTCACGATTCCTGCTGTTTCATTCGCAGCCGCTGCACGACCGTTGGCTGCAAAAGAGAAAGACCCGACCTTATAATCGTCTCCGGCCGACTTCGCTTGCTCTTCCGTTATACCGACCCAGGCAACCTCCGGATGGGTATACACAACAGAAGGAATGCAATCGTAGTTAATCGCCGTCGTGTGTCCGGCTATAATTTCAGCCACCATGACACCTTCTTCGGTGGCCTTGTGTGCCAACGCCGGGCCGCGCACGATATCACCGATGGCGTAAACACCCGGCACATCGGTTGCGCAGCTGTGGTTAACAAAAATAAATCCACGTTCATCCAGGTTAACTCCGCTATCCGCAGAGAAAAGATCCACCGTGTAAGGGCGGCGGCCCACTGCAACGATGAGCTTATCCACCACTACGGACTGATCGCCCTCTGAATCAGTGTACTCAACAGTAACTTTATTCTTGTCAACCGTAGTACCGGTCACACGGGCAGAAAGACGCACGTCGATGCCCTGGCCTTTCAAATTTTTCAGCAACTCCTTAGAAATTTGACGATCCACCATGGGCAAAAACGCGTCCATAGCCTCAAGCACAACCACTTCGGAGCCCACCCGGTTCCATACGCTGCCCAATTCCAGGCCAATAATCCCACCGCCAATCACGCCCAACTTTTTGGGCACATCAGTAAACTCAAGTGCACCTGCATTATCCACAACGATGTCGTCATGCAAAGGCGCAACCCCGAGTTTGATCGGCTCTGATCCAGCCGCCAGGATTACGTTCTCTGCTTGCAACACTTCCACATCGCCCTCATGCGGTGTGAACTCTACCTGTTTGCTTGCTAAAAGCTTGCCACGGCCCTGCAACCAGGTAACGCCGTTGGCTTTTAGCAGCATGGCGACGCCATCAGTTTGCTTCTTAACAATATCGTCTTTGCGCTTAAGCATATTGCCGATATTCATTTTCACGCTTTTGGCTTCGATACCGTGGATCTCAAAGCCTTCTTTTGCTTCGTGATATTTCCAGGTTGAGTCCAGCAGCGCCTTTGAAGGGATACAACCAACATTGGCACAGGTACCGCCTAACGCCGGCTTTCCGTGTTTGTTGATGTACATATCGATACAGGCAGTGTTTAAACCCAAATGTGCAGCTTTAATCGCTGCTGCATATCCACCTGGACCGCCACCAATAACTACTACATCGAAACTTTTTGCCATGACAATTACCCATTAAAAATTCGTATGTTTAAGCCAGTATCCTTACCGGCTTTTCGATAAAGTTCTGTTAGAGATCCAGCAGTAATCGAGCCGGGTCTTCCAGTAAATCTTTAATCGTTACCAGGAATTGCACGGCCTCTTTACCGTCTATGATGCGATGGTCATAGGATACTGCCAGATACATCATGGGTTGGATTTTCACCTCACCGTTGACGGCCATCGGGCGGTCCTGGATTTTATGCATTCCCAGAATGGCGGTTTGCGGCGGGTTCAAAATCGGTGTTGACCAAAGGGAACCGAATACACCGCCATTGGAAATGGTGAAGGTGCCCCCGGTCATCTCATCTAGTCCCAGCTTTCCAGCCTGCGCTTTCTTGCCGTAATCCACGACCTTACCTTCGATTTCAGCGAAATTCATTTTATCTGCGTCGCGCAATATGGGTACGACAAGACCGCGCTCAGTCGAAACCGCCACCCCTACGTCGTAATAGCCGTGATATACGATATCCGTACCATCAATGGATGCATTCACCGATGGATACTTTTTCAATGCTTCTACAGCGGCTCTGACAAAGAAGGACATAAACCCGAGGCGATGCCCATGGGCTTTTTCAAACATATCCTTGTAGTTTTTGCGCATCGTCATCACCGGCTCCATGTTGACTTCATTAAATGTTGTCAACATAGCGGCATTTTGTTGCGCAGATACAAGCCGCTCGGCTATTCGTGCACGCAAACGGGTCATAGGTACGCGTTTTTCTTCACGATCCCCGAAATCAATATTCACCGCTCCAGCCGGCATCGGCGCTGGGGTGCCGGATTTTGCCATTTCTTTAACAGCCGGTTTTGCTGCTCCGCCTTTCAGATGGCTTAACACATCTTCTTTAGTGATGCGCCCGCCTTTTCCGGTGCCTTTTATCTGGCTGGGATCTAAATTATTCTCTGCTATTAGTTTCCTTACTGCTGGCCCCCAACTCTCCTCAGCACTATTAGTTGAGGGCTCTGGTTGCGCTGCCGCCGGTGCCGCTTTAGTTTCCGCTGCGGTTTCAGCAGGCTTGGGACTAGTCCCCTCACCTTCCTCAAGATAGCCAACCAGCTCCTGGCTAAGGACGGTATCGCCCTCTTCTTTAAGAATTTTACCAACTACTCCATCATGCGGTGCAACGACTTCCAAAACCACTTTGTCGGTTTCAATGTCAACCAGTAATTCATCACGAGCAACCGCTTCACCGGGCTTTTTGTGCCAGGTTGCAACAGTGCCGTCTGCAACGGCTTCGGGGAATTGCGGGGCTTTAATTTCAGTTGTCATTTGTGTTCCTTATTCGCCTCTAGCTTTTAGCCAATTCAATTCTTGCCGGCATAAATTGCCCGACACCTACTATTCGATGTTGAACGCCGTGTCTACCAGTGAAGCCTGTTCTTCCAGATGCAGCGCCATATAACCCGCTGCGGGTGCTGCAGAACCCTCTCGCCCAGCATAGTGCAATAGTAGATCCGGATAATGACTGTGAACCACGTGTCGCATGTGATGCTGGCTACAATACCAGGCCCCCTGATTCATGGGTTCTTCCTGACACCAAACCACATGTTTCACATTTTTGTATTGCGCAAACAGCTTACTGAGTTCCGCTTCGGGGAAAGGGTATAACTGCTCGATTCGAACCAGCATTGTGTTCTTAACATCCTGCGTAGTCCGGTGCTCGAACAAATCGTAATAAACCTTACCGCTGCATAATACTATGCGCTCAATGTCTTTCGGGTCGTGTTCCCATGCGTCCTCAAGTACGACTTTGAAATACCCGTCAGCCAGGTCTTCCAACGTCGATTTTGCCAGTTTGTGACGTAACAAACTTTTGGGAGACATGACCACCAGCGGCTTTCGCAATGGCCGTATTGCCTGCCGACGAAGCATGTGAAAAACCTGTGCCGGAGTGGTTGGCACGCACACCTGGATATTGTGCTCAGCACAAAGCTGCAGGAATCGTTCCAGCCGCGCAGATGAATGTTCCGGCCCCTGACCTTCATAACCATGAGGGAGCAACATTGTAAGCCCGCAGAGCCGCATCCATTTATGTTCCCCAGAGGAAATAAATTGGTCGATTACAACCTGCGCACCGTTAGCAAAATCACCGAATTGAGCCTCCCACACCACCAGACCACTAGGGGCAGTCGTGGAATAGCCATATTCGAACGCTAGAACCGCTTCTTCAGACAACAATGAATCATACAATTCAAAAGAAGCATTATTGGTTCCTACAGACTGCAAGGGGACTAAGGTACCTTGAACTTTTTGATTGTGTATCACCGCATGCCGGTGGGAGAAAGTACCACGACGCACGTCCTGCCCGGTTAACCGGACCTGATAGCCTTCATGCAGCAATGTTGCGTAGGCCATGGTTTCACCAAAGCCCCAATCGATTGCCAATGCCCCCGCTGCCATTTTCTGCCGGTCTTCACGAATTTTGGAAACCTGACGCTGCACCACCATCCCATCGGGCAGCTGATCCAGTTTGTTCGCTAACTCCTGAAGCAGCTTCAAATCTACGCTGGTATCGTAATAGGCTGCATAGTCATGACCAAGATAAGGCGTCCAATCCACAAAAAGCTCTGAATTAGGCTTCTTCACCAATGACTGTACGACATGCTGCCCGTTATCCAACGCGCTACGATACACATCCATCATTGATGTGACCTCTTCCTGGCTGAATAACCCTTCTTCAACCAAGCGATTGGAATAGATTTCACGGGGGTTCTTTTTCTGTCGTATAACGGAATACATGATTGGCTGCGTAATAGCAGGTTCATCGGCTTCGTTATGACCGCGAGCCCGGTAGCAAATCAGATCAATAACCACGTCTTTCTTAAACTGCTGACGAAAATCGATAGCCATCTGGGTGACAAACAGAACCGCTTCCGGATCATCCCCGTTGACATGAAAAATGGGAGACTGGACCATCTTCGCAACATCAGTACAGTATTCTGTAGAACGTGCATCATGGCGGAAGCTGGTGGTGAATCCCACCTGGTTATTAATAATGATATGAACCGTACCACCCGTGCGATAGCCGCGGGTCTGGGACATCTGAAATGTTTCCATTACCACACCCTGACCAGCAAAAGCAGCGTCTCCATGCAGCAACACAGGCACCACCAGATCACCTTTCTTATCGCGACGACGATCCTGGCGAGCCCGGACAGAACCCTCCACAACGGGGGAAACAATTTCAAGGTGGGACGGGTTAAACGCAAGCGCCAAATGCAATTCGCCACCCGGTGTCATTACATTGGAAGAAAAGCCCTGATGATACTTAACGTCGCCAGAGCCCACTTCATTTTTCTTCAGGCCTTCAAATTCACTGAACAGCTCAGCCGGATTCTTACCTAGAATATTCACCAGTACATTCAGACGACCGCGGTGCGCCATCCCCAGTACAAGTTCTTTAGCACCATAGCTTCCCGCTCTCTGAATAATCTCATCAATACAGGGAATGAGGCTCTCACCGCCCTCCAGACCAAAGCGCTTAGTGCCCGGATATTTGGTGGCAAGCATTCGCTCCAGACCTTCTGCAGCGATCAGGCGTTCCAGCAGATGTGACTTAACATCGCGGCTGTAATTTGGTTTAGAGCGCACACTTTCCATGCGTTGCTGGATCCAGCGTTTTTCTGCCGTATCGACAATATGCATGTACTCGACACCGATGCTGGCGCAATAGGTTTGTTCCAATGCATCTACAATTTCTTTTAGGGTAGCTTCTTCGCGACCTAAAAATACATTTCCTGTCTGATAGGTTGTATCCAGATCGGCTGCGGATAAACCATGATGAGAAAGATCAAGATCGGGAACCGGCTCCCTCTCCATGATTCCCAGTGGATCCAGCTTTGCCTTCTGATGCCCGCGCACTCGGTACCCGGTAATCAATTGAAGCACTTTTACCTGCTTTTTTTCATGCTCAGAAGAAACACTGCTCACTGCCAGGGGCTGAGCTCGACTCTTATTCTTGGCAAGATACAGAAAATGTTCGCGGATGGTGGAGTGTGGGACGTCGGATTCGGTTCCATTTACCCGGGGGAGTTTGTCGAAGTTATCGCGCCATTCTTCCGGCACAGAATTGGGGTCTTGTAGATAAGCTTCATATAGCTCTTCGACGTAGGTAGCATTCGAACCTGAAAGGTGCGACGTACTCCATTGCCGATACATCAAACTATCATCCATTGCAGATCACCGTGTCGATTAGAACACTACCTGCAAAGACGCGAATCAGCAACAGACACGTGAAAACATGTTAGGTTTGCGACTGGCGGGTTGGGCCAAATGCGCTTTCAGATAGTTCGGTTTTACCGATTTGTCCTAAGGTTAAAAATCAACCTGCTTCCGCTTTTTGGGCGGCGCAGGGAAATTCACAGAAATCGTCAAAACTTTGGTATAAAGACGATCCTGCATTCCCAACATCAAGTGTAGCGTCTTTTTTAAATCAGCCACCCGGAAGGGAATTGCTCAGGTGGCTAAGACTGCTGAATTATATAGACATATGAACAATAAACAAACTTTAAGTCCCCTGAGAAAGTAACAGGTTGCGTATGCTTCCAATTGCTTTTGTGGGGTTCAGACCTTTAGGGCAGACGTTTACGCAATTCATTATGCCTCGACAACGAAACAGACTGAACGGGTCATCCAGATCCGACAAACGTTGCTCTGTCATTGTATCCCGGCTGTCAGATATAAACCGATACGCCTGTAGCAATCCTGCCGGCCCAATAAACTTATCCGGATTCCACCAGAAGGAGGGGCAGGAAGTGGAGCAACAAGCACACAAAATGCACTCATACAGGCCATCGAGCTTATCCCTTTCTTCCGGACTTTGGAGACGCTCGATCGGCGGGACCGGGGTATTGTTAACAACATACGGCTTTATCTTTTCATATTGCGCATAAAACATAGCCATATCAACCACCAGGTCCCGGATCACCGGCAAGCCCGGTAACGGACGCAGAACCAGTTTTTTGTTCTTACCATTGGTAGCTTGTGATATTGAGGTGATACACGCCAGCCCATTCTTACCATTAATGTTCATGCCATCGGATCCGCAGACCCCTTCACGGCAGGAACGGCGATAAGCCATGGTGGTATCTTTGTCTTTCACCAGATTGAGCACGTCCAGCACCATCAAATCTTTACCGCCGGTATCGATCTGATAGTCCTTCATGTACGGTTCGGCATCTGTATCCGGGTTGTAGCGATAAATACTAACCTGCAACATGTGGATTCACCTTAATAAGTTCTGACCTTGGGCTGGAATGTTTCAACCTGCTTAGGCGCAAAGTTAACTTCACGCTGTGAAAGCGTTTTGGAATTCGGATCATAGAGCGAGTGCGCCAACCAGTTTTCATCATCACGGTCCGGAAAATCATAACGGCTATGCGCGCCACGGCTTTCTTTACGACCCTCTGCCGCAATGGCGGTTGCCTCAGCTACTTCCAAAAGGCTATCCAGCTCCAGCGCTTCGATACGAGCAGTATTAAACGCTTTACTCTTATCAACCAGATGAGTATTACCGATACGTTCCCGGAGCTCTTCCAGCTTCGCAACGCCCTTCACCATCATGTCGCCTTTGCGGAATACACCAAAATTGTTCTGCATATTGGTTTGCAGCTCTTTGCGTAACGCCGCGACATCTTCTCCGGCAGTGCTGGCTTCCAACCTGTTCATGCGGCTCATAGCTTGCTCAAGATCGGATGCGGTTGAATCTCGTAATTCAATGCCCTGCTTTAACGATTGCTCAATGAACATGCCGGCAGCACGACCAAACACAACCAGATCGAGCAATGAATTACCGCCCAGGCGATTTGCACCGTGTACAGATACACAGGCCACCTCCCCAACGGCATACAAACCTTCAACGATTTTGTCTTTGCCGTCGGCATCGCGAGTAATCGCCTGACCATGGATATTAGTCGGGATACCGCCCATCATGTAGTGACAAGTGGGCACCACCGGAATAGGCACCTTAACCGGGTCGGAAGCTGCAAACGTAATCGCCAGCTCACAAATGCCCGGCAGCCGCTTATGCAATACTTCTTCGCCCAAGTGGTCCAACTTCAACATCACATGGTCGCCTTCCGGCCCGCAACCGCGGCCATCCAGGATTTCCTGCATCATGGAACGCGCCACAACGTCACGCCCAGCCAGATCTTTCGCATTGGGAGCGTACCGCTCCATGAAACGTTCACCATCTTTATTTATAAGGTAACCACCCTCGCCCCGACAACCTTCCGTTACCAGAACACCGGCGCCGGCGATGCCGGTGGGATGAAACTGCCACATTTCAATATCCTGAACAGGCAGCCCTACGCGCAACGCCATGCCCACACCGTCCCCGGTATTGATCAAGGCGTTAGTGGTTGACGAATAGATACGGCCTGAGCCACCAGTGGCAAATACGGTTGCCTTGGATTTGAAATAAACCGTTTCACCGGTCTCCATGGAGATTGCGATAACACCGGTAATGGCCCCGTCCTGGTTTTTCACCAAATCGACGGCATACCACTCATTATAGAAATTGGTGTTGCAACGAACGTTTTGCTGATAAAGCGTGTGCAGCAACGCATGACCAGTACGGTCTGCCGCTGCGCAGGTGCGGGCAGCCTGACCGCCTTCACCGAAATTCTTGGATTGGCCCCCGAATGGACGCTGATAGATGCGACCTTCTTCCGTACGGGAGAACGGCAACCCCATATGGTCAAGCTCATAGACGGCTTCTGGGCCGACGCTACACATATATTCGATAGCGTCCTGATCACCAATGTAATCAGAGCCTTTCACTGTGTCATACATGTGCCAACGCCAATCATCATTGGGGTCAGAACTAGCTATCGCACAGGTGATTCCGCCTTGTGCGGATACTGTATGTGACCGGGTCGGAAACACTTTTGAAATGAGAGCGGTCTTTTGGCCGGACTGCGCCAACTGAAGCGCAGCGCGCATGCCGGCACCGCCGCCGCCAACAATTACTGCATCAAAATTTAACGTACGCATACCTGACATGGCTTAAATTCCCCACAAAATCTGAATGCCCCACACTACATACACTATCGTGACCAGTGCACATATGCCCTGCACCGCAACCCGCAGAGCAGTACCCATTGCCCCAAGTTGGCGGGTGGTCAGATAATCAGTAGTTATGGTCCAAAGGCCGACCCAGGCGTGGGCTGCCATAGAAAACAGCGCAATCAATGTGAAAATGCGCATAAAGGTGGAGGTCATATAACCCTGCCACTGCTGAAATGTCAGATCGGGATTGAGAACCAGAAACCCCATCAAGCAGACAAAATACACTCCGAGTACAACGGCTGTCGCCCGCTGAATCACCCAGTCATAAAGGCCGTTTTTGCCTAGACTCGTAACACTGGTTACCATACCCAAATCCCCGCAACAATGATCAGCACCGCTGAAACAACCATAACCGCATAAGAGAGTGCTTGAGAACTTTCCAACTCTTCGAAGTAACCGGCGTCCATCAACAAGTGGCGCACCCCAGCCACGAAGTGATATATGAAACCTGCCAGAATGGCCCAGATGATAAATTTCGCTATCACACTGTCCAAACATTGTTTTAACTGGCTAAACGACTCTTCACTTTGCAGAGATAAACCTAACCCCCAAATTACGAATGCCATACCAGCGAATATGATTACTCCTGAAATGCGATGTGTGATCGACGCCACCATCTGCGGAGTAAACTTAAACGTCATTATATCCAGATTAACAGGTCTTTGACTTTTCACGGCTCTAACCACTGAGACTGAGGCCCCTAAGGAGCGTTGAAGGAAGATCCAAGAATGGTTAGGTGAAGAAAATCAGGAAGTTGCATTTGAACCCGAATTTCGTACCCTCTCTCTCATTCGGGGCCGAAGTATAGTCTTATCGCAATTCAAATACAAATGACTCTTGGCCGCCGCAAACCTTGTTTTACAAGCATTTATTACCACGATGGAGCAATTAGTAAATGAGTTGCACTATTGTGGGCTAAGCATACAATCAAAGACCAATTTGAAGGGCGAACGAATGCTTACGTCTGAAATAAATTGACAAACTTTCGTTGAGTGATTAGTTTTGGCGCGACTTTGGCTCGAGACTTCAGGTACTTGAGCGTAAAGTAGTACAATGCATTCACGATCATTCGATAAAAAGCCAGCCGCTGTCCTAATTTGAACGACGTTGGACTTAACCCAGGGCTCCACTTTAACGAGCACGTAGGCGCGGGAAGGAACTAAACAGGTGAACTCCCGAAAGTAGGCACAGATCCTGCCTGTAAATCCTACCTACCGAGTACAGGAGAGTATTATGACTGAGAAAAGCGCTCAGTTAATCTTAGGTGAAAACACACTCGAACTTCCCATTTACTCCGGCACCATTGGGCCGGACGTAGTTGATGTCGGCAAACTGACTGGCCAGGGAGTTTTCACGTACGACCCAGGCTTCGTGTCCACCGCTGCCTGTGAGTCCAAAATAACTTATATCGATGGCGGTAAAGGGGTTCTCCTACACAGGGGTTACCCTATTGACCAGCTAGCAGATGATTCTGATTATCTGGAAGTTTGCTATCTCTTGCTGTACGGGGAACTCCCCAACGCAGCAGAAAAAGAAAAGTTTGAAAGTACAATCCGGAACCACACCATGGTTCACGAGCAGCTTCGTAACTTTTATCAAGGCTTCCGCCGCGATGCGCACCCCATGGCAATCATGTGTGGTGTTGTTGGAGCACTGTCTGCGTTCTACCATGACTCACTGGAAATCTCTGACGAGAGACACAGGGAAATCGCAGCATTCAGGCTGATCGCGAAAATGCCGACTCTGGCTGCCATGTGTTATAAATACTCTCTCGGACAGCCCTTCATGTACCCGCGAAACGATCTGAGCTATTCAGAAAACTTTCTGCAAATGATGTTCGGCAACCCTTGCGAGGAATATCAGGTTAATCCGATTTTGGCGAAGGCGATGGATAAAATCTTTATTCTTCATGCCGACCACGAACAAAATGCATCCACTTCCACAGTACGTCTGGCAGGCTCCTCCGGCGCCAATCCATTTGCCTGTATCGCTGCCGGCATTGCTGCATTGTGGGGACCAGCCCATGGTGGTGCTAACGAAGCGGTACTGGAAATGCTGGACGAAATCGGCGATGTTTCCAGAGTTGATGAGTATGTGGCAAGAGCAAAAGACAAGAATGATCCCTTCCGCCTGATGGGCTTTGGTCACCGGGTATATAAGAACTACGATCCGCGCGCCAAGGTGATGAGAGAGACTTGTCACGAAGTCCTGAAAGAGCTGGGCATTAAGGATCCGCTGCTTGAACTGGCAATGAAGCTGGAAGATATCGCCCGCTCCGATCCGTACTTTATTGAGAAGAACCTGTATCCGAACGTGGATTTTTACTCCGGCATCATTCTGAAAGCCATCGGCATTCCCACCAGCATGTTCACCGTCATCTTCGCTTTGGCGAGAACTGTCGGCTGGGTTGCGCATTGGCACGAGATGATCAGCGGATCATATCGCATTGGTCGTCCACGGCAGCTATACACTGGCTCACCGCAACGTGACTTTACCCCTCTCGACAAACGGTAAAAGAACGATTAAAAAGGCTGCCTAGGCAGCCTTTTTTTTATCCTGATTTCAGATAGAGGGAAGATTATGAAAATTGCATTCATCGGGTTGGGCGTTATTGGATTTCCGGTAGCTGGACATTTAGCAAGTGCAAATTTTCAGGTTTGCGTATTCAACCGTACTCAATCTAAAGCAGAACAATGGCTGCAAAGCTACCCCGGAGAGAAGGCTGACACTCCAAAACAAGCTGCGATCGACGCTGACTTGGTTTTCACCTGCGTCGGCAACGACGATGATCTGCGCCAGGTCGTTCTCGGAGAGCATGGCATTATTCATGGCATGAAAAAAGGCTCCGTTTTGATAGACCACACCACAGCCTCTGCCAATGTGGCAAAAGAAATTGCCGCCGCTCTGGCCAATGTAGAGGCCGGCTTCATTGATGCGCCGGTATCCGGTGGTCAGGCTGGCGCCGAAAACGGGCAGTTAACAGTCATGTGCGGCGCTGAAGAAGCGGTGTTCGAGCGGGTGCAATCGGTGATTCAACGCTACGCTAAACAGGTCTCCTTGATGGGCAGCGTTGGTAGCGGACAAATGACCAAGATGGTGAATCAGATTTGTATTGCAGGCCTGATTCAGAGTTTGGCTGAAGGGGTACAGTTTGCCATTAAAGCAGGACTGGATGTCGAAAAAGTTTTTGATGTGATCGGTAAAGGTGCGGCTCAATCCTGGCAAATGGACAACCGCCATAAAAACATGCACGACGATTTTTACGATTACGGTTTTGCCGTGGACTGGATGCGCAAAGATCTAGCCATTTGCCTTGAAGAAGCTAAATCAAATGGCTCTGAACTGCCCATTGCTAAAATGGTGGATCAATTCTATTCCGATATTCAAAGCATGGGTGGTGGACGCTGGGATACTTCCAGCTTGCTCAAGCGGTTAGTCTAGCGAGCATCATTCCTCTGGGAAGCCCTGGAATGAAGCCTGATTTTCAGCCGTGATCCGGGCCGGGGATTGCATTCGTACCGTTGATACAGCAGTAACCCACCGACCATCACGACCGGCTAACCCTTGCCCTGGGCCATCAAAATCTTCATTTGAAGTCGGGAAAGTTATGAACTCCATAAAGGGTACTCTACTGTCGAAGAGATACCTTACTTTTATACGCAGTAAGTTTGCATCCCCGATATTTGCACACCTTGAACCTGCTGGATCGGCAAATTGCAGACCAAAATTCGGAATCTCGCAATTTTCAACTGGAGATGTACTACAAATATTCGAATATGAAGGGATTTTTCCACACTGCTGGAACATGAGAAGCGTTGGATTCAATATTTGAATCTGAACAACGGGAGGCGCTATGTCGCTCGCAGCACGGGAGGCCCCCATCCTATAAATCACTTCCTGCTGCATTGCTGCCAAATTGATATTACTGGATGCCCCTACCCTGGCCGCCATCAATGCAGCATACTCAAGATTAGATTGAGCCTGGAACACCAGGCCGCCATGCACAATTCCAAAACCCAGCAACACCATTACCGGCAAAACAAGCATAGTTTCTATCATAGAAACGCCGCGCTGCCGCATATCTAAGAATTTGTTGTTGATCATGCTCATTAACGATGCACCACTGGCTAATTATTATTATCTTTCATAAACAAGAACAACCGTCTTATCGTCACGCCCACCCTGCCTCTCACTCTCAAGCACCAGTCTTTTAATACGATCCGCCATAGATGCCGCAGCATTGTTTAAAATTGACAATATTACAGAATCGTCCAATACGTCGGTTATACCATCGGAAAGAAGCAATAACTGGTCTTTTGCATCCCAGTCGAAGCGGTTTAATTCAATCTTAATGCTACTCCTTATTCCGACTGCATTGGTTATCACAGACTTAAACTGATTATCCGGGCGCTGAACCGACTTAGTATGATCTTTTGTCAATGCCATAATCTCACCGCATCGCAACCGATAGGCCCGGCTATCACCTACATGCATAACCACAATCCGCTTATCCTTTATAACAGCGCAGACCAGAGTTGTAGCCATACCATTCAAGTCCGCCGCCTGTGCAGCATCAAATATTAGTTTGTTTGCATTCTGAATGGCTTGTATCAGTACTTTTTCAATACTGTTGTTCCTGTCTGCCAAACCGCATAGGCGATAGATTTCATCAACCAAAGTCCTGGACGCAAAGTCACCGCGAGGGCCACCACCAACACCGTCTGCAACCACAAACAGACACTTGTTATTCAGAACCAAACAAGCATCTTCGTTTTTTTCAGATTTAAGTCCTTTTTGACTAAGAGTCACCGCTTGCATGCGCTATTTCTTTAAGGCTCCCGCCAATTTATCTAAAGACTCGGATTGGGATGTTAAATCTTGCTTCCGGTTAAACTTATCAATAGCGGCCATCAGCTTTGACACTTTGGACAAATCCGCATCTTTTCCTGCCATCGCCGCATAATATTTAAAATGATTATCTGCCTGCATTAGCCGAATAGAAGCCAAATTATATTGTGCCTTCCCATTCTTCGGATTGCGTAGAATGGTGCGTTCAAAATAGGCGGCGGCCTCATCGAACTGACCGAGCCTAAACTTGATGGTACCCATCCGGTATAGCACCACTTCTTCTTCAGGCTTAAGTTCAAGCATCGCCAGACATTCTGCCTCTGCCTTCACAAAATCACCGGCTTTATAATAGTTTTCACTCGCCTCAAAATGTTGCCGTAACTTTAGGTTAAGCTGCTGCTTATCAGATTGAGCCGCTGCCTGCTGCTTGTAATAATCATCAAGATTGGGGTCATTGAAAGCGCAACCAGGTGACACGACCATCATCACAATTAATACAACCCTGAGCATTTTCAAGTGCCCCATTTGTCATACCAAGCTAACTTAGCACTGGCTTTTGTGTGATATTCCGTTCCAGGCGGGAGAATCTGGGTTACTTCACGCCACATATCCTTGGCTTTGCCAGCGTTGACATATTCCAGGCGAAGCGCCTGACGGTATAGCTGCCGTGCACGATTATTTTGGTTTTCGATTGCAATTTTTGCTGCTACGCTATTACCGATATCCAAAGCTTTCTGCCAATTTTCATAAGCAGTGTGATAGTCATTCTTACCGGAGGCTTCATTACCTCTGGCAACATACTCATCCATGACTTTTGTTGTAATCGAACGGGTATAAGAGCTTTTTCTACCAGAGAGCAAATTATCTTCCCTGGACATAAAATCAGTCCAGAGACTAAAAGCCAGATCTTTATCACCCTGTGCGAATGCCGACTGCGCCTGATTAAATTGATCTGAAAGAGAGCCTATATCCTGGTTCGCTGTGACGACACTACTGCGTGCTGTACCAGTCACAGCACTGTTGTTGAGGTAAGGCCGAAGCTGCTCAAGCGCTGCGTTGGCGTTGCCCTGAAGATATAATCGCTCCGCTGTCGACACTGCCGAGGATGCTTCGCGATTCAAGTTCGCAACCGGCTTCGGGGCCGGTTTACTCACTGGTTTCTTCACAACCTCCGGAGCAGGCTTGCTAACGCTTTGTTTTGAAGCAAGATCGGAAATATCCGTCACATTGGGCTCAGCCTCGGCTCTCTTAGCTTCGACAGGCTTTTTGGCAGACATTGAAATGCTCGGCGGGGGTGCAATCGAATTGGCAGAAGGTGGGGCCGAAGAGTCACTAGAAGAGCTTTGCTCCGGCGAATGATTAATCTTGCCCTGCATAGCCGGAGCATTTGTGCCGGAGCTTGTATTTGCTGATGCCGGAGCACCTGCAGAGCTACTACCTGCGACCATCAGGCCTGAGCGGTTAGTCTTATTAAAATAGAGGTAACCCGCAGCCAACAGCATTGCTACCGCCATCAACATCAGCGTAGTCGTAAGCATCTTTTTAAGAGGGCTTGGGCCAAAGGTATCATCTGTGTCAGCTTTCGGTTCATCACGCTTGGCAAAAAGACCTGAACCGCTCTTTTTGACCACCGGTTGCTCGCTGGAAGATTCATTCTGACTACTACCGGAATAAAAAGTCAGAGCGACTTCACCAAGTTTGATAATGTCATTTTCTTCCAGGATGACCCGCGCGATTTTATAACCATTCACCTTGATGCCGTTCAGACTCTCTAGATCATTCACAACGAATCGACCGGATTGAAATACTATTTCAGCGTGACGGCGGGAAACCCCTTTTCCGTTAAGCACCAAATCGCACTCATTCCCGCGCCCCATCACAAACGGGAATGTGGTAATAGGATAAGACTCACCGTTATCGGCGACCAGGGAAGCGATAGCTTCTGACGCATCTACATCTGCGTAGACCTCAGTGCGATCAGAATCCCAGTTTTCGGGTGGTTTGGAAGAAGCTGCTGTCGATGTACCAAGACCTTGTTTCTTGATGTCCAGAACTGGTGTGGACTCAACTACGAAACCGTCTAAATTTTGTTTCATTCGTTTTTCCCTTGCATTTACCCACGGGCAACAACGCTACGGGCTCGAGCGCTTTTTATTGTTTTTAGACTAGTTGCATTTAATCAAATATTAGCCGGTCATCCAAGTGTATTCCTGTTTGGCTTACGTTACCGTCTGAAAGCTCTAACACGGCATAGGTTCCCTTCGGAGCGCGCCGGAAACGATTCGGCGGAACGGATTCCCTGACACCTAAAACCTTGTTTTCCTTATCAATAAACACCAAATCAATCGGGAAACGCATCCCCACTGTATGTATACCGGCGCATGGAGTGATCAAGAGCGCTTCGTCCAAGTCAAGACTTGAACGATTAAGCAGACCCACTAGGCGGGATAGAAAACGGTCGGCTACTTTTACTTTACCTAACCCAGTTTGAAGCATTAATCCGTCTCGCCACAAAACGAGCTTCTTAACATGATAGACGCGCTGGTTCATGTACGCTTCATGACATCAGAAGCTTCATCATGATATCAGGCAGAAATCCGGTCTCAGCCATTTTCACCACCAAAACAAACGCAATTAACATGAATATAATCGGGAAAAGAAACATAACCAGGGGTAATAACATTTTTACTGGCGCCTTGTTCGCCGCTGCTTCCGCCTCATTGAACCGCTCTACCCGTCTTTGCTCTGCCTGCATTGTAAGAACATCAACGATTTCACCACCGGTTTCTTCTGCTTGGTTCAGGGCCGCCACGAAATTAAAAATAGATTTGATATTCATCCGTTTCGCTAAATCTGTTAGTGCATCACGGCGAATCTTTCCTGCTCTGATTTCACGCAGCAACTTACCAAACTCTTCTTTCACCGGCCCTTCCGGCAAGTTTGATATGGCTTGCCCCAAAGACGTTGAATAGTTCAAACCTGCGCGCATAGAAAGAACCAGCAAATCAAGAAGGAATGGAAACTCCTTCGCAACCCGCCTGCGGCGTCCTTTAATTTTGTCGTTGAGCCAAATGTCAGGATAGAAATAACCAAGTGGGCCTATCCCGATTATCACCATTTTTACTTCTAAAGATGAGTCGGCGCTGGAAGAAAATAGAACATAAGAAATAAAAATACCGACCACCAAACAAATCAGTTTCAGGGTAAAAAACTCTTCGGTCATAATGGCGTAATTCATGCCACCGGTACTCAATTTTACCTGGATCTTCTCATACGTTTTCTCAGGAATGATGCTACGTATATCTCCAGAAAATAAACGTACAACCGGTTTGAATATCTTATATATTAACGGTGGAGGATCGCGCCAATCCTCATCTTCTTTAGGGCGGGTCATCAAGAAAAGACGTATCAATGCGAAAGCGCCGACGGCGAGAGCAAGAGACGTTAGAAGAATCGATGAGTATTCCAGTATCAATGACTTCATCAGATATCTACCGTAACGATCTTACGTATCATAAAATAGGCCATAACCGCCATGGTACACATGATTGCTAACCAGATATAACCGAGGTAACTGGTAAACAATTTAGACATCGCTTCAGGTTCAATTTTATAAAATACGTAGCCTATGAAAACAGGGAAGAATGTAGCCAAAGTACCTTGCGCCTGCCCCATAGAGGTCAGCGCATTGATTTTTCCTTCTACTTTAGCTTTTTCCCGCAACGTTTTTGACAAAGTATCCAGCGTTTCAGCCAGATTGCCACCGACGGACCTTGAAATTTTGATTGCTGAATTCATCAGCATTATATCCTGCCTGTCGATTCGCTTTGCGAGTTCATCAAGCGAATCATTCAGGTCTGTACCAACCCGATACTCTACCAGCACCTGTGCAAATTCTTGCGCCAGGGGCTGAGGTTGATTTTTTACTACTTGCTGAAACGATTTAACCAGGTTTAAGCCGGACCGTAGCGAAGATGAAATCGACGACAGCGCATCCGGCAATTGCTCAATAAAATCATCAGAGCGTCGTTTCTTCATTATTTTAAGAACCATCGAAGGCGTCACAAAAATAACTATGGCAGCAATGACCGAAAAAACAACATTAGAAAATATAAATACCAAAGGCACTACAATAAGTGTAGACACCAAAGTGAAGGTGAATATTTGCGAGGGTTCCAACAGAACCAACACATCTCTTAACCCTTTATCAACCTGTAGATAGAATTTTTTTTGGTAAAGCTTGAATATCTGCTGTGAGAAATTAACCAATACCCAGGTTAAACAAAAGAACGCTACGCTAATCAATACAAAAATGGACAGCTCACCGCCATTTTGCATCCAGGCGAGCAGTTTGTTTGTGGTTAATGAAAGCTGGGACCACAGCGCGTCCATTACACTATACCAATCCCAGATTCAACATCATTTCCCTGCGCAGTGAAAAGACCCAGATCAACATTCACACCTTGCTCAGCAGAATCACGATAAAATTTGGGTACATATCCGGTTGGCCGATAATAGCCCCTTATTTTACCTTTACTGTCATACCCTTTGCGCACATATTCAAAAACAGTTTCCAATTGTACTTTATCGTCTTCGAACCCAGTGACTTCCATAATGTGGGTGATTTTACGAGTCCCGTCAGCCATCCGGCTTTGTTGGACTAAGATATCTACTGCTGAGGCTATTTGTTCTCGTATCGCCCTCGATGGTAAATCCACCCCTGCCATCATAACCATAACTTCCAGGCGACTGAGAAAATCTGACGGGGAATTAGCATGACCTGTAGTCAATGAGCCGTCGTGGCCGGTATTCATCGCTTGCAGCATGTCCAGTGCCTCACCGCCGCGACACTCCCCGACCACGATTCGGTCAGGGCGCATACGTAACGCATTTATCACCAAATCACGTATAGCGACTAAGCCTTTACCTTCAGCGTTAGCAGGCCGGCTTTCCAGAGATATCACATGTGGCTGATTGAGTTTTAGCTCCGCCGCGTCCTCAATCGTAATTATTCGGTCATCAGGGCTAATAAAGTTCGAGAGAATGTTTAATAGTGTGGTTTTACCGGACCCGGTTCCCCCGGAAATCACTACGTTCTGCTTTAGCTCCACTGCAGATTTCAAAAACAAACCCATGCTTTCTTCGATAGAGCCAAAACGGATCAAATCCGACATAAAAAGGTTTTTCTTGGCAAACTTCCGAATAGTAATGGTAGGCCCGTTTAAGGCTAGCGGAGGTATCACGGCATTTACCCTGGAGCCATCAGGTAAGCGCGCATCCACCATTGGGGAGCTTTCGTCAATACGTCGACCAAGAGGAGCAACGATGCGGTCAATTACAGCAAGCAATGACTGAGTACTGGTAAAACGACTCTCGGATAAAACCAGCCGGCCTTCCTGTTCCACATAAATGTGGTCCGGACCGTTCACCATGATCTCGGTAACGCTATCGTCCTCTACCAATGGTTCCAGTGCGCCCAAGCCAACTGCCTCGGCGACTACCTGCCGCTGCAACTCATCTCTGGAGATACCGTCGGGTATTCTTTTGACATGGTCTCTGATAATTTGACGAGTCGCCTTAATGGCCTCTTCACGCAACTCTTCTGAGTCCATTTGCTGCAGGTTTGCACGCTTACGTAGATCCAGATATTCAAGAATGAGTGAGTGCACCCGCCGCTTCAGAGCAATAAACTCTTCGCTTTCCTGCTCTATCGTACTCTTACTGGCACGCCGATCTTCACCATCTTCGAATACACTAGCCCTGCTTGGTACCTTTAATATTCTTACCCCCAGATCACCAAACACAAGTTCATCACCGGACATAAGTGGCCTGTCTTCAAAGATTCGCTGCCGATTCAACCAAGTGCCGTTAGTACTATCAAGATCCCTCAGCGTAGCTGAATCCTTTGTGACTAAGATCGCCGCATGGTTACGGGAAACATGGTGATCGCCCAGAATGACATCGCAGTGATCCCCTTTACCCAAAACATATTCTCCAACACTATACTCATAGAGCATCTTGTTATTATTTTGGTCGAATACCTCTAGCACCAACATAGGAAGAATTCCTGTTTTACTTAATCAAAGATACTGAATTTCATATCTTGTTCCGCGTCCTGACTCAGTTTTTTCGAATAGTCCAGCATATCTTTATTGCGCTTGCTATCAGGATCAATAAAGTACGGTGTAACGAATATCACGAGTTCAGTGGATTTCTGCTGGAAATCGCGGGACTTAAACAATTCACCAATAATCGGAATCGAGCCTAGCCCGGGCACTTTTGAAACCGATTTGCTATCTTCCGCTTGCAACATCCCCGAAATAACCATGGTCTGGCCGGTCTGGGTATTCATTTCCATGCTGGTCTTACGTGAGATAAATCCGGGGATACCCAATACTTCAACACTATCATCTACCGCGCTTACCTCAACATTGATCTTAGTAGAGATAAAGCCGTCCGGATCTGCAATGGGCTCAAAATCCAGGATGACACCCACTTGCTTGAATTCAACAGTGAGCTCACCGTCAGCCCCACGAATCGGGATCGGTACTTCACCACCGGCCAGGAACTCTGCTTTTGATCCGCTTTTGGTAACCAATTTTGGCTGTGCCAACACCCTGGCAATACCTTTGGTTTGCAACAAATTAATAGTCGAGCCGATCTCGGTCAGTGGCTCACTGGTACCTTCTTCATAACCAAACCCGAAAAAAGACGCATACTTGTCGAAGTCGAGCACACCGTGAGCTTCACCCAGTAACTCGTAGAAAGGTCCCGGGGCTGTGGCGGCCCACTCAACACCGACATCCATCAAATCATCCCTTCGCACCTCTACCACTTGTACGTCCAACAGGATCATTGCCTGTAAGCTAACCTTTGGTGTAATGACATTAAATACAACCGTACCGGCGGTTATTTCTTTGGATAGCTTTTTCTTCATGTCAGCGATGATGACAATGTCTTGCTCACGTAGTATGCGGCCCTCTATAAAAATGATGCCGTTTTCTTCCCTGGCATTAACGCCTTCTACGTCAGCCAAAACAATGTTGGCCACTTCCAGAATTTGCACCCATGAGTTATCAATAACTTTAAGAAGATAGCGACGCTGTTGACCGTTGGATTTCCAGATCCTTAGATCTGTAACACCCGCCTTTAAGCCGGTTAGCAGAATTTCATCTGGACCGGTGGGTTGAGCATTGGCTATATCAGGATGCCCGATAGATACCCTGGTAACGCCGGGATAAGGCATAAGCCGGGTTTGGCCTTGAATGATATTAACGGTATTTACGTAATTATCATCTGCATGCGCAATCGTAAAAAGAAATAAAAACTGCACCAAAATAACAAAGGAAAACTGCTTTCCAAAACCAGAAAAATTCATACTTCTTTACCCTTGATCTTATTTATTATTATGAGCGCTTACCGCCACGGATAAGCTCGAAGCCATAACCGTCTTGCTGAGGTGGCGGAGTAGGCTTTACAGGTTTTGGATGTTGCGGGATATCAATAAGATTATCGAGTGTGACATAATCTTCAAAGCGATCACTGCCGTCCTCTGCCCGCCTCATCAGTAACGTAATATCGCCAACGGATTGTGCGTGGATTAGCCGCGTGGCATAAAGCGGAGAGACCCCCAGGGTGATTTCGCTGTAACGTCGCTTACTCACTTCAGGAACACCATCATCCAGATCAGAGCCGGTTGCCAACACTCTGAGATTTTGAGCCAGAGGCACTGTGCGACTGTCCTCTCCATCTTTAAGCGTTATCATAAGATCAATGGTGTCTCCAGGAGCCAAAAAGCCTGAAAAGGTATCCTGGCTACTGACCGGAATTGTTATCGCCCGTTCACCTTCTTTCAGCAAACTGGATAGCCCTTCAACTTTGCTCGTGCTGACATGGACAGATAAAATCGGCTCGCCACTTTTAACAGGGTGAATAATGGGCATGCCTTCAATTTGAGAAAATTGGGCTGGGGTTGCGGCGTCGGCCGGAACGTATATTTTAGGAATTTTCCGTATGGAGGCCGTTTGCGCAGATACCGTATCCCCTACTTTCAGGTCTCTACTAGCCACGACTACCTCGATGGATTCCCGTTCGGCTTCAAAGCTGGATTTATAGGATTTGATTTCCTGGTCAATATGGTTTGTTGAAAGATACCAACCAGCGCCACCCGCTAACAGGGCGCACAATAACAACAGAATGCTGGTTTTATTATTGGACTTCATCCGGAATTACCTGTTATGGCTGATAAACTTCGCGCGCAAAGTCGTATTGTTTATCATTGAGTGCGTTAATCAAAGAAGGTCGGGAGCCTGGATCGTCAGCGGGGTCCATCATTATGCTACCTTTAAGGTCCTTTGGATCGTTCGTACCCCAGTAACCTGTATCACCGACTATTGCCCACCACATTGCGGCAATAAGCGCTACGGTAACTACCAGATACTCCATGAGTACCCCACCATTATTTTTATTTGATTTCATGGCATTTATTGTTCTTATAAGACTATTTTAACCAGTGTAGAAGGGCTTGGCTAAAACTACTATTACGACCTTGTAACCCCTTGATGGTTAACTGTAACAGCTCTCCCCCTCTTTGGAAACTTGTCACGGAACCTACTCTGTTTTCGGAGCGGGAAGACATCACCCAATCGTCGTTAGTGAATTGATTTACATAATAGGTTTCCAGTTGTCTCCACGGAAGTTTGGAGTCGATGGTTAACGTTTCGGTCCGCCGGCCGTTCTCCAGGGATTCAACTTTGCTGGCCACTTTTGAGCTGGGGGCTAGCGGCAATATACTCTTAACATTGGACGTATAGTGCAACGGCGTCGGTGAAACTGCCAATTTCCCTTCAACCACCGACCCCTTCTGCGCAAACTGAACCGAATATAAAAAACCATCCAGTTCGTAGGTTAATATTTTTAAATCACCTACATTTCTTTTGCTTAATTTACCGTGGCCTTTTGTTTGCCAGCGGGAAAGGTAGAATTTCTCGACTTTTTCTTTTTCACCTGGATATGAAAACATCCTTATCGACATCGGAATATTGTTTAACGCCATATGCTGACCGACCCAATACCACTGGGCGCCGGGAATGACTTCCAGACCCGGCAAATCTACTTCCAGAGGATCCCTGGATTTAGCATTCGCGAATGAAGACAATAAAAAAACAAATAAAAATAAATATTTACAGCGCAACACTTTTCATACTGCCAACAAAAGTTATAAAAACGGTGGGATCAGAATAGTTTATTCAACGTATTCTTCCAGTAGCGAAGGTGGTAAGGCTGTGGATTGCTCCGGGGAGATCGTGCTAAAGGAGTTAGCTGGACTGTCCGGGTCAGAATATAGCTTCAGATCAATTTCTTTAAATACATTTCTTAGCCGGCGGGCACCACCTTGATTTTGCAACCAGGTTCTTGCATTCGACAGCCCCCCCGGACGAAATCCTTCAACCCTTTCGCTAAAATTGTCTTCACTTCCGGCAGCCCAGCTATCTGCTATCAAGGCATAAGATGCTGACAATTTCAGATCGCCGGCTACATTCCCACCCGAAAAAGCGGAATTACCATCAACATTAACGGGTATTGAAAGTACTGCTGTCGAAGAGGTATCCAACTCGACGTCTCCCCGGTCACTCATCCGCGTTAAATCTCCGCTTCGATTCCGGAGCAAACCGGAAAGTCTCTGCTGATTTTCTCCAACGTCATCCCTGTCATCAGCCAGTGTTAGCTGCACACCCTGAACCGTATCCACAACGTCTTGTTTAGACTTCCAATCGTCCCAGTCTCTTGATACTCCACTATCGCCTGTTCCAAAACCCGTTCCGCCGTTGATGAAAAACCGGTTTGTGACCTGCGCATCGAACCCGTTGACGCCACCGGCCAATCTCTGGCGGTAAGCATTGTCATCCAGAGCGAGGCGCTCCCAGGCAACATAACGAGCGGCTTCATGGGTAGTAGATTGTGCATTCAACATTTGGGCAATTGCTATAAACGCGAGAAAAAATGGCACCATCCATACCATTGCGACAATAAACTCTGAAATGGCCTGACCTTTCTGATAACGAATAGGCATGTTAACCCCCCGCAACAGGAGGTGGGTCCTGAACTAACCGCACCTGCCAGAATGGGTTGAAAAGATTCGGCGCTTCGCGTTGATTGACTCCCGGTGGTTGAAAGCCAAGACTTTCCGTGGTGCATGCCTGAGAATTTCCATAACAATCGGGGCGCTCATAGAAAACCTCAGCCCTTGCAATGGCATACACATTTTGCTCTGGACCACAAAACTGTCTCTTTTCATCCAGGGAAGTCATGTTATTCCTCCAGCCTTCCAGCGGCTGACCATTTTCATCTGTACCAATACCATCCGAGCAATTGCTTTGCTCGAGAAATGCAGTGACAAACGCGGACTCTCTCTCAGCGTTCAATGCAGCAAATCGTTGAATACTATCGTACTGCGCGTTTCTCAATTCGCTGCAACTGACTTGTGAGTTGTTGCATAGACCCAGCAGATTCAGCAGCATCACGTTCAACCAGTTCATTGAATTAGAAAAGCTCTGAATAGTCGAGGTAGCGTCACTTGAGTGATTGAACGTATGCTGAGTGTCCAGATTCAAAGTGAGGGAATCGTCTTGCGCAAACCAGTTCATCTGGTTGTTCCGGAACTCCATGGTCGTCTGCCCCACCCTGGTGCCCGTCCCCCAAATCTGACCATCGGCTTCAACATTATAATCGAGAACATTGCGATCGTTTATCCAGATACCTCCGGTGTAATTATTCGGGTCCTGATAGGTTGCCTGAATCGCGGCGATCATCAATCCGTTGTCGTCCACTGTGTCGGGATTAGCATTACCTCCACTAAGCCCGGCACATAAATCTCCCCGACTTCCATCAACGATCCGTCCATCTCCCAAGGGTGCTCCCGAAGGGTTGGCGAACAAAATCATACTGCAGATATTCTCGTTTATGGATACCGCCTCTTCGATCGCCTGAGTCGTCGAAACAGGCACATCGTCGCCCTGAAACGCATTAAACGTTGTTTCGTCATTTACTTTAATTAGGGAATTGGGTTGAGCTTCGTAAGTACGGGCAATTGCCGTCATGGTGTCATTAATAACAGTGTTGCCAGCACTATTTGGCCTGACCAAGCTAGCAAAAGCCTGGTCCTGAAAACCAGAATATCTATCGTTATTGATGTCATAGAGCACAATCATCATGCCGGCAAGCCATTCGGCACCCTCCATAAAGAGTTCCAAATTCGCAGCTCCGGCATCCTGACTAAAGAGTGGAAATAATTGTTGGTAGATAGCACTGACCAGCCCACCCAGCTGACCACCACTGTTAAAGCCTTTATCAAACACCTGCCCCAAAACCTGCAGTTCAACTTCGTAGCTGAACAGGTGACCAATGGCGACTTCATTCGCAATCATAGCGCGGTTGGTATAAGCCATAAAATTGAGATTGCGGGCGGCGATTTGTGCGCCGGAATAGGCAGCCGAATCTGCAGCATTCACGAGGTTTATTTTCTCGTTAACCGCACGTCCGGAGTTGAACATCAGAAAGAACATGATACCCGCTATGGCGAATAAGCCAACGGCAAGTACTAAAGCCTGCCCCTTCTGAGTATTAGAGCGTAATGAATGCTGTTGTCGATACACACCACAAACCTATTATTATTGTGTTTTGGTTGTGCTTGAAAGGGGCAACTAAGCCCCTTTCTGTTTAAATCAATCTATTACATCACCGCCGTAAAGCAAGTGTAGAGCTTTAAATGATTTAATTATCAACCACCAGCTTCTATTTTAGCGCTGCTGCCAGTGTAGTTGTTTAAGCTTGATCTTGCGTTATCGCCAGCTGCGCCTGCATCACTGACAGCGTCAGTACGCGCAGTTCCGCCGTCTTCACCAGACATTTCAGTAGCGAAGGCAGTCATGACATTACGGATAGAACCGCCCATAAAGCCCATAGTTGCAATACCGGCAACCGCCAGCAGACCTACAATCACCAGGTACTCAGACATGCCCTGGCCGGTAATTTTCTTTGATGAGAATTTGCGAGTGTTTTTAGTTTCCACAGGATTAGCCCCTTTATATTTGTTTTGTAGTGTTCTTTAGGTTGGACCACTTCACGCATCCGAATTACCCAGATTACAAAAGCACATTAAACAAAGTTCCGCTTGATGTATCTTTCGAATAACGCTTGGTTCTCTCGTTTATTGCCCTTTCATAATACGGTTGTTCGGACGTCAGCTCATGCAAAGTTCGCAAATGTAGACACGAACTGATTGCGACTATACTGCTTTATAGGGCGATTCATAGTCAATACTCGCTTTACAAAACAATAACGTTTTTCCGACGAACGTTCTATAGAAGCCCCCAAAGTGACAAAAGCATGACACAGTTCACCCTGTTCGTTGAACTCTTTGCGTCAGATTCCAGCTCCAAGCGGGTTACCTTAATGCAACCGCAGCCGCGTTGCGTACTCAGTGTTTGCGTGTACAATATTATGAGACCTAAGAAAAACAACTTTTTATTCTATCTGAACACTGCGAAAGGCCTTTCCATTATATGAATCTTACCTGGTTGTTTTCATGGCGCTCTAAGAAGCAGCAAGATAAGCCGAACGACTCAGAACCTAAGCAGCAGCCAAAGCGTCAACCGACAGGGGCGCAACGCAAAGCCGCTCCCGGCAACAACCCAACCAATCGAACGCCTCAGCCAGCCGCCGCCCCGAGGCCACCGGCTCTGACTGAGCGGCCGTTCGAAGTGAATCTGAACATCGGACGATATCGCATGGAACCGTTTACAGAGGGCGGTATCTGTGTGGTGATGAAAGGCATCCCGCTTGAGCAGGGCAAACCCAAACTGGCCGTTAAGCTGGTTCGGGAGCAATGGCTTAATCATCAAGCAGTTAGACGGCAATTCACCACCGAAAGCCAGATTGTAAGAGAACTGCATCATCCTCAATTACCGAAATACCGGTCACGAGGCCTGATTGATGGCAAAGCGTATTACGCTTATGAATTTATTGAAGGTTTTCAGTTAATCAACCTTTCCCAGGAACAGCAACGATTTCCACCCGCACTGGTGAAAGAGATCGCCAAAGACCTGGTCTCCCAACTGCTTGAACAACTGCATTTTCTGCACACCAGCTTGAAGCCGGTGGTTCATGGTGATATCAGCTCCGAAAACATCCTGATCGATTCAAAACAGAAGATTTATCTGGTGGATTTCGGATGTTCCCATTTCCAGAAGCAAGCCAGCCGGGAGTCATATCAGTGGTTGGCCAAGCCGTCCTTTATTTCCCCCGAACAAGCCCGCGGTGACCGTTGGGATCATCGCAGCGATCTCTATCAGGCAGGAATCCTATTGTTTGAGCTGTTACGAAACCGGCGCTGGAATGAAGGTGGTAGCAAGCGGGAAAAGGTGTTGTTTGCTGCCTCAAATGAGCGTAAAGCCGATGATTTCCTCACTGACGTTACGGACGCCAAGACCTCGTCATTCGTAGCGAAGATGCTGGATCCGGATCCCGGCATGCGTTTTCAGAGCGCCAAGGAAGCGCTAATCGCACTGCGAGAATAAAGTAAGGCCTGAGCCCTACTCTATTCTCACACCATTGTCGAAGCGACAGGGTGTATCCGCATTATCCATGGTACACACACCTTGACCATGCAATGCATTTTTCTGGAATCCACCCACATACTTGCTTCCGTCTGGCCAGGTAAATACACCGCGCCCTTCGCGCACGCCTTCATTGAACTCACCCGTATAGATTTCACCGGAGGTCCAGCTTAGTTTGCCTTTGCCTGTGCGCTTACCCTGTTCGAACTCGCCGTCATAGATACGACCATCGGCGAACGTCAGTGTACCCTGGCCGTCCATTACCCCCCGGTCAAACTGGCCTTCATATCGATTTCCACCCGGCCATTCTTTAATGCCTTTGCCTTGGGGTAAACCGTTGCGGAATTCGCCCTTATAAACTTCACCCGACGGCATCTGCATAGTACCTTCGCCCCAGGGCAGATCGTTCTTAAATTCACCCTCATAAACAGAGCCGTCAGCCAAAGTTTTACTGCCTGCGCCTTTGCGTTTGCCGTCAACGAATTCGCCATCGAATACTTCGCCGTCAGGGGAAATCAGTTTGCCCTGACCGGTTTGCTTGCCGTCCTGGAACTGGCCGATGTACTTTCTTCCATCCGGCCAGGTATAGGTTCCGCTGCCGTCTTTTTTGCCGTCACGGAACTCTCCCACGTAGACGCGGCCGTCGGCCCAGGTATACGTTCCTATCCCGTGTTCTTTGCCCTGGGAAAAATTACCCTCGTAGGTGCTGCCGCTAGCCCATCGGTAAACGCCACTGCCATGAAACTGGCCATCCTCCCAGTCACCGGTATAAACATTGCCCCGGGAATCCGTGAGCGTGCCCTGCCCCCACATGACATCGTTACTCCACTGACCTTCATAGCGGGAGCCATTGGGCCAAATATAGATACCATAACCAGACTTGACGTCGCCCTCCAGCTCTCCGCCATATTGGCTACCGTCTTCGAGGGTCGTCATATCCGGAAGGTCGGCCTGAGCAGGAGCGGAGTCGCTGCTTTCCTTAGCTTCCACCCCGTGAGCGCTATTTTTGGAATCGGTGTCATCCGCTTCTGAGCAGCCTAATATTAAAAATGCTGACAATACAAACACATAACGACTGCACCTTATTAACTTACGAGGCACGTATTTCTCCCGTCTTTCTCATGTTCATCGTATTTATTCTGTTGAACCATCACTGTTCACCAGAAACTCTTCATGACCATCATCCCATCCGGCTTCCCAACTCGCTGACAGCACTTCCAGCTCGAATGGTGAAGAACGCGCAACGCTGCCCTTCAACCCTTCTTTGTGTCCCAACTCATAGGCTTCATCCAAGCCTACATGCCATTGCAATTTTTCAGAATCATCCTCAGTCGATTCGACAAATGACCGGTCGACCTCTTCGGCTATAGAGCTTTGACTTTGCGGCTTATTACCCGAAAAATAGCCCCCCATATTACTCAACAATTTCTGCGAGTCGTCCAAAATATAATATGTTGCCGGCACCAGCACCAAGCTTACCAAGGTGGCGAATAACACACCAAAAGCGATTGAAACTGCCATCGGAATAAGAAACTGTGCCTGCAGGCTGGATTCCATCATCAGCGGTACCAAGCCACCGAATGTCGTCAGCGAGGTCAGCATTATCGGGCGGAAACGAGCCACCCCTGCTTTTCGGATTGATTCCTGAAGGCCGATACCTTTTTCCTTGTTGCGGTTCATAAAATCAACCAGAACCAGGTTATCGTTTACCACAATTCCGCTTACAGCGATCATGCCCACCAAAGACCACAAGGTGATTTCCATTCCCGCAATCAGGTGTCCGACCAATGCCCCTATTATTCCAAAAGGTATTGCAAACATGACCATAAGCGGCTGGGCATAGGAACGGAATAACGTCGCCATCATGACATACATGCCCAATACGGCAATCCAGTACGCCTTGAACAGATAGTCCTTAAATTCGTCTTTCTCCTTTTGTGCGCCGGCGATATCCCAGGACATACCCGGGAAGTTTTCTGACACGTTATCCAAATATTCTTTGCGCAGCGCCGCCATTACTTTCGGGGTATTCGTCACGTTCTCATCAATCTTGGCCTTAACGTGAATAACACGACGGCGATTATGGCGATCAATCTGCGAAGCACCTTCGCCATACTCGATGTCGGCAACGGTCAGCAACGGAATGGTCGAGCCGTCCCGCATTCGAATCGACATATTTTCCAGATACCAGAGCGAACTGCGTTCTTCGGCAGGATAACGCACGATAACCTTGATATCCTGCTCTCCGCGCTGAATGTTTTGAACATCTGCGCCGTGATAGGCCTGACGAACTTGCAGTGCTACATCATCCAGGCTTAAGCCCAAATTGCGGGCAACCGGCTTGAGTTCTATCAGCAGCTCCTGTTTACCCTTCTGAAATGAATCTGTGACCTGGTAAAGCCCTTTTATATTTGCGAGTTTTTCCTTGAGCCCATTGGCTGCCAGTTTTAAATCACTCAGACTGCTGGAAGACAATTCAATATCCACAATAGCGCCCGGCTGATTGAGCGTGGCATTAAATTGCAGATCCACCACATCATGGATATCACCGACCCGCTCTTCCCATTCGCGAATGATTTTCTGCCCGGACAACATCCGGTTTTCAGCCGGGGCCATTTCAATCACCAGCCGACCTGCCGTATCGCTGGTGAAAGAAGTGAAGATATTCAGTATCTGTTCCGTGCCCGTTTCCGCTTTCAGATCTTTCTGCAAATCCAGGGCAGCGGATTCGATACGCTTAATACCGTCACGAACGGCTTCCGGTGTGGAGTTCTGAGCGAAGCTTACGGTAGCGCTGGCGGTGTCGGCCTCGATCGTCGAAAAAAACACGACCTTTAGCCAACCGGATGCCATCAGCGACAAGGCAATAATCAGAATGCCGACAAACCCGAACAACGTGGTATATCGCCAACGCAGGCACAGCTCCAGAAACGGGCTGTAAACGTTGTCGACAAATTTTTCCAGTCCCAGCGAAAACCCTCGCTGAACGGTCCCCAACACCGGTACACGGTCAAAGTCATCGTTCGAGATACCGGATACATGGGATGGCAGAACCAATAGGGATTCGATCAGTGAAAATACCAACGTGCAAATAACAACAATCGGAATCACCTTCATCAGTTTGCCTTCCGGTCCCGGCAACATTATTAGCGGTGCGAAGGCGATGATGGTCGTAAGAACGGAGAATATAACTGGCTTCTGTACTTCCTGGGCACCCAATATGGCGCCTTTCACACCGGTGATGCCCTCCCGATGCTTACTAAAAACGTTTTCACCAACAATAATCGCATCGTCAACAACAATACCCAGCACCAGAATAAATGCGAACAACGAGATCATATTAAGAGAGCCGTCAAAATACGGCAGCATCATGAACGCACCCATAAAGGATATGGGTATGCCCAGACTAACCCAGAAAGACAGCTTTGCCCGCAGGAAGAGCAATAGGATTATAAATACCAATGCCAGCCCGCCAACGGCATTCTCACTCAGCAAGTCCATACGGCTCTTAAAGTAGACCGAGGAATCCTGCCAAACATCGAGGTGGATTCCCTCAGGAATATAAGAACTGGGATTGGCGGTGTACTCCTTTAATTCCTCGGAGATATCAAGAATATCCTGGTTGCCCACACGATATACCGATAACGCAACCGCCGGGCGTCCGTTAAATTCGCTAAGCGACACCCCTTCTTTGAAACCATCGATAACGGTCGCGACATCGCGCACCAGCACCTGCGCACCATCAGGTAGCGCACGAATCACTATGTCTTCAAAATCGTCCCCCCAATACACCTGGCCTTTGGCTTTTACCGAAACATTACCTTGCGCTGTTTTTATGACGCCTGTGGGCAGGTCCACCGAACTTTGCCGCACTGCGTTAGCCACTTCAATAAAGCTCATGCCATAGCGCTGCAGGTCGGATTCAGAAACTTCGATGGCGATTTCGTATGGCCGGCTGGCTGCCAGCTCAACTTGGGAAATATTAGGCTTTAGAGTCAGATCCGATTTAACCTGGGCTGCAATATTTTTTAAAGTGCGCTCACTGGCATCACCGGAAATAATGACGAAGGCAACCATGTTGCGCACAGAAATTTCTCGAATGATCGGCCGCTCTACGTCTGCCGGGAAGGTACCAATACCATCAACCCGGGCTTTAATTTCGTTTAGCAAATGCTTGCTGTCATGACCATAGGCCACTTCCAGAGTTAACAACCCCAGATGCTCATTTGCTCTTGAAGACAGGGACTTGATACCTTCAAGATCGTAGATTGCAGACTCAATGCGGTTAATTACTGATTTCTCGACGTCTTCAGGAGCAGCGCCGGGATAAGGGATGGTAATGGTAATAAGGTCGAGAGAGATATTAGGCAAAATCTCTTTGCGGGTATCCTGCAGACTGAGTGCACCCGCTACCACCACAAAAATCATCAATAAATTAGCGGCGACTTTATTCTCTGCAAACCAAGCAATAATGGTATTCATTGTCTCGCTTCCACCAAAGGCTCCGGAGCCGCCACAGTGGAAATAGTAATTTTACCCGGACTGTTATCGGACGTGCCTTCGGGGGCACTCTGCTCGGCCGTATCCTGCTCAGCCTGGACCTGCTCTGATACCGGCTGATCCGGCTCTTGCTGATCGGCAGTCTGTTGCCCGGAGGCGGCTGGCTGTTCAGGTGTTTCCTGCTCAGGTTTCTGCTGAGACGCAATATCGGCTTCAAGCTGAGCAGCGAAAGGAGACATACCGGTATCGTTCTCAACCGGAGGCGCCACGGTTTCCGGCTCCGCTTCTACCACATCCGATTCCGGTTTTTTCTGTGTGATGGCTTGTTGCAAATTCTTCGCCTGCTCCACCACGCCCTCGACACTGGACTCTACCTGCGCTTTTTGCTGCTGGCTCAAACCATCGTAATGGGCCTTCGCCTGTTCCGCTGCCTTTTTCACTCGTGGATCATTCAAATCGGGAATGTTAATTTCTTTACCCGTTGTTGCCGGGGGAACCGAAACATTCAGATCGTCAAAAGCGGTATTCTGCTCTGGTTGCGTTTCATAATTGAAGTCTTCCGATCGCTGTGTCCGCACTTTCATGCCATCGACGGCAATGTCCATCTGGCTAAGGACAACCTGCTCTCCATCCTGCAACCCCGAGCTGACATACACGTGATCTTTGGATTTATAAATAATGGCAACCTCTTTTTCTTTCAGACGGTTGTCATCGGATACAACCCATATCTGTGCCCCGTTGCGCAGAGCCTTACGGGGCACCTGGTAGATTCCATCGAACTTGCGGCCGTCAATGGTCGCCTCAACAAAAGAACCCGCTACCAGCTCCGGACGTCCGGGCTGATTGGGATCCGCGCCGTAAGGATCATTCACCCTGGCGACGACATACAACAAACGGTTACGCTCATCAACGCCCCCTTCTGCTCTTACTACTTCTCCTTTCCACGTGTAGGTACGACCGGCGAAGGTTTCACTGAGCGTGACCGTTGGGAATTCTTTATCAACTGAATCCTGGAAACGGGTGGGCACGTCCACCAGACTTAACTGCCTGTCTGAAAGCGGAAGCCTGACTTCAGCAACGTCCACGGCGTATATTGCACCCATCTGCTGACCCGGTCGGACATACTGTCCGATGTTCAACGCGGCAATGCGCACCCGACCGTCAAAGGGCGCGCGGATGGTGGTGCGGGCTTTCTGCAGCTTTACCGCTTCCAGTTCTGCAACCGCCGCGTCGTATTGCGCTTTAGCCTGCAAATACTGAACCTCGTAATTGGCTAATTGGCTGGAGTTCGTGCTTTTAATGCGGCTACGGGCTTTTTTCTCTGCTTCCGCCTGGAGTTTCACCTGATAGGCCTGCGCCTTACTTGCCTCCGCCCGCTTGATATTCACTTCGTATTCCACGGGGTCCACCCGCACCAACACTTCGTCTTTGCGGAAAAAGCCGCCGTTCGCGAAATGGGGGGATAACTCAAGAACCTGGCCACTGACTTCAGAGATCAATTGGATTTCTGTGCCTGGAGTTACGGTACCGCGGGTAAACACAGGGATGCTGAGGCTTTCTGCCTGCACTGTGGTCACAGTAACTAAGGGCGCTTTAATGTGAAGTTCTTTGTGCTCTACTTCAGGTCGTGACGAAAACAAAATTATTGAAACTAACACAGCGACGATAATGGCCATTACAGGTAGTGCGATTTTCAGTGCTCTATTCATCTTATATTCTTCTTGTGTACGACATGACAGCCGACCCTTGAACTGAAATAAACTGGTTGCATTCGACAGCAGAGTACCGAATCTTATCCGAAATAACGTTGAAATTTAATTGCTTGTAAGGATTTATTACCGCTCTACTTAATGTAGCAGTGATCATCTGTCTCAGCTACCACGGAAGCTAAATTGCTTAGGATTTACCAAGTCGGACTGCGTAGAGCCAGCCTAAGAAGTTTTGTGTCGAGAGAGTAGACTGTCCGGTCGACCAAGTACAGATTCGATCGCCTGATTCACCGTATTGAGCAAAGAATCTGTGACTTGATTAATGAAAAAATGGTCACCAGAAAATAGCTCCAGGCTGAATGGCCCCTTCGTCACTGAGCGCCAATCTTCAAGATCATCGAGCGACACCTGTTGATCCTTCACTCCTCCCAACGCCATCACAGGGACATCAATCGGATCCGACGGCAGATACTGCCAGGTTTCAATCAGTTGAAAGTCTGCTCTCAGAATCGGGCTCACCAGATCCATCAGTTCAGGATTATTAAGTGCCTCCGCAGGTGTACCGTTCAAGCGACGAATCTCTTCACGAAACTCGGCTTCGGGCAACGAATATATAGGCTTGGATTTTTTCTGCTTCTGAGGCGCGCGGCGACCTGAAACGATTAAGCATTGCGGCTGGTTATGACCCAGATCACGAAGTTTGCGAGCCAGCTCGAATGCGACCTGCGCCCCCATACTGTGTCCAAAGAACACATAAGGCGTCACAACATAGGGCTTGATTTCACTAACCAGCGCACTCAACAAACTGTCGAGGCTGGTATAGGCTTTTTCTTTGAACCTGGAACCGCGCCCTGGCAACTGTATGGAACACACTTCAACATCTGCGGGCAGCTTTTTGTGCCAATCACGATAGGTGGACGCGTTACCGCCAGCATAGGAAAAACAAAACAGCCTCAACCTGGGCTGAGATACCGGGCGTGGTACATGAAACCAGTTGCTTTGCCCTCTGGCGAGAGCTTGCGATGCTGTCATATTAATACTCACCACTGCTATTTTTATTGTAATGCTATCTTGGTTCGAGTGTTGTCTTTATAACATCATTAGGCGGATCTGGCTTACCCTCCAGTACCGCGGGCACATACGTTAGCGCATTACTATGACAATTTCGGCGATAGCCCTCAAAACAGGTCCTCTATTACCGGCACCACTTCCCTAAAATTGTACTTGTTTAACCCATGCACCCGGTCTATGAATTCTTAAACAATGCTTAGCGTCAATTTAACGAGACAACTCAGGTACAGTCAAACACCGGATACGATATTCGTGAAAACCTTACAAAGTAAACACAACGCGTTACATAAAGCCCGTAGAGTTTGACCCACAATGAGACGAAATCGGTTTTTGTCTCACCTTGAAACCCGAGCTCACAAAACAGCGTCTTGCTCCGGCTGTACATCTATACGATCTGGATTTTCATCGGGTAGCGCTGTGTCAGCAGTTCGTATACTTTTGATGGACCAGGCTATCAGCGCCATAACCAGGCTAAGCGCACCAAACAAACTGATCATTAACGCCACCCCGCGTCCCTCGCCCACACCCCACACGGAACCAAATAACAATGCACCCCATTGCCCTTCCAGCATAATCGGCTCGAACAGATGATCTGCCAGCAATCCGGCGCTAAGAAATGCAAGTGGTTGCGCTGCTTTCATTATCGAGTTACGTAAACTAAATGCCCGCCCATGAAAAGCCACCGGCACTTTACGTTGCCAGAGAGTTTGACTGCAAACTGTCGCAATCGGCGCCGCAGTCATAATCAAGAATGCGCAGCCTGCAATCCAGTATACGTTGGGCGGGATTGGTAATAGAACCAGCATCACGGCGATAAAGACAGAGGAAAACAGGATACCGTGCATACGCTTCTTTGGCCCCTTCCACGCAATCATCAGAATACCGCCAACCAGCATACCCAATCCGGCGATGGATTGAATAAAGCCAAGATCAGTGGTGCCAGAGAAGGAGAGAATCAACGGCAAGATCAACACTTGCACAGCAGAAACATTAAACCAAATCAGAGTAAATAAATATAAGCCACCCAACACACCCGGCTTTGATTTCAAGAATTGGTAAGCTTCAACAATATCGCGCAGCAGTGAGGTTTTTTGTTTGTCCTTGGCTTGCTCAGGGTTCGGGATAGAAGCAATTATCAATGTGGCCAAGCCCACAACAAAGCTAGCGATATCGATAATAAAAATCCCGTCCATACCGATTTGATCCATGGCGATCCCTGCCAACAACGGACCCGCTAGCTGGACCACACCGAAGGCTAAGCCTAGCGATCCGTTTGCCCGGCTCAGACCTTCCTTGGGCACCAACAGGGTGACAGTGGAAGTAAAGCCGATCTGCAAAATGGTTCCGAATACGGAGGCGAAAGGAACAATGAGAATAATATGCCAGATTTCCAGCATGCCATTCCAATAAAGCAAGGCCAGAATCAAAGTCACTAGGGCAGTGCCCAATTGCGCGGCGAACAAAATCAGTTTGCGATCCACACGGTCCACCACCGAGCCAATCACAGGCCCCAACAGAATGCCGGGCAGTGTGGATGCAATCGCAATCATCGTGAAGTTGGTAACGGATTCGCCGGTTTGATAGGCCCACACACCCAGTCCGAAATTGGTGAGCGTTGAGCCGAGCAGAGAAAGGGATTGCCCGATCAGAATAAAATAAAAGACTTTAAAGCCCGACATCAAATTTACAGGACCGTTGTTATTATTTTTGGATGAGTTTGGCATGGTACCCTATAATCTATGCATGGTATAGTTTCACCCCTAAACATAATAATAAGTTTTATATGAGCTTTTATAGAACCCCTTCCCCTTTAGAATTCAGTTACATAGCGGCCGATCTGCCGGACTATTCCCCTCTCGTGAACCAGTTCTTCGTTGTTGGTGAAGGCGATATCGAAATCGGCCGTCTAAAGAGCGCCCTTCAGCAAGCTACTGCAGCCAACCCCGGCTATCAATTACAACTTCGCGGTCACTGGGGCTGGCGTTACTGGGACGATAACGGCAGAGAGCCGAGCGTGGATGAAATCCACGCGCCGGAGTGGGATAGCAACACGTCTTTACATGCTCCGTGCCTGGGTGAGCCCATTTCCGTTGTTTCCGATCCACTCTGTCAGATTACGAAAATTCACGCCAAAAACGGGCTGCATCTCCTGTTCCGTACACACCACGCCATTACCGATGGACGCGGCACAGTGCATCTGATGAACGAAACTTTTCGCATCCTGCGCGGCGATCCCCCCCTGGGCTCGACCTCCAGATCAACTGAGTGGGATGTGGCGATGAGCCATCAGCGCCCGCCCCGGCCGGTGACAGAAGGAGGCTGCCTTCCGGTTGTGAAAGGTACCGTTCAACCGGACAACAAGGGCTATCAATGGGCACGCTTCGACTGGAAAGGCGACAAGAACAAGCTGGCTGCAAAACTGATTTTTTCAGTTTCTCAAATCGCCAGAAATAATTTCGGTGAAGGAAAAATATTAATTCGTATTCCTGCTGATCTGCGGCGTTATCTGCCCGAAAATGAAGGGTTAAGCGTTGCAAATTGCAGCGGCGCCATTGATATGGAGATACCCGCCGACGTCAAACTTAACGGCATCCGCTCACAAATTATTAAAGCCATGCGGCAAAAAGAAGACTTGTCACCCTTTCTGGACAACCACAAGTACGCAAAGTGGTTACCAAAATCGATGTTCAGGCAGCACCCGGATTCGTTACGAAAACTGCACCAGGAACAACGCTATCGTATGACTGGGATAATCAGTTATATGGGCGAAGTGAATAACGACGATTTTCGTTGCGACACTTTCACGCCTACATCGCAATTCGGAGTGCCTATACCGTTTGAAAACCGTCCGTTATTTATCGCCGCCTGCTCCTACAATGATGTTACTAATATCATTGTAGGTTGTCCGCAAGCGGCGGCCACCTTAGATGAGTTACGTCAGTTCAATACTCAGCTTACCCAACAACTCGATGCACTTTGACCGAGCCCAGCGGATTATTTAAGAACTTTCAATAGCGCATGCTCAACGATGTCGATACCTTCACGCAGTTCAGTTTCGGTCACGGTCAAAGGCGGAAGAAACTTCAGGACCTGCCCTTTGCGTCCTGCATTCTCGATTATCAGCCCTTCTTCAAAGCATTTAGTGGTAACCTGATCAATTAGAGTCGGCTCATTTAACGGAGTCAGATCCAACCCCCAAATCATACCCAGTCCGCGTAATTCAATACGCGGATCCAGCCGTTCGGCAATTGATGAAAGCTCTTTTTGTAAAATGGCAGATTTGGTTTCCACCTGGGCGGGAATGTTAAGTGAATCCCACAACTCCAACCCGGCGGTTGCACTCACAAATGCAAGCTGGTTGCCACGGAAGGTGCCATTATGCTCACCAGGTTGCCACTTATCAAATTCCGGCTTCAACAACACAATCGCCAGAGGCAAACCACTACCACTGATGGATTTAGATAAGGTGACAATATCGGGTTTGATGTTGGCACGTTCGAATGAGAAAAAACCTCCCGTGCGACCGCATCCGATCTGAATATCATCCACAATCAGTAATATGTCGTGCTTATCACACAGCGCACGAATCTTTTGCAACCATTCCACCGGTGCAACCACGACCCCGCCTTCGGCTTGCACTGTTTCCAAAATCATTGCAGCGGGTTTATCGACACCGGACGCTGAATCCGAAAGTACCGCTTCAATATACGCGATAGTATCAATATTTTTCATCGCTCCGAACGGATACGGCATGAACGTCACATCCGGCAACGATGTACCCGCAGCAGCCCGGTTGTAGGAATTACCGGTGCAAGCCAGGCTGCCGAGGGTCATACCGTGGAAGCCACCCTGAAAAGTGAAGACGTTTCGGCGCCCGGTTACTTTTCTGGCAAGCTTGAGCGCGGCTTCAACTGCATTCGTTCCGGTGGGGCCGCAAAACTGGACCCGGTAATCCAGCTGACGAGGAATAAGAATTCGTTCCTGCAACGCTTTGAGGAAAGCACCTTTGGCGTCCGTGTACATATCAAGTCCGTGCAGGATGCCGTCATTTTGCAGGTATTCAATCAGCTTGTGTTTTATTGAATCGGGATTATGACCGTAGTTGAGTGCACCGGCACCGGCAAAAAAATCGAGATAGCGACGGCCATCCTGCGCTTCTATATAAGCCCCTTTCGCCTTGGTGAAAACCGTGGGGAAGGCCCGGCAATAACTACGTACTTCAGATTCATATTGCTCAAATACATCGACTAGCATTGATTTACTCATTCTTTATTGTTGTTATCGCTATTCAGCGTCTGTGTGATACGGGCGGCTAATTCCGATGCATTAACACCCTGCATCATGGATTCATGTCCGCCTGGCACATCATGATAGCTGAAACCGGAGCGCACTCGTTCCCAACTTTGACGGGACGGTACACCTGTCACATTATCTTCTGCCGTAAAATGATGCACACAAGCCCTGATATTTTCAACTTCATATTGTGAAGCGAGCGTATGGTTTTGTACGGCAACCTGGTATAGGCCATTAAATTGTTGATAAGACCATTCTTCCGGCAGGCTTCCTGACTGCTTTGCTAAATTATAGAAGGATTCCGCGGAAGCCTCATTCTTTTCATCCGCTGTTGCAGACGACGCTGCGATGGAACGCCCCAGAGCAGAGCTAAGTATCTGATCAGTGCCAGGATTGTGTGCTTTCAGATAGTCCGGGCTGTAGCTGTCCAACAACCAGACCTGAGTTACGGTCTGGCCTTCCGCTTCCAGTTTCGCTGCAATGGCCAGCGCAAAGATCCCACCCAACGATTGCCCCAAAATCTGATAAGGGCCCCGAGGCTGAACGGAACGGATGCAGCGTACATACTCTGCGACCATGTTATCCAGGCTGCTGAAAGGCGCTGTGCCGCCGTCAAGTCCTTGCGCCCGCAACCCATAGACCGAAAAGCCGTCTGCTAACGCTTTTGCCAGATCCGCATAACACAATACATCGCCACCCACCGGGTGAACCATAAAGATCGGCGCATTGGTATTCACTGCGATTGGCACCAGGCAGGAGTCAGTCTGTTCATCCGATTCAATCAGCTGCGCTAATTTCTCAATGGTTTGACTGGTTAGCAACGCTGCCACTTGAAATTGTGTACCGAACACTTTGTTCACTCGGGCCATAATACGCACGCCGATCAGGGAATGTCCGCCAATTTCAAAGAAATTGTCACGAATACTGATTCGCTCAACCGGCATCAAGGACTGCCAGATATCGGCCAAACGGGATTCCGTTTCATTGCGGGGAGCAACATACTCACCACCGCTAAGCTGAATTACGTCAGGACGCGGCAGCGCTTTTCGGTCAATTTTACCAGCCGGTGTGAGCGGCAGGCTCTCCATAACAACGAGGGCCGCGGGCACCATAAAATCAGGTAGTTTTTCGCGTAACAGAGCGCGCAGCGCTACCGGATCGAGGTCACCGGCCTGATGCGTTGCCACAACATAGGCAGCGATGGCTTTGCCGCCGGGTAAGTCATCACGCACTGCGACCACGTTCTCGCGCACACCCGGAATTGCGGAAAGCGCAGATTCGATTTCTCCCAGCTCGATTCTAAAGCCGCGGATTTTAACCTGATTATCAACCCGATCCAGATATTCCACCGAGCCGTCCTGCAACCAGCGTCCCAGATCCCCGGTGCGATACATAACGGCATCGGGTTTTGCTGAATAAGGATCGGCAACGAACGCCTGCCTGGTTTTTTCTGGATTGTTCCAGTAACCCTCACCCACCCCGATACCGCCAATACAGATTTCTCCGGCTATACCCGCCGGCACCAGACGCAATAGTTCATCCACTATATACACAGACAAATTCGCCAGCGGCTTGCCAATGGGAACGGTTTTCTGATGTGGAGGCAGGGGCTCGGTGATGGCACATTGAATTACATCATCCGCCGCTTCAGTGGGCCCATACGCATTCACCACCGGGATACCGGGAAAGAGTGCCAGCCACTCATTCACCAAATCGACAGAAACCGCTTCACCGGTTGCCATCATCCATTTTAATGCCGGTAGTGAACGGTTCTCCCGGGGCAGCGCTCGCACATATTCCATAAGCAATTGCAACGCTACGGGAACCAACTCAACCACGTCTACCCTGTTCTCTTTAACCAGCCGGAATAGCTTTTCCGAATGCGTCACATCGTCCAGCACCACAACCCGGCCACCGCAGGTGACCGGGCCTAAAAATTGCCATACGGAAATGTCTGAAGAAGCCGGCGCCGATTGCAGAAAACTAAAATCAGCGGGAAAGTCCAGCACCTGGCGCTCAGCTTCAATATGGTTGAGGGCGCCATCATGCCGCACAATGGCCCCTTTCGGCATACCGGTCGAGCCGGAGGTATAGATCATATAGGCGCGATTGCGCGGGGTGAGCAGCAGATTCGGATTCGCAGTGGATTGAGAGGCTATTTGATCCCAATCCCGGTCCAGACAAAGCCGTTCCGCAGATTGAGGGGCATTGGCCGTTTTCTGTAGCAAGTGCGCTTGGGTAATCAACACCGGCACTTGAGAATTCTCAACCATATAGGCCACCCGCTCGTCGGGGTATTTCGGGTCCATAGGCACATAGGCTGCCCCGGCCTTCATAATACCGAGAATACCCACCAGAAAATCAGCGGAACGCTCGGCACAGAGGCCTATTAGCCTGCCAGTCTCAACACCCTTGTTTATCAGCGTATGTGCCAGTTGGTTCGCCCGCTGGTTCAATTCCTGATAACTGTAACGAACCTGATCGTCTACAATGGCAACGGCGTCTGGCGTCATCAAAACCTGATGTTCAAATTTCTGATGCACACAGAGCGACAAATCGAAGGCTTGGTGAGTTTGGTTCCAGGTTTCTAACAGCTGCATTTTTTCCGTGGCGTCAGCAACGAAGGTCAATTCCGAGAACGGGATATCCGGTGCCGCAAGAATCTGCTGGCTGATGGACTCTATGCGCTGTAAAAGACCAAAGTCGGCGAACAAATGCTGATGAAAAAATAGATTCATCTTCAATTTGTTGGCCACTTCCGTCACCACAAACTGAACATTATTAGCCGGATCACTGGGTGTGCCTTCCGGGCTTAGGGTTTCACCTAAAAATTCTGTGGTCGCCAGAAATTGGTAGAAGTTGAACATAAAGCCGATCCGGCCTCGCGGCGACAAAGCCAGCTGCTTACCGATGGAAATGAGGCGCTGGTTTTTGATTTCTTTTTGGTACTCCCGGGCGTAGGACAATAATTGCTTAAAGGTTTTATCCGCTGCGAGCTGTTCCAGTTTGAAAACAAACGGAATTTCCTGAATATAACAACCGAGAGCCTCAGCATGGCCTTTGATACGCCCACCCATGGTTTCCTGGATTGTGAAATCGCTGTCAGCTCGGCAATATTGCCGAATCAGTAAGCCGAACAGGCATTTAAAATAGTGTGAGGGGGTTATACGGTTAGCGCGACTAAAGGCTTTTATGGCCTGCCAGTGGGTATCCTCCAGCCACCGTTCTTTGGTAACAAAATGAGCTGCGGGTGGCACTGGGGCGGGAATGGTAAAGTCCAGAGGTGCGGTACCGGCGAATTGGTTGCGCCAGAACTCCAGCACCGGTGCTGTATCCATCTGCTGACGGTCCAACCGGACAAATTCATTGTAGTCAACAACATCAATACGGGGTTGCTGCTGTTGCGCTAAGGACTCGTAAACGGTAATTAATTGCTGCCAATAGCTATTCAGCGCGGCGCCATCGAGTATGGCATGATGAACTGCGGTTATAACTACGAAATGGGCGTCAGATAAGCGGACGACATGATGGGATATAAGATCATCCGTATGCAGGTTGTACGTACGGTAGATCCGCGTGCGCACAACCTCTTCGAGCTCCGGTATGGGTTCTATCCCGGTAGAACAAGCCAGATCAATCACTTCAAGTTCTACCAACTTGGATTGCTCTACCAGTAAATAACCCATATCCAGATAAGGCTTTTCGGAAGCGAGGAACTGTACTCTCAGCATCGGCTGGTGGTCAGTCAGATACTGAATGGCTTTCCGCCACAGCTCGATATCCAGTTCCCGATGCACGTGGATATGCCAGCCGTGACTGGACTGCAATGTATCCGGGTTCACCAGATTATCCATAAACATATCGTATTGCATCGCAGACAGTGGCATCGCCTGGCTAAAGCGATCAGGGTCTGCTTCCAGCTCTGTCAGCAGTTCAGTGTTACCAAACAACGATAGCGCCCGTACCGGTTTGTCCGGACTGTCCATCATATCCAAGCACAGGGCCAAGTAATGCTGACACAGTTGTTCCGCCGTTGAGCGTTTAAATAAGCGGGTGTTGTATTCCAGAGAGGCACTTAACTGGTCATCGTTGAGCACCAGGTTTAGCGTCAGATCGAATTTGGCAGTATGGGTCTGAGAGCCCAGCACCTCTACTTGCAGATCCCCTACTTTGGCATTTTCGATCAAGCTTGTGGCATTAAAACCGGCGTTATCCAATAACTGGAACGCCACCTGTACCAAGGGGGAATGGGATGAACTTCTGGGGATACCCAACCGCTCTACAATTAAGTCCACCGGAACATCGCCGTGGCTGAATCCCTCCAGCACCGTTTTACGGAGCGCAGCCAAGGCATTACGGGTTATGGGGTTTTGTTCGAAGCGGCTTCTTAACACCAGGCTTTGAATGAAGAAACCAATGACCGGTTCCAGCTCTGGCGTGTGGCGCCCCATAGTTGGCACACCAACCAGTATGTCCTGCTGACCGCTATAGCGGGACAACAATAGTTTCCAGCCCAACAACATAAACATAAACGGCGTAACTTCACTGTCATTACAGTGCTGTCGTAAGCGTTTTACAAACCCGGTGTCGAACTGAAGACTGACCGTGTCTCCTGCCGTTGATTGTACCGCTGGTCGTGGAAAATCCAACGGTAACTCCAGCAATTTAGGCGCCTGTCTCAACTTCGTTTGCCAATACTCCAGATGCTGTCCCATAACATCCGGCTGCATCCAGTCCCGTTGCCACTGTGCAAAATCACCGTATTGAATAGCCAGTTCCGGTAGCGGCGATGGCTGATGATGCAAAAATGCCAGATACAGGGTCATTAGCTCACGAAACAGGACGACCTGTGATGCTCCGTCAGAAATAATGTGGTGCATGTTCAACAGCAAATGGTATTGCGAAGGCACAAGCCGACTATTTTCAGCCAGGGTTGCTGAGAGCAAAGGCGCCTGGGTTAGCTGAATAGGCGTGGCATTATTTGCTTGAATTGCCCTCTGCAGCGCTTGTTCGGCATCTTCCTCGCTGAGGTTTGATAAATCCAGGCGCTTGAGCCGGAAGTCGATCTGCTGTTGAATTATTTGAACAGGCTCGCCAGCATCATCGACTGTGAAGTGAGTTCGCAGGGATTCGTGACGACGGATAACTTCCCTGAACGCCTTTTCAAGTATGCTGTGATCCAACTCACCGGTCAGCTTTATGACTACCGGCATGCTATTGGCTCCGGTGCCCGGATTCATCTGCTCGAAAAACCAAAGACGTTGCTGTCCAAAAGAAAGCGGCGCAAGCTCCCGCTCACTGCGCCGCTTAACCGGCGGCCGTTGTAATTGCATGGTTTGCTGGTCAACGGCGTTGATGAAGCCCTGGACCGTGGGGTATTCGAACAATGTGCGGACGCTCACCGAGCGATTTAATAAGCGAGCGACGCGGCTAACTACCTGGGTCGCCAGTAACGACTGCCCGCCAAGCCTGAAGAAATTATCCGTTACGCCAACCCGTTCAACACCCAACACGTTGGCCCAGGCATCGCAGAGCCGGGTTTCTAATTCAGTTTGCGGTGCAACGTATTCCTCATCACTGCCCAGGGCAGGCGCAGGCAACGCCTTACGGTCAACCTTGCCATTGGGCGTCAGGGGAAATTCCGGTAAGGGTGTCCAGAACTCCGGCAACATATAGGCAGGCAAAAACCCGGCACAGTGCGCGGACAGCTGTGCGCCCCAATCCCCGGAATCCTGGGCAACAACCAGCCAGGCGGCCAATCTTTTCACACCCTGTGCATCTTCCACAAGATCCACCAGGCTATCTTTGACACCCGCCACCTGGTTGATCACGGCCTGTATTTCACCGGCTTCAATACGATAACCGCGTAGTTTTATCTGATGGTCAATCCGACCCAGGTACTCTATAACTCCATCTTCACGGTAACGAACGCGGTCACCTGTACGATAAATGGTTTCACCCGGCACATAGGGATTGATCACGAAACTTTGCTGTGTTTGTTCCGCGTTATTAATGTAACCGGGCCCGACACCAGCGCCACCAATGCACAGCTCACCAATCGCGCCAATCGGCAGCAATTCTAAATCACTACCCAACACATAGAGGTGAACATTGTAGTTAGGACGCCCGATGGGCAATGCAGCAGCTTGCAGATCGCGATCCGGGTCGACAGCATACCAAGCCGCGATATCGGTACATTCAGTAGGCCCATAACTGTTAATAAGCTGACAACGGGATTGTGGTAGCCAATGATGCAGCCGTGACAGATTGATCGGCTCGCCTCCCAGAAATAACAGGCGTAATGTGGCTAGATTAGCCCACTGATTCGGTTCATCCTGCATGGCGTAGAACGCACTGGGAGCGCAATTAAGCCAGGTCACTCCGGCGGTCGCAATCAACGAGTTTATCAAACCGACATCAAACTCAGCGAAGGACGGAATAACCAGAGTGGCGCCGGTTAACAACGGCGCGAACAGATTTTTTTGCGTCAGATCGAACCCGACGGCAGACAATAGTAGGACACGGTCTTTCGCTGTCATGTTGAACTGGTTTATGTACCAGTTCATGAGGTTCATTTCGGAGCGGTGGTAAGCGCCGGTGCCTTTCGGCTTACCAGTTGAACCCGAGGTAAAAATCAAATACAGCAAGGTTTCTGAGCTGACTTCAAGCGCCGGAGGGTGGGAAGGATAACGCTGAATCGCCTCAAGCACGTGCTCCTGGATTAACAGAGTTAACCCAGTTGGCAGCAGGTTTGCCAGATGCGTTTGAGTGACGACACGCTTAACAGCTGCGCTGTCCAAAATATAACGAACACGGTCTTGGGGGTAGGAGCTATCCAGCGGTACATAGGTGGCCCCTGCCTTTAACACACCCATGATGACCGTCATCAGGTGCAGATTTCGATCCAGACAAATCGCCACCCGTTCGCCAGGCTGTACGCCTTGGTCTATAAGATAATGGGCAAACCGATTAGATAGAGATTCCAATTGCCGATAAGTCAGTACATCCTGGCCGCACTGCACTGCAATATTAGCCGCATACTGTGTTGCACTGTCAGTAAACGCAGCATGTAACGAGATTTTCGCATCGTAAGGCTGCTCGGTCTGATTCCACTCTATCAGCTGTTGTTGTTTTTCCGCCTCAGACAGAAAATCGATTTCGCATAGTGGCAGATCGGGATGGTATGCCAGACTGGCAATCAATTGCTGAAAATCTTTGACCAATTTGCGCATACCGGATACAGCAAAAAGATCGGTATTAAATTGTAGAGATCCTCCCAGGCTGTCTTCGTTATCCCACAACGTTAACGTCATTTCGTACTTACTGGAATCAACCCCGGGGTTATAGCTTTCCAGTGACAGGTCACTGGCCAGTGATTGCCCCGCCGTCAGTTGCTTGTCAACCGGCAGGTTTTGATACGCCAGCATGACCTGGAATAAAGGGGAACGGCTCATATCACGAGCCGGATCAAGCGCTTCCACTATCTGTTCGAACGGCACTTCCTGGTGCGAAAAATCATCCATCAATCGTAATTTAACAGCATCCAATAATTGTCGGAAAGTGAGTTCGCCCCTGGGTTGAACCCGAATAGCAAGCGTATTAACGAAAAATCCAACGGTGGTCTCAAGCTCTGTGTGCTCCCTCCCCGCAACCGGCGTTCCAATGCAAAAATCCTGTTGTCCAGAATAGCGTTGTAATAGCACGGCATAGGCCGACAACAGCGAGGCAAACAACGAAGCACCGGTTTGCTGAGCAGTGACTTTGAGCGCTGTCACCACCGTTGCTGGCAAACTGAAACGAAGAGTATTGCCGTTATAGGTTTGCACCGGTGGCCGAGCATAGTCGGTAGGCAGGGATAACGGTTCTACACCATTGAGGCTATGGGTCCAATAGCTTAAAAGCTGCTTCTGTTTTTCGGCTGTGAGTCTGGTTCTTTGCCAATAAGCAAAGTCCGCGTACTGAACGGATAACGGCTCGAAGAAAACGCTGCCGTAGGTGCTTAGCTGAATATACGCAGCAGCCAGGTCCTTGATTAACAGGTTCATTGACCAGCCATCGGTCACCACATGATGAATCACCACACTGAATACGTACTCCTGGGCTGAAATACGGAACAGTTTAGCGCGGAACAAGGGACCGCCATCCAGTTGGAACGGCGTCATCAATTCTATGGCGACCTGCCGCTTCAGCTCGGCCTCAACATCCTCTGGAAGCGGGCTTGCGGAGTCGACCTCGATATCCGCAACCGGAAGCATCCAGTCTGTTTCTGCTAAAAATGCTTGATATGGGCCCTCTTCGTCTTCAGCAAAGTAGGTTCGCAACCCTTCATGACGATTAAACACTGCAGCTAACGCCTGTTGAAGAAGTTCGGTGTCAATGTTGCCTTTGACGCGTAAGAGCGTGGGGACGTTATAAGCCAGGGACCCTGGTTCGATTTTATCAAGCAGCCATAACCGCTGCTGTGCAAAGGAAAGTGGAATTCGCTGATCCCGCGATACTGCCAACAATGGCAATTCGTCTGACTGCTTTTCCTGTTTTTCAATCCGTCGGGCTAATGATTCGATATACGGATCAGACATGAACTCACGTATGGTCACGGTTTTACCCAAGCGCGAACGAATACGTGCAGCCACCTGGGTCGCCAACAAGGAGTGACCGCCGATCTCAAAAAAGTTATCGTGCACCCCGACTTGGTCCAACTGCAATACATCCCGCCAAATTTCAGCGAGACTTACCTCTAACGGCGTACGGGCCTCAACATGATTTGCAGATCGCGACACCGGATTCGGCTTAGGCAGTGCTTTGCGATCAATCTTTCCGTTCGGAGTCAACGGGAAGGCGTCCAGGGTCAGCCACACATCCGGCACCATGTATTGAGGCAAATGTTGTCGCGCATGCGCGCTCAAAACAAGCGTATCGGGTGCGTGTTGCTCACCGTTGCCCGGATCGACGTTGGCAATAACCCAGGCCACGAGTTGTTCTGCCCCAGTAGCGGTTTTGATTACATCAACGTGACAATCGCGCACGCTATCATGGCTATTGATGACGGTTTGGATTTCTCCGGTTTCAATCCGGTACCCGCGTAACTTGATCTGGTGATCCTTACGACCCAGGTAAACCACTGCGCCATCGGCACGGTATCGAACCCGGTCACCGGTACGATAGATTTTATCTTCGGACTGCGGTCGGAACGGATGCGGCAGGAAAACGGAGTTCGTTAGGTCGGGCTGATTAAGGTAACCCGGTCCGACACCATCCCCGGCAATACACAACTCACCAACCGCCCCGACGGGCAGTAACTGCTGCTGATCACCCAACACAAACAGCTCGACGTTATAGTTTGGCCTGCCAATGGGCAGATGAGCCACTTGCGAATCCGTTTCTAAATCGACCCTGTGCCAGGCTGCGATATCAGCGCACTCGGTGGGGCCGTAGCTATTGATCAACGTGCAATCAGCTTGAGCCAGCCAGGGTTGCAATCGAGCCAGATTAATAGGCTCGCCTCCCAAAAACAGGTAGCGGATAGAACGCAGTTTTGACCAGTCGGATGTATCCGCCAATAAAGGATAGAATGCACTGGGTGCACAATTCACCCAGGTAATATGTTGCTGCTCCACCAAATTCAGCAGCCGCTGTGGATCGTATTCCTGAAACTCGGGAATGACTAATTTTGCCCCGGTGAGCAACGGCGCAAATAAATTCTTTTGGGTCAAATCAAAACCGAAAGCGCTGAGCAGAAGCACGCAATCGCTGGCATTCATACCAAACTGATGAATATACCAATTAAGCAGGTTGATTTCGCTGCGACGATAGGCACCAGTGGCCTTGGGCGTGCCGGTTGATCCGCTGGTGTAAATCACATAGATCAGATCGTCCGGTTCTGCCCGCAATCCGGATTCCACTGCAGTTGTTATCGGTGCCTTCACTTCTTCTGTTTGTGCAGCGGTGATGCTATCGATTTCAATGACGTTACAGCGGTCAGGAATATTTGCCATCAAGTGTGGACGACTGACCACGGTACGTATTTTTGACTGTTCGCAGATAAAGCGTATGCGCTCTGTGGGGTATGCAGAATCAATGGGGACATAGACTGCGCCGGCTTTTAAGACCGCTAAAACGGCGGACATCAGATGAAGATTGCGATCCAGAACGAGACCGACAAAATCTCCTGGTGTTACACCGTGGTCCACCAACTTTTGAGCAATTAAACCGGAGGCCAAGTCCAACTGTTGATAAGTGAGGACATTGGAGCCGAACTGTATTGCCGGATTGGCACTGTGTTGATTCGCGCTTTCACGAAACCAATTCTCCACCCGCAGTTGTTTATCGTATGGGTATTCGTTTTGATTCCACTGTTCCAGCTGCAGGGATTTTTCCCGCTCCGACAACACTTCATATTGGTGCAACGCCTTGCTCGAATCCGCGGCAATCTCGTCACACAGCGCTATAAAATGATCTATAAACTGTTGTGCAGACCCCTGTGCAAACAGGTCCGTGTTGTAGGTAAAGGAACCTGCAATGAGATTTCCCTGGGGCCAAAGCGTCAATGTCTGTTCGAATTTAGCCGTATTCAGTGGAATATCGAAGGGTGCAATTTCAATATCCCCCAATTGCGCTGCGGTCGCGGAGTCTTCGCCCTGGGGTAAATTCTGAAACGCTAACATCACCTGAAAAAGAGGGGATCGACTCATATCCCGGGCCGGGTTCAGTTCTTCAACGATCTGTTCAAACGGCACTTCCTGGTGCTCAAAACCGTTGAGCACGGTTTCCTTAACCTGGTCCAGCAGTTGCTCAAAATTGTCGGTGTCGTCCGGCACCACTTTGACGGCAATGGTATTAACAAAAAATCCGACAATGTTTTCCAACTCCGGCCGGTCGCGACCCGACACTGGAGTGCCGATAGCAAAAGCGTCCTGACCGGAATAACGCTGTAACAGGACCGCATAGGCGGCCAGCAACACCATAAACTGAGTCGCCTGAAACCGGTTCGCCAGCTCCGTTATGGATTGTGAAGCCTGAGGCGAAAGCCGGAACGGCAGCGTTTCACCTGCAAACGTCTGCACCGCCGGACGGGGTTTATCCAAGGGTAATTCAAGGGCAGGCACATCCTTCAAACTGTCGCTCCAATAGCGCAGTTTCTGCTCAAGCGTGTCCTGTAATAATTGATTCTGCCAAACTGCGAAATCAGCATACTGAAACTCTGGCTCGGGTAGATCAACCGTGCCCTGCGTACGCAACTGGATATACATTTGTGCCAATTCACGTATCAGCAAACTATTGGACCAGCCATCGGTAATAGCGTGGTGCAATACCAGCAGCAGAATCGATTCAGAGTCGTTGATCTGAAACACAGAAGCGCGATACAACGGCCCTTCCGCAAGTCGAAACGGTTTCACAATGGACGCAGCTACCCTGCCCTTTATGGCGTCCCCGGCGAGTGCACTTACATCCACCCGCTCTATGGTGGCGACCGGGCCTGTACCCTGAAATGCCTGCAGGGGGCCGTCACTATCCGACGGGAAATGGGTACGCAATGATTCGTGACGATCAACCAACGTAGAAAACGCCTGCTCCAGGATGCTGACATCCAGGGCGCCTTTCACTTTGATCAGGCTGGGAACGTGATAAGCGGAATTTCCTGGCTCAATCTGATCCAGCAACCACATCCTTTTTTGAGCCGCTGATAACGATATGCGCTGACTGCGATCTATTCGCGATAATGCCCGCATCGCTCCCGCTTTACGTGCCTTGGCAACCCGCTCCGCTAACTGGGCCACGGTGGGGTGAACTATCAGATCGCGAATCGGCAACTCAATCTCAAACTGCTTACGGATGCGGGACACAATCTGTGTTGCCAGCAATGAATGACCGCCCAATTCAAAGAAGCTGTCTTCCACACCGACTCGATCCACTTTCAAAATCTGTACCCAGATATCGGCAATGGTAAATTCAATGTCATTGCGTGGCGCTAAATAAGGCCTGTTACTGTGCTGCGTTTCTGCTGACGGCAATGCCTTACGATCTATCTTTCCGTTCGGCGTGAGTGGCCAGTTCTGGAGAACAATCAGACTCGCCGGAACCATATAGTCTGGTAACGTTTCTCTTAGTTGTGCTGGCCAGCCAGCGGGAGGCTGTGTCTGTGCAGTTAGTCCATAACCAACTAATTGGTCGTCCTGCACCAAGACCAATGCGTCCTCAATTTCCGCTAACTGTTTAATGGCAAATTCTATTTCACCTAATTCGATCCGCAAGCCACGCACTTTTACCTGAAAATCCTTGCGCCCGATGTACTCTATATTACCATCCGGTAAATAGCGCCCCAGATCACCGGTTTTGTACAAACGAC